>JAEEGH010030247.1_pt1 | contig 10538 bp, 7 predicted proteins | sample 9134181 | NCBI WGS metagenome assembly JAEEGH01 (sample SAMN16246544, study PRJNA631951) | gut metagenome | biome: gut microbiome; feature: rumen; material: DP-attached | host: Bos | place: Iran: Karaj | collected 2018-10 | reverse complement strand
AATCAGACAGCCCATTCTGTCTGCATCAAGGGAAAGATTTTTATATGAAAGTTTTTCTACAGCCCCCTTTGAAAAATTAACTCTTCGCATTAAAGCGTTTATACGGGCCAGCAGTTCTTCAATTTCAAATGGCTTTGGAATATAGTCATCAGCCCCAAGGTTCAGTCCGTTAATTTTATCTACCGTTTCACCACGGGCAGTTTCCAGAATTACCGGTACCATAGATTCAGCACGGATACGTCTTAACACCTCAAGGCCATTAAGTTCAGGCAGCATAATATCAAGAAGGACAAGATCCGGATTCTCTGATTTAAATTTTTCTAAGGCCTGTCTTCCAGTTACCGCAAGACAGGTAGTAAATCCTTCATGCTGTAATTCCGGAATGATAAAATCTGAAATACCTGAGTCATCTTCAACAATAAGAATCTTCATTTTTCACCTCACTTATCATCCTTTACTTCAACCAGTAATTCCACAGGTTCTATTTCATTTCCTTCAAAAGAACGAACATCCGTAATCCTGAACTTAAAAGTCTGACTTTTTACAGGAACTCTAAGTTTTATTGTATCGCCTCTTTTATTAAAAAGGCACCTGCAAAAATCAGGCAGAAGTTTATTATCAATAAATATGGATTCATTTTTGATACTTCTTGGATTTATTCTCTGATTAAATAAAATCTCAATTCCAACAATATTTTCATCCAGTCTTACGCATTTTATCTGGTTTATTTTCAAAGGAAGATTTTCTGCGTAAGTTCTGTTTCCTCTGTAATAAAATATTCTGGATTCATCCTTTGGAGGATCTTTTTTCTCCAGCGGCTTTGGCGGCGGTCCCGGTGGTTGTCCAGGAGCTTGTCCACCAGACGGAGATGGCGGACCTGATGGTGCCATTCCTCCCCCAGGTCCCTGGGCATAAAGGCCTCCTGCACAAAGCAAAATGAGAATAAAAATATGTCGCCGTAGTTTCAGCTTCATACTTAAATTATAAACCATATCAAAAAAAAATAAATGAGAAAGAGCCAAGTTATTCTTAAGAGTTCTCTTATCTTTATCTTACCTGGAATTCAAGACTCAGGCCTCTTCTGGAACTAAAATTAGCTTATTAAATAGCTACAGGAGGCTAATTTATGAAAAAAATATTTCCAGTTCCTTTATTATTATTTCTTTTTTTTACAAGCTGTGCTTTTTCTGTTAATCCATCTTATGAAGAAGGCAGTAATTCTACAACAATCACCGACGATGAAAGTTCCACAAACTATGTAGACTCCACAACCTCTTCTTCAAGAGCAGTTATTGAAGAAGATCTTTACGAAAACTTCTCAGAAGACGGAATTGTATATATCACTTTTGACCAGACCAATGTAACTGCAAAGCTTAATAATGGAAGCGAATACATAATCGGAGAATCAGAAACTTCTCTCGGAAAGGTTCTTGATACAAAGATTACTGCTGTTCTTTCCGCAAACACACTTGAAGATGAAACAAATGATATTGATGCCGCTTCAGATGGAATTATTGTGCAATACAAAGGAAGTGGAAAAATCAAATATATTCTCACGGGAACTTATACTGGTACCGTATTCATCAAAAATAAAAATGCAGATGCAGCTGTTGTTCTTAATAACACAGATATTTCCAGCAGCAATGGAGCAGGTCCTGTTCTGCGTTTCAGTTCACAGCAGAGAACCTTTATTGTTGCTCCGGCAGGTACAGAAAACACTCTTACAGATACCCGCATTTTGAATCAGAGTGCAACTATGTATGATGACAAGAAAGGTTCTGTTTATTCAAAAGGAGCTTTAATCTTCACTGGAGAAAGTTCTGGTACAGAAGGCGGAAGCATCACAATAACAAACAAGGGATATAAACACGCAGTTTACTCAAAGGATTATGTACGTATTGCAAATCTTACTCTTAATGTTTCTGTATCAGGAACAAAAGGCCGAGACTGTATTCGCGCCCTTAACGCAGTTATTATTGACGATGGAAACATTTCCCTTACCGGAAAAGGTACTATCGAAGATGATGAAAGTGTTGGTATTAAAGTTGAAGGAGAAGATGCAGATGAAGACGATCTTACAGTTGAATATACTGCTGGAGCCGGCTTTGTAATCATCAACGGAGGAAAACTTACAATCAATACTGTTGCAAAGGGTATTACTGCTCACTGGAAATCTTCTGAATCTGTAATCAGTGATACAAGCTACACTGCAACTGCAAATGAATCTCTTCTTTATACAAGCTTCCTTAATGGAACTTCTGCTACAACTCCAAACCCTTATGTAGAAATCAACGGCGGAATTATTAATATTACAACTACAGGCGAACCATACGAAGGTGCTACAGATGATGATCCAAGCTGTTCACCAGAAGGAATCGAATCAAAAGGAAATCTTACAATCAATGCCGGAACCATTACCCTTAATTGTACCGACGATGCTATAAATGCTGCTGGAAACATAACAATCAACGGCGGCGCAATCTATGCCTACAGTTCAAAGAATGACGCAATTGATTCAAATGGCTCAAGTGGAATCACAATTAATGGAGGCGTTATCGTAGCGCTCGGGTTAAGAACTCCTGAATGTGCTTTTGACTGCGATCAGAATCCTTTCAAAATAAGAGGCGGAATTCTTGTTGGACTTGGAACTTCTAACTTCTCTTCTCCAACAAACTGTACCCAGGGAAGCTTTGTTCTTGCTTCAAGCCATTACGGTTCAGCAAATACAAACTTTGCGATTGTAGATTCTAACGATGAACCAGTATTCGTATATACACTACCGGCTTATACAGGTCAGGTTATGATTCTATCAAGTCCTCTTATTACAACAAATACAAGTTATACAATAAAGACTGGAGTGACCGTAGATGGTGGAATCAGATTCCATAACCTTTACACTTCACTTCCTTCAATTAGTGGAGGAAGTACAAGTCTTTCAGACATATCTTTAAGCAGTTCATCTGCTATTTACACAGATTCAGGTATTACTGGCTTTGGAGGCAGGCCATAAAATAGTCTCATATTTTAAAACTCTTCTCCTTAAAAAAGAAGACCCGCCGTCGGCGGGTCTTCTGTCACCCTGAACTTGATTCAGGGTCTCCTCACAAAGCCTATATCATCAACTTCTACGCTTCCCTTCTCGTAAGGGAAGCGTATTTCTATTTTCTGAATATGTTCAAAATCAAAAGAAATATTTCGTGTAAAGTCCTCAGTACCAACAGTCACTGTCGTAAACTGATGCTTATAGTCATAAGACTTGCTCAGCACATCAACCTTATATAACTGAACTGCAAACGGCGGATAAATCTTTCTCAATTCGCTGGCAGTTTTTCTCATTCCCTTTACATCATAAAAGACAACTTCATAATTCATAAAGGAAGTATTTTTAGAATCATCATTTTTATCTGCCAGCTTAAAAGTAAAAAACTTATCTGTAAAATCAAAATCACCCAGAAGAATTTCAAGACTTGTATCATTCTTTTTATTATCCCAGTTAAAGCCAAGACAATAATCTTCAGAAGGGCCGTACTCTCCATTCTCCCTAATTTTTTCATACCAGGATTCAGCATTTTTCACACTAAGCTTTATGTCAGTTTTATCACTTTGTCCAAGCCCCTTGTTACCGTCAAAGTCAAAAAGATATTCAAAGCCTACATCGTCATAGGTCTGCTCGTAAGCCGTAGCAGGCAGAGCCGCCGCATATTTTTCATAATCAGAAAAAAGCGATTTATATCTTTCATCACCTTTAAGAGTGACATCAAGAAAAGTCTTTACAAAGCTGCACAAAATCTTTCTCTGGTCTTCTCCACTGATAAAATCTTTTACTTCAAAATACCAGCTGTTTGGAGCCGGTAAATCATAGAGTCCCCAGAGAGTATTAAACTGCCCGTGATTTGCCCCATAAACATAAAGAGAAGATTTAAAAGAATCTGTCTGGCCGGAAAACTTAATATTGTTATACTGCTTTTCGCCAGCAACATAACGAACATCCTGATCATTGCTTCCGTGAATCAAAAGATAATTAACATCTTTAAGCAGCACAGCCTTATTTGCGGGCTTATACTGATCTACCGTCGGAGAAATTGCAATCAGGCCTTTGATATTAAAATCATAACCAAACTCTGTATTTCCGTTATCAACAAGCCTATCTGACTTATTAAAATACTGGGCCGTAGCAATTGCCTCGCCACCCCTCGAATGTCCAGCCAGAGCAATATTTTCCATATCAAGTCTGTTATAAAGAGGGCTTTCGCTCCAGGCATTCAACTCCATGATTTTCTTTATATTTTCCAACAGAAGAATTGCACGGCCATCATTTTCACCCCACAAATCATTACAGCGCTGTTCATCAACTGAAACAAGAGCATAGCCCCAGGAAGCAAGAAACTCGCCAAGATAATCATAACCAAGATAAGACCTAACCGGATACGAGTGATTTCCATGAATTATGAAAAGGACCGGAGCCTTCTCAACATTTTTTGGCAGCCAGATTTTTCCGGCAAGAGGAACTTCATCCAGTCCATATTTAAAATAAAACTTTTTGACTTTGCCGTCAAAACCGTTTCTGCTTGCATAGGCTGAAATATCGCAGGTTGCAGTCGCAATATCAGAATCCTTGTAACCGTAGGTCAAGGACTCAACTTCATAGCTTCCTTTAGAAATTGACTTTTCAAAACCTTCTGGAGCCGGCGAAAGCTGGCCCTGCATTTCAAAATATTTTTTTACATTATTTCGGGCAAAGCCTTTACAGGAGATAAAGAAGATTCCCCCTGCCACCAGAAGACAGCTAAGAGGCGTAATAATCCAGAACAATAGACTACGCCCCTTTTTTACAAAGAAGGAATAAAGGCATCGTCCCAAAAAATCAAGGCTAAGCAGAAAAAGAATAACTCCCAGAACAAAGCCTGTCCCGCCTCTCGGTATAAAGCTTACTATCAGAATATAATCGATTATAAAAGTGATTTGTGCAGGATAAGTTTTCTTAAATAATAATTTGAAAATAAGATTTATAAGATAAAGCAGCAATGGAATAATTAAGGCCGAAGCAAACAATCGCCATACTAGAGGAACAAACTTAAAGAGTTCCCTCAGTTCAAAGCTGAAATAAATTACGCTTACTAACCCTAGTGCAATTACTGCACCCATTTTTCCTTCATGAAGAAAACTGACCCCTGGAGTGCACTTAGCTTTTATAAATGATTTAACAACTGCGACTGTTTTTTTCAACCAGCAGATAAACTTCGAATCAAGAATCTTTTTAATAATTTTTATATTTTTCATTCTTTTATTATTATGGAAAATATAATATGTGTCTAGAAAAGAAAATGATAGATATGAATACTGGTCTATAAGACTCAGCAATGACGGGTTAAATAAAAATCGCCTGCAGCATTGTGAGCCACAGGCGAAGCAATCCATTTTAATTAACGGATCAAATTATTTCTTCAGAAGCTTTGCTAAATTTTTTGCGGTAAATCCTAAATATTCAGCTACTTTGTTAGCTGGACCTGATGTACCGAAGGTGTCGATGCAGAAGCAGTTCTCTTTTGAAGTGAACTGGAGCCATTCCATAGAAATGCCGGCTTCTGTACAAACAACGCGCTTTGTATCACCAATGATAGCGTCCTGCTTAGCCTTTGTAAGACCTTCGAACTTCTTCAAATCTGGAACAGATACAACGCGGATCTTCTTCTCAGGAACCATTTCAGCAGCCTGGAGAGCCATGTTAACTTCAGAACCGCTTGCAAGGATTGTAATATCAGGCTTAGCAGCTCCTTCTTTTACGATGTAAGCACCGTTTGCAGCCATGTTCTTCTTCCAAGACTTGTCGTCCTTAGCATAAACAGCAAGTGCCTGGCGTGTGAATGCCATACAAACAGGATGATCTTTAGAAGCGTAAGCAATCTTCCATGCTTCCATAGATTCTTCAGGGTCACCTGGGCGGATAGCCTGAACACCAGGAATAGCGCGGAGAGAAGTCATAGTTTCAATTGGCTGATGGGTTGGACCATCTTCACCTACGTAAATTGAATCGTGTGTGAATACGTAGATTACAGGCTGCTTCATCAAAGAAACAACGCGGAGAGATGGACGGAGGTAATCTGCGAATACAAGGAATGTAGCACAGAATGGGCGGAGACCACCGTGGAGAGAAATACCTGCACAAACAGCAGACATTGCAAACTCACGAATACCGTATTCGATTGTACGACCAGCTCTGTTTTCTGGGCTGAAGGTTCCGTTATCAGTAGCCTTGAATGCAGTCTTGTTTGGTCCCATAAGGTCTGCAGAACCACCAACAAGGTTAGCATAGCGGGCAGCAATTACGTTCAAAGCCTTTCCAGAAGCATCACGTGTAGCACAAGCATCGCCTACCTTGTAAGCAACATCTTTTACGCTTGCATCTGTAACAGCGTCTGAGTGGTAAGCATCCCAAAGCTTCTTGAGTTCAGGATTTTCTTTTGCCCATGCAGCAAAATCAGCATTCCAGTCTGCTTCTGCCTTAGCAAATGCAGACTTCTTGTCTTCGAAATATTTCTTAGCTTCTGGTACAACATAGAAGTCCTGATCAACAGGAAGACCAAGCTTTTTCTTTGCAGCGATGATTCCTTCAGCACCAAGTGGAGCACCGTGAACATCAGCAGTTCCCTGCTTTGGAGCACCCTTACCGATTACTGACTTGAGCATAATCAAAGTTGGCTGATCCTTGCACTTCTTAGCTTCTTTTACGAGCTCTACGATGCCTTCAACATCATACATGCTTCCCTTAAGAACCTGCCAGCCGTATGCCTTGTAGCGGGCTGCAATGTTATCTGTAAATGTGATGTCTGTACATCCGTCGATAGAAATCTTGTTCTGATCGTAGAATACAATGAGTTTACCAAGCTTAAGATTTCCAGCGAGAGAACAAGCTTCAGAAGCAACACCTTCCTGAAGACATCCTTCTCCTACGAGAGAGTATGTGTAGTGGTCTACAATCTTGTGACCCTTTGTGTTGAATTTTGCAGCGAGCATCTGTTCTGCAATAGCCATACCTACAGCCATTGAAACGCCCTGTCCGAGTGGACCACCAGTACACTCAACACCATCAGTATCACCAAACTCTGGATGTCCCGGACACTTAGAACCAACCTGGCGGAAGTTCTTAATATCATCAAGACTTACCTTGTATCCTGCAAGATGAAGGATAGAGTAAAGAAGCATAGAACCATGTCCTGCTGAAAGTACAAAACGGTCTCTGTCTGCCCATTTTGAATTTGCAGGATTGTGCTTCATTACTTCGCCATACAATACTGCTGCAGCTTCTGCTGCTCCGAGTGGAAGTCCTGGGTGACCAGAATTTGCCTTCTGAATTGCGTCCATTGACAAGCTGCGGATTGAAAGTGCAACTGCCTCAACACCTTTCTTGTTCATAGTTTATAACTCCTGTTCAGTAAGGCAATCGGTTGCCTTACAATTTATATATTATTTTCAAAAAAAATAATCTGTTTTTAATCCAATTCTTTAATAATTGAAGCAAGTGTAGCTTCATCAGAGCGAAGCTCAAGTGCCTTCTTGAATTTTGGATCTCTAAAAAGAGCTGCAAGAGAAGAAAGCACTTTAAGATGAATCTGCGAATTGTGGGCAAGCAGGACGAACATAACAAATACTTCGCGCTCATCTGGCGCTTTCATATCTATAGGATTTTTAAGATAAACTACACAAATGCGCTGTTCACTTGCATCACGCATAATTGGTGCGCGGGCATGTGGAAGTGCAATTCCATTTCCGACTGCAGTACTCAAAACTGCTTCACGATCACACAAAGCATTGTAAACTGTTTCAGAAGTCATTCCAGCCGGAAGATCTATCATCTTACAAACTTTTGCATAAATTTCCTGCGGAGTATTTCCTTCTACATTCTTAAAAACTCCGCCTCTGTGAATAAGCTGTGCCAAGTCTACTTCAACTTCATTTTCCATATTTTCTATCTCCCATTACTTTACAATTTCAAAACCTTTAAAGCGGTTACATTCCAATGCTGAAAAAAGTGTTCCGCTTATATCTTCAAATGTCTCTTCCATTCCTTCAAGCGAAAGCGAAACATCATCTGTTGGAAACTGAGGTCTCATATAAACATTTTCAACCTCTTCCAGTAAACGCACCGCATGGCTGTACAGCTGCGAAAGAATAACCAGCTCCTGCTGCGGAAAATTATCTGCCGCAACTCCCGAACCGCCAATCTCGCAAAAGAGTTCGCTTACTCTTGTAAAGAGCCCAAGAATTCTTTTACGCAGCTCAGCAATCGGATAATCAGAAAACTGATTATACATCTTCTCAAGTATATCATTACGCTTTTCTATATTCAATAATACAAGACGACGCTCAGCAGAAGAAATCATTGCCATGTTAGGGAAGATCTTTTTGATTACATCTTCAAAATCTTCTGCAATATCTTTCTTTCCACGACGCTTATCGTAAATGCGGTCTTCAAGAATTGCATCTATAACCTTTGGAGTAAGCGTCAAGGCCATGTCTGTCAAAAGCATTCCGCGGTCCAGATCAAGGCCGTTCCATTTTCCTGTATAAGGAACAGACTCTCCCTTTCGCCAGATTCTCGATTCTACTCCGTAAGGCTCAAAGCCAATTTTACTTGTATGAGCAAGAAACTCTTCTGTAGAACCACAGAAACGGGTACAAAGCTCTTCCTGATTTTCAAGAAACAAAAAGGAAAGCTGTTCTTCAATTGAAGAGGCAGGCCCATGACGGTCAAAGCTTTCGAGCAGACCGTTTTCAAAATGTGAGTACCATTCCTCCCGCTGAACAGCTTCATCAGAAATTACAAATTCCGAAAGCCCGCTGGACTGTGCCCGCATCTCAACAACACCATCACTCCAGCTGATTACCCGGCACAAAATTCTGTCGCCGTATTTAAAATCTTCGGTGCCGCTGATTTTATCAAGAGGCCAGGCCGTAAGGGTAATTTCCTGTGGCATAGAATACTGCACAGAGCTCAAAGGCAGGGCAGTATTATTTTTATCATTAAATATATATGGAAGAATGTAGCCCTCGCCGTAAAGAGCAAAGGTGTCCATTGCAAGATTCATCGAAAAGGTCTGGGCCTGACTTTCTATAATCTGTCCTTCAGACATAATGGAAATGCCATCAGGTGGCACTTCTGTATTTACAAAAGGCATGCAGCGGTGACCAATTATGATATAACCTTTTTCTACCTCTTCACGGCTTGGCTTAAAACTGAACCAGCGGCCGGTAAAAACGCCTGCCTTTGTAACAAACTCATTATTTACAAGAGAAAAAACATATTCTGAAACGTGAAGAATTTCTGAGGCATCTGCCTTTGTAACTTTTACCCCATGTGCTTTAAGATGTTTATAAAAATCGTCCGTTGTAAAAACATCAAGCTGTTCTGTCAAATATTCTTCTATAATATTATTCGTCTTAAAATCCACAGTCGCTATTTTAATCTAAAACAAAGAAACTGTAAATTAGTGTTGAAATTTGCTATACTGATTTTATGAAAATAACCTTCTTAGGAACCGGCACCAGCCATGGAGTTCCAGTCATCGCCTGCGACTGCGCTGTATGCAAATCTACAGATCCACGCGACAAGCGCCTGCGTAGCTCTGTATACATTCAGACAGAAGATAATAAACATATACTTATAGATATTGGCCCCGATTTCCGTACCCAGGCCCTGCGCGAAGATATCCGCGAAATAGACACAGTACTTCTTACCCACAGTCATGCAGACCATCTTTTTGGAATTGATGATTTGCGCAACTTTTCCTGCATCATGTCTAAGAAGCCTGAGAATCCTCAGAACGAAAAATACGACAAGCCTCCTATTCCTTTCTACACAAATCATACAGCGGCTGAGCATCTTAAAAACTGTTTCGGTTATCTCTTCAGTGAGAAAGCAGAAGGCGGCGGCCATGCAAAAATCAGCCTGCAGGAAGTTACGGCAGGCAAAGTTCTGGCAATCGGCGATACTACGATTACACCGGTTCCTATGATGCACGGCTCGCTTGAAACTACAGGCTGGGTGCTCACAGAAAAAAAGGAAGATGGCAATGCAGCGTCTGTCCACTCCATCGCCTATCTCACAGACTGCAATTTCATAAGCGACGAATCAATTCAGCTGATCCGCGACACTGCCGCAGCCAGCGACCAGGGCCGCCTTAGTCACCTTGTAATAGACGGCCTTCGTATAAAAGAACATTCAACTCACTTCAACTTTTTACAGGCACTAGAGGTCTCTTCAAAAATAGGTGCCGACCACATCTGGTTTACTCACCTCACCCATAACTCTTCTCACGAAGAAACTGCAGCCTACCTTGCAGAACACCGCACCGAATTCCCAGGCCTCGAATCCGCCGCATCCATTCTCCCGGCATACGACGGTCTTTCGCTATCAACGGTGGTTGAGTAGGCCGAAGGCCGTATGCATAGTGCGCGAGAGCGCACTAGAAAATAATTTCCTTAAATGCAAACGGCACGTAGTGCCGTATCGAAACCACAAAAAAATAACCCCGCTGGCA
>JAEEGH010030242.1_pt1 | contig 10539 bp, 11 predicted proteins | sample 9134181 | NCBI WGS metagenome assembly JAEEGH01 (sample SAMN16246544, study PRJNA631951) | gut metagenome | biome: gut microbiome; feature: rumen; material: DP-attached | host: Bos | place: Iran: Karaj | collected 2018-10 | reverse complement strand
TCCAACTCCGCCTTGATGCGCGAGCCCAAGTGGAATTCTTCGTTAGGATATGTTTTTTCCATATTGCGTTGAATTATGATTAAACCATCATTCAAAACAATAGAGGGGTTGAGAGTTAAATTATTGGAACAAAAGTTTCATGAAATATTCAAAAAATTGATTATTTCTCTGGTTTATAGGAAGAAAATAAAATAGTGACATGGCTATTCACGCCACCAGATACGTCCCGAGGTTCATTGTGTCACGGTCGAACTGGACGCCTAATGCTAACATAATCAATTATTTCGCGGCAAAGATAACAAATAGATCCATTCTTGGCAAAAAAAGTGTCGTCCACAACGGATTCTGACAAAATTGTCGGAATCAACGCCTGCCAACATCCTGAACCAAGCGGACAGAACACGCAAAATTGCGAAATACAGTATATATCTCGATATCATCATGGCTGAACATGACGTTATAAACATATTTCAAGCTCCTACACACCGAAGTTTGATAACTGCCTATCGATCCTGCTTGTTCGACATATAGGTCTGACCTTCGGCCAGCTGCCGGCAGAAATATAGCCCCATAATGCTGCAAATAGGATTCCCAAATGCCTTGTTGCATGACATTGCCTCCGAAACTTGCATTTATCTGATTGACATTGTTCAGATGATACATTGAACTGCTCCAATCGTCGGGAAGTAGAATCAAACCATTCACCCCTTCCACCTGTGCCTTGGCAAAACGGATGCCCGAAGGCGTGCTGCGATAATATAAGATGAAATCCCATTCCTCATCCATGAGGGTACGCCATTGGCTTTCAGTGTTTCCTCCGTTCGAGATGGCATTGTAGCCCCAATCTGCCATACCCGTCTGATCATACAAATGGCTGTTCTCGTTTCCGTAAGCCAAATAGTTTCCCGTAATATTAATCGTACTCCAAGGCTGATAGCTTATCGCGCCATGGTTATATCCACTGGTCCCCCACGCGAAAAGGTCGAGCCAGCCGGGATAATCCTCTGACGCATTTGCATTGCATTCACCAATATAGTCAAACTGGTTTTCAGAGAAGCGCCATTCATTCAAAGATGGATTGTACTGAAGGTTGCCTTGCGAGAACCACACCTGACGATTTTCTGCCACGGAAAACCGTCCATCAAGAGCGCCCAAAGGAGCTACGATATACTCCAACGTGCTGAAACAAATTGTTTCCCCGTAATTGATGCCTTTGCTGTTTTTTGCATAGGCACGCACGTAATAGGTGGTATTAGCATCAAGTTCATTTAAACCAATGACGTAGTCGCCCAACCCTCCACCATTAGCATACACGTAACTGGCAATGTTGGGGTTAGGGTCAATGCCCCAACAGGCACCACGCTCATAAACAGGTGCACCACCATCGTCAACCACGTTGCACAAGCAGGATGCCGTCGTGACAGAAACGTCATTCATCCCGACAGTGACCACTGTCGGGAGATTTACTTCCGTACCAGTGATCAAGTCCAGTACCGCACCATAGCTTGTGCCGCAAGTGTTTTTGGCATAGGCACGTACGTAATACTTCGTAAACGGCTCCAAGTCGGTCAGCTTGCAGGTATATTCGCCCAACCCACTTTCGGCATGGACAAGCCGATTGTCGTCAGTGGTAGGGTCGCCGTAGTCGTTCCAGCACACACCTCGCTCCGTCACCGTGGCGCCACCTTCGTAGCTCACCGCGCCTTTCACCCTGGCCATCAGGCTGTCGATCATCAGCACTTCAAGGGTTTGCACTATAGGCAGTTCCGAAGCGGTAGTTAACGTATACACCTCGCTGTGCCAATCTGTCATGGCGCCAAAGTCGGCGATGTAGCAATAGTAATACAAGGTACCGGCCTCAAGCCCAGTGATACTCACGGTGTAGGACTTGCCGTTGAGCGAGGCTTGATAGTCGTCAGCTCCATGCAGATGCTCTTCTTTGCTCACCCTCAGTTTCAGGCTGTTGATATGGCCTGGATAGGCGTATTCGCCTCGGATGCTGACACTATCGACGCCAATCTCAATTTTTTCCTTTTCTTTCAGAATCTGGATGGTTTGTGATTCTGGCAGAACATCTTTTTCGCATGACGAAAGCAACGCAACGGAACATAATAGTGCAAATAAGAAGATTTTAGAACGCATAACCAAGACCTATTTTAGTTTCAAAACAGTTGAATTGTGTGGTGACGGCCTCCAACGAGCCCACAAAGCCATACCAATGCAGCTGAATGCCGGCCGAGAGGTCGAGTCCCTGACAACTGAAAGCTGTGTTGCGGTACCAGTGGCCTTCGGTAGTCTGCCAGCGCAGGGTTCGATTGCCATAACCCAAACCGACACGGAGCGACAAAGATCCCGTCACCCGCATCAGACCACCAGTCATGACGGATAGGCGCATCTTGGAGGACTCGCCAGTATAATATGGATAATAGTCGCCGTCGACAAAACCTTCGCGGTCGCAGTCACCGTCATAGCGGAAACCACCAAAGCTGCCGTTAGTCATCAGGCTCACGAACCAGCCGAAACGCTTCACCTGTCCCACACTCACTCCAAACGATGCTTGCGGACTGAAACTGTAGGCGGCATTGAGGGTGACAAAGGTCTCTTTGGGCCAACGTTCCTTCAGCTTCACGCCGAGTTTGAAACGTACGTTGTCGTTCTCGAACTCGTCTACAGCCATCTCTTTCAGCACGTCCCACACTATGGTGTGGCCGAAACCGGCCTTCACGTCGGCAACATCGCCACTCACTTGCTGCAAGGGACCACGATAAGTGTTGCCGCCGTCCAACGACACCGACAATCGAACCAAGTCGGCATCGGCGCCGAGGTCGTATTCCACCACGATGGCTTTGCCTCGCGGATAGGCTCTTACGATGTTCGCTGCCTCTTGACCCAACGCTCTTTGCAGCATCATGGTGCCAAGTAAGACCATTATTACCAATATTCTTTTCATTTCCTTACGTTATTTCAACTTCATTGACCTCCAATCCTCAAAAGCGCCATTCGCCGATGGTCGCTGTGTCTTCATCCTTTGTAAGGCCGACGTGCGAGCTACATTCTCGTTGATATAGTCAGCCAACTCGCCCACCGTGACCTCGCCATAGGTCTCTTTCAGCTTCTTCAACAGATAGTAAGTGAACAAGCCGTGCGACTTCTCTTGGTAGGCGAAGGCCGTCTCGTTGCCCCGTGCCGCCGAAAAGGCAATAGCATTGCCGTACAAGACGCCCGCCTTCGAGTTGACAGCCACGCTACGACTCTCGGACATCATGTCGCCCTCACGGGTGGCACCGCTGAAGCATGCGTCAATGAAATACATCATCGATTCGGCATTGGCAGATCCCAATTGGGCATAGAGCTCGTCCAAACCATAGCTCGACTCCATGTTGGAGCCGTAACCGTCAACAGGCAACAGGTAGGCGCTGCGGCTCACTTCATCGGGGATGCCGTGACCCGAATAATAAAAGATGCCCTTGGCCTCGCCTTGGAATGCTCCCAAAGTGGCTTGTAGCCAGTCTACCTCGTAACGGATGTCGTTGAGCGTCGCGTCGGTCACAATATGGACATTGGTTTCAGGGATGCCTAACAATGTGGTGCAATACTCCTTGAACACCTCACCGTCGTGGATGGCGAAAGGCACGTTTTGTTCCCGTTGGTAATCCTCGTTAGCGATAATGACTGCAAAGGTCTTGTCGTTCACCACATCGGCAACAGGGATGTCAATGTCGACATCCGAAGGTGTCACGCCATGGCTATACCGACTGATGTGGAAGGTGAAGAGTTGTGACTCCACTTCGTAAAGCGACATACCGTCAATCAAAAATCCATCGGGAATAAATCCACTCATTTCGTAATACTGCCTCCTTGCTTCCTTGACCTTGTTTTTGGGTGCCATGACGATGCGTAGCGTGTCGACTGAAGTCAGTGTCCAACTGCGGGTGACATGCAAGTTGACCACCTCGTAGCCGCTTTTCCTCGCTGTGATGTTGCGCACCACATCGCCCACTTGATGTTTGCCGAAACACAGGCGAAAACAGCCTTTTGAGTCGCTTTGTGTAGGTTGGCAGTCGTGCACTGAAGGCACGGTGAGCGTCACCCCTGCCATCAGGTTACCTTGCTCGTCAATCTCCAGCACCTTGCCGTGTTGTACCATCTGGCCGTAGGTCGTGGAGGCAAGCATCATGATGACAAATATTAGCTTTCTCATAGCTGCACCTCCTTTTCCAAACTGATGAGCCAGGGCTCCGTGGCCGAAGGCCTGTAAATCTCATCCCAAGTAAGATAACCGGCCTTGCTGACCATCACCCGTTGCGTCTCGTCCTGCTTCTCCAATGGAATATCGATGCGGAACTGCCCCGAGGCATCGGTGGTGACCACAAGGTCGAGCAGGCTCACCGTAGCACCTGAGATGGGCTGACCATTCTCGAAGTCGCACACCCGACCGAACACCACGCCCAAATCGTTGTTGCGCCTGATGCAAAGCTTGACGCAACGTTGTGCTTTCAGGATGGTGTCGATGGTTTGGTAGCCCTCGGCCTCGAACACAAGGTGGACTGGGTTGCCTTTCAGTCGGTAGGGTATGTCGTTAAGGAACACCGTCCTGCTTTCAGTACTGATGGAAAAACACTGCAAGGCATTGTCGGCATAATGACATTCGAGCCTGCCTTTTTCGAAAGGCAGGTTGGGAATGACAAAAGCCTTGTCTTCCATGATGTTGACTTTCATCTGTATGGGCGTAAGAAAGCGCCACACCAACAAGCCGAGGCAAGCCAACAACACAAACCCAATGATGCCAATGACATAAAAGCGTCGTTTGACATGTCGGAATCCAAGCTCATAACGCGCCATCATCAGAGCATCCATGGCTTTTTTGTTTGAAGAGAGATAAGCTTCCACGGCCTCTTTCTCCTCATCCGTCAGTTTACCTTCCAAGTAACAAGCCAACATTTCATCCGTGATTTGCATTGTGCCGTTTTTCATAACTCTACCCCTTTCATAATTTTGCTGACGGCATTCTTGGCTCTTTTGATCATTTTATAGACCGCCGATGACGAGCAACCCATTTCGTCCGCAATTGTCTCAACCTGTTTGCCCACCAAAAAGCCAATCATGGCCTGCCGTTCTCGAGCCTTTGGGAGCTTCTCGACCGCCTTGTAAAGCTCAAGCTTCGAGATCTCGTTGAGGATGTCGGGCTCATTGGTGACTGAAGTGAGTTCGTCAATCAACTCGGTGTCCGACTCCTCAAGTTCGGTGGGTTGAAACGTTTTTTTCTCATTGAAGAACCTAATGGCCACCACAGTGAACCAAGTAGCCAACTCCGACTTGAACTCAAACTGACGCAGTCGACGCCAGTCGTCGGTCCTAAGATAAAGATAGAATTCCGTAATGAGCTCTTCCTTCTTGACATTGGAATGGAACAAGCCCTTAGCAATATGGGCAAACATCCTGTTGCAACGGTGGAAAAAGACATACTCCACAGCCTCCTCGTCGTTGGCAAGAAGGAGGTCGACCAATTGTCGGTCCGACAAGTTGTCAAATTTCCGAAGCCGCTTCCTCAAAGTCGATAGATTGTGGTTTTTCCGACGGCAAAAATAAGGAAATTATAAAACTTATTGGATTATTTTTCAACTTCTTTCAAAAATCCAACGATGCGCTCCAGCACCTCGGGCGAAATGGTCTCGTCAATGTCGGAGTATTCTTCTAACAAACCCGTTTCGCAATGCTGGAAAAGATGGTTCAGGCCGGGCAGCTCGCGAAGGGTAAGGTTGGTCTTGCCATGTTCGGCGATGATTTTCTCGTAAGCAGTGAAGTTCTGCGTAACTAATACCTGCAAATCCTTGGAACCGTTCAACAACAAGACGGGACAAGTGGTTTTCACGATAGCATCCGTGGGGTCGTATTTCAGGAAATAGTACATCCACGGCATGGTCATCTGCGACACCGTTTGTTCGGTCAGCTTCTCGTTATAGCCCCAGCCTTTCACAAGTTGGCGCAAGAGGCTGTCAGCCTCTTCCCTGTCATTTGAAGCTTCAACAATGTCAAACAGCTGTTTGTTGGAGTTCTGTGTGAATGCTATCATTTCTTCCGAATAGCCAGAAGCCTTCAGCATCGCCTCCGACTGTGCCTTTAAAATCTCGATGCCGTTCACTGCAGGACCTGCCAAAGATATCAAAAACGCCACTTCGGGACGGCGAGCTGCCACCATGAAGTTGATGATACCGCCTTCACTGTGGCCCAAGATGCCGATTTTTGATGCGTTGATTTCCTTGCGATTGCGCAAATAGTCGAACGCGGCTTCGGTGTCGTATGAGAAGTCCAATGATGTGGCCGCCATCACCTCACCTGTCGAGCCACCCATGCCTCGGTCGTCGTAGCGCAACACGGCAATGCCTCTTCGGGTCAGGTAATCTGCAATGACCCCAAAAGGCCGATGGCCTTCAATCTCCTCATCGCGGTTCTGCTGTCCGCTGCCCGAGACAAGTATCACTGCCGTAAACGGGCCTTTGCCCTCGGGAATGGTCAAGGTGCCGGTCAGAGTGTTTCCCTCTTTTCCGTTGACAAATGACACCTCCTCAATACGATAGTTGAACGGCGGCTGTGGGTCTTGGAGACGTGCCTTTTTCCGATCGTTCTTCTCTGCCTTGGCAAGGTTGAGCGGGAAGGTCACACCCCTTTGCGTGAATTCGCCTTCGATGACACCCTCTTTCAGTGTTCCTGAATAGCTTGCGTCCATCGCCGACATCGTCAATTGCAAATGCCCATCTTGGAAAGTCGTTTCGTCTACATGAATGTCGAACCCACCTTGTGAAGGTACGTCAAAAGTAGCGGAAAAGCCGTTTTCAATTGCCTTGATGTCGAAAGCCATCTCCACCTCTTGTTCACTAAAATTGATTTTGCCTTTCCAATAGCCCTCGATTTGGGCATGGGATTGCAGGACTACGAATAACAATGGGATTAGAATTTTTGTTTTCATAATCTACAGATTTTATTTGTATAACTACGGATTACACAGATTTTATTGATTAAATTACAACTACAAATTAGGGCATAAAGTCATCTCTAGTGCCCATGAACATACGAATCCACCCGACAGGCGGTATGATGAGAAAACAAACGGCAAACCAGAGCCAAAACGATTTGCCACGGCTTCGGGCAACCAAACCACCCGCTACAGCTTGCAGGATGTAAAGGAATACCAAGAAAATGATGATCCAAGTTTCTTTGTCCATATTATTATTCAATTGGTTTTGTTTATATTTTTCGACTATGACTTGTGACAATGACAATGACCACTGAATGGGAAGCCATCACTTAACGCCTTGGGGAAAGTGGTCATAGTCATAGTCAATGGTCATTGTCATTTCTTTTTCCTCCCACTCTTCTTCAACGCCTCGGCGATAATCCATTGAAGCTGGCCGTTGACGGAGCGGAATTCGTCGGCAGCCCATTTTTCCACGGCCTCCATGGTCTCTGCATCGACGCGGAGCAAGAAGGTTTTGTTGTTGGTATTATTTTCTTTTTCCTTTGCCATCGTCAATCCCTTTCTTTTTTTGACGCGGGACTCGGGACACGCTTCGCGTCATCGCGAGGAACGAAGCGATCCATCGGCCTAGCTAATGCTTCGTCTAAAGTCATCCCGAAGATATTTTCCTTCGCGATAGATTTTTCATAAATCCAAATACACAAAATGGTTATGGCCATGACAATGAAGCCTGCCAGACCTGTCATGCCGTTCAAGAAGTCGTTGCCGCCCAAGACAAAGTATATAGCCAAGCCGCTGACAGCGTTGAAGGTGCCGTGCATGATGGCAGCCACAACCATCGATTTGGATTTCAGCACGAAATATAGTTCAATAACGCCCAAAAGCACACACATCACCACCATCAGCGGCACACCCCAACGAGGCTCATTCGGGTAGTTGTGGCCCATCAAAATGAGAGGGAAATGCCAGATGCCCCAAACGATGCCGATGAACAAGGCGGCCTTCCAAAACTTCACCTCACGCAAGGCGCCTACGAGGTAGTTGCGCCAACCATATTCTTCTCCGAAGGCAGCAATGGCGTTAATGGTAATGCCTGCAATCAAGCCACTGAAAATGGTGGAAATCACCAACAGATAGGAAGGCATGTTGCCCAATTGCTCGCGTACAAGATCTTGCTGGTCTTCAGGTACTTGGTATTGGTTGATAAGTTGCTCAGAATTGTATTGTAGTTCCACGCCTGGCAACCAGCTGTTGATAGGAATGCAAGCCAACGACATCAGCACGGGCAAAAGCCAAGCCACCAACCAAGGCCATGAAACCTTGAAATTGACCAAACCAGTATGGTTGAATTTCTCTTTGTCGATGGCTTGCAGTATGAGGGCTGTAATCATCGGCAAGAACATGTAGAATGTTGCAAACGTGGTGAAAAACATAGGAGTGTTCACCCTGTCCATGCCAAAGCCGAAACGGGCCACGGCGACCGCTGCCCAACTGATAAGGCAGACAACTATTGAATATCTGATTGCTTTTTTCATAGGTCTAACACTTTTGAATCGAGACTTGAGAATGTAGTAAACTGTGCCTCTTTGCCCTCATTGCGGGCTTGACCCGCAATCTCCCAAGCGTTAGGGCTTCGTCTCCGCGCTTGGGAGATGGCGGATGTTCCTCCGCCATGAGGGCATAGGGTATGAGTGTCGTTGTACCCAGTGGTTTGTCTCGAACGGATTACCGATTTCACTTTTGCAATCATTACAAGCGTCTCCTCCTCCGTGGCGCAGTTGAGGTAATACAATCCGCCATCGGTGGTGCGCAATTCCAGCAAAGGACCTCCATCTTCATGAATGAACATCATGCAGCTCTCGCCATTCTTCAAGCGGAAATGGCCCATGTTCACCTTGTTGGTCGACATGCCGTTGGTGCGCAAGGCAATGCCTGGCCAGTGTTCCCAAACGCTGTCCGAAGTGATGTCGGCAACAGGAATCGTGACGTGGTATCCTCCACCCTTCACGTTGATGCATTCATTTGAGATCTCATACTTTGGTCCTTTGTTGCCCCAGAGAACCAGACCCAAAAACAGGCCCATGCATAACATTGGGACGATGACGACAGACCATAAGGCTACTTTGTTTTTCTTCTCTTCATCTAATAGTTGGGTGTAGGTCGGGTTTTCAGTCATTGGAGCATCAGCGCTTTTTCTTTGACGCCCGAAGCCGTTGTATTTCCACATGGCGATGAACAGAGGCACCATCATAGCCAAAACCAGTGCAATCATCACATTTGCGGTCATCACCTCGTCAATGACTTTGGTCATGGAGAGTGTGGCTGTGACAATCAACAGGAAACCCGTCACGCCAAAGGTGATGGCCACAGCTTTTTTCAGGCCTTCGATGTCGACCAAGGCTTTCCGTTCAGGCGACAATCCACCGTAGGGATTAATCAGATTCGGATTACGGTAGCACAGCAAGCCTGACACAATAAGAAGCAAGCCTATTCCTAGATTAGTATAATCGATGATTTCCATTGTTTCTATTGTTTTTTATTGCCTTAACCGTCATTGCGAGGAGGCACGACGAAGCAATCCAGGGTAAATGTTTGTTTTCTAGACTGCTTCGTTCCTCGCAGTGACGCGAAGCGGCAGATAGTTTAACGCTTACAATTTGTTTCACTTTAGCGATCATTTCCAGCGTTTCCTCCTCTGTGGCGCAGTTGAGGTAATACAACTTGCCGTCCAGGGTGCGTACTTCAAGCACAGGGCCGCCATCGACGCAGAGGAACATCATACAACTCTCGCCACTCTTCAGGCGGAAATGCCCGATGTTGACCTTGTCGGTGGAGAGGTAGTCGGTGCCGTGGGATATGGCGGGCCAATCGCTCAAAATGGTGGTCGGTGCAATGTCGGCTACAGGAATCGAGGCACTATAAGCGCTTCCTTTAGCCGTGATGTAATCGTCTGACACTTCAACCGTTGAGGGCTTTCTGAGTTTTACATAAAATATTAGACAAACAATCGTCGCCACAAGCCAAACTGCAAAACATACCATCCACAATTTACTGAACTTACCAGTAAAATGCCATTGGGTGATGACAACCACCAACCAAGGGACACAACCAGCTATCATCATCGAAGGAACATCATCCATGCCAAAAATGATTTGGATTAACACTGCCATCACAAAAGCGAAACCAGCAGTCAAGTAATTGATCATAAGGAACTTCCGCATTCCATCCTCGTATTCAGTGCCTCGTTGTTCTGCCATCGCCTTTTTCATGTTTCCGTCTTTTTCAGGATGCCGTTTCAATCGAACAGCAAACCAAACCGCAAGGGCGAAAAAAAAGATTTGACTAATTTGACCAACCATAATAGTTTATTCTAAAGTAAGACACAAAAATAATATACGCTGAACCCAATCACAAGCCAAACCACAAGCCAAACTGTAATAAATACCTTCTCAAATTTACTCAACTCACCAATAAAACGCCATTTGATGATGACAAACACCAAGGGAAGGACACAACCCATAATCCACATCAAAATACCTTCATTCAGGCCAAAAATGATTTGA
>JAEEGH010030241.1_pt1 | contig 10540 bp, 5 predicted proteins | sample 9134181 | NCBI WGS metagenome assembly JAEEGH01 (sample SAMN16246544, study PRJNA631951) | gut metagenome | biome: gut microbiome; feature: rumen; material: DP-attached | host: Bos | place: Iran: Karaj | collected 2018-10 | reverse complement strand
TGCTACAGGGATGGAAAATTCTTGCAGGACTGCACGATGGAAGAGATGATCGAACAGTGTGCGCAGTTTGTCGGTGCAGTAAACGAGGGGTTGGAGAAACCCATCACCAAAGAGGAGTATATCGGCCAGATGAAAACGTATTTCCCACAGCTGAAGCGTTGGCGCCAAACGTTGGATGTTAGTAACGATGAAGTCATGAATGTTAACCCTGCTTTGGCTGGCGTTAAGGAACTCATTGCGCAGATGGCCGACAAACAGCCCATCGCCTACATCTCATCAGTAGACCAAGAAGGCTTTCCTTGGACCAAGGCCATGTTGAAGCCGCGCAAGCGTGAGGGTATCAAAACCTTCTACTTTACGACCAATACGTTCTCAATACGTGTGGCTCAATACAAGGCCAACCCCAAGGCCAGCATCTATTTCTGCGACGCCGAAGGCTTCAAGGGTATCATGCTGCGAGGCACGATGGAGGTGCTGACGGATGCTGCCTCGAAAGAGATGATTTGGCGTGATGGAGACACGCAGTACTACCCAGGCGGCGTGACAGATCCCAACTACTGCGTCTTGAAGTTCACCGCCACCGACGGCCGTTTCTATAGCGATTTCTATCCACGTAGTTTCGTGATTGAATAAAATGATGAATACAAAAAGACAGGAATCATCGTAATATGAACATTCTGGTCATAAATGGTAGCCCTCGGTAGAAGGGGCTGATTTCTCAGATGCTCGGTATCATGCTGGATGAGGCTGAAACACGAGGCGACATGGTGGAGAACACCCTGCTACTGGGGCAACATCCCTGGACAGATGAAGTTGATGTTCGACCCACAAATCGTCGCAAAAAATCCCAGAATTTTGGAATATTCCGCTAGTATCAGTAATTTTGCCCTCAAAATAATGATAATAATTAAACGATAATAATAATGAGACGGTATTGCCTCGACAATACCAGTCGACTACCAGTGTGGCGTGATGATGCCATTAGAATAGAGAATAAAGGCTCTGAGGCCAAGACACTTGCTGAGTACCAATGAAATATCTGCCGAATATCCTTTCATCGCTCCGAATGCTGGGTGCTCTTGCTCTGCTGCAGAGCAATGTGTCAAGCAGTCAGTTCTGGGTGCTTTACACCGTTTGTGGCATCAGCGACATAGCCGACGGGTGGCTGGCTCGGAAACTGAAGTGCGTTACCAAGGGTGGCGCATTGCTGGACAGTCTGGCAGACATCTGCTTCGTATCGTGTTGTGCATGGAAGCTCCTACCGATACTCGAACTGCCGCAATGGTTATGGCTGTGGGCAGGTGTAATCGTCGTGATGAAAGTAGTGAATCAGCTTTTGGCACTCGTTATGTACAGGCGCTGCTGCTTCCCTCACACCCTTGCGAACAAGGCAACAGGATTTCTGCTATTCATTACTGTTCCAACAATGGTATGGTCAATCATTCCCATTTCAATCGCTGCAATCGTCGCCACGTTTGCCGCCATACAAGAGGGACATGGTCTTGTTGCTCTCACCTCTCCACGCCCTCGATTCACATTCAATACAGTTGGTCTCTTCACGACAGACAACTCCAAGATGGTAGCTTTCTATCGTGATGTGTTCGGATTCCAGACAGAATGGAATGGTAAGGAGCCAAATGTGGAATTGCGTCTTGCTGGAAGCCGCATCATCCTGTTCCCACGCACAGACTTTGAGCAGATGACCTCACAGCAATATGCCTATCCACGGGGTGTCAATGGCACCATGGAACTCTCGTTCGATGTACCGACCTTTGCCGATGTAGATAAAGAATATGCAGCTGCATTGGGGAAGGGTGCCAAAGCAATCTTTCCTCCAACCACCGAGCCATGGGGCCAACGGACGTGCTATGTAGCAGATCCTGAAGGTAATCTTATTGAAATCTCTTCTTTTGTTGAAAGTAATGTACCTAATTAACTATGAGTGAATTCATGTCCCCCCGAAGGACGTGAATAAACATCACTTATTTCACGAAGAAAAGCTTTCCGTTGCGAATGTAGAGTCCTTGGGTGGTAGGTTTCACTTTCCGTCCGCTCAGGTCATAGATAGCGTCGGAAGGATGTTTCGCTTCATCACTTAGCACCTTATCTATATCATTGGCATCGTTCACGTAGATGAGTCGGAAGTTGTCGAAACAAGTCCAGTCATATACCGAAGGCGTGAAATGACGCAAGCCGATGCGCAAATCACTCGTTTCGGACAGCTCGAAGTCGAGGTGCTGGGCATAGTGTCCAGCAGCGAAAGCCTCTTCCGCTGTGGCAACGTTGTCTGGATAAGTATAAGGATTGTAAGTGTAAGGTGCGGATGCATCGAACAACGAAAGCATAGGCGTCGAGGCGTGGAGCGTGGAGCGTGAAGGGTGAAGCGTGGAGCGTGAAGCGTCGGATGCATAAACCTCGGCATAGTCCTCAGTTCCCTTCGTGTGGCGCTGCCATGCGTTCTGGATATTGCCATTGCGATAGAAGCCCTGCCATTCCAAGCGATATTGTCCGGCAGGCATGTTCTTCAGTATCTGATAGCTGTCGAAGAGTTGGTAGAAGTGCTCTGCCACGGTACCAGGAGCAGCACTGAAGGATGTTCCTTCCCAACCCGTGTTTCCATCTGCGAAATCAGGATTCTTGAGCAATGCGGTAATATCTACTTCCGTGCCACCATTGATGAGGGCGATGGCTTCGGCATCAGCTTCGGTGTCGGGCTCAGGTTGCAAGGCAGGACAATCGGTGCTCTTCTCTGTGGCTTCGGCAAAGAGGGCACGGATGTGTTCTGGAGTCAGCGCACTGTCGTAGAAACGCAGGTCGTCGAAGAAAGTATCGGTCATGCGAGCGTCGCCAGCAAATGGACTGCGACCTAACCATGCTTGGGTTGAATTCAGAAGGGAAAGCGGTGTGGTGACAGGATTGGCTGTGGCACGCAACTGACCATCGATGTAAAGACGTACGGCTGTGGCATCGGCACTGACGGTGATATTGTGCCACTGCTGTTGGTTAAGTCCTGCGTTGGAACTTGCCTTGCAAGTACCTGAGCGCAACTTTTCGAAGTACCAGTTTCGGTTGCCTGCCTGGTTAATCAATCCAACGTAGCTCGATGTGCCGTTGTTCACGTTCCATGCCCAGCAGAAGTCGTTCAGGTGACCTGGTCCTGCGAGCATGATATTGAGACTGACACTGTAGGCTTCTCTGTTGATGACCTTGCAGATAGCTGCCGCAGCATCGTGACCAAGGTCGAAATAGCCTTGGTTATTCAAGGACGCAGAAGCAGTGCCTGTGTAAAGCGCTGTGCCACCGTCAGAGAGTTGCAGGATGGCGGCACCATTTTCCAACGAACCGCTGAGTGTTCCTGCATCGTCTTCTGGCTTTCCGGAATCGAAACTATAGCTGATGGCAGGTATTGGAGGTGTGGCTGTCGTTCCACCAGCATCGGCACAGACATGGGAAAGCGGAATGGTGATAACTGAGAGTGAATAGGCAGGGACGGTGTAGGAGATAGCTGCTTCTTCAGGAGCGTCCTCCAGTTTTGTCACCGAGAGGGTACGTTCCTTTGGACTGACCTTCAACGGGTTGTCCATCGAGTTCTCTGCATAGTTATCGGGATTGCTCATCACGCGCAGTTTTGCCTCACCGCCAATGGTGGCATCACTGAAACGGAATGTCGTTGAAACGTCCGTACCATTATAATTGATGACCTTGACGATGGCTGCATCTTCAGCCTCGTTCAGGGAAGCACATAGATAGAGGCTCTGTCCTCCCGAAGCAGAAAGCGTGACATTGTGAATGAGCTTATCGTCGATGTAGCAGCGTGTATTTAGTCCGTTGCGAATCATCTTGAGATGGTAGGTCTTACCCGTCTCGATGTTACCGTCAGCCGTTGCGAGGGTTGATTTTGTACCACTGATTGCTTGTTCTACACCATGTCGCACGTTACCCCAACCACCAAGATTCCACCAAGCATAGTTATTGCCATCGGCGTAGGCGAAGCAAACGAGGAAGCCTTCGTCGCCACTGTTCTTCACAGCATCCAATTCGATGGTGCAGTTGTCGGTGATGACATCGATGACATGGGCTGTTCCACGAGTAGAGGCTGGCGAGTTGAATGTGGAGAGTTGGGAGTTATAGATTTCCTTGCCATCTGCATCGGTGATGCGGATATTGCTGTAAGTGGCATCCGTTGCCCACGAACCCAGTCCGAGTCGCGCACCTTGAACGAGACTGACTGAGTTGCCTGTTTCTGTCCATGTGATGTTCTGATGGCCAACAGTTGAGGACATCATCTGTTGCGTCCAGTACGAAGGAGTACCAAAGGATGAGTGGGCGTTGTAGTGTATCATGTCGGGGCGCCATTGCGACTCGTTCTCGTTCATGAAGATGGGAGCATAACTTGCCATCACACAGACATCGGAGTTGCGCTCCAGTCCTGCCATATAGATAGCTTCACCGAGGGCTGCTTTCAAAGTGCCGTTGGTGCCAAAGTCCTGTGTCACTGCATACTCACCGTTATAGACCTTGTTGCTGCTGCGACTGTAGTTGTCGTACTTATGGTACATCGATGCAAACCAATCGGGGGAGCGATAGAAATGCTCGTCGATGACCTCCAATGGATAAGGATTGCGCCACGTAGGATAGTCCGAACCCCAGTCGCTGTTACCAATAAGCGTCATCTCGGGATAGCGTGCCTTGATGGCTTGATAGAACTGATAGTAGCGCTCGGCATAGTGGTCGCTCTGGTCGCTATTGTCAGTGGAAGTGTAGTTATAGTTCTCGTTGCCTATCTCCATCAAGCGCAGGTTGAAAGGTTCGGGATGACCAGCTGCGGCACGCTTGGCTCCCCAGTAGGTGGAGACGTCGCCATTGGCATATTCAATGGCATCCAACGCCTCCTGAATGAAACCTTCGATGTGTTGATAGTCCTGACACCAGCCGTGTCCCATTCCCACATTGACCACAAAAAGAGGCTCTGCGCCAAGGTCTTCTGCCAGCTGCAGGAACTCGTGATAGCCCATTCCGTTCGAGACAGGATAGCCCCAATGACTGTTGTAGATGCCCAAGCGTTCCTCGACGGGACCGACGGTGTGACGCCACTGATAGCGGTTGCCGCCCTCCACGTAGCAACCTCCAGGGAAGCGCATGAACTTGGGGTGCAGTGCTGCCAACTTCTCAGCAAGATCAGGACGCATACCATTTTCACGGTCCTTGAAGGTAGGTGGCATCAAGCTAACACAATCCAAGTATATCGTTCCTGCCTGCGAACCACGTATGGCGAACCAACCGAGTTGATAGGAGTCTGTTGCAGTGATTTCAGCAGTGTATTTCTTCCATTGGGTATCCTCTTCCACCTTCACCACTGCATGACCGAGGTCGGCGCCCTCGTAGCTTTCGAGAGTCAAGGTGATGTCGCCCGCCCAGTGATTGACTGTACGCACCCAGAACGAGGCACGGTACTTCTGTCCTTTGACGATATTAATACCCCAGTAACCGATATTACGCGTTCCGTCGCCCGCCTTGTTGAGGTTGAGGTGCATGGCACGTTTCTGTGCAGCATTGATCAGGTTTTGCGAAGAAATGCTGAAGGTGGCATTGCCGATGGTCCACCAGTGGTCGGGGTTGTGACTGTTTTCTTCCATCGAGCCATTGCGGATGAGTTCGGCATAGATGCCGCCGTCGCCTGCATGGTTAATCTCCTCGTAGAAGATGCCGTAATGCAACGGACCAATAACAGGACCACGCTGAGCAGTAGAGAAGTTGAACGTTACTTGCGCCGAGACAAATACCACGCTGAAGATTAGTATGATAAAGGAAAGTGTTCTACGCATGCATTGAGTTTTTAAGTTTTTGAGTTTTTAAGTTTTAGCGGAGAAATGTTACCTGATTGAGTTTCAAGTTTCAGGTTTCATTTTTCGAAGAGAAATGTAACTTCGTTAAACGCTAAACGTTAAACGTTAAACTTTTTAATTTTTACCACAAGGAGTATGGATTTGATTTCACGGCTTCGCTGCCATCGCCTTCCTCCATAGTCTCAGGGTTGATATAGACATCGTCTTCCTCAATGACGTTGGAAAGTGCAATGGGCTGTTCATCGATAATGCTAATGACCCTTAGCGTAGGGTACTGATATATCTTTCTCATAATGTTTATCTTATGAATGAGTGATTGAACCAATTATTTAACGACAATCTTATTGCCATTGACGATATTCACGCCGCGCTGTAGCTGTTGCAGACGTTGACCGGCAAGATTGTAGATAACAGCATTCTTCGTCTCAAGTCCGTCCTTTGTCACTTCCACAATGTCGGTGGTATCGTCGAACTTCAGAACGAGTGGCTTCACTTCGTTGCCCGTAGGAATTAGGAAGAAAGAGCGCAGTCCCTTGATGCCACCCGAAGTCAGTTTCTTGATGTAGCTGTCGATGGTCGATACGTAAGCTACACTACCGTCGGTGGCAAGTTCGGTGTTGTAGAGGTGGGCAGCCAATTTATATTCGCCTTCACCCTTCACAGCCTCTTCAGGATTCAAGACTGTTACGGCAGAGAAAACAGGATTCGAGATGTCTGCTTCTGGCTTGATGAAGTATGGTTCGCCAGCTACAATTTCGCTGGCATCTGTCAGCGTGATTACGTTGTCGTTAGCTGCAGCGAACTGCTTGATGGAAGCACCACGGAGCGGAGAGGATGCAAGTTGCTGAGCACTCAGGCTGAATGGCAAGCTGAAACCGTTCCATTGACCGCCTTTGAGTGTGCGTGTCAGTGTCACTTGAGCACAGTCGCAGACGTCGGGAGCCGTTGTCTCTGCCTCATCGATGGTCATGTTCTTGGCATATTCCGTCAGAGTGAAGTTGTTGAAGAGACACCAGCCGAGTGGCACAAAACCAGGCACATTCACCTTGATGGTAGCTATTTTGGAGTCGTCGATGTAGGCATAGACCTCCATCTTGTATTGCCCTGCGTTGATTCGTGCGGTAGCCTGGTCGGTGTTGTCAGGGTCGCTGGTGGAAGCACAACCGCTGTACCATGAAGGGATTGGAGCAAAATAAGTGTCGTTCACACTGACATAGGCATTGCTCAGTTCGTAACCCTTCTGGCCGAGCGCATAGCAGTTCTCCCTGCTACCTTGGCGGTAGAGTGCATTCAATGTCAACTTATAGAGGCCTGCATGAGGTACGGTGACGGTTTGGCTCACAGTGCCATGACGCTGATAGAGTTCGCCACCGTATGTACCTACATTGTATGCATTGCCTCCGTAGTCCTTCGTTTCGGTAATTTTTTCAGGCTGTGTGAGCACCCAATCCTCGGTACTTCCAGCAGTGGCGCTCTTGATGATGGCGGTAGAGGCAACGGCTGTATAGTCAGTTTCAAGTTGAGTGTTAAGCACAGAGAGGTCAGTGGCTTCGATTCCAGCTGCAGCGGCAGCAGCAAGAATGTTAGCCTGTTGTGTAGCTGCCACGATGGTCTTCTGCTCGGCTATGGTCTTCAGAACGAAAGCTGTCGCATCGGCAGCAGAGGTAGCCGTCGTGCGTGGCTTGTTCAGTCCGTCCTCATTGGTAACGCTCATGTAGTTGCCGTTGTGAGAGTGCAGAATCAGTTCTTCCCCACTCTGCTCGATGAACCACGAGTCGGTATTGTAGCTGGCAATCTTATCCGTGTAGCAGTCGCTGCCGAAGAAGAGATTGCTGTCCAGGAACTTGATGGTCGAGACGTTCACGCCGTTGGTTGCGATTTGAACAGGCACGCCGTAGTTGTCGCCCACTCCGCGAGCACCGTAAGCTTCGCCACGACCAAGGAACTGGCTAATCGAAGGAATATAGATGTAGTACTCGCCGTCAGCCACTACAGGTGTAGGCAGGTCGGCAAGTGTAGCGGTGGTAATAGGACTTGTACCATCCACCATGATATTTATAAACTCGTTGAGGTCGGCCTCGCTTACACCCACAGCTCCACGCCAATAGTTGTAGAATTTCTCTTGCAGCGACGAACCTTGCAGCGCATTGATATACTGCAACTTGTGGTCGATACCCGTTTTTTCTCGCAGTCCTGCACTGGAGAAGGATGTCAATTCGTAGTCCTTGTAAATTTGGTCCACTGGCAGTCCGAGCAGACCTTCGAGCAGCATGGCAAAGCAACCTGTGCGGTCGGCACCGAAGATGCAGTGGAAGTAAGCAGCCTTGCCAGCCTTGAGCGCAGAGAGAACGAGGTCGAAAGCACCCTTGAACTTAGCCGTATCGAAGTTCAGAGCATCCTCGCTCCAGCGACTGAGGTTGGCGTAGTAGTAGGAAGCACCGTAGATGGCGGATGCACTCATCGTACCCGAAGCCAAATCACCATTCATTCGCAAATCCACTTCCGCACCAATGTTGAGCTGTTCCTTCAGCATGGCCAAGTCGGCATCCGAAGCCGTGTAGCTGTTGCCTCCAGCCAGTTCCGTGCCGCGGAAAATCTTGCCATACCGAATGCGGTTGCCATCGCTGTTTGTCCAGCCACCGAGGTCGCGCATATTGGCAATGCCGTCGGCCTTCATCATGCGCAGTTGGCCCGTGGTGGTGATGGTGCCGTTGGCAATGATGGAGCCGTCAGCCTCAATTTTATAATAATAGGTCTTTTCTGGCAACAGGTTCGTGACATCGTAAATCACACTACCTGCACCCACCGTGAATGTTACGGCATCCTCGAAACTACTGTTGAGTGCGAGACTGAGCGTAGCATCGCTTGCCTGAATAGGCAGAGGAACGCTCACCGCTGCAGGATGGTCGTTGCGCAAGGCTGCATCCGTGGCATAGTTTCCGATTGCGCTCGCAGTTGTCTCCGTGTAAGTGGTATTGGCAAGGTAGCGAGCCACCTCGTCGTTTTCAATACTGATGTTGAAACTGAGGTCGGTGTATTCCGTCGGTGCTACGTAGTCAGCAGTGTAGGTCAGTTGGAAGTCGTCACATTTCAGCAGGGTCTGTCCCTTTCCCGTGTTCTGTATGCGGAACGTAAGCGTACCGTTGCTGACGAAGACGTTCTCAACAATGAGTTCGTGACCATTCACCTTCTCTGCATCCGCATCTTCAGCTGTCGGTGCCACAGAGTTCGAAACGCCGTTGGCTGTCAGCGTCACAGGTGCACCGTCGCCGAAGGTAGCTACGATGGCCTTCAATGTGTAGTAACCGAGTGGCAAGCCTGTGATGGTTTGTCCCACATCGAGCGTCTGCACACTCTTTGCCCATGTGTTGAAGAGGTAGTTGCCAGCAGTACCTGAGTAGGAATAAGTGGCGTTGTCTGTGCGGAACACACCCGTGTCATCACCTTTCTTCAGGCAGTTCCAACCGTCAAGATTACCCAACTCGAAACTTGGGTTGATGATGGCAGAGGTATAGGAAGCATCCACTTCGGGAGTTAACGCTGCTATCTCCAATGGCTGGTAGGTGGCATAAACGTCGCTAACAGCTGTGTATTCACCTTTGTCGTACTTCGCTTGGAGGGTTTCCTTCACGCTTTCGCTTGCTGATTGTGCCTTCATGCCGTTCACAGCAGCGAGGATGGCACCCGTGTAGAGGGTATTGCTGGCTTGTGCGTTGGTAATGGCTGTCAGGAGGGAAGCAAGGGTAGTTTCGAGCCATTCCTGCGAACCCGTGTTCACGTCCGTCTCAGCAGCAGTGATTGCATTGTTGAGGGCAGTCTTCACGTCTGCATTCATGACTTCCGATAGGAGTGCCTTGGCTGCAGCCAATTGCTCTTCGTAACTTGCCACGAGTGCGGAGAGGTCGATACCATAGTAAGTGAGGGTGACATTGTCGTATGCTGCCCAGTCGTTACTGCTGGCAACGGTCTTGCGGAAACCAATCGTCACCGTTCCGTCTGCCACCACAGCCCTGATGCCATCGTTCCAGTACTCACCTGCCTGGAAACAGGAGGATGCACGGTTCAAGGTGCTTGGCACATAAATGGTAGAGCCATTGACGCTGTAGGCAGTACTACTGTTATAGGTGCTGTTGTTAGTCGAACCAAGACCGTAGTCGAAGATGGATTTCAGCGAGCCCTCTGTCGTGTTGATATAATACTTGGCATTGAGTTCCTCGGTGCCATTTGTGCGAGCCGTGGCAGCTACAGAAGCATCGTTATTGCCTCCACCCATGCGGTAGTAGCCCTGACACCTCATCTCATACACGCCATTAGGCAGACCCGAAATGGTCTGATACATATCAAACGTGCGGTTCCACTGCTCCACACACTTGTTGTTATCCACACCATTGTAAGCAGTGTAGTCGCCGGTCCACAGGGAAGTCTTGGCATTTGCACCGAAATAGGGATTCATGACGGCAAATGTCGCATCAATAGGGTTGTCTGCCGTGGCATTGGATAAGTTGGCTATGAGTGCCTCCTTAGTAACCAGTTTCCAATAGCCCTTGGAGGTTGTAGGCATGGTGGTCGTAGTCGTTGTCTTGCTGACATCCGTATCATGACCAACAAGATAGACTGCCGCACTGTTGGTGGACTTCATGGTGAAGGTGTTCTCCAATCCTTCCACTGCGGTCAGCAGCCACGCCGTATATTTC
>JAEEGH010030233.1_pt1 | contig 10541 bp, 7 predicted proteins | sample 9134181 | NCBI WGS metagenome assembly JAEEGH01 (sample SAMN16246544, study PRJNA631951) | gut metagenome | biome: gut microbiome; feature: rumen; material: DP-attached | host: Bos | place: Iran: Karaj | collected 2018-10 | reverse complement strand
CGGGCGAAAAGCCGTTCGGCCGCAAGGTCGACATCGTCATGCCCTGCGCCATGCAGAATGACGTGCATATGGAATCCGCGGAGAAGATCGTTGCAAACGGCATCAAGTACTACATCGAAGTCGCGAACATGCCGACGACCAACGACGCGCTGTTCTTCCTGATGGAGAAGGGCCTCGTCGTGGCTCCGTCCAAGGCGGTCAACGCGGGCGGCGTTGCGGTTTCCGGTCTCGAAATGAGCCAGAACTCCGAGCGTCTCTCCTGGAGCGCAGAGGAAGTTGACACGAAGCTCCACAACATCATGATCAACATCCACAAGGCTTCCGTCGAAGCGGCGGAGGAGTGCGGCCTCGGTTACAACCTCGTTGCCGGCGCGAACATCGCGGGCTTCAAGAAGGTTGCGGACGCCATGCTCGCACAGGGCATCGTCTGAGCCTCACAAAAAACAAATCTCCCGATCAAAAAAGCGTCAAGTCGAAAGACTTGGCGCTTTTTCACGCGCCGAAGGCGCATGTCCGCCGATTGACGGACGGCGAAAATCGTGGTATCATAAAATGACAAATTGCGGGGGAACCGTCCATGGAGGAAACGCCGGTCAAGCGGCCGAACAAGAGAATATGGATCCTTGTGATCGCGATCGCGGCTGCGGCGATCCTGTTCGGCGCGGTTTTTTTGGCGATCCGGGCGTTCGGCAAGACCGACGGCAAGCATTCGTTCCCGGTCTGCATCAACGAGATCCTGACGTCCAACGGCAGCTATCCGAACGCGGACGGCGTCTGCTGCGACTATATCGAGCTTCACAACAGCGCGGACGAGACCGTGTCGATCGGCGGCTATCAGCTTTGGGACGACGGCGGCGGGCGCTACACGTTCCCGCAGGACGCAAAGATCGGTCCGGACGGGTATCTGCTCGTCTATTGCAGCAAGGAGAACGCGGGCCTGTACTACGCGGGCTTCGGGCTCACAAAGAGCGGCGGCGAAACGGTGCGCTTTCTGAATCCGGAGGAGAAGGAGATCGAGTCCGTGACGACGCTTGCGGCGGGCAAGGACGCTGCGCAGGGCCTTGACAGGGAGAAGAACTGGACGCTGCTGCCGTACGCGACGCCGGGCTATGCAAACGACGGCGCGCCGCTTTCCGAAACGGCCGAACCGCTGCCCGACGTGCAGACGTGGACGCAGACGGTCCGGATCAACGAGATCATGGCCGCCAATTCGATCTACCCGATCGCGGACGGCGCGTGTACGGACTGGATCGAGCTGTACAACTTTACCGATACGCAGGCGGATCTGTCCGGCTGGTATCTGTCCGACGATCCGTCGGAGAAAAGCTTTTCCTTCCCGGAGGGCACGGTCCTTGAACCGGACGCGTACCTCGTTGTGCCGTGCGCAAAGGGCATTGCGGGCGCGGCGCCGTTCGGGCTTTCCAGAAGCGGCGGCGAGACGGTGACGCTGTTCTTCCCGGACGGAACGATCGCGGACGCCGTGCAGACCGCGGCGGCGGAGAAAAACCGCGCGCTTGCGCGGCAGGAGAACGGCGAATGGATCGAGACGGCGGACGCCACGCCTGGGTATCCGAACACGCCCGCGGGCCGGACGGCCTATATCGCCGCGATCGGCATTGCCGGGACGGACGTACACATCACGGAGCTGATGGCGGACAACAAGTCGGTCTTTGCCGACGCCGAGGGGCGGTTTTCGGACTGGATCGAGCTGACCAACACGGGCGACGCGCCGTGCACGCTGTCCGGCTGGTATCTTTCGGACGACGCGGACGACCTCACGCAGTGGAAAATCCCGGACTGCACGTTCGAGCCGGGACAGTCGCTCGTCGTGTTCCTTGCAAAGAACGTCGACGGCGTGATCAACGGACAGGTGTTCGCGCCGATGTCGCTGTCCGCGGCGGGCGAGACCGTGTATCTGGTCAACCCGATCGGCGAGGTCTTTGAATCCGTCGCGTTCGGCGCCATGGACGAGAACCGGTCGCTTGCGATCGATCCGTTGACCGGCGCGCAGACCGTGTGCGACTGCCCGACGCCGGGGTTCCCGAATACGGCGGACGGCTTTGAGCGATTCTCTGAGACGCAGACGCCGCGCGGCGCGCTTGCGATCTGGGAGGTCATGACGGCGAACGATCATGTTCTGCCGCAGTCGGGCGAATACTATGACTGGGTGGAGCTGAAAAACGTTTCCGACGCGCCCGTCAATCTGTCCGCGTACAGCCTGACGGACGATGCGAAGCGTCCCGACCGGTTTGTGCTGCCGGACGTCACGCTGGAGCCCGGCGCGCTGTACACCGTGATCCTGTCGGGCCATGCCGCGTATTCCAACAAGCAGTACCGGCACGCGGACTTTGCGCTGAACGCGGTCGAGGACAACCTGTTCCTGTTCGAGGGAACGCGGCTTGTCGATTACGCGCATCCGTACCGGATCCCGTACCGCGAGAGCCTCGGACGCAGCACGGGCCGCGGCGGCTTCTTCTACATGCCCGCCACGCCGGAGAAGGAGAATCAAACGGGGTACCGCACGGTCAGCGCGGAGCCGGTGGCGTCGCTGGCGTCCGGCGTGTATGACGGCGGCGTCGACGTGACGCTGATCGCAAACGGGCCGATCTACTACACCACGGACTGCAGCGATCCCGGCAAAAACGCAAAGCAGTACACCGGGCCGATCCATCTTGACCGCACGACGGTCATCCGCGCGGTCTCGCGCGAGCCGGAGCAGCACGAAAGCGGCGTCGTCACGCTCAGCTACCTTTTGAACACGGAGCACGAGCTGCCGGTCGTGAGCCTGGTCACGGACCCGCAGAACCTGTGGGACGGCAGGACCGGCATCTATGTGGACAGCGTACACCGCAAGAACACCGAGGTGCGGGCAAGCGTCGCGTATTTCGGCGACGACGGAACGTGGACGAAGAACTGCGGGATCAAGATGCACGGCGCCACGTCGCTGCGCGACCAGGAGAAGAAATCCTTTACGGTCAAGTTTTCCGGCGTGTACGGCGGACCGCTGCATTACGACGTGTTCGGCGACGGCGCGGTCAACACCTTCAAATCCGTCCTTCTGCGCGCGGACGCCGAGAGCGTCGGCGCGTCGTTCATTCGGGACAATATGCTGCACAAGATCGCAAAGCAGTACAGCCCGACGATGCTTGCGCAGAATTACAAATACGTCGTGCTGTACCTGAACGGCGAGTACTGGGGCATCTATGCGCTGCGCGAGCAGTTCACCGAATTCTTCTACGCGTCCAACATGGGCGTGCCGGAGGAGAGCGTCACGGTCGTCAAGAACTTCATCCGCAGCGGGACGTCGCTGAACGACGTGCTGAACTACGTATCGAAGCACGACATGCGCGATTCCGCGCACTATGCGTACGTGACGGAGCGGCTCGACGTATCGAGCCTGATCGACTGGGCGATCTTCGAGGCGTACTGCGGCAACTTCGACACGAGCGGCAACATGCGCTATCTGTACAGCACCGAGGACGGCAAGTGGCGCTGCGGGCTGGTGGACGTCGACCTGGGCTTCTTCCGCAAGGACGCGTTCACGTTTCCGTACAAGGCGGAGCAGGTCGGCACGATCCTGACGCAGCTTTCGAAGAACGCCGCGTTCCGGGAACAGCTTTGCACGCGGCTGCACGATCTTTTGAAAACCGGTCTGTCCGACGACGCGGTCCTTGCCAGGATCGACGGGATGGCGGCCATGATCCGCAGTGAGCTCCCGCGCGAAAAGGCGCGCTGGGGCAAGCCGCCGAACTGGGAGGGCATGGTGACGGGCCTCAAAACCTATGTCAACGGCCGCGCAAAGAAGATGATCAACAGCATCAGACGCGAGCTCGGCCTCACCGACGGCGAGGTGCAGCGCTACTTCGGCGATCTGTAAAGCGGAAAGACGTGAAGGGTCGGGGCCGTTCTATCCTGAAAACGGTAAACTGTAAACTGACAACTGAAAACGATGAACTGAAAACGAAAAAGTGAATGAGGATTTTTCTCCGGAAAATCTGCGATCCTGTATTTGAATCCGTGGACGCATTCCCGCTTCGCGGAAAGGCATACAAATAAAAAGGTTCTCCCGCGGGAGAACCGTCCTGAACGTGTCCGAAGGACACATATCACTTGCGGCAAAGCCGCAAATATCACGTCCCGAAGGGACATATCACGTCGAAGACATTTCACGAAGGCTGTTGATAAGGGCGACAGAATCCGCGTTTTCACGACAGAGCTATACCAATGTATGCGACGGAAGATGGCGACGCGCGATTCGACGCGCGACGGCACCGCTGTAACGAAGCGTAGCGAAGTGGCTCCGAAAACGCGGATCGTTTGCGGCGAAATCATAAAAAGAAAGGGCGGTCGCGCCCTTTCTTCCTGCATGTCTGTTTTTTCAACCCTCGCCGCAAACGGTCTGTCCCCTTTTGCGACAGCCTGCGGGGCGTCTGACCGACGCCCTCATTTTTATTGTCCTGCTTCGGCGATATTCAGCGCATGGTCGCTGATACGCTCGAGGTCGGTCAGCGCTTCGACATAGAACATGCCGACCTCAGCGGAGCATTCGCCGGCCGAAAGGCGCCTGATGTGGTTGTTCTCGTACAGATCGACCAGATCGTCGACCTCCTGCTCGCGCGCGGCGATGTCGGAAAGCGGATGCGCCTTCGGATGCAGCATGCATTCGTGCGCGTCCTCCACGATCGTCAGCACCTTCAGAAACAGCGGGGCGATCTCGTCCATGGCGGTTTCGGAGAAGGCGAGCTTGCGCGTGCGCATCAGGTCGATGTAGCCCGCAATGTTGTTCGCATGGTCGCCGATGCGCTCATAGTCGACGATGACGTGATGCATGCGGTCGACCGAACGCGCGTCGGATTCGCCGAGGCCATTGCGGTTGATCTCGACAAGGTACTTGGAGATCTCGGCGTTCAGCCAGTCGAGCGTCTCTTCGTTCTCGTTGATGCCCGAAAGGTCGTCCTTGCGCGGAGCGGTCATGGCAGCGTAGACCTTCTGCAGGTTTTCATGCGCAATGCTGTACATGCGCTCGGTCTCCTTCTCGACGGAAGCGACCGCCGTGACCGAAGAACCGAAGTCCTTGCCGCCGACGATGTGCAGAAGCCTTCTGCCTTCGAGCTTGTCCGCACCGCGGATGATGAGCCGCGACAGCTTGACCAGCAGCGAGGACAGCGGGAACATGAGCAGCGTCGCCGCGATCTTCAGCAACGTATTGGCGTTTGCGATCTGCTGCGCATAGTTCGTTTCGCCGGAGATGCGCGCAAGCAGGTCGAGCACGCCGGGGAAGAGCTGCAGCAGAACGACGCAGATGACGCAGGCGAACACGTTGAACAGCACATGGATGCAGGCGGTGCGCTTGGCGTCCTTCGTGCCGCCGATCGAGGCGAGCACGGAAACGGTCGTGCAGCCGATGTTCTGGCCGCAGATCAGGTACACCGCAATGCCCAGCGGGTTCGCGCCGAGCGCGCCGGACATCGCCATCGCCTGCAGCACGCCGACCGAAGCGGATACGCTCTGCAGAAGCATCGTCATCACCGTGCCGACCAGCACCGCAAGCAGCGGCGCGCCGTCGAGACTGCCGATCAGGTTCGTGAACCACTCCACCCGCGCGAGCACGCTCATATGCTCCTTCATCAGCGTCATGCCCATGAACAGCAGTCCGAGACCGGTCAGCGCGTACAGAATATCGTTCCACGGCCGCTTCTTCAAAAACGTCATGGCCATGACGCCGACGAACGCAATGATCGGCGCGTACATATCGATGTTGAACGCGATGAGCTGACCGGTGATGGTCGTACCGACGTTCGCGCCCAGGATGACGCCGACCGCGTTGTCCAGCGGCATCAGTCCGGCGTTGACGAACCCGACGGTCATGACCGAAACGGCGTTCGAGCTTTGAATGATACCGGTGATCAGCGTACCGACCAAAAGCCCCAGAAACCGGTTTTTCGTCAGCTTTTCCAGGATCGACTTCAGCTTTGCGCCTGCAAGCCGCTCGATGCCGTTGCCCATGATCTTGATGCCGAACAGGAAGATCGCGATACCCCCGATGATCCCGAGCAGATTGGTAAGCGGTATGTGCGCAAGCGGCGCGTTTTCCATCAGCATAATGAATCACCCTCCCGAAATTCTCCTGTATATATCGTAACAGAATCACCGCGCTTTTTCAACAGGATTCCGTAAACTCTTTCCGTAAATTTCGCGTAAAGAAAAAACCTTCCCGCTGTGGGGAAGGCGGTTATCCCGCAGGGGCGGCCGACGGGGCCGTTCATACCGCAGGGGCGGCCGACGGGGCCGTTCATACCGCAGGGGAGGCCGACGGGGTCGTTCATACCGCAGGGGAGACCGACGGGGCCGTTCATATCGCAGGGGAGGCCGACGGGGCCGTTCATACCGTAGGGGAGGATCGCATCCGCCCGATCCGTTGACGTGCTTCTTGCCCTCCCTGTGCAATGGGGCACGGAGCCGGGCGCTCGCGGTGCGGGGAGGAGCGAGGCGCAGTGCGGGTCGAACAGGAAGCAGCAGGAGTGTCAGCGACGCGCTGCGACCATGTTTCGGGATCGGTGGCAGCCGAAGCGAAGCAAGGCTGACGGGAGGGTTGTCGATCTCGCGCGGCGTCAGCCGCCTGTCAGCCGCTTCGCGGCACGATATGTCCCTTCGGGACGCGATATGCCTTGCGGCACGATATGTCCCTTTGGGACACGATATGCCTGCGGCGCGATATGTCCCTTCGGGACGCGATATGCCTTGCGGCGCGATATGTCCCTTCGGGACACGATATGCCTGCGGCGCGATATGTCCCTTCGGGACACGATATGCCTTGCGGCACGATATGTCCCTTCGGGACACGATATGCCTGCGGCGCGATATGTCCTTTCGGGACGCGATATGCCTTGCGGCGCGATATGTCCCTTCGGGACACGATATGCCTTGCGGCGCGATATGTCCCTTGCGGGACGCGATATGCGCCTTGCGGCGCAAGCCGCTCTGCTATTTTTCGCTCTCCATCTCAATGACCTTGCGGAACTGGGTCTCGTACAGCTCGCGGTAGATGCCGTTGCGGTCCAGAAGCTCCTCGTGCGTGCCCTGCTCGGCGATCGTGCCGTTTGCGACGACCAGGATCCGGTCGGCCTTGAGGATCGTCGAGAGCCGGTGCGCGATCACGATGGTCGTGCGGCCCTCCATCAGCCGCTCCAGCGCGTCCTGGATCGCGTTCTCGGAGATCGAGTCGAGCGCGGAGGTCGCCTCGTCGAGGATCAGGATATGCGGGTTCTTGAGGATGATCCGCGCAAGCGACAGCCGCTGCTTTTCGCCGCCGGACAGCTTGAGTCCGCGGTTGCCCACGACCGTGTCGAGCCCGTCGGGCTGGTTCTCGATGAACTCGGTCAGGCTTGCGGTTCGGATCGCGTCCATCAGCTCCTCGTCGGTCGCGTTCTCCCTGGCGTAGCGCAGGTTGTCGCGGATCGTGCCGTTGAACAGGTACGAATCCTGTGTGACCACGCCGATGCTCCTGCGCAGATACGAAAGGTCAAAGTCGCGCACGTCGGTGTCGCCGATCTTCACGCTGCCCTCGTTGACGTCGTAGAGGCGGGGGAGAAGGTTGACGATCGTGCTCTTGCCCGAGCCGGACGGGCCGACGATCGCGTACATCCTGCCGGCGGGCACGGTAAAGCTGATGTCGGTCAGCAGCGGCTTGTCCGGCGAATACGAGAACGCGACGTGCTCGTAGCGGACGTCCTCATGCTTGACGATCGGACGGCGCGCGTGCTCCGGCTGTTTGATCGCGGGCTCCATGTCGTAGTATGCGAAGATGCGCGTGAACAGCGCAAGCGACCGCGTGAAATCGACGTGGATGTTCAAAAGCGACTGGACCGGGCGGTACAGCCGGTTGATCAGCATGACGGTCGAGGTGATGATGCCGACGTTCAGCGTGGGATCGGTCTTCATAATGATGAAGTAGCCGCCCGCAAAGTAGATCAGAAGCGGGCCGATCTCGGTGAACATGCCCATCAGCACCATGAACCACTTGCCGCTGCGCTGCTCCTTCATCGACAGCTTCGTGACCTCGTCGTTGACCTTCTCAAAGCGCTGCTGTTCGCGCTTTTCGCGCGTGAACAGCTTGACCAAAAGCGACCCGGAGACCGACAGCGTTTCGTTGACGAGCTGGTTCATCTCGTCGTTTTTCGCCTGGCTTTCGGAGAGCAGCTTCCAGCGCGTCTTGCCCGCCGAGCGCGTCGGCAGGATCAGCAGCGGAATGATCAGGATCCCGACCAAGGCAAGCTGCCAGCTCATCGTAAACAGCGCGACCAGCGTCGTCACGACGACCACGATGTTGCGCACGATGCTCGTCAGCGTGCCGGAGATCACGCTCGAAACGCCGCCGATGTCGCTGTTCATGCGCGTGATGATGTCGCCCTGCTTTTCGGTCGTGAAGAACGCGTGCGGCATGGACAGCAGATGCCCGTACATCTGGTTCTTCATGTCATAGATGATCTTGCTCGAGATCCACGCGTTGATGTAGCTTTCCAGCACGCCGATCACCTGCGACGCGGTCAGCGTCACAAACGCGGCGATCAGCAGCTGGATGAGGAGCTTCATGTCCTTGCCGACCAGCGCCTCGTTGACGATCTTACCGGTGATGATGCTCGGAAGCAGTCCCACGCCCGCCGAGACGAGGATCGCAAGGAACACCAGCACAAACTGCAGCCAGTACGGCTTCAGATAGCCGAGAATGCGTTTGATCAGCTTCCAGCTGACCTTCGGCACGCTCTGCTTTTCCTCGTCGGTCAAGAACCCCCGCGGCCCCATCGGACCGCCCATATGTCCTGCCATGTCTCTGTCCTTTCCGCGGGAGATCCCGCGCTGTGTTCAGTTCTGTCCGATCCCTGCAAGATCGCGGATGATCTCGCCGGCCAGGATGAGCCCCGCGACCGACGGCACGAACGCGCAGCTTCCCGGCGTCTGCCGCTTCGGATGGGCCTCGTTCGGTTCCGGCGCCGCTTGCTCCGGCGCGATCGGCGGCTCGTCGGACCAGACGACCTTCACATGATCGATCCCGCGCTTATGAAGTTCGCGACGCATGACGCGCGCCAGCGGGCATACGCTCGTCCCGGAGAGATCGCCGACCCGGAACGCGGCGGGGTCCAGCTTGTTGCCCGCGCCCATGCACGAGATCACCGGCACGTTCGCCGCGTGCGCGCGCTCGATCAGCAGCAGCTTTGCGGACACCGTGTCGATCGCGTCCGCAATGTAATCGTAGTCGGAGAGGTCGAATCGGTCCGCGGTCTCCGGCCCGTAAAAGCAGCGGAAAACCCGCACGACGGTGTCGGGGCAGACGGACGCGATGCGCGCGCGGACGACCTCGGCCTTGGGCTGACCGACGTTGTCCTGCACGGCGTACAGGACGCGGTTCAGGTTGGTGACGGAGATGCAGTCGTCGTCGATCAGATCGAGCGCGCCGACCCCGCTTCGCATCAGCGCTTCGACGGCGTAGCTTCCGACGCCGCCGAGTCCGAACACCGCCACGCGCGCGTTTTTCAGCCGCGCGACGCCGTCCTCGCCCAGCAGCAGTTTTGTTCTTGCAAGCTGATCGTTCATATCCGTACCCCGTAAAATGATATATAAAAGTATACCCCCGCGGCGGGGGCATGTCAAGGCGGGAACCGTGAGGAGTTGGCAGTTCAGAGTTTAGAGTTTAGAGTTTAGAGTGTAGAGTTTAGAGTTCGCGACGGAGGCCTCGATCTCCAGCGGGAAACGCTGCCACGCGTTGACGATGCGGATGCCGTGATAGGCTTGCTCGCGCGGGATGCCGTAGGAAAGATGCACGTGTCCGTGGACGAGCGCCTGCGGCTGCCAGCGGTCGAGCATCGGCAAAAAGGTTTCAAACCCGCGGTGCGCGTAATCGTCCGCGTCGCCAAAGCCCCTCGGCGGGCAGTGGGTCAGCACGATATCGACGCCGCCGGCCTTTTTGACCGCGCGGTTGAGCCCTCGGATGCGCCGGGCCATCTGCCGTTCGGTGTACTGGTGCGCGCCGCCGCTGTACACGCAGCTGCCGCCGAGACCGAGGATGCGCAGCCCGCGGCAAACGACGAGTCGGTCCTCGATGCACTCGCACCCCTCCGGCGGACGGCGGTCGTAGCTTGTGTTGTGGTTGCCGTGCACATAGAGCACGGGAACGTTCGCCATCGTCACCAGAAAGCTCAGATATTCGGCCTCCAGATCGCCCGCGGACAGGATCAGATCGTACGCGTCGAGCCGTCCGGGGACATAGTAATCCCACAGCGCGGGATCGGGCTCGTCGGAAATCAGCAGGATCTTCATAGGATCGGCCCGTCCTTGACCGGCGGAATGTCCTCGCGGTAGACGCCAAGGAGCCGCACCGTGTTCTGCGCGAACGGCAGGACGTCGGAGAACGGGGGGATGACGCCCTCGATCGTGTCGGACAGCCAGTCCATATGCAGGATCTCGGTCGGCGACAGCCAGCGGCTGCCGTCGTTTCGCCCGATGCCCTCCTGATCGCTCATCACGCGGCGGAACGGCTCGAGCCG
>JAEEGH010030228.1_pt1 | contig 10541 bp, 4 predicted proteins | sample 9134181 | NCBI WGS metagenome assembly JAEEGH01 (sample SAMN16246544, study PRJNA631951) | gut metagenome | biome: gut microbiome; feature: rumen; material: DP-attached | host: Bos | place: Iran: Karaj | collected 2018-10 | reverse complement strand
ACACGCTGACGGGAAGGTTCAGCCGGAACGACTTGCCGATGGGGATTTGGAACGACGAGCCGACATTCATGCTGAGCGTCGAGGACTGCGCTGTCTGCCCGTAGTCCGTACCGTCTTGGCTGAACGAGAGCCTTAGCGTCGGTGTCCGCCTGAACGACACGTTGGCATGGACGTGTCGCCGTGCGCCCTTCTCCGTCCTGCCCATCCAGAAAAGTTCGTTGCCCACCTCAAACGATGATGTCTTCCGTCGCTGCTCCACCGACTGCTGATTAGCCACCACATCCCCCTCATTCTGCTCAAACTTTCCCTTCAGCACAAACGTCTCGCTGAGATACACGCGGTCGGCATTCTTCAGGTAGTTCATCGTCAACTTGGGCAGATGCACCTTCGTCAGTGGTGAGGTCTGTTCGCTCACGGTCACGTAGCTGCCGTTCCCCGCCAGATACGTGCTGCTCTGGCTAATGTCGTGCATGGCGCGGTGGTAGCTGTAGTCGGCGTTCACCTTCACCGTCGTGGCCGAGTCAAGCTTATGGATGCCGTTGAGCGTCGCCATGCCGTTACGCTGGTAGAGGTATTCGCCCTTCGGAGGCGCACCGCCATCGAAGCCGCCGAAGAGGCTGGTGGCGGGTGTCGTCACGTCCGAGCCGCCGAAGTGGTCTATCATGTCTGCCCGTGCGAAACTCTTGTAGTTTCCGCCCTTCAGCGAGCAGATGGTCTGGAACTCCTCGGTGAACATCATGCCCGTCACGCCGAGCAAGCCCTGCAACCTGTCATTTCCGTTCTCCATATATCCAGCGCCCGCCTCTTCCTGTCCGAACGGCTTCAGCTTCGCCTTCTTCGACAGTTTGATGTTCATCGATACCTCGTTGCTCGGCACGTCGCGCTCCACCCGTCGGCGGTGGTGGTTGCGCACTATCTCCACGTTCGTCACGTAGTCCGCCGGGATGTTCCTCGTCGCCAGGTTGTACTTGCCGCCCAGCATGTCCAGCCCCTCGATGTTGAACTGCGAGATTGGCTTGCCCATGTAACTGATGCCGCCGTTCTGCGACACGTCCACGCCCGGCAGCCGCTTCAGTCCGTCCTCTAGCGTCACGTCGCCCTTGCCGAGGAACGACGCGAGGTTGTGCGTCAGCGTGTCGCCCTTCTGCCGTAGCGGGTCGGGCTTCACCGTCACCTCCTTCAGGCTGATGCTCTTCGGAGAGAGAATCATGTCCACCTTAGTCACCCGCTCCTTCAGCGTCACACGTTCCGACTCCTTCTCATAGCTGATGTGGTTGAACTGTAGCGCCACCTCACCCGTTGGCATACTCTTCAGCTCTATCGCATACTCGCCCTTCACATTCGTGCTTGTGAACGCCAGCGTCTTCGTGCCGCTGATTACCTTCACGATGACATCACTCACGGGCTTGTTCTGCAGGTCAATCACCCGTCCCGTCACTTTCACCTGTGCCGATGCCGACGCTGCCAGCACCACATATAATATAATGTATAGGAGGCGTTTCATTTCAGTTTTACTTCAATTCCAGCGGTTGATACTTATTCACTTTCTTCGGGATAATCATATCAGTAGCCACGACCGAGATCTTGTCCTCTGCGGCAGGCTCTGGGCCGCCAGGCCACATCTCGATGATATTCAGGTGGTCGTAGGTTCCTTGCGGAATGTAGTAGTTCGGCTTCTGCACGTACTGCTTGTTGCAATAGAGTTTGTTGCGGTGGGAAATGAACTTGTTGCGTTTGAGGGTCGTGTAGCCGCCCTTAGAGAAGTACTTGATGGGAGCCGTCCTTTGCATCAGTCCTACACAGACGAACGAGAAGATGCCGTCCGCGTCCTCTGCTTTCAGAATCATGCCAGGCAGTCCACGCAGTTTCCAAGGGCCAAAGGAAGTCGGTACATCTTCCGAATACCATACCGTCCACGTCCTGCCCGCATACTTGCCTACGGCTTTCTGGCAGAGGTAGCCGCTCACGGTTAGCGTGTCGTCCGCTAACTCCCAAACGAAATCAGGCAGCGGCTCCGTATAGAAGTAGCGGTTGGGCACAACTTTGTCGAACGAACTCAGTTCACCTTCGGGGTATCCGATGAACAGCACGGGCAGGTTATACTTCCGAGCATCCCACTCGCCATACTGATAGGAACGATTCTGCCACTCGCCGAAGTCCTCTAACATTGTGCGGTTATACTCCATGCACTTCGCAACATGGCTTCCCACCACCACCGCCAACTGCACAGAGTCCTTCACGGCATTGCTGTTTCTGTCCGTTGTATTCGTCACAAAGTCATAAACCACCACAAACTGGCATTGGTCTATGCTGTCATTCTTCTGTGCCATTGTTTGAGTAGAGAGGAACAACCCAATGATGGCTGTGCTCATCAAACGCAAGCACTTCACTTTTGTATCTACCATGTCATTCTGATTTTAATTGATAAACATATATAATAAATTCTGTGTCAGTACTGACTACCGAGGCCAACTTGTCCCGTGCAAAACCTATCAAGGAATTAGGTTCGATGTCCTGTCCCTGAAAGGTGAGCCGTTCCACACGCTCCACCTTCGTACCGTCCACATTGCAGATATAGTCCTCTATCTTGCCTTTCCGAAAGAGTTTTATCCACATCTTCGAGCCTCCGAAATATCTGATACGTGCAATGCGTCCATTCTCTGGCAACGTAAACTTGTATTCGGGGAAGCAAGTCAGATAGTCATGCCCTGTAGCCACCCTCAGCGAATCGTCCATGCTCAGGGAAAAGTCCGCACTGCTCACATTGATAGAGTCCAACGTCTCACCGGTCACAAAGTCCATCTTCTTGATGAAGTTGATGCGGCTGCCTCCCACGATAGCATTGCCCCATGCATAGCAGTACTGCCCACTGCTATCCAGCAATGCCGAACCGGGATGCACGGCTGGCTCACCCGTCATTTGAGACTGATGGAAAGGCTGTTCATTCATCCGTCGAACAAGACTGCCGTCTTTGATTCTAAACACAGCTCCATCCATTGCCCCCAGCATCACAAGACTATCATTGACAAGCAGATTGGCATTGGGGATGGACCGAATGTCTATAATCGACTTATTTATTATAATTGTATCAGCATTTCTTGTGATATGCTCCAGATGGAGTATTGTATCCTGATATGAAACAAAATCAATCATGTTCTGTGCATATACATTTGGGAAATGAACACAAATTAACAATATAAATACATATTTCATTATTATCGTTTTTTGGGGGGAGTGTCAATCACTGGCACTCCCCATTCATGTTAAAGTTTACAATGCGCCACATCGTGCATAATGATTTCCGCCACAAGTAGAATAGGCATAGAAATCTTGTCCTAAGGAATCCACATTGCATTTAGTAGTCCAAGTTCCAATAGCATTGTTACAGGAACAAACACATGCAACATAATCACCCGCACCACCTTTTAAGTTTTGCATTTGAGTGGAAGACAGTTGTCGCATGGCATCATGAAGAACCATTCTTTTAATTTTTCTCATTTTTTATTTTTGTTAAATTATTAAATAGTGGAATTTTAAAAGGGTAGCTAATCCTTTCCCATACTCACCACAAACTCTATTGTATGGTATGTTGATGTTAACATCGTTTATAACATGTTTGCGACTACATGGCTTTTACTTTTATTTGCTCAAGAGTGTTCTCTATCATTTCCTTCATTAGTTGATGCGGACTTCCTCCAGAAATATAAAGTATAAAAACAACAGCGATAAGGACAATAACTACAAGTGTTATGCCGTATCGTGTTATAAAAGGCATCTTGCCACCCATTAGGTTTTCCACTTCAGGGCAATGTAGACGTATGTCACTTCTTTTTTCCATCTCGGTCTATTCTTCTAAAACATTTATCTGATGCTTCACTAATTCATAATATCTTCCTCGTTTCTTTAGTAAAGAGTAATGATTACCTCGTTCAACAATCTCACCCGCGTTCATAACTATTATCTGATCTGCATCACGAACAGTACTCAAACGATGGGCACTGATTACTACTGTACGACCTTCATAGAACTTCCGTAAATTGTCCATGATCTTTGCCTCGTTTGTGGCATCAAGCGAGTTGGTCGCTTCATCAAGGAAAATGTATTTGGGATTCTTATAAATTGCTCTGGCTATTAAAATGCGTTGACGCTGGCCTTGGCTTACGCCTTTCCCCTCCATACCAATAATGGTATCGTACCCCATCGGAAGTGACTCTACAAAATCGTCAATTCGTGCCATGTGTGCTGCATTCCTCATTTGTTCTTTATCTGTTTCGTCTGAATTGACTGCTATATTATTTGCTATAGTATCGGAGAAAATAAAACTGTCTTGCATCACTGAACCTGTGGCTGCTCTCCACGTGTGAGGGTTAATGTCGGAGAGTATGGTTCCACCGACCTTTATAGTACCATGTGTTGGCTCATAGAAACCCTGCAAAAGTTTTATAAGGGTGGTTTTTCCGCAGCCGCTCTCGCCCACTATGGCCGTCACCTTATGGGCTGGGATTGACAGTGTAATATTCTTTAAGGCCAACTCTCTCTCAGAGCCTGTGTAGCTGAAGGATAAATCCTTGATTTCGATGTCATGTTCTTTAGGTAATGTGGATAGTTTCTTGTCAATATTGGTTTCTTCGTCGTCCTGGGAATGTATCTCATTCAGGCGTTCAAGACTGATCTTCGCATCCTGAAACGACTGCGCAAATCCGATTAACTCGCCGATAGGAGCCGACACCTGTCCGATAATGTAAGTTAGTGACATCATCATACCGAGAGTCATTGAACCCTCCACAACAGATTTGGCAGCTATGTAATAAATGAGGATGTGTGTGGTTTGTGTGAAAAATACAGAACCAGACTGCTGTATTTGTCCAATTCGCAATCCTTTCAGCCCAATTTGGAACAGACGAACTTGTATGCGCTCCCATTCCCATCGCTTCTGCCTCTCACAATTGTTGAGTTTGATGTCCTGCATGCCTTGCACCAACTGTATCATCTTGCTTTGCTCCAAGGCAGACTGGTTGAAACGCTTAATGTCCAGCTCTCTACGATAGCGCATGAAGAAGGAAATCCAAACTACATATAGAGTATTGCCTATAACAAATATTGCAAGAACAAGTACATTGTAATAAGCAAGAATAGCAAGGTAAACCACAAAATTTATGAGGGAGAAAACAATCCGCATGCTGTTTGAGAGCAAGAAGTTCTTGATACGGCCATGGTCTCCAATGCGCTGAAGAATATCACCCGTCATGCGCGAGTCGAAAAACTGTAGCGGCATAGCAGTAAGTTTTATAAGGAAGTCTGCTATGAGTTGGATGTCTATGCGCGAATTCATGTGGAGCATAATCCACGAGCGGATGTAATCTATACTTAATGTTGCAATGAAGAAACCAAGTTGGGCAAAAAGAATTAAAGTAATTATATTCAGGTTGCGCCCGTTGATGCCTTGGTCAACCATCGCCTGTGAGAGAAAGGGTAGTATCATCTGTATTACACTGCCTACGAGCATGGCCAGTACCAATTGACCTATCATGCTGTGGTAGGGCGTGAAATATCTGACAAAAGACAGCATGCTACGGCTGTTTTTACGGTATTCGTCTTCAATCTTGCCAAAATCATCACCAGGTTCAAGCATCAAAGCGACGCCATTGCTGTTTTCATCAGCCTTGGGCCCAATCCAACATCGTTCAAACTCTTCTTTGGTATATGTAAGACGTTGTGAGGCTGGATCTGATATATGTATTTTGTATTCTCCATGTTTACACTTCTCAATGCCATAGCACACTACAAAATGGTTTTGATTCCAGTGCAGGATACAGGGGAACACGCCATCTTCTGCCAATTGTTCAAAGGTGACCTTCACACCTGCTGTGTCAAACCCGATATATTCAGCTGCCTCACTTATTCCGAGTAAATTGACACCAGACCTTGTGATATGGCAATGATTGCGCAACATCTCAGTCGAATAATCAAGGCCATAGTGTCTTGCTATCATACGAAGAGATGTTGGTCCACAATCAGAAGAGTTATTCTGCTTAAAGTGGGGAAAGCGTTTGAAGAATTTCATAACTTACTTCATTTCTTTTTCGGATTCTTATTCCAGTGATACACCAGATGCGCCATGACGTAGTGCGGGAGGGAGCGGTACCACGTTTCGGTGCGGCCTTGGGCGTTCACGGAGTACTGCGTATTGCTGAGTTGGTGCAGCAGGTCGAAGGCTTCGATGCGGGCGATGAGCTTGCCTTTGAAGAACGGCTGGCTGATGGAGGCGTTCAGCACGAAGTCGTCGGTGTTCAGTTCGCTGCTGCCGTAGCCGCGACGGGAGTACATATTGCCGTCGGCTGATAGCGTGGTGTTCAGTCGCGGCAGGGTGTAGCGGGCAGAGAGGCCATAACGATAGTCGAAGGCGTTCAGCGTCTCGAAATCAACCATCTGTCCCCTGCTGTTACGCCAGCGGATGTCGCCCGTGGCGCGGATGTTCAGCGTACCTTTATTATATTGTATGTAGGCGTTATGGTGCTGCGTCAGACTGTTGACCGCGTTCACATGGCTCTCGGTCTCTCCGGCCAGCATCATGTGGTCAAGCCAGTGGGTGAAGAGTGCATCAAGGTTAGCCTCTACTGTCCAGTACTTGTTTTTGTCAAGCGTATAGAAGATGCCGCCTTTCACTCTGATGTCATAGCTGCCATGCACGCTCTCGGGGCGATAAGTGTAAACACTTGTGGCGGGATTGAAGCTGACCGCCTCCGACACTTTGTTATGAAGGTAGGCATAATAACCAGAGACATAGAAGTTGTGCCGTGCGCTGCGGATGTCCTTATACTCCGCTTCAAGCGTAGATTGTGATGTGTATGCCTTTAGGTCAGGGTTGCCGAGGCGAACGACAAGGGGATTGGCATCGTCGCGAATGCTGAGGAGGCTGACCAGCGGCGCGTTGTATTCGGTGTGATAGAGACGGATGAGCGCGGGGCGGTGGCGGTCTTTCTGGGCGAACAGATAAATGCGGAGCTCTGGCTCGAAGCGGTATGTGTTACGTGTAACCAGCGTGTCGAGCGTCCCGCGCTGGTAGTTCAGGCGCTCGTGCATCGGCGTGATGTTCAAGAACAAGTCCAAGAATTCTGCATCGGACTCAAACGGCACAATCTTCGAGGCTGGCAAATGCTGCAGACGGCGAAGTTGAAGACTGACACGCGACTTGTAGGTCTGCAATTCGCTGTCGTAGGAATTGCCTGGGTCAGTCGTTGCCCGAAGCATGTCTATCTGCGAGGTCAGCAAGAGCGTGTCGGGATGATATAGCCAGTCGTGGGTCTTCTCGCGGCTGTACGACGGGTTAATGTCTAAAAACGATCTATTCATTTTACCACAAAGACTATACCAGATAGGGGTGCGTATGGAGAACTTGCGCAGGGAATAGTCGGTTGCGTTGTGCTGATCGGTTGTTGAAGGATTGACGAAATTCTCTGTGCGGTACCGCTGCGCACGCTCATTCTCGTCCGAGGAATAATCGAACGAGGTGGAGAAGCGGAAGTATTGCTCTACCTTCCCTAAGGGCTTCAATATCGGCTGTATGCGGGCGTAGCCGTTTGCGTCCCATGACTTTCCCTCATTAAAACCGTCGTTGCGCTGGCGTGTCGTGAGGATGCTATCCACGAACTGCTCCATCAGCGTTGCGGAGTTCCCGCTGTACGACTTGTAGTTGAACGCAGCATCGGAGTCGAACTTGAAGCCCTTGGGCTTTATGTACTTGAAGCGGTTGCCTACCTTCAGCCTTTGGGCTTTCGACAGCGAGTTCTGGAGGGTGGTCTGCAACGGATTGCCCTGTAGGAACAGCTCCTTGCTCATAGTCATTTCCCCCTCTTCGCGGGTGGAAGTGAAGTCGGCGGTCAGGTTCTCTTGCACGTTCTTGTCTGCCGACTGGTAGTCAATCTCCCCGGCTGCGCTGTGCGTGGTCAACAACGACTGCGGCACGGCATCGGGCGTCCAGTGGTCAGAGCGTCCAATGTGGCGGCTCTCGTTCACGTTGTTCGAGTTGCCTAAGAGCGTGTAGCGGGTATGCTCGGTGAAGCCCAGCAGGAAGGCACGCCCCAGCCAGCGTTCCATTGTGCCGCCCGCCGCCTCCACGTTGGCGATGTAGCCTATCTGGTGCTCCGGCTTCAGGTTCACGTCCATCACGAACTTCTTCCTCTCTACCTGCGCATTAAGCGCACGGTTGAGGTCGGTGTCCTGGTCATACACCTTGATGTCCTTCACCGTGTAGTAAGGCAGGTTCTCCATCAACACCTTCGAGTTGCCGCGCATGAAGGAACGCGAGCCGAGTTGCAGCTCGTCAATCTTCCTGCCATTAACAAAAATCTGGCCATATTCATCGATGGTCACGCCGGGCATCTGGTGAATGAGGTCGTCGAGCATCGAGCCGTCGGGCAGCTTGAATGCCGTGGCATCATAGACGATGGTGTCGCCCCGGTAGTACATCTTTACTTTCGTGGCCGTCACCGTCACCTCTTGCAAGTTCACCTGTCGAATCTTGCGCGGTTCCAGCGCATCGTCGAGCATGATGGCACCTGTGTTACTGGCATCTATCGTCAGGGGCAAGTACCCGTCCTCATAGCCTTCGAGCCTGCCTCGTAGCAGATACTTGCACGTTTTCTTCTCTGGCTGTAGCATGAACTGCGCCTCCCTCACCGTGCCGTCTTCCCTGCGTTTCACGGTGATGGGGATGGAGTCGATTACTACGGTGCTGTCTGCTGCCTGCAGCAGCGACACTTTTGCTTCTGTTATTGGCGTTTTCAGAAAAGCGTCCTGCACCCTGCCGAAAACAAGACTTTGTGCCCATGTCGACGAAGAGACGCCTCCAAAAAGGCATAGTAAGGACAGGATGCGGAGCCATCCGCATCGAAAGAAAAAGAATTTCATGTTGAACTATGGTTTAGAAGTTTGCTATTACTTGATCGAAGGTAATATTCGAGTCAGTCACGCCGAAACCATCCCTTTTCAGTCGCTGCTTACGATGTTGCACCGCCGAGATGGAGATGACATAGATGGCAGACAAGGCTGAGTTCGACAATTGCAGCCGTGAGAGCATGCACAGCCGGATGTCATCTTCGGAGAAGTCGGGATGGGCGCGCCGCAGGCGGTTGACGAACTGATTGTCTGCTGTGTCGAGCGTAATCTCGATTTCCTTCCAGTTGCGGGCATTGATAATGGTGCGCTTGCCAGCCGTTGGCTCCAGCATGTTTATAATCTCGCTCTTGTCCATGATGTGACCGCGCAGCATAGTAATCATCGTGTCCTTCTGCCTCAACCGTTCAACCAATTGCTCTGCCTCATGCTGGTGGGCGATGCGCTCAGCCTCATGAAGTTGCCGTGTCTTGTTTCGCCAGTTCCAGAAAAGGATGCCAAGCACCAGCATACTCAACAGGAGAATGGCGATGATGGCCATCATCAGCCGTCGCTGAAGGAAAGCGGTCTTCATCACATAGCCAGCAGACAGATAGGTGTCACGGGCGATGTTGAAGTTGCTGACAGTGCTCTGCCATACAGACTTGAAGTCTGGACGGCGTTTCTTCTCGCCATGCTCGTCATACTGCAGCTGTGCCTCCTCATACATGTCAATTGGTACGTAGAGGTCCGATACTTGGTATGTCGCATCATCGCTATAATTAAAAGTAAACATGTATAAATGATTGGGAGCGGGCAAAGCCCACAGCGAATCCAAGCACAAATAGACGGAATCGGATGAGGCGAGAGGCAAGGAGAGAGGAACAAGAGGCAAGAGTTGAGCAGTGATGCGCTCCAAAGACGGAAAATAATGAAGGTCGAAGGGAGCATTCTGGAGGACACCGCTGCCATAGTCATTAAGCAACGTCAGCAGCCAACGTGCATGGTCTGGCGATTGTCGGTAATGCTCCAAGGCTCTGGTCTGGCACAGAAGCTGCATGACCTCCTTTGAGCGCTGACCTAAAAGACGGTAAGCCCGATAAGCCAAAGCATGGTCGTCAGCAGCCTCCGCACATTGGATGGCCAAATGCAGGAACTTGTCTGAGTTTTGAAGCGAAGCGTCCTCATGGTGGTTGATGCTCGCCACAAAGCAGATACGTCCGAAGCGTCGCAGAGCCTCCCTGTCATCCGACGTGCCACCGAGACTCGCGCGCTCATAATAATGATAGATGCTCAGGAGAGTACTATCAGTCAGAAGTTTCCTCTCCTTAGCTTTCTGACACATCGACCTTTCCGTGCGGCTGAAGCACCACCTTGTTGAGTCTGACGATGACAGACACGAGGTTGTGTCTGCTTGGCTCAACAGTAAACGCTCTTCATGAACCAATGCACGTGTCAGACTGTAGCGCATTCGGTCATCCTCGCCCAACGCGGTTGTGTCTATTTGCGACAACAACTTCATGGCACTGTCAGGAAGGCTTAATGCCAAGCCCTCTGCCTTATCAAGAACACGCGACTGTCGTCCGGTACACCCCAAGAGTGTCACCACCAGTGCTGTTATTACAAACCACTTTTTCTGTTTCATACTATAACATGATTTTTTCGGC
>JAEEGH010030227.1_pt1 | contig 10542 bp, 7 predicted proteins | sample 9134181 | NCBI WGS metagenome assembly JAEEGH01 (sample SAMN16246544, study PRJNA631951) | gut metagenome | biome: gut microbiome; feature: rumen; material: DP-attached | host: Bos | place: Iran: Karaj | collected 2018-10 | reverse complement strand
CCGTTCTCGCCTTCGGATCCTCCGCACCCGAGGCCATAACATCGATCGTCAGTTCGGATACTCCTGATTTGATCATCGGAAACGTCGTGGGTAGCAACATCGCCAATATCGGATTGGCAATCGGAATCGCAGCCTTGGCCGGACCGATGGTCGCCAAATACAGCGGGATGAGGATCGAGATCATAGCAATGCTGGTCGCATCCGTCGGACTGTTCGTCATGGGATTCTTCCATTACATCAACTGGATCGAGGGAATCGTACTTATCGCCCTTCTGTTCGTGTTCCTGTTCTTCGTCTTCAAGAAAAAAGGGAACGATGAGGAAGGCAAGGAAGCGTATGAAGAGGATGTCACTCCTGATACGCTCAGCACCCCTATTCTGGTAGGTCTGGTCATCCTTGGTCTCGTCGTACTGTACTTCGGTGCACGCTTCTTCATCGACGGTGCCAAGGACCTTGCAGTGCTGATCGGCGTACCCGATCTCATCATCGGACTGATCGTCGTCGCTATAGGAACATCCCTTCCGGAACTGTGCATCAGCGTTCTAGCCGCTTACCGCGGAGAGGCTGATATGGCTGTGGCGAACATCGTCGGGAGCAACATCTTCAACATCCTGTTCGTGCTTGGAATCGGATCGGTCCTCGTGGATGTACCCGTATCCGATTCGGTGCTGATGTTCCACCTGCCCGTGATGATTCTCCTCAGCGTCGTGATGTTCCTTATGGTGCGCTTCAGGAACAAGATCGATAGGAAATCAGGAATAGTGCTGGTAGCTATCTATGCGGCATACATTGCGGTTATCGCTATGGTCCCCGATCTGATGCTGTGAATTGAAAAGAACCGCACGGTCTCCCGTGCGGAATGAGTTTCAAGCGGACAGTGCTTCCTTCAAGATCTTGGTGAAAGTGTCCTTCTGCTCGTCGTTGATGATGAGAGGAGGTATCAGACGCACTGTGTTGCCGTGGCAGACATTCACCAGCACGCCGGATGCGCGGCATACCTTCTGGACCATTGTAGCGGTCTCATTGGTATCCATCTCGATACCGATGATGAGCCCGTATCCGCGGACCTGCTTGATCTTGTCCGATCCGATCGCCATGAGGTCGGTCATCCATCTCTCTCCGACATCGCGGGCGTTCTCCACCAGTTTCTCGTTCTTCATGATGTCCAACACTGCGCATCCCGAAGCGGTGACGAGTGGGTTCCCTCCGAATGTCGTACCGTGTGTTCCGGGCGTCATGACCTTGGAGATCTCCTCTGTCGAGGTGACTGCCCCGATAGGTGCTCCTCCTCCCAAAGCCTTCGCCATGGTGATTATATCAGGAGTCACATCGAAATTCTGGATACCGAACCACTTTCCTGTACGTCCGATTCCTGTCTGGACCTCATCCACGATCATCAGGGTGCCGTTATCCGTACATAGGTCGCGGACGGTCTTGAAGAACTCCTGCGACGCGGTTCTGACTCCGCCCTCTCCCTGGATTGGTTCGACGATCAGTGCAGCGACATCCTTGTTCATCATTTTCTTGACAGACTCGCAGTCCCCGTACTCATAGTACTGGTATGCGGAACTGATGAGAGGCTCGAACGATGCCTGATATTTGGTCTGTCCTGTTGCTCCCAGTGCCGCAGAGGTTCTTCCATGGAAACCGTTCAGAGCGGCCATGACCTTGGAACGTCCGGTGTATCTGACTGCAAGTTTCAATGCACCTTCGTTCGCCTCTGCTCCGCTGTTGACGAACAGGGTGCGGTTCAGATCACCGGGTGTTATAGTCGCGATCTTCTCCGCCAATCTCGCCTGCTCCTCAACGTAGTAGAGGTTGGAGACGTGGATCAGCTTTGCCACCTGCTCCTGCATGGCCTTCACCCACTCGGGGTGGGAGTAACCGATGGAGTTGACGGCGATTCCCGCCACCAGGTCAAGATACTTCTTCCCCTCGGTGTCGTACAGATAGCAGCCCTCTCCGTGCGTGAACGACAGCTCGATACGGCCGTAGTTCTGGAAGAGGTACTGTGTACTGAGTTCCTTTACTTCTTCGAAATTCATTTGATTCATCTCACTATGATTGTTCCGTGGAGGCTACCCTCCTTCATCACATCCGCCACGATGCATTCCGGATCGGTTCCGTTCACCATACGGACCTCGCTCACTCCTGCGAGTATCGCTTTGCGGCAAGCATCCACCTTGGGGATCATGCCGCCGGAGATCACTCCCTTCGCGATCAGTTCGTCGATGTCCTTCAGCGTCACCTTGTCCAGCTTGGAACCGGGGTCGTTCACGTCCATGAGTATCCCGGGGACATCCGTTATCGCGATCATCTCCTTGCAGGGGACCGCTGCGGCGATTCCCGCCACCATCGTGTCGGCGTTCACATTCAGTTTCTTTCCGTCCTTGTCCTTCCCGATCGGGTAGATCACGGGGACTATTTCATTCTTCAGAAGGTCCAGCAGGACATTCGGATCGCATTCGGACACCTCGCCCACCAGTCCGACGTCCACCGTTATCTCTTTGCCGTCCTCGACGGCCTTCACGGGAGCCTTCCTCACGCAGAGGGTGCAATGGTATCCGGGCATGCCAACGGCCTTCACACCGGCCTCCGTCAGGCATCCCACCACATCTTTGTTCAGGTTGGAGAGCACCTTCTCGGCAACCTCCAGACCGTCAGCGTCCGTCACCCTTATCCCTGCCACCTTCTTCGGTTTCAGGCCCCTCCTTTCCATCTCCTCCGAGATCTCAGGACCTCCTCCGTGGACCAGGATGACCTTGGCACCCTGCGACATCATCTGCGATATCTCCTTGGCCAGGCGCATCATCGCCTCCTTTCCGCGGATGGCGTTACCTCCGAACTTCAGGACGTACAGGTTATCCATGTTATCACGTGGCGTATTCCGCGTTGATGCGGACATAGTCGTACGTGAGGTCGCATCCCCATCCGGTCGCGGTCTCCTTTCCGATTCCCAGATCCACCAGGATGGAGACCTCCTTATTGTCCATGGCCATACGGACCACTTCGACAGAGCGCTCATCCTGGAAGACAGGTGCTCCTGAATCCAGGATCGGGACCTCCATGTCCCCGCCCTTGATGGTCAGGCGGACATCTTCGAGCTTGAACTCGCATCCGCTGTTCCCAAGGGCCATCATGATACGTCCGTAGTTGGGGTCGGAACCGAATATCGCTGATTTCACCAGAGGTGAGTTGATGATCGTCTTGACCAGCTTTGTGGCGTCTTCCTTGGTCTTCGCACCGGTAACGCTGACCTCTATGAGCTTGGTAGCCCCTTCTCCGTCAGATGCGACGGTACGTGCGATCTTCGTCATCACGAAGTTCAGAGCGTTGTAGAACTCCGGATCGTCGTCAGCGCACTTCCCACCGGCCATTCCGTTGGCCAAAAGGATGCTGGTGTCGTTGGTGGACTGGTCCCCGTCGACAGATACCATGTTCAGCGACCCATCCAGGATCTCCTGCCACTTGGCACGGAAAGCGGGGGACAGGTTCGCATCAGTTGTTATCAGGGACAGTGTCGTACCGTGGAGTACCTTCATGTGGGGTGCGATCATTCCGCTTCCTTTACAGATGGCACCTATGTAGACCAGGGTACCGTCGGTGAGTCTCACGCGCACGGCGCATTCCTTCTTGATCGTATCCGTCGTCATTATGGCCTCTGCCAGATTGGCATCCGCCTGACGTCCGTCGAAGAGCTCCTTTGCTGCACGGGAGATTCCGTAGCGTACCTTGTGCATATCCATGAAACGTCCGATGAGTCCCGTGGACATCACACCGACCGTGAGCGGATCCAACCCGAGCTCGTTGGCGGTGACCTTCTTCATCTCCAGAGCATCCTCTATTCCGCGGCGTCCGGTGAGTGCATTTGCGTTTCCGCTGTTCACCACGACTGCCTGGAGCTTGTCGGAGTTCTCCTTCATCATCACCTGCACAGGTGCGGCCTTCACATTGTTGCTGGTGTATCCGACACATGCCGTCGCGGGCGTCTCGGAGTACAGCAGCGCAAGGTCCAGCGAACGGTATTTCACTCCGCTATGGACTCCTGCCGCCTTGAACCCCTGCGGGGTCGTGACTCCTCCATCTATTACTTCTACCATATTCAAACCCCCAATCCGGGTATGTTCAATCCTTTCTTCTCATCCATGTTCAGCATCAGGTTCATGCACTGAACGGCCTGTCCCGATGCCCCTTTGACCAGGTTGTCCAGGACACCGAAGGAGACCACCTTGTCCCCCAGGACCTTGGACGACACCTGAGCGTGGTTGGATGCCACCACGGCACGTATGGACGGCTCGGGGACGTAGTGTACGAACGCCTCGTTGCCGTACTGTTTACTGTAAATCGAATCCACCTCTTCCTGCGAGAGTTCCTTGTTGATGCTGAAGTAGCATGATGACAAGATGCCGCGCACGATGGGTAGCAGCTGCGGGACGAATGTGACCTTTGTATGGGATCCGGCAAACTTGTCCACGGCCATCTCGATCTCGGGCGTGTGACGGTGCTTCCCAACGCTGTATGGGATTATCGTCTCGCCGCACGTGGAATGATGTGTTCTCTCCGAGGGGACCATTCCCGCACCTGACGTACCGGACTTTGCATCGACGATGATGTCCTCGGCCACGACTCCTGCCTTGAGGAGCGGCCCGCATGCCAGGATGATAGATGTCGCATAGCAGCCTGGATTGGCCACCAGATCTGCTCCCTTGATCTCATCGCGGAAGAACTCGGGAAGCCCATATACTGCCTTCTGGAGATTCTCCACATCCGTGTGCTGGTGTCCGTACCATTTCTCGTATACGGATACGTCATGCAGACGGTAGTCTCCGGACAGGTCTATGCACTTGATGCCTTGCTCCAACAGAGAAGGAACCTCCTTCATCGCCACACCGTGGGGGGTGGCGACGAACACGAAATCCAGGTCCTTTGTGTCGGATATCCTCTCGGTGAACATCAGATCCCCCACGTATCCTTTGAGGAACGTGTGCACATCCTCGACCTTCTTACCGGCGTTCTGACGGGACGTAAGCGCAGCTATCTCGACATCGGGATGCGTGCAAAGCAGACGGGATAGCTCTCCTCCCGTGTACCCGGTTCCACCTATTATTCCGACTTTAACCATAGATTTCCCTCGAATCGTATCATTAAGGCCCATGTTTTCATCTATATTAAGGGTGATGTTAAATTTCAGACAAAAATGTTACATGTAAGACATTAGGTTGATACCAGACCTAGACAGACTATCCGACGACATAGAGATGATACACCCCGTGTCGGCATATGCGTTGTACGAGAAGGAGACAACTGTGACCCTTTTCTGTTCTTTTTATTCGCCATATATTTATGATGGGATGGGTATCGTTCGGACGGTTAGCATGGCAGTAGCGAAGAAAACCACAACAAAAAAAGCTAGCACAGCCAAGAAGGCCGTTAAAGCGACCCCCGCAAAGAAGGCACAGAGAGACAAAGTCGTTCTCGCCTACTCCGGAGGTCTCGACACATCTGTCGACATTCACTGGCTCCAGGAGAACTACAACGTCGACGTCATCGCGATTGCGGTCAACGTCGGACAGCCACCCAGCAAGGATGACATCGTTGCACGTGCGATCAGGAACGGAGCCATCAAAGCAGATTTCATCGACGTCAGAAAGGAATTCGTCGAGGACTACATCTGGCCCGCACTCAAGGCGAACGCCATGTATCAGAACGTCTACCCCCTCAGCACAGCAGTCGCAAGACCCCTCATCACAAAGGTCCTTGCCGATGTCGCCAAGAAGGAGGGCGCAAAGTACATCGCCCACGGATGCACCGCAAAGGGAAACGACCAGGTAAGATTCGATGTAGGACTCATCTCACAGAATCCTGACCTCAAGATCATCGCACCCATGAGAGAGTGGATCACCACCAGAGAAGAGGAGATCGATTACGCAAAGAAGAACGGAATCGAGATCATCGTGAAGAAGTCCAGCCCTTACAGCCGTGACGAGAACCTCTGGGGCAACTCCTGCGAGTGCGGAATACTCGAGGACCCCTGGGAGGAGCCTCCCGCAGGAGCATGGGCATACACCGTCGACCCCGCGAAGGCACCCGCAGCACCCAAGTACATCGAGATCGGATTCGAGAAGGGTATCCCAGTATGTCTGGACGGAGTCCGCATGGACGGAGTGAAGCTCATCGAGACCCTCAACGAGCTCGCAGGAAAGTACGGTGTCGGAAGAATCGACCACGTAGAGGACCGTCTCGTCGGAATCAAGAGCCGTGAGACCTACGAATGCCCTGCAGCAATCACACTCATCGCAGCCCACAGAGGACTCGAGGCACTCACACTGCCCAAGGACACCATCGAATTCAAGCGCATCATCGAGCAGAAGTTCAGCCAGCTGATCTACGACGGTCTCTGGTACGAGGGTCTCCGCGAGAACCTCCAGGCCTTCATCGATTCAAGCCAGGAATACGTAACAGGTGTCGTAAGAGTCAAGCTCTACAAGGGAACCGCGACGGTCGTCGGTAGAAGATCGCCCTACTCGCTGTACGATGTCGGCCTCAGCACCTACGCCAAGGGAGACGAGTTCGACCACAAATCCGCTGTCGGATTCATCTACTGCTGGGGACTTCCCGGAAAGACCGCGGCTAAGGCCCACATGAAGGCTGACAAGAAGAAGGCTCCCGCCAAGAAGGCAGCTGCAGCAAAGAAAGCACCTGCCAAGACAGCGAAGAAGACAGCAACCAAGAAGAAGTGATCACTTGAAACAAGCCCTCTGGTCCGGAAGATTCAAAGACAAGATGGATGACTCCACACTGGAGTTCACATCCTCCCTGGATGTGGATTCCAGGATGGCATTCTACGATGTCATGGGGTCCCTCGCCCATGTGAACATGCTGAAGGCATGTCACATCCTTCCGTCAGAGGACGTCGACAGTATCATTCAAGGCCTCAGGGCCATCCTCAAGGAAATCGAGGCTGGAGAGTTCGAGCTGGACTACAAGCTCGAGGACATCCATACCAACATCGAGTTCTCGCTGACCGAGAGGATCGGCCCCGCAGGCGGCAAACTTCATACGGGAAGGAGCAGAAACGACCAGGTGGCCGTGGACTTCAGGATGTACCTGAGGGATAAGGCACTGGAAGCGGTTACAGCCATAGACGGTCTGATCACCAGCCTGCTCAAGATCGCGGAGACCAACTTCGACACGATCATGCCCGGTTTCACACATATGCAGCACGCCCAGCCAGTCACACTCGCTCAGCACATGCTCGCGTATGTGTTCAAGTTCTCAAGGGATGCGGACAGGTTCCTGGACGCGTTCGACAGGATGAACAAATGCCCTCTGGGATCGGCCGCTCTCGCAGGCACCACATACCCCATAGACCGTTTCATGACGGCGAGCGCCCTCGGATTCAAGGAGCCCACAGAGAACTCCATGGATTCCGTCAGCGACAGAGACTTCGTCAACGAGCTCGCTTTCTGCGCAGCCCAGACTCAGCTCCACCTGTCATCGCTTTGCGAGGAACTGGTCTACTGGTCTTCCCAGGAATTCGGATTCATAGAGATGGACGACAAGTTCACCACAGGATCCTCGATCATGCCCCAGAAGAAGAATCCCGACATCGCAGAGCTTGTAAGAGGCAAGACGGGACGTGTTTACGGAGCACTCATGTCCATGCTCACGACCCTTAAAGGTATCCCTCTTGCATATAACAAAGACATGCAGGAAGACAAAGAGCCTTTCTTTGACGCAGCCGACACCGTTCTTAACTGTGTGACACTCTTTAACGGCATGCTCTCGACTGTCACCTTTAACAGGAAGGTCATGGAAGAGAGCGCTAAGAACGGATTTACAAATGCAACAGATGTTGCCGATTATCTGGTTGTTAAGAACATTCCTTTCAGAGATGCACACAGGATTGTCGGAGAGCTTGTACTTCTCTGTATTGACAAAGGATGTGCACTCGATGATCTGACACTTGATGAGTTTAAGAAGTACTCGCCGGTCATCGAAGAAGATATATACGAAGCTATCTCCATGAAGACATGCGTTATGAAGCGCTGTACAAAGGGAGCTCCGGGACCGGACGTCATGAAAGATGTCATCGGTGAATATAAGCGTTATCTCGCAGATTAAAGATCGGACAGATTTTGATCCAGGGGGAGCCTATGAACAAAAGAAACGATACTCAGGTAATGATCCTTAACAAGCAGTACACTTTGTCGGGCTTTGAAAGCGACGAGTACCTTCAGCGTATTGCTTATCTGATCAACAGCATGTACGACGAAGTCAAGAAGATGGATGTATACAAATCCATGGATCTTGAGACGAAGCACATTCTGCTTTGCATCAACCTCGCTGACGAGTACTGTAAGATCAAGACCAGAAACGATGAGCTCAAGAACGATATAGATCGTCATGCGGACGAGATCGGGGCTTTAAGACGGGAGATCATCGACCTCAAGGCCAAGCTCGACCTGGCTGCAAAAGAACGCGAACAGCTCAAAGAAAAGATAGTTGAAGAACAGAAAAAGATCGTCAAGCTCGAGACTGAGCTCACGGCAGAGAAGAAGAACAAACGTTAGAGTAAATATGTTTTTAAGGATGGGCACTTAAATGTGCTCATTCGTGTTGTTTAAGGATTATCGGTACAGAAGGGAGTAGATCTCTATGACAGAATTATTGGCACCTGCGGGGTCTGTGGAGGCTCTGAAAGCAGCAATAAATGCCGGCTGTGACGCCGTATATATCGGCGGCAGGATGTTCGGCGCACGCGCTTATGCCAATAACCCGGATCGCGACGAACTTCTGGGTGCGATCGATCACTGTCATCTTTTTGATAAAAAGCTTTATCTCACAGTCAATACACTTTTAAAGAACGACGAGCTCTTTGACAGTCTTTATGATTTCCTTAAGCCATACTATGAAGAGGGTCTTGACGGCGTGATCGTTTCCGATCCCGGTGTAATGAAGGCTGTTTCTCTTTTGTTCCCCGGGCTTCCGATTCACATCAGTACTCAGGCTTCCGTAACGACAGCGGAAGGTGCACGGGTCATCTGCGGGCTTGCAGACGGGATTACGAGAGTGGTCCCTGCTAGGGAGCTTTCGATAGAAGAGATCGAGCTCTTTAAAAAGAGTACCGATCTTGAGGTAGAAGTGTTTGTTCACGGTGCCATGTGTGTATGTTATTCGGGTCAGTGTCTTATGAGTTCCCTCGCCGGTGGCAGAAGCGGCAACAGAGGTCGCTGCGCCCAGCCCTGCCGTAAGAACTATGATACAGGTGTAAACGACTCGTTTATCCTGTCCTGTAAGGACATGTGCACGATCCCCGCGATAGGCCGTCTGATGCGTGCCGGGGTGGATTCTTTTAAGATAGAAGGCAGGATGAAATCTCCGATCTATGTTGCCGCTACGGTTGCCGCGTACAGAAAGTATATGGATATCGCAGCCGAACAAGGTGACAGGTATGAGGAGTACTTAAAGCTTCACAAAAAAGAGCTGGAAAATGATGTGGAGATACTTCGTGAGATATACAACCGGGGCGGATTCTGTACCGGATTTATGCTCGGAGAAAAGAATCTTATCTGCTCCGACAAAGCTTCGCATAACGGTGTGGCTGTCGGCGCTGTAACAGGCGTTTCCGGACGTGAGGCAACTATAACGTTTGATAAGAACATCAACCACGGCGATGTACTTGAGATCAGGCGTGACGACGGCTCTTCACTTTACGAATACACATCGGGTAACGATCTGACAACCGGGAGTACAAGCAGTATACTCGTTTCAAAGGGGCAGAAGGCAACTGTCGGACAGCGTGTTTTCAGAGTGAGGAATAATGTCGTCATTGATGATATAAGCGTTCGCTTCGTGGAAGGATCGATAGGACGCAAGATCGGGCTCAGGTTTGAAGCGGGTCTTATGAGGCCGCTTGAGCTTTGTGCTTTTGCCATGGATGACCCGGAAGAGCTTCGGGTAACGGTGTGCGGCGCATCACCCGAAGCAGCCAAAACAGCTTCGGCGGATGTCGAAAACATCAGAAAGCACCTCTGCAAAACAGGAGATTCATGCTTTGAGATAGAGAGTACCGATATCAGGATAGAGGATGGTCTGTTTATCCCTGTCGGAGTATTAAATACACTGAGGCGTGAGGCGTTTGAAGCTCTTGAACGCAAGATAGTGAGCAGATTTAGGCGCGAAGATAGTTCTGTAGATGCCGAAAAAGTGCTTAAAGAACTATCAGACATAAATTCGATCGACGAAAGGACGATACCCGATCTTTCTGACAGATCCTGCGACTCCGACGTAAGTGAAAAAAAGGAACCTGACCTGCATGTTCTTCTTTACTTTGAGGAAAAACTCGAACCGGTCCTCAAAGAAAAAAGAGTAAAAAGAATTTACCTTCCCATGCAGGGATTTCGTGATACGGAAAGTGCAGTAAAGAGATTAGAACTACTTGCTCAAAGACTCGGAGAGGAAGGACGCGAGCTTTTTATTGCACTGCCTTACATCTGCAGATCGGAAACTCTCAGATCCATCAAAGGCTCGGGGATCATA
>JAEEGH010030224.1_pt1 | contig 10543 bp, 6 predicted proteins | sample 9134181 | NCBI WGS metagenome assembly JAEEGH01 (sample SAMN16246544, study PRJNA631951) | gut metagenome | biome: gut microbiome; feature: rumen; material: DP-attached | host: Bos | place: Iran: Karaj | collected 2018-10 | reverse complement strand
CGCCCGCGCGTGACGAACACGTCCCCCTTCTCGCCCTTGAACTTGACGCCGTTTTCGTAGCGGTTCGAGACGTGCGCGCGGAAGCCGTTCGCGTAGACGAGGTCGAACGAGTAGTCGCCCGCCCAGTCGAGAATCGGGTCCGCGCCGAATCCGTCGCTCTTGAAGTTCTCCACGGCCACGGGGCCGCTGCGCTCCACGCCGAGCGCCCAGTGGAGGATGTCGATGTGGTGCGCGCCCCAGTCGGTGATCATGCCGCCGCCAGTGCGGGAGTTGGAGCGCCAGCACATTGGCCCGTGGATGACGGGGATGAAGACGTTGCCGGCGTGGTGCGCGGCGGGACCCTGCCACAGGTCCCACATGCCGTCGGGCGCAAAGTACGCAGGCGCCTTGCGCGGCGTGCGGTCTGCAGGATAGCCCCAGTACGGACCGCGTCCGCCGGGAAGCCCCACTTCGCACTCCACGCACTTGCCGATGTAGCCGTTGCGAATCCACTCCGCCGCCACGCGGAACTCGCTCGCGTTGCGCTGCTGCGAGCCCACCTGGAACGTGACGCCGTGCTCATTGGCTGTGCGAACCATCGCGATGCCTTCGGAAACGCCGAGGGACATCGGCTTCTGGCAATAGACGTGCTTGCCCTTCTTCATGCAGGCGATTGCCGTGAGCGCGTGCCAGTGGTCGGGCGTGGTGACGCAGACCGCGTCGATGCCGGGATCGTCCGCGATCTCGCGGAAATCCACCACGGCGCGGCAGACGTTGCCTTTGTAATGCTTGTCCACCATCCGCTTGAACGCTATGCGCCCGCCCCAGCCACGGCCCTTCGCACTATAGCCGTATTCGCGCAGCTCCGTCACGGGGTCGCACACGGCGACGACCTGCACGCGCGGATCCTGCATGAACATCTCCATGTTGCCGCGCCCCATCGTGCCGCATCCGATGACGGCGAGGTTGATGCGCTCGGATGGCTTGGGACGCCGCGCCGACGCGCCATACGCGCCAAAGGGAGCGCTCACGCCGCCCAGAAGCGCCGTCGCACCAGCGCCGATGAAAGTTCTTCTTGAGATGTCGTTCATGTTGTCCACTGCAATTCGTTTAGATGTTTATGGTTTCGAAGTTTCGGGGTTTCGAAGTTTCGAGATGACCGTTTTTCTAGACAGGAAAATTGTAGCATTTCCACTCGCCCGAGACAAGGCAGAATGTGTAAACACCACCGGCAATCCCCACCCATTTCCGCGCCTGAATTTTGCGTCTTCACTGGCTTGCATGTCAGCAGTTCACGCGGACATCGAGGAACGAACCGTCGGCATTGGCCGCCGTGACGCACTGCACATGCCCGCGGTCGAAGGCGATCATCTGGCGATGTTCATGGCCCACGAATACGCCCAGCAGGTTGGGCGTGGAGAACACCGCCTCGCGGAACGCGAACGTCGTCTTGCTGTGCCCGGACTCCGGCCCTTGCGGACGCCGTTCGATCTTCCAGTGGGGATCCACCTTCGCTCCCCATTGGGGATGCGCGCAACCGGCCTCGAGCGGACCATACCCAGGCATGTACAGCGGAATGTGCATCATCAACGCCACAGGTTCGCCCTTCGCCGCCTCGCTCTTCCAGAACGCCAGCTGCTTCGGCAGTATCTCGTATAGCGAATTGTCGATGAAGACGAACCGCACGCCTTTCACCACGCGGGAGGCCATCATCGGATCGGCTCCCTGGTAGAGCGGCGCGAGGCGTTTCTTCGTCCACTCCGCGCGCAGCGCCATCTCCGTGCCGGGCAGGCCCTCATAGTGCCAATCGTGGTTGCCCGAGATGTACATCCAGTTCAGGCCGCTTTCGTCCAGACGTCGCTTCACGTACTCCACGCCGGCCTCGCTGGGGAAGCTCACGATGTCGCCGACGAGCGCAAGGAAGTGCACATTCTTCCTCTTAGCTTCGGCAAGCGCGTATTCGAATCCGGCCGGCGAGACGATATGACTGCCGGTGCGGAAATGAATCGCCTCGCGGTAGGGCTTCGACATGCGTCCGGAATACTGCTTGAACGGTTCGCCCCGCGCATCGTCTATCGACAGGTGCGAATCGCCCACCACCATGAAACGGCACTTTCCGCCGAACGACGGCACCGTGAAGCGCAGAGACTCCTTCACGGAGGCAAACGACGGCGCGTTCTGCCCCTGCTTGACCCCTGCGGCATGCACGCCCGGCAGCGCCGCAGATACAGCCGAGGCAGCCCCGAACTTGATCGCGTCTTTCCTTGTCATCTTCATGTCCATCCTCCAAATTCGCCTTTCCCTAGTCGGACAGTCGAACAAATACATTCTATCACTTACTCCCTGCTGCCGCAAGCCGCAAGATTCGATGGTCGAGAAGGTGCAGGGGAACACTATTTGACCTTTCTTTGTAAATGTCTGTCGATTTGCGATGTTCTTCGCATACTTAATTATATGAACCTTGCAATTCCCACTACGACGCGCCGCCTGTTTCTGGGCGGCGCCGCTGCGGGCGCGCTCTGGCCCAAGAACCTTCTTGGCGCAGGCGTGCGCGGCAAGCCGCCCAAAAGACGCGCCGGTAGCGTCTGGGAGCGTCCGGACGGCTACGCCACCGATTCGATTCTCGCGCGGCGCATGTATCTCGACCTCGCCGGGCGCATCCCGACGATGGCCGAGGCGCAGGACTACGCGGTCTCAGCCGAACCGGACAAGCGCGAAAAGCTCGTCAGGCGACTGCTCTCCTCGCCGGAGTTCACGGACTACTGGACCATGCGCTTCTGCGACATCCTGCGCGTCAAAAGCGAATTTCCCATAAACCTCTGGCCTAACGCCGTCTATGTCTATCACGCGCGCATCCACGCCTTCGTCGAGCAGGACGAACCATGGGATGCATTCGGACGCGCCCTGCTGATCGCCCAGGGAAGCGACTTCCGCGACGGTGCAGCCAACTTCTTCCGCGCCACCGACCGCCGCAATCCAGAAGGCTGGGCGGAGGCGACGGCCCAGACCTTCCTCGGAATCCCGCCCGAAAAGCTCGACGCCCACACACGAAAGCAGCTTGCCGGACACTTCGCGAACGTACGCATCAAGGATACGCGCGAGTGGAAGGAGGAGATCGTCTTTGTGGACGGCGCCGACAGGCGCGGCGCACTGTGCGACGAACTCTTCGTCAAGCGCCATGACGCCGTGGCCACCGCGTTCCGCTCGCTCGTCCGCGCATGGATCTTCGGCCCCGACGCCGGCGCAGGAGCTTCGGCTGTCAAATCCATGCGCCTCAGAGACGTGCTGCGCGAAATCGTCCTTTCGAAGGAATACGCCCTCGGCTCCGTCACCGGCGGCTTCCCCGCCCGCCGCCTCGACGCGGAAATACTCGACGACGCCTTCTGCGCCTTCGGCGGCGACAGGCGCAATCTCCAGTCGCCCGCGCCCGAGCCGTTCACCTTCCTGCCGCCGGACCGGTCCACGGTGTGCGTGGAGGACGGCTCCATCTCCAATGGATTTCTCACCCTTTTCGGCCGCCCGGCGCGCGACAAGGGCCTGCAATCCGAGCGCGGCACCGACGTCACGGCCAAACAGAGGCTATATCTCTTCAATTCCGCACAGATACATCGGCAGATGGGTCAGATCGCGGCACCTCCCGGCAAGCTGCCGGACGGAACGCCCAACCCCATCTACCAGCTGCCCATCCAGAAGCGGATTGACGACATTTACTGGCGCATGCTCGCCCGCGAGCCAACGCCGCAGGAACGCCAGCTGATCCTAGGCATCTGGCAGAAGCGCGGCGGTGGAAAAAAACGTAACGTGCGCCCTTTTGACTTGCTCCGCGACGTCGCCTGGTGCCTCATCAACACCAAGGAATTTATTTTCAGGATCTAGCAGAGGATCGTGCCATGAAACCAGCCAAGAGCGTTGTCGAGATCTGGCAGTGGGGCGGTCCCAGCCAACTTGAGACCTTCGACCCCAAGCCGAAGGCCGAACGAGATTTCAACGGCGGACTGAAGTCCATCCCCACGAACGTGCCGGGCATGGAGCTTCATGAGTGGTGGCCTGAGCTGGCCAAGTGCGCCGACCTCTTCTCCGTCATCCGCAGCATGACCCACTCCGAGTTCGGGCACGAGACGGCCTGCTACCTCATGCAGACCGGGCGCATGCCCGGCGGCGGCGAGGTGTGCCCCGCGATCGGCGCCGTGATCGCCCAGATCAAGCGCAAGAGCTACAAGGGCGATTTGCCGCCTTATGTGATTCTCACGCGCGAAAAGGGCCGCTTCAGCGAGGTGGGCTTCCTCGGCCCCACCGCCGCGCCCCTCGTGACGGGCGGACGGCCCAACTCCCCGCGCTTCTCCGTGGACGGCATCGTGCCGCCCGAAGGCATCACGCACGAGGCCTCGCAGGCCCGCTTCGACCTTCTGGCCGCCCTGGACGGATGGAAGCCAGCCGCCGGCAGCGACAACGCCATCCAGGCTGCTGCTTTTGACAAATCCGGCAAGGAGGCGCGCCGCATCGCCGAGGGCGACGCCGCCAAGGTGTTCGACCTTTCGCTCGAAACAAAGGAACTGCGCGACAGCTACGGCCGCACCGACATCGGGCAGACGCTTCTCGTCGCCCGCCGGCTCGTGGAGTACGGCGTGCCATACGTGACGGTGAATGTCCCCGGCTGGGATTCGCACAAGCGCCATTTCGAGACGATGAGGCGCAAGAGCCTCGACACCGACAAGGCCGTCGCCACATTCCTGCAAGACCTGAAGGCGAAGGGGCTGCTCGATTCGACGGTCGTGTGGATGAGCGGCGAGTTCGGCCGCACGCCGCGCGTCGGCTGGGAAGCACCGTGGAACGGCGGGCGCGGGCACTACGCGCGTTGCTTCTCCGCGCTCTTGGCCGGCGGCGGGATCAAGGGCGGACAGGTGGTCGGCGCGTCCGACGAGACGGCCAGCAAGCCGATCCATCGTCCTGTCGCCCCGCAGGACTTCCTCGGCAGCATCTACGCCTGCTGCGGCATCGACCCTGACGGACGCCTCCCGAACTCGCAGGGCAAGAAGATGACAATCTTGCCGCCTCAGTCCGCCGAAGGACGTCTCCGCGAACTCTACACGGAAAGCGCCTGACATGAAACGGTCTCTTTGTGGAACTCTTCTGCTGGCGGGCGCTTCGTTCGTCTGCTCGGCAGATTCCTATGTTGGCTACATCTACCCCGCCGGCATCCAGGCGGGCACGACCAACCGGCTTATCATCGGCGGGCAGGCGCTAAACGGCGCCGAGCGCTTCCATTTCACGAAAAGCGGTCTCCATGTCCTGAAGATCGATCGCGTGCCAAACTTCCCGCCGCCCACCGGCTTGCAAAATCGCCATCTCATGAAATGGCTCAACGGCATCGCCGCCGGAGATACTGCGGAACCGCCGCTCCCGCATGACCCGCACCTCGACGAATGGCGCGTCAACCCTTGGTGGAACATCCTCGACAAGCTTGACATCGGACAGCTCTCCATCGTCGAATACGACCTCTACACGCCGAAAAATGCCCTTCAGGCTACGCCTTCGCTGCGGCAGATGGTTCTCGTGACCGTGGCGGCTGACGCCAATGCCCAGCCGGGGTGGCGCTCCTTGGTCGGCTACGGCTGGGGCGGCATCTCCGCCCCGCGCCCCTTCGAGGTCACGAAGGCTCCCCATGTCGCCGAGCCGCTCTACATTCCACCCCACCGCCCCCAGCCCGAGCCAGCGTTGGCGGACGTCCGGACGGGCGACGCCGTCCTCGACGGGCAGATCCTGCCAGGTTCCACCGACATCTTCCGCCTCCACATGGCCGCCGGACGGCACTATGCGCTGAAGGTGACGGCGCGCGAACTCCAGCCCTACATCGGCGACGCGGTGCCCGGCTTCTTCAACCCTGTCCTCACCCTCAAGGACGAGAACGGCAAGACGGTGGCCGTGGCCGATGACGAGGCGCGATTCCGCCCCGATCCTGTGATGGAATACACCCCGCCGAAAGAAGGCATCTATCGGCTGGAGATACATGACGTCCTCTATCGCGGCCGTGCCGACTTCGTCTACACGATCGCCGTCGGGACGGCTGAAAAGCCGGTTCCGCGCGCGGCGGACGGCGTCGTGGCAAAGCCCGGAATGATCTCTTCCAAGAAAATCACCATCGACTCGCCTGGCCCGCGTGTCCTTGAAGTGACGGCCCGCCGCAAGGGCTCGCCGCTCGACGCCGTCCTCACGCTCCGCAAGACGGCGGGCGGCCCCGTCCTCGGCTACTGGGACGATGTGACGAACACGGTGTTCACCGGGACGGTTCCCCAAGGCGAATGCGACCCCATCGGCACCTATGACTTCAAGGAGGCCGGCGAATATGTCGCCGAGGTCACCGACCGTACCAGGCATGGCGGCAGCGATTATGTCTGGTGGCTCGATGTCCGCCGTCCGAATCCCGACTTCGAAGCCTTCTCTACGCGCTCGACGATTCCGATGCTGGGCGGCAAGACGGTAAAGGTCGTCTTCCGCATCCGGCGCAAGGACGGCTTCACCGGCAAGGTGACGCTGGAGTTTCCGCCGGATATCCGTGCCCAGAGCAATGTCATCACCTCTGGCGTGGATGAGGTCGCGACCTTCCTCACCTACCGGGGGACGGTCGGAAAGGAAATCCAGCCCATGAAGGTCTTCGCCTCCGCCACAATCAACGGCAAGACGGTTCGCCATCCGGTCATGCCGTGCGACGAGTACGAACAGGCGTTTGCCTGGAAGCATCTCGTGCCGGCGGAGGACTTCCTCTTCCGCGGCTTCCCGCCGCCTAAGAAGCCGGCCAAGATGTGGTACGAGTCAATCAAGCTCCCGCCGAACCACAAGAAGAACCCCGGCAAGTGCCTCAACTGCCATAGTGAGAAGCAGCTCCGCGAGCACCTGTAGCCGCAAGAAGGAAGCTTAAGGAATTATCACACCGCGATGAAACCGGAGACGTCAGACGATGTCTCATTTTCTTGGTTGCCGGAGGGCGACGAGTCGCGGAAGTCGCCGATGACCTTCGCCCAGGCCTCGAGCGAGGACACGAAGCGCTCGGCCTCAGCATAGAACAAATCGTCGTCTATCGCCTTGCACTGGAGCACGCGGCAGAGGACAAAGCGACCAGTCTCATGATCAAGGGAGAGCGTCGCGCCAGCCGTGCCGCCGAAGAGGTGGTTTGCTTCCAGCATGATCTTGTAGAGGGTTTCCAGCCGTTCCGGCGGCGGCTCGCCAAGGTCACCGACAAGCGCGATGGCATCAAGTTCGTGGAGTTCGCTGATCGTGACGCGAAGCCCATCGGCCTCAAAGGCGAGGGAACCGTCGGCATCGGGCTCGAACCCGATGCCGGTCTTCTCGCAAAACAACTTGATGATTTCAGATCCTTCCATTGTCTCGCTCGTCCTTATCAATCAGAAGGCTCCGGTGATTTCCATGCAGGTAGGCCCAATGCGGTCGACATCCTCCGCCGTGACTGCGCGCACCACTGGCTTGCCGCCTTCCATGAGCGGCGTGAGTTTGCCATTTTCCACCGTACAGATCGGGCGGATCTTGCCGACGAGTTCCTGCTTGACCGCATCTGCGAGATCTTTCCAGACCTTCCCGGTCGGAATTTTCTTGCTGGCCGCCCCGATCTCCCTGAAGACACACATGTCGAGGTTCGTTCTTTCGTCATGATCAGCGACTTCCGGTACCACATCGGTCAAGAGCCCCAGTGCCTCACGGATCTCGCCAAGGCGGTTCGCCTTGCCGTCCATGCACGCGCCCGGCTCCCTGACGATCTCGGCGACGAAGTCTTCGAGCTTGCCGGCCTCCTTCGCCTCGAAATAGAGGTCGATCGAAGACTGTACGTAGGTCTTGAGCGTCGAGCGTACGTAGTCCTTGAGCGCTTTGAGGCCCTCGGGTGTCTTGATGCCCCCCTTGGGGATGTTGGAGTATAGGCTCGGCTCGAAAAGGCCGATCTTGTTCGTATGCGTAAAATAGTCCACCAAATCGCTCGAACTGCGCAGAGGAAGGCGCGCTTGCGTCTTCGGATCCGTGATCACGTAGCGCGGCACACCCTGGTTGCTCTTGCCGCTTTGGTCGTTGCGCACCCATTCCTCGTTTTCCGAGATCAGTCCCTCAAAGTCCTTGTCGAGGAAGGCCTTGCTCATACCCACGTGATTGAAGTAGTCCGTGAGCTCGGGATCCGGCCCGAGGGGCTTGGGGGGCTCGGGCTCGGGGGCTGCGGGCTCGACCTCGTCTTCCATTACCATTGCCAACCTGAGCACCGGTTTTGTTTCCTCGGCAGGGGGAGTATCCTTGCGCTTAGCGATATCGTGCTGGATCGTATCTAAATCCACATCATAGGCCGCCGCGTCGTACTCGCCGCCACCCAGCCGCACCAGTGGCGTTTCCGCCTCATAGGCTGCCGCGTCGTACTCGTCGCCACCCAGCCGCACCTGTGGCGTTGCCGTCTCATGGGCTGTCGCGTCGTACTCGTCGCCACCCAGCCGCACCTGTGGCGTTGCCGCCTCGCCGGCCTCCACCGCTTTCGTCATGATGGCGCTGATGCGGCGGGAAGTGAGCGGACGGCCAGAGGTGACGGTGCCGTCGGCGCCGATGTTGAAGTCGGCGCGCTTGAACACGTCCTTGCCGAGGATGGATTCGAGCTGATCCATGAAGTCCTTGGAGAACGACACCTTGCCGTCTGCCTCGGACATCCCAGAAAGGCCGAAGGCCTGCCCGAGCGACCTCAGCAGCTCGGTGCGGACTTTGTTGTTCTCCGCCTTCTCCGCCTTAGTCCGGGTGATGGCACCGAGCGCGCCGTGGTAGGTGCCGCCGGCCGTGAGTCCGTCGTCGCCAAGATTGGCGATGGTATTGCCGCTCGCGAATTGCGCATCGCGAAACATCGCGATCTTGCTGCTGTCGAATGTGATTGCCATTGTCTGAACCTTCCTTGGTTGTTTGCTCTATCTACACCCCAGGCGGAGAATGGTTACAGGGATTCGGCGCGCGAGCAGAAAGATCGATTGACCAGCTTGTCGCTAGATGTCGATGGAGACGCCCACCTCGCCGGAGGCGTCCTTCGACAGGGCCTCGACGTCCGCCTCCACCTCGGTCGCCTTCAGCTGCGTCGTTGGCAGATAGCGGTAGTAGACCATCAGCTGGAGCGCCGCGAGGCACGTGCCCATGACGTCGTAGTTGTAGTGGTCCTTGTTGATCCAGTGGCCCATCGGCTGGGGACGCCCCTTGTCGTCCTCGATCGTAAGCGGTTTTTTCGTATCAGGATCGACGCATGTAGTGATGGCTTTCGGGTAGAGCGCCTTCATCTCCGCGTTCCACTTCTGCCAGAGCGTCTTGTTCGCCGGCGTGGCGTTGGGCGACATGCCGGCCTGGTACTTGCACTGCGCCGCGTAGTAGCAGTAGTACTGCGGGTTGTGCAGGGAGCCTCCAAGCTTGACCGGCAGCTGCGCATCAAGGCTCGGAGACCAGTCGGACATCACGCGAAGCGCGTTCACCACCTCCGGCTCCTTCGCGTGCCCGAGGAGCTGCATCGCCAGGCAGCCGACGCCACCCAGGCCGCCGCCGCCGCCCTTGTGGTTCGTCGTGGCGCGATACACGAAACCGGCCCGCTCGGAATAGTTGCGCTTCTTGAGGCAGACGATGGCCTTCTTGATGCACTCGTCCATCCCGTCCAAATGCATGCCGGCCATCTTGCCGGCCTTGATCGCCTGCATTGCCCAGCCGCCGAAGGAGATGTCGTCCGGACCGTCCTTCGTGACGCGGGCCATGTTGTAGTTCCAGCCGCCAGTGGCGGTCTGCCCGTCGATGATGCGGCGGAGCGTCTTCTCCGCAGCCGCCTTCGCGTTCGGGTTGTGCGTCATGCCGTACGCCTCGCAAAGGGCGTACGTGCCAATGAGGAAGCCATACTCGCTGCCGCCCGCGCCGCGCATCTTGACGTATGGCGTCTTGCCATTGTTGTCCTTCACAAGGTTGCCCTGCTTGTCCTTCACCTCGTAGACGCTGTTGATGAGGTAGTCGAGCGCCTTCTGGACGGTTGGTCCGAATTCCTTCGAGGCGGGCGTCTCGCCGTGGGCGAGGAACGTCAGGATGGCGAAGCCGGCACCGGCTGCCTTGTCCATGCCCCTCGTCAGGCCATACTTCGGGTTCGTACCCCAGGAACCGTCCGGCAGCTGCGTCGCCTTCAGCCAACGGAGCGCCTTGTAGACGGCGGCCTCCGTATTGGCGTCGCCATAGCCCTTCCCGCCCGTGGTGTACGTGCCGCGCATGCCGGCGCCGCGCGCCGTGCCGGCGATGTTCTTCATGATGACGGGCGACTTGACGTTCAGCATCGCGTCGACCGTGGCCACCTTCACCGACTGCGGCTCGGCGGTCGGCGCGGGAGTCGGATCCGAGACTTCCGTGTTCATGTTCGGCGCGTCAACCGCGACGTCGACGTCCACGTCCGGCGGCTGCTCCATGTCGGGCGGCGGCTCGACTTCGTCCAGCTGCTCCTCCTGCTGTTCCGCGCGCACGATCTCCACCTTGATCGCCTCGCGGTTGTTGTTCCCTACCGCCGTGACGACGAAGAGGA
>JAEEGH010030222.1_pt1 | contig 10543 bp, 12 predicted proteins | sample 9134181 | NCBI WGS metagenome assembly JAEEGH01 (sample SAMN16246544, study PRJNA631951) | gut metagenome | biome: gut microbiome; feature: rumen; material: DP-attached | host: Bos | place: Iran: Karaj | collected 2018-10 | reverse complement strand
ACAATTGCGTTCGTCTTATTTATTATATTGGTGAACCTACGTTCTCCTTATTCCTAAATCGTCGTTTATCTTGAGAAATCAAGCATTTATCGATGTTTTCAAAGTCTGGCTCAAGCTCGTAATCGTGTAAATTTGGGGAATATCCACGTAGTCCAACGATTATCTTTGACGGATAAATTATGACGTATTTAATGAAGTGTTTTGCAAGCTTCCTTCTAAATGTTTCATCATCAACAATCTTATCTCCAAGAATGTAAGATAGATATGCCTTTATTTCTTCTAGTGTAATATCGTCAAGTTCTTTGTTTTTCAACCTGTCAATTTTAAGATTTATCTCTTCTAGTTGTTTGCGAAGCTTTTCTATTTGGGTTGCAAGCTTTGCGTTAGGATTATTTATTACGATATTGCTAAGAGATGCAACTGTGTTTTCAATATTCTCTTTGTTTTCTATTAGTGCATATATTTTTGGATTATCATAAGCAAGTGTTTGATGCTTTTCGTATAATTTCTCAGCCATCTTGTCTATGATTGTTTCTTTCTTAAGGATATTTTTTAATGCTCTAAATACAACATCTTCAAGTAGTTCCTTTCTAATATATTTAGTCTTGCATCCAGTTTCTTTTTTCTTTTTGCAGCCACACGCATAATACATAATGACTTTTCCTGTATGGCTAGTGCCACTAGTTGAATTCATTCTACATTTACAAGTTCCGCAAAATACTTTAGGCATTAATAGATATGGGGAGTCTGAATAATCTCGTATATTTGCTCTTTCATAGTGTTTAGTTTTTGTAGGCCTATCTTTGTGAGCATTATCCCAAGTTTCTTTATCTATTATGCAAGGGTATATTTTGTCGTAGACATAACCGTTACATTCGTGGATCCCTGTATAGTTTTTGTTTATAAATATATTCTCAACTAATTTCGTATAGAATTTCTTATGTGATGGATTAAATTCTTCTTGTTCGTTTAAGATATTAGTAATATCTTTGTATGAATATCCTTCGCTAAATAGTTGGTATATTGCTCTTATTGATACAGCTTCATCTTCGTTAATAACAAGATGTTTATTTACTAAGTCATAACCAAAAGGTGGATGACCAGTAGTGAATATCCCTTTCATTCTACTTTCATGATTTCCTCTCTTAACTTTTTGAGATAATTCAGCAGAGTAGTATTGAGCCATACCTTCAAGCATTGATTCAAGAATAATACCTTCTGGGCTATCTGGAATATACTCAGTAACTGATATTAGTTTCTTTCCATTCTTATTCAAGATATTCTTGTTTGCTGCAGATTCATATTTGTTTCTTGAAAATCTATCTAATTTGTAGACTAAAATAATATCCCATGCTTTTGTATGGGAATCTTTTATCATATTTTGAAATGCAGGTCTATGATCATTCGTACCAGTCATAGCTCTGTCTATGTATTGATTAACAATAGTCAGATCGTGTTCTTTCGCATATTTAGTGCAATATGTTATTTGACCTTCGATAGACTGTTCGTTTTGTTTATCTGACGAGTATCTAGCATATATAACAGCTTTTTTCATCTATTCTATTCTCCTTTGTAAGTAAATTTTGTCTTTCGACACCGCTCAACCATCAAAAAGGAATGAATTGGTCAAGGGGGAAAAGAGACTGAACCTTTACCAAAAAGGGAATTTTTGATACCCAAATCCCGAAAGACAATTTGAGTCTATCGTTCTTAAAGGTGAGTTTTCGTGGGACTAAACTGGTATAAAAAGTGAGTTTTTAGTGAGTAAAAAGTGAGGTATTTGTGTATGGTTAGTTATTAGTCCACCAAAAGTACACTATTATTACACCTTCAACTCACCTTTATTCCCCATTTACTTCCTATTTAACTCACCTTTACTACCCCGTAATCTCCCTTTTAGCTGCGATAGTATTAAGTCACGAGGTTGATGGAAATGGAAAAAGAAGTCTTGGTAATAAATGAAGATAAGTTAGAGGAAACATTAGAGAAGTTATTGTTAGAAGATAATAGTGATTTTTTGAATTATATGTATCACACAATGAGTAACAGTAATTATATAAGAAGGAAGATGTATACAAAGAGGGAAAGAGCCAAAAATGTCCTTATATCAAGACAACAGTAAAATTTTACATAAAATACATTGACATAATACATAGTAAGAAATAAAATTTAATTGCAAAAGTGAACAAATGTTCGTTTTTTGTGAATGAGGAGAGGAGTAAATATGAACATGGCAACTATGAAGGAAGAACTTAAAAGCGTTAAGTACTATTATTCAAAGAAAGAGCATTTCGACAAGATGGAAAATGTTATAGATGTGTCTGCGATTAAGGCAATGGTTAATAAGTACAACAAAGCTATTGTTGGCGCAGATCCACAGTTGTTAGATTTGTATCATGCTTTATATGTAGAAGGGCATTCACAAGTTGAATTAGCACTTGAATGGAATTTTTGTTTTGACTACATTAAGCAATTAACGCGTAAGTTGAATAAGTATTTGTTAGACAAGATTAATAAAGAAGGAGCATAGAATGTTTCATTCAGAGAAAGAAGCAACATTTAAGCATTGCTACTTCAATGTCTACAAGACAAAGAAGTATATCGTGAGACAAGATATTATGATAATGCATCACGATTATGAGGATGTTTATTGTAGTTTAGATCAATACATTAAAAGAGATGCTAAACAAGATACTTTTTATGATGATTTATTCTTTGAAAGGACAGGATTACCAAACAAGAGAAGAAAAGTAGAATATAGCGAAAGATATAAATAGATTTCATTGTTAAACCCTTATAAAATTTGAAGTATGGCAGTTAGAAATAGCTGCCATATTTCATTTAGTAGGACATTTTTGTCTTGTATAAAAATATGATATTGTTTTATATCTATATAAAATTTATAATTTAATTGTAAGTTTGGAGGTAATATGAGTTCTCATTTTGAAGAAAAAGCTAAAAAGTGTTGGGCATGCGAGTATTATGGTGGAGAACGTAGAAGGAAATCTGGATTAATTCTTGGAGATTCTACTGAAGTCTCTGACTATGGTATTTGTACCTGTAAGCGTAGTAGTGATTATAATAAGCAAATTCGAGAGAATAATTGGTGCCCAAAATTTCAATTATGGAGTGTTCTAGCATTAATTATTTCAAATAAAGAAGCAAAACGTGAATTAGAGAGGCAAAGAGCAGAACAAAGGAGAATAGAATCTGAGTCTCGTAGAATTAGTGATAGTAGTTCTTCCTCATATTCGTCATCATATAATTATACAAGTTCAAGTAGTAGTTCTTATTCAGAACCTAGTTATACAAGTTCAAGCAGTAGTTCTTATTCAAAACCTTGTAATTATACTTCAACAACTAAAAATAAAACTATTATAGGTATTATCATTATAGCTGTAATTGTAATTGGGATTATAACTGGATTGAGTTTGATATTAATAAAGGCAAGTAGTTATTCTTCAAATTCATCTAGTGATAATTCATCTAGCGGTAATTACAATGGTGGTAGTAATTCAGGTGGGTCTTCGAATTCTCAAACTCCAGCAGAGGTGAATTATTATCGAGATGGTGTTAGTTATAATGGCAACGATGGCTATATTTATAAATATAGTTCAAAAGAAGATGGGTATTATATATCTATAGCCAAAGGGTATTCTTTGTCTGGGGGAATAAGGCTACCTTCCTCATTTAAGAATAAGCTTGTCATTGGAGTTTCTGAACGCGGTTTTACTAACCAAACAAATTTAATTCAAATAGTTGTTCCAGATACTGTGAAATATATTGGCGAGAGTGCTTTTGCTGGATGTTCTAGTTTGGAAGGAATGGCTTTGCCTGCAGCACCGAGAGATGATTATAAGGGCTTTTCGTTAACTAATTTATTTTCTTCGTATTCTAATGATATACCGACAGGATTGACGGAAATTTGCTTTACGGCTGGGGTGGTTCAAGGTTGTTCTTCTTGCAGTAGTTTAACAACTGTAACCATAACCGAAGGTGTAACCACAATTAATGCAAATGCATTTAAAAATTGTAGTAATTTAACACATATTTCTATTCCTTCTTCAATCGAATACATTGGAGATAATGCTTTTTCTGGTTGTGATAGTTTAGAATATTATGAGTATGATAATGCTAAATATTTAGGAAATTCAACAACAAATTGTTTAGTCTTGATGAAAGCAAAAAACACGGATATCACATCTTGTATTATTAATAACAGTACTAAAGTAATATATGGTGCAGCATTTAATTTTTGTTCTTCGCTAAGTGGCATTGATATTCCAAATTCAGTTAAATATATTGGTTGGATTGCTTTTGGACATTGTAGTGCTTTAACTAGCATTTCGATTCCTAATGGTGTTAATGCAATAGAAACGTATACTTTTATGGACTGTTCTAATTTAACTAGCGTTTCTTTACCATCGAGCATCGTTGCAATTAAGGACAGTTCTTTTAGTGGATGTAGTAAGCTAAAAACGTATTATTTTGATGGGACAATAGCTCAGTGGGGGCAAGTATCTAAAGCAACTGGTTGTGTTAATTTTATTTCATCAGCCATTACCGTAATTTGTTCTGATGGTAATGCTCATTGGGATGATTAGGAGATATTATGATTACAGAGTTTTCATCAAATGTTATTGAAAAATTGAATTATTATGTATATAGGTTAATTGATCCAAGAAATGGTCAAACCTTCTATGTTGGCAAAGGAAAAGGAAATAGGGTGTTTGAGCATGTAAAATGCGCAATAGGTTACTATGAAGGAGCAGAAGGAACTAGCGAGTCTGACCCAAATAAATTTCGAATTATTAAAGATATTATAGATAGTGGTCTTGAGGTTATACATGTTATACAACGTTGGAATTTGACAGAAAAAGAAGCTTTTGAGGTTGAAGCGGCATTAATTGATGCATATCAAGGATTGTCTAATTTGCAAAGTGGGCATCATACAGAGTATGGAGTAACAAATGCTGAATTGTTAGAAAAACGTTTTAATTTAAAAGAGTATGAAGAGCCAAATGATTTTAGATATGTGATTATAAAAGTAAGACAATGGCGATTAGAAGAGCTGCTTGAAAAGTATCCAGATGCATATAGATATGAAGCTACTAGATATGCGTGGAAAATTAAGCCAAGAAGCATAAATGAATATCCATATGTATTTTCTGTTACTGACGGAATAGTTAAAGAAGTTTATCGAATAAATGATTGGTATTTTACTGAAGATAGACAAAGATATGCATTTAATGGAGAAATAGCTCCAAGTGAGATTAGAGATAGATTTGTTAACAAGAGAATACCAGACAAATATATTAAGAAAGGAATGGCATCTCCAGTATTATTCTCAAAGAATTAATAGGTAAATAGTAATGGAAAACATAGAGAAATTTGCTGAATATTGTAAGAATAATTTAAATCTTAATGATGAGCATTATGCAGAAGCGTATAAATCATTGGGGCCTGCTATATTAGACTGTATATATTCATTAAGAGCGAAGTATTTTGCAGTCACAGTTCCTGTAGTTGAAAGATATGCTGATAAGTATATGAACGGAGATAGGCATGCTGCTGGATATGATTTGAACGATTTTATCAGTCATATTGAAGATGCAGGTGGCTATAAGGATTTTGCTATAAATGTTGTTCACAATTTGCAAGAGATTGGCGGAAGATTAAAATCTGAGATATGTTTGGATGTAGCGAACGTTCTTATCAAATCGAATATATTAACAATTGAAGATTTTGCAGCCACAGACCCTGAGATATTAGAGTTTAGACTAAGAAAAGTAAAAGGAATGGGAGATGCTGCTGTTAATTATATGTTTATGTTGGCTGGTGACCCGAATAGATGTAAGCCAGATGTTCATATCCATAATTGTATTAAAGATGCGTTAGGGCATTATGTATCAAATGAAGAATGCCAAGAATTGTTTAAAGGCGCCGTTCTAATATTAAAAGAAATTAATCCAAAGATGACGGTTAAGCTTTTAGATGGTTTGATTTGGCAAAAATATCAAGCAAAGAAATAATTAGTTTAATAATTGGTTTAAGACTCAGAGAAATCTGGGTCTTTTTTTATGCCCACTTTCATCTCACCTTTATACCCATTTATCTCACTTTTAACTCCCTTTTATTCCCCATACAACTCACTTTTACTCCCCATTTACTCCCACGCAATCTCCCTTTTATTCGCCATATATTGTAAGTGCAGAAAGGCAAGTGAACATTTACATCAGACAATAAGCTACAAGGAAACGAGTGGCGAATTGAATAAAAAGAGGAGGTACAAATCAATGGGCATGATTTTCGATCTAGAACAAGTGTCTAAATTAGTTGGTCCATGCGATTTTATCGTCGGGAACATTGACAACATCTATAGAACCAAAGATTTCATTATCGTTCAGAAATTGGCGGTAAGGGAATTAAATGGTGAAGCACAATTAATGAGCTCGGATACATTCTATCGCAGAACACAACTTAGAGATATGCAATACGATAAGATCTTCGAATTTAGAGGACGAAAGATTAATGGAAAACGTATTGTATCAAACATCGCAGTCAGGAAACTAGCATAGCTAGAATCCAAATAGAAATATACCCACAAAGGAGGTGGTAAACCACATGTTTAACGTTCTTCTGAGTGTACATAGGAGGAACCAAATGTTCCACGTAAATCGTGAAGATTATATAGGGTATATACATAAAACATTAATTACATAACCAATAGTTTCTCAAAGTTATGCTGGGGCAACGGCAGATATACGGCCTAATAGATGGAGAGAAGCAAGAAAAAATCAAAAATTATGGAGGTACATAAATGGCAAATTTATTAAGACGTTGGTTAACACCAAACAAGAGAGCCGGTAGATACGCAGAAGAGCGTAAGAATAAGGTTCACACTCATGGTCCTAAAGAGGGCAAGGAGTTAACAGATTTCGAAGCAGGTATTAGAAGTGGTTATCTTCAATGTCAATCAGATCACGCTGGATTATACAAGTATAAGAAAGCAATGAATGAAGGTAAGACAAAAGCTGAAGCTAAAGAAATCTCTCGTGCCAAGAAAGCAAAATCAGCACAAAAATAGTTAGTCGAGACTAGGCACAAGAATAATTAAAGGAGGTATTAATCAATGGCAAACGCAGTAGTTGTTGAGAGAGAACCATATGTAACAAAAGATGGTAAGTCATTCTTCTCATATTTCGTAAAAGGTGTAATTAGAGGAAGAGAAGTTAAGGCATATGTTAAGCCACAAGATAACGGTGGATATCAAGTATTAGAAATCGTATTTAATGGTGAAGACAAAGCTAATCTAAAGATTACTCCATTCGAAATGAAGGACGAAACAGGCAACATCATCAATGGTAATACATATGAAGTAGAATCAACCGATGAAAATGGCGAAGTTTACACATGTAAGGTTAAGCCAGACAAGCAATCAGACAAGATGTTATTAAAGATGCTTGGTAGATAAGCATAGATAATATCGAAAACTAGGCGGCTCGAAAAGGGTCGCCTTTTAACATTTAAATTCATCAAATAGGAGGTATTAAATAAGATGGATAAGACAAAAATTAAATGGATAGCATTAGCTATCGCAGTAATCTTAGCATTTACAGGAATTGGTATTGTAATTGGATTAGCAATTCAAATTAATAATCCAGATATGTCATTATCATTGTTCAACTCAGATGTTTTGGATTACGAAATTTTCAATGATGAAGGGCATATTACGTTGTCCTTAGCAGCAGCTGGAGATCAAGATTCTTATACGAAGACTATCACAGCAACAGTATTACCAGAAGATGCTCCAATGAAGAGTGTTAGATGGTTCGTAGTATGGGATTCAGCTGCAGATGTACCATCAGAAGATGGTGTTGTTTCACACTACATTACAGTTACACCAAGCTCAAATGATAGCAAAGTTGCAACAATTCAATGTTTAAAACCATTTGAAGGAAGCAACATATTGGTTCAATGTAAGACAGACGTTGGTGGATATATGGCTACATGCGTGATTAAGTATGTAGGAACACCAAACTCATTATCTTTTGATACAACAGGTAGAACGATTAAATCATTTGATGGTTGGGGAGTTAATGGTATTGAATTATCTTGCGGAACAACAGCAAGCCTACCTTTATCTTTGGATAATGCTATGCACGCTGTAGGTTCAACTTTTGGTAATTATGAGGTAACATTAGAAGCTCATGGTGGTATTACATATCATAGCGTGTTTGTTGGAAGCTATGGACAAGGTACTACAGAATCTGATGGTTCAGCAAATTTAACAACAAATTCAAGCCAAGCATATATAGGTAGATCTGGACAAGCAGGTTTCTTGTATATCTTGCAAGCAACAATTGAAGATGGCAAGTTAAAGTTAATCGCTGGAGATTCATTTAGTGCATATACACATACTATTTCAGAAAGACCAGGTAAAGATACTAAAACATTTACTGGATATATCGATGGAAAGAAACCATATATCAAAGTAACTGTTACAGAAACAACATCTGGTGTATCTCAAAGTATCAATGTAACAACCCAAGCTACAGTATCTAGTCTCAGTTTAAGCGCAACTTCAATTGAATTCTAATGGAGGTGGCTTATGAGAAACGCAAGAGGCAAAAGCAGTAAGATAGGTAATGCTATTGTCTACATAGCAATCATTTTGGTTGTAGTAGCATTAGGTGGCTTCTTTGCGTTCTTTACAAATGGTTTCACTGGAGATTTTAAAACATTCTACGTTTCTATGGGAGATGAGAGTATTTTAACAAACACTGGTGGATTAGTATTGAGCTGGGATAGTCCAATAACTATCGATGTTAAATACACATTTGGAGCACTAAGCAAAGAGGTTTCAGGTTATGATGTCAAAATAGTTCCAAACTCAGACAATGACTTTGCATTTTTAGTAGATGGCGAACCATATTCATTTTCGGCTATTGATGACTGTACATCAGCTTTCGATATCCAAAGAGAAGAAAATTCATTCACTATAAACTATAAATCTTTAAGAGAAATCTTAGACACGTTGTATGAGGAATCAGTAGTTGATTTTAATAAATCTGATGTAGATTGGGAGAAAGACCTATTTACGATGATTATTACTTCATATAATGGCGAAAGTTCAATATGTATAGGGTTTAGACTAGAAGACACCATAATAGACAAAGTAACGCTTGATATGGAGGTAATTGAGTTTTGATGGTAAGAAATAACAATTTAACCATCAGGCTTGTTGCCGTAATCTTAATACTCTGCATAGGTATAATGCTTGTGCAGAGCACTTTATTCTCATCCAAAATTTGTTTGGCGGAATCTAATAGTTTCAAAGATACAAATGTGTTGGATGATCTAAGAAGCGCGAAAATAAATGGAGAGCCTTTTGATATAAAGTCCTTTCCATTTACGGAGCAAGGCAATATAAAGATTGTGCAAGTAATAGAATACTGTTATTCGTTTAGGAAGAATAAACAATCTAATTACGGACTATATTTCTATGTATATAACCCACAGGGATTAGCTCTATCTGAAACTAGTGGACAAAATAAAGTACAGATAGCTGTTGGAGATGAAGTTAATTACACTAAATACAATTTGGAGTATTGTAATAAATCTCAAGAAGCAGCATATAGAGGACTTTTCTACAAATATAGGATAAAGAATCCAGAAGGGTTATTAGAGAAATTAAATAGTAATGAACGTATCTACAAGATCTCCGGTATAGAACTATTACGAGTAGGTAATAAGAATGCCACTGAATACACAGTTGGTGGAAAGTATACATTTACGGGTTATGCTAAAGGATATGGTGCTAATGCAAATGATGAGGCAAGCTTATCTTGTAGTATAGAAGAATTAGAGACATTGTTGTTGAATGTAAATCATACAACGTTTAGAACAAACATGTCGGATAAGGGTGCAGGGCACTATAACCAAATTAGTTCAGTATATTTTAGTATTCCAAACTACATCTATAACACATATGGCAATTTGCAAAAGATTAGAGCTGAATGGTGGGAATATAAGACCAAGATGGCCTTAGTTACATCAAAGCAAAATCTATATAATGCATTCTTACCATATACAAAAATAGATGTAGGACAACATAGTGATTCAGTCAATGGTAATTTGTATATTGGTCGTACAGCTATGGATACAGGAACAAATCTATTCACAACCGAAAGGACGGAATATGATTGGGCATATAACATAGCAGATGAAGATAAAACTGGTTTTGGTACACATATCATAACAACTGTTAAGTCAAGAACGACACAAATACCATTTGCATTCTATTCAGAGAAGGCTAATAGTTTAGACGGAGTTTTTGATTTCTTTACGGATACGCAGAATGTAGGGGATGTTGAATCTAACGAGGTGTTAAATTACATTTACAACTATTCTAATGGAACTAATTACGTTGATTGTAATGGTAGGGATATCAGCGCTGATCTGTTTGAGGCAACAGTAGATGAGGGTAGAACTAGGGGTTACAACGACAAGACAATAGATTTAGCGGATACCTTTGATTTAA
>JAEEGH010030221.1_pt1 | contig 10543 bp, 5 predicted proteins | sample 9134181 | NCBI WGS metagenome assembly JAEEGH01 (sample SAMN16246544, study PRJNA631951) | gut metagenome | biome: gut microbiome; feature: rumen; material: DP-attached | host: Bos | place: Iran: Karaj | collected 2018-10 | reverse complement strand
GAGCATCAATGGCCGTAACAAGAGACGCAAAGTTATCCAAAGGATTGCCCTCCCAGGTGCCCAGATTGTACTCATCAGCTTCATCCGTAGACATAGTCATTCCGGGAAGCACAGGAATCTTGTTCCTATCTGTCTCTCCGAGCAGCACAGCACCCTCATCAAGCCAGAAAGTCATGTCAGACTTAAGGAAAATCGGTGTAGTAAAGTACTTACCTGCCGGAAGATACACGGTTCCATCCTTCGGACAAGCACAAATAGCCGCCTGAATAGCCGCAGTATCACTGGTTACGCCATCTCCCACAGCTCCGAACTTCCTGACGTCCAGAAGCACAGACTCATGTTCTGTCACAATCTCCTTTTCCACAAGCTCTCCGCCTGCATCCACGCCAATCTTATATTTCTTATCAGGTAAAAGACCCATCACCGAAATTACGTTTCTGTCGGTCCTGAGCCTCTCTATTCCATCCACATAAACGCCAAACTCCGCAGGCTGCTTAAACACTGCATCAGAGTCAAGCTCGATAGTCACGCTCCTGTTAAAAACCTCTACAATCTTAAAATCCATGAAACCCTCCAAATAATAAAAAAGCTAATATGCAGTTACCTACATATTAGCATATTTCCTATACAAATCCCCGTAAAATCATGAAGTAAAAGTGGCATCAATTTCCCGCAATCCACTCATCAATTATTTCCGCCGTTTCATCCAACTGCTGATCAGCTGTAATCCCCGGCTCGCCGTCGCCCTTCTGGATGCCATAGTTCCCAAAATACGAATGAATACCGCCCTGAATCACATACTCAGTGGCATCCGCCGGCCAGTCCTTCTTGGCCTCTTCGTATTTCTTCATGTTGACAACCTTGTCATTGCTTCCAAGAATTGATAAAAGCCGCAGATCCGTACCGGCTAGTGAATCCACAGGGTACGAAGCGCACAAAATAACGCCCTTGAAATCACCTGAAAAATGAGCCCCTGACTCCGTCCCCGGGGTCCATTTTTCAGAATGAGCCACTGCCTCCGTCCCCGGGGCCCATTCTGCGAGGTAGCGGGTGGCTGCGACTCCGCCAAGGGAGTGGCCTGCCAGGTACCAGTCCAGGTCCTCGACCGAATCGGATTCATCGGGCCTTGCAGCCTTTAAGGTATCCACAGCATTGATACTTAGGAGTGCCACATTGTCTGCCATTTTAGGCAAAAGACATATGTACCCCCGCTCAGCAAGTCGATACATAAGGCCACTGTAAGCCGTGTACTCGACCTTTGCTCCGGGATAAAAAACTATTACCGCCCGGTACTCCTGATTCTGCGGCAGAAAAACCATGCCCTCCGGAGCGGTAAAAGTGTGTACTTCCTCCGAAAGGTCATCTGCAAGCTCGGAAATCACTGCATTATCCGCATTATAATAATTGCCGGTGTAGATCTTGAAGGCCACAAAGAGGCCTGCAACGATCAGCACCAGCACTATTATCACGCCAAGTATTATCTTCTTAAATTTGCTCTTGTTATTCAAAAAGCCTCACCAATTCACTGTCTCAGAGCTCTGTCCATAATTTTGATAAGTTCAAGCGCACTGACGAAGTCTACCTTTTCATTCTTTTCCTGGTGGATTACATGTCCCTGCCAGGTGGAATTCTGTCTGTAAACGACCTGGATCACGAAGGTTCCAAGCTTGCCCTTTTTATTCTGAACGTTGCGAACGCCGTTAGCCTCGGAGATCACCTCAATCGGAAGCTTGTCCGAGAGATTCTTTTTCTTATAACCGATGTCGTCCCTTGATCCCTTCTTGAAAACTCGGGGAGCAAGACCACGCTGTGGGAAATCCCAATCATCAAAGAGCTCTTCAAGCTTCATCATAAAGTCAGTCATACCGTCAAAAGGTATTGGGTTGTCCGCATACTGATGGTATATAAGTCCCTGATAATCTGCGTTGTCGTTGCTCTCAATGCAGGCGCAGATCAGGTTCCTGGCAAATAGCATCTGCTTAGATTGGCTCATATCCTTCTTTAATCCTCTTCTGAAAAATTCTACAATCATAGCTATTATAACCCTTTATGACCTTTAAAGGAACAGATTTCCTAAAGGTTCTTAAGAAAAGGAGCCGTATGATCTGACTCACACGGCCCCTCGCGATAAGAGAAAACTTCCAGCTAAAGTGCCGGTTGCTTCTTTACTTTTTAATTACTTATCTTCCTCTTCCTCTTTTTTTCTTGTGAGTAAAAGAGCTGTTGCAACCGCTGCTGCAACGAGAACTGCGAAGATTCTTCCCGGTACGTTTGCTTCGTCGTCAGTTCTTCCTCTTCTTGCTCCGAGAACTGCTGCTCCGTCAGTTTCTCTTGTTGCTCCGAGAACTGCTGCCGGTGGAGCTGCTAAAGGAGTAGGTGCTGTAGGTGTAGGATTGTCAGTAATTGTTGTACCGCCTCCTGGAGGAGGTGTAGGTGCATTTGTTACTGTAAGTGTACCATAGGTGTAATTGATTCGGTAGTTGAGATCAAGATTTGTATCTCCTTCAGGAACTGCTACGAATGTGTTGCTGCTAGATCCAACTGCTGTCTGTGTTCCTGTTATGTTGTATCTTACCTTGTCGCCTACGCCCCAGTCCTTATCGGCTGTGATGTTTGAATTTGTAAGAGGAGTTCCGTCGTAAACCTTAGTTGCACTGCCTGATGTCAGGTTGATGACCATCGGATAGATGGTAAGTTTTCCTGAATTTCTCTCAACCAGTACGAACTGATCCGTTACATCTACGTCTCCGTCAAATACCTGCATATCACCTACGATAGGAAGCTCGTAATCGCCGGCATTTCTTTCTCTTGTAGGAACTGAAAGTCCCTTAACTGTGAATTCTACGCCATTGATTGTTACTGTAGGATCGCTGCTTTCACCGTCATCAGCATCTGCTTTGATCGGTGCGAACATCTCTCTAAAGAACTCTACTGCTCTGCCTGCTGCCTCAATGATGATGTTCTGTGTAGGGCCTTCACCTCTGAGCTCGTATCTAAAGCCATCATAGTAATTACCGGTGTAATCTCTTTCGGCATCTATTGCTGTTGCATAGATTCTGAACTCTTCGCCCGGGCCAAGAGGCTCGATTGTAAGTGATCCGTCTTCAATAGCAAATGTTACTTCAAAGTTCTTATTATTGTTTGTGAACTGCTCTGCTTTAAGGTTCATCGGATATGTATCCGGTGTCTTACCCTTAGCAATTGCTTCGCCGGTAAAAGAGATGTAGCTTTCTTTGTAGAGCGGATTAGTAATCGGAGCTACTTTGTATCCTTCAGCCTTCTGCTCCTGTCCGTTGTACTTGAAGCTCTTCTGGTCACCCTTGATATTAACTGTTATCTTTGCAGGTGTAATCTTGATGTAGCCATCTTCCTTAGTAATCTTAAGTTTTGACGTTACATCTACTCCATCTGCATTGACGATTACCAGCTCATCACAGGTTGCATCTACATCTTCTTCAGTAACATCTGTTGCTGTTGCTTTTGATGTTGCTGTCTGAACAGTGTAGCCACCGTCCTTAGGAAGTCCCTGAACTTCTACTGTTGCACCGTGAGCTTCTCCGTCGTACTCGAACTCTCCGCCGGTTGTTATAACTTTGATCTCTCCTGCGAACTCTGTAACCTTAAGAGTTCCGATAGTCTTATCTAGTTCGTAGTTACTCTCCTTAGCTGTTCCGTTCCACTCAAGCTCGTAGCTATTAGGCACATCACCAACGTTTGTGATGGTTCCTGTTGTTGTGAAGGTTGCTGTCTCGTTATTAACAAATCCGGAAATTGTGCCTTCTGCTGTAAGTGGCTTACCATCATATACCTTTTCTGCATCAGGTGTTACGATTGTAAGAGTTGCAGGTGTTACTTCGATTGTATCGTCAACATATTTGATGTTGTCTTTCAACTTACTTGTTACATCTTCGCCTGCTGCATTCCTGATGATCAGCGTATCTGCTGTTGCTTCTACAGGAGCTGTTGTAACATCTGTTGCTGTTGCGGAAGAAGCTGCTGTATCAAGTCTATAGCCTGTTGGAAGATCAGAAACTTTTACAGTCGCTCCGTGAGGTTTTCCATCGTATGTAAATTTACCACCTGTTGTTGTTACTACTATTTCTCCTGCATACTCCGTTACTGTAAGTTTTCCTACAGACTCAGATTCGATATAGTAGTTGCTTTCCTTGGCTGTTCCATCCCATTCAAGGGTGTAGGTATTATCACTTGTTCCAACCTCTGTCTGGGTTCCGGTTGTCTTAAATGTTACTGTTTCGTCATTTACAAGACCTGTCAGCTCACCTTCTGCTGTCAGAGGTGTTCCGTCGTAAACCTTTGATGCTGGAGGTGTAACGATTGTTATCGGAGCAGGTGTTATTGTAATGCTGCCATCTTTCTTTGTGATCTGCAGCTTACTTGTAACATCATCACCTGCTACATTTCTGATGATCAGTGTATCTGCTGTTGCAGGTACAGGGTTTTCTGTAACATCTGTTGCTTTAGCTGAGGACTCTGCTGTCTCTAAAGTATATCCTTCAGGAAGCTTGGATACTGTTACAGTTGCGCCTCTCTCACTGCCATCATATACGAACTCTCCACCTACTGTGGTTACTGTGATTGCAGCTGTGCTCTCGGTTATCGTAAGCTTTCCGAGGTTCTCAGAAATCTTGTAATCTCTCTTGTCTGCTGTAGCACCTTCCCAATCCAGTGTGTAAGTGTTGGTTACTTCACCCGGAGTTGTAATTGTTCCGGTTGTTGTGAAGGTTGCTGTCTCACCATTTACAAATCCGCTGATAGTTCCTTCTTTTGTGAGAGGTGTTCCATCATAGACCTTTGTTGCAGGTGGTGTAGTAACTGTAAGTGTTGCAGGTGTTATTTCTACCTTATTGCTCTTCACTTCACCAAGAACAAATGTTATTGCTTTACTGTCAAAGAGTGAACTTATATTCTTGAACTTACTTGCATCCAGCGATATCTCTTTTGACTCATAAACATGTGTTGCGGAAATATCAGTCTCTCCGTCGTAATCGACATACTCTGCTTTATAATTTGAATCTCCTGCGATGTCTGTTACTACGAATTTAGTTACTGTTACTTCCTGTCCATTGTAAACCTGAGTCTTCTGAGTACCTTCAACAGTTACTGTTATCTGCTTAGGGCTGTAAAGTACGTAGATTATGTTGTCATTGCCCTTATGTACTGTGTAAGGAGCGTCGATCTGAACACCGTCCTGATATCCAACGTTCGGTCTATAAGCATTAAGCTGTGTGCCGTTAAGGGTAATTTGTGCTCCTACTCTTGCTGTCGCCGGGTCTGACTCTCCAAGGTAGTGTGCCAGATCGGTTCTTGTTGTAACCTCACCCTTGTAGTACTCAATAATGTAGGTACCTGTTACACATTCCCAAACTGCGTAGAGCTCATTTGGAAGCTTGTTGTTATCAGCTGCTATATTTTCTCCGGCATTGATCTCAACTGTAGCGTCCTCGCCACCGGTTCTGCTCCAGCCCTTGAATTCGTAGCCTTCTCTTGTAAATCCGCACTGCTCTGCTGTGAGAGCGATAACCTTCTCGTTTACAAGGATTGGTGCTGTTGTTACGTCGCTGCCTTGTCCGCCGTTTGGCTTGTAGGTGATAGTTGTTGTAACTCCTGCATCTCCGCCTGTCTTGATGTACTGAGCGATAAGTGTTACCTTGCCGTTCTTTACATAATCAGGTGTGATCTCGAAGCATCCGTTTGGATAGTAGATAATCTGTGCACTATCGCCATCGATTGTCCATCCAACGAAGGTATATCCTGAAGCCGGTGTAGGAGGTGCGCCTACAACTACGTTCGAACTTGCTGAGTAGTTATATTTATCTACAGGTGCGTTACTTCCGCCGTTTGCGTCGTAGACTACCTTAACTGTTCCGGGGTTACGCCACTTAGCTACCAGTGTAGTATCATGAGTTACTCCGCCGTAGCCGTAAGGTTTTCCATTCTCGTACCATCCGATAAGTTCGAAACCATCTTTTTTGGTATTCATTAGTGAAGTCTTATCTACTGTTTCACCATAGTCAAGCTCGAAGGATTGGTCCTGTCCATCCGGAAGTGTTCCACCTTCAGCCTCCAGAGTTACTGTATATCTCACAGGTACATAGCATCCGTAAACTACCATGTTAGCTGCCGGCATCTTACCTGTCCATACAAATGGCTTTGTTCCGGCTGCATCCAGGAACCAGCCGTTAAACTTGTAACCCGGTTTGCTTTCATCAAATTCAGGAACGTCTGGAGCCTGTCCTGAATATGGTGATATGGCTGCATCGTATGGAACGCCGGTTACAGTCTTAAGTGTTGTAAGATTCTCTCTGTAGTTTTCTATAAAGGTGATGTCATATTTAAGTCTCTCAAAGCGGATACGAAGTTCTGAGAAACCACCCGGAACTGTTGCATATGTACCATCGGGTTTCTTGTCTCCAAGAGTTGTCCAATTATTACCACCATCTGTACTGTAGCTGTGTGCCTTAAAGCCATTGTACTTATCAGTGATTGTGAAGGATCCATTGCCAACCTTTGTTGAATAAGCTGCTTCAGTTGGCCATGACCCATCAGTCGCCTGAGTATAGAACCTTATATATGTCTGACCTGCTAAGTCTTCTCCATACTGATCCAGTGTCTTTCCATCCTGGGAAACACCACTAAGTCCTTTGAACAGGAATGCATTAAGGAATGTAAGTCTTGTTCCGCTTGCATCACCGCCACTTCCGCCGTTATTGTACCAAGCATGACTTGTTGGCCATGTGTAGCCGTTCTGTTCAAGTGTCTGTCCATAAAGGCCTGTATATGTATCGGTAATTTTCCATTCATAGCCGTAAGACCATCCGCCCTTAGGTTCCCATGTATGGAAGTTTATGGTCATGAGGTCACGATCAAAGTATACGTTAACAATTGTGTCACCTTTTGCTCTGATCTCAGTTACGGGAATATCCTGTTCGCCCTTTTTCCTTATAACTTCACACCAGCTGTAGTGGAAGCCTGTATCTCCCTTGTTACTATAGTTGCTACCAATTGAAGAATCGATGTGAGCACCTGTTCTTCCGGTCTCAGTAAAGCTGGTCTTGTAGTCATAGGTCTTTTGCGAATTATCAGTTGTGTTCTTGCTATCAGAAATCTTCTGCTGCCAGATGATAACTGTATACTGGGTATCTTCAGCAGGTGTCCACTTTGCATAGAGGGTTACGTCTCTATTGAGGTTTTCGCCCCATGCAAATGCATCACCAACAACCTGGCCGTCGCCTTCACCCTGCTGCTCGTACCATCCGCCAAATACATATCCTCTTCTAGTAGGAGGAGTCGGTGCTACGGTTATCTGATCTTCAAATACAGATACAGGACCTGTGAAGGATGCTCCACCGTGGTCATCACCGTCGTTTTCAACGAATGTGATCCAGTGAGCTTTCATTATTACAGGATATACTGTGCTGTGCTCTCTTGCATTAACTACCGGATAAAGAGTTGTGCCACCTTCTTCTATTGTCCATCCTCTGTGTGCGTCGTCAGCATCTTTAGGAGTTACATGTACATCACCGGTTTCGATATTTGCAGGCGCGTCGCCTTCAACGACTTTCTGTTTAACCTGAGTTACTTCTTCGTCAACGCCGATGAATGTCAGGTAGAATGTGGTTTCAATCTTAGCGTAGCACTCGATGGTCTTTTCTTCTGTGATACCGGTCTTTGGAACGAATTCTACAGCTTCATTATCATCTTTATAGAACCATCCCTTGAATTCCTGGTTATCTCCAAGAGTAGGAACTCCGGGGTTTATAAGCTCTTCGCCTTCTTTGACGGTCTGCCTTGAGAACTCTGTATCGCCGTTCATGAAGACGTAGGTGTTTGTTACTATTTCGGTTGCAGGATCGATAATCTCAGTATCGGTTCCTACTACGATGTAAATTGAGAACTGATTTGCTTCGAATTCAGCTCCGCTTGCACTTGCGCTTGCGATTACATCGGTGTTACCTGAATCATCTTTATGAACAACGCTGAAATTTTCACCTTCAAGTTCAGAAGCGAGGGAAATTGAAACATGTACATATCTTGCATCTGCAGGCTCGATTTCTTCGCCGTCTGCATTTCTGAATGTAATGTCTACACCTTTTGCTGTCTGTGCTGCTTCGCCAATAGCGTCTTTTGCTGCATCAAGGGCTTCGTCATCTGATATTGCAGATACGTTCATTGTTGTGCCCTCAGGGAATATTCCCTCGTCAGCTGATACGGAAACGTTCATTCCACCTGCGCTTCCGCTAAAGCTCTGTGCCGGCATCTCAGACATCTTCATGAAGTTTGCAGTAAAGGTTGCATCTTCTTCTATATTAGAAGGAACGAATGTTGATTCGCTGCTAACTGTATTGCCACTTGCATCTACCCATGCAACAAACTGGTAATACTTGTTAACTGCTGATGCTGTGGATCCTTCAAACTTTGCTTCCTCATCGTTAATGTCGATGGTCTCGCTTGAATTTGAAACCTTTCCACCAAGAGAAGCTGTGTAAGATACTGTTACCAGTTTCTTCTTTGCTTCCTTCTCAGCTGCTTCCTTCTCGGCCTTTTCCTTAGCCTCTTTTTCAGCCAGCTCAGCGAGCTCTTCTTCTGTAAGCTCTTTTTCCTCGAGCTCTTCATCTGTGGGTTCGCCTTCGATAGGTTCGCCTTCTGTAGGTTCGCCTTCTATGGATTCGCCATCTGTAGGCTCACCTTCGATATTCTCACCCTCAGTGGGCTCGGCGTCCTGAATTGTCTCATCGTTCTGAATCGGATCATCTGCAGGTGCAGGATCTTCAGTTTCAGCCTCCACATATTCAGGCTCTGCTGCCGGCTCTTCAACTACAGGTTCCTCTACTACTGTCTCCTGTGGCTGTGCATCACCGGCGTCCTGAACAACGTCGTCGTCAGCAAATACTCTTACGGTTGCGAGATCACTGTTGAAAGTAGTCGCAACGAGAGCAATTGCCAGAATGAATGATAAAATTCTGTTCCATTTTCTCAACATAGCGGAATCCTCCCTCACAAGAATTTTGCTAGTTAATAGGTACAAATGGGTCACGCACTACCCTTTTGGGCAAGTTCACTGCCCCTTGCTGCGTTGATTGCCTCGTCTACCAGTTGAAGCAATTCCAGAGCACTTCGGAAATGCTCTGTAGTATCCTCATCTGCCCACACAACTTTTCCCTGCCAGGTACCTCTTTGGCAATCCTCCACTTTGATAATGAAGGTTCCCTTATTCTTCCCACTTAGGTGATTCTGACGTTTCATACGCTTTACCTCGTGTCATGTTTCCAGGCTATTTCGCCTATAAGATTGACAATAGGTTTCCCTTGTATCTATATGATACAAATTGCACAATCATACAAATAATCATAGGAATGCCCGTATTTTGTGGATTTAGCTTAAACTATTATTAACAAGATGAAGGGGTGATAAAGAAAATTAACACAAAATAAAGAAAATATTATGTGTTTAATCATAGTTTTCTGACTTTTTAGCGCTTAATGATTGGTTTTTGATTTAATCCTTTGTGCAATTTTACGAAATACAAAAACGATTGAAACCGCATAAATATTAGGTTTTCGAAGATGGCGAAATATGCGCTTTCAGGCGCCTTTCGGCGCCTGATCTGCGGTTTTGAAATTCTTAAGAAATCTTAAGAATTTTCGACGGTAAATCTTAAGAATTTTGTGCTAATGTAGTATTCATGCGGGTTTACGGGTGCATACAAAAATCCTGCGCGCTTTTATGATTGCGGAGGGGCTGGTAATAGGTTGCACGTGGCGGCTGGTTGCAACTCTTGTGCAAGTATTCTTGGGTGGTGGCAGGAGCTGTAGTGACGGTTACCGGTTGCGCGTGGTGGATGGTTGCGACTCTTGTGCAAGTATTCTTGGGTGGTGGCTGGAGCTGAAGTGGCGGTCATTGGGTGCGCGTGGTGGGCGGAAGGCGCACGAACTGGCCCAGGATACTGTCCTTAGCCATTTTCAACCCCCGGACAGTAACCTATTTCTTGGTTACTCACGACCACTACTGTCTCTGGTGAATTCCTTCATCGAGACAGTATCGTTATCTAAGCAGTTCTTCAGAGCTCTACTGTCCCGAAGCATTTTCTTCTTGAGGACAGTTGCTCTTCCTCAACATGTACTCAGACCTCTACTGTCTCATTTAAATTTGCACAAGGGACAGTAGCCTCCCCTCGACATGTACTCAGGCCTCTACTGTCTCATTTAAATTTGCTCAAGGGACAGTAGCACCCGGTAGAACGTCGCCTATCCGCGACATTATTACCTGACAAACACGCAATGAAATAAGAAAGGAAACACTATCAGAAACAGAAATGAATCAAAGAAATTATCTAAATGAGGAGCTAAATAAACTAGACAGGCTCATAAAGATCAATAGCGCCAATCTAAAGAAACACAAGGACATCAAATCTGAAAACATCTTGATCTCAAGCTCCAGCAATGGAATTCCACAATTTAAAGTCCGCAATGCAGACAGCGCAACCACTCGAGAGGAAATATATACCGGCAGGTCTTACGTCCGC
>JAEEGH010030220.1_pt1 | contig 10543 bp, 4 predicted proteins | sample 9134181 | NCBI WGS metagenome assembly JAEEGH01 (sample SAMN16246544, study PRJNA631951) | gut metagenome | biome: gut microbiome; feature: rumen; material: DP-attached | host: Bos | place: Iran: Karaj | collected 2018-10 | reverse complement strand
GCAGACCGTGAAGATAAGAAAGACGCGCTGTTCGCATACCTCCGTTCCCATGGCTACCGCCTGTACAGGCACGAGCCGCCTCTTTATAATCCGGACAATTATTTTCACAATCCCGAAAACGTATTTAAGGTAGATAAGATACTGGAAGACGGAAGAAAGCTTGCCCTGCAGATTGTTTCCTATAACGTTCTCTGCAAACCAAAAAACGCTCCATTCAGGTTCGAAGGCTTCGAAGAAATCGAATGATCAATGTGTAACCTGTCCTGTCCGGCGGCAGCGCCGTCCGGCGCGGCAGTCCGTAATGTTTTGAACAGAGGGGTAATATAATCATGAGCCGGAAAAAGAAACTGCAGAAAAAAATAGCGGTAGCTGTATCGGTAGTGAACCTGCTGAACATGGGCGCGCCCCTGGTGCTGCCCTATGTAAACGTGGCAGGCCGGGTGCCTGCCGCCGGTGGGCAGATTGTGCAATTTGCCGACACGGCCCAGTCTGTGCTTTACGGCACGGCGCACGCGGCGGACTATTCCGTTCCTCCCGATTCCACAGTTGATGTAATGAACGCCGACGACATGATGAACGTCAACAGCGGCGGCACGGGCACGGTCACCACCATGAGCAGCGGCAGGCAGTACGTCCATAGCGGTGGCATGGGCACGGTCGTCACTATGAGCGGCGGCAGGCAGATCATCAACAACGGCGGGACAGGCACGGTCACCACCATGACCGGCGGCGAGCAGATTGTCAGCAGTGGCGGTACGGGCACGGTATCCTCCCTGCAAAACGGCGGCAGACAAATTGTCTATAACGGCGGCATGGCCATAAGCACGACCATAGACAACGGCGGCACACAATCCGTTCTGAGCGGCGGCACGGCGACGGACACGACCCTGAAAATTAAAGGCAAGCAGATTGTCAGCAGCGGTGGTGTGGCTTCCGGCGGCACGTTCAGCGGGATGAATACCAACACTCGTGGCTATCAGGAGGTCTTTGAAGGCGGCACCGTTGTCGGCGCAATCTTTTCCGCGTATGGTAACCAAACTGTCACCGGCGGCATGGCGCGGGATACAACCGTCACCAGCGGAGGAATCCAGGCAATCACGAACAAAGGCGTTTCCCTGAATGCTACAATTATGTCAGGCGGCACGCAGAGTGCCACGGAGGGCGGTATCCTCGCAGGCACACAGACCATTGAGGCGGGCGCCACAGCTTCGGGCGGCACACTCAAAGAAATTTCTGTGGAAGGCCAAACCTTTAAAGGCGTGCAAAACGTCAATTCCGGCGGCACGGCGAATAATATCACTGTGACAGGCGGCGGCACGCAATTCGTTCTGAATGGCGGCACAGCTAACGGCGTCACTCTTGACGGAGGCACGCTGTCCATGGCAGGCGGGGCCATAGCATCCGGCACGGCAGGAGGTCACGGCAGAGTTGTTTATGACGGCGGCAGCGGCCAGATCTCCCTTGGCGGAACCAATAACTTTTCATCGTTTACGGTCTCCGGCGGCACGCTGGAAACGCAAAACGGTTTCCACATCAATAGCAGCGGCGGCATCACGGTGAATTCCGGCGGTACGTTAATCGCCGGGGGCGCCGTGACGGTCCAGACCAGCGGCAGCTCACTTACCGTCAGCGGCGGCGGAACGTTTTCCGCAACGAATATCAGCGCGGAAAACGGCGGGGAGGTTTCCATGAGCGGCGGCGTTCTTCAGGCTGCCGGGGATATCACTGTCCGTCATGCGCTGACGAATGCTTACGGCGACATATGCGCAGGAGGGACCCTCACGGTGGGCGCCGGCGCAACGCAGCCCGGCAGTGGCGAACAGCTTAACCTTTCTGCCGGCAGGGATATACATATCTCGGGCGCTGCCACTGTTACCAGTCTGTCCGCAGGTGTAAATATCAGCGCAGGCGGGCAGGCAGTAAGTGCCACTAACATTTCCGCCGGCGGCGCGATTGCAGCCGAGAGCATTACCGCAGCCAATGTTTCCGCAGGCGGCAATATCAGTGCAAGCGCCAACATCAGGGCGGACAGTATTTCTGCCGGGGGCACTATCTCTGCCGGCGGAAATCTTGAGACGGGAACGCTGGCTCTGTCGGCGGTTCCTGCCAGCGGGGCGGCTGCGTCCGCAGCTGGCGATGTCAAAATTACCAACCTTAACGTGAGCAGCTTCAATCCGGCGCAGAATACCAACGGCTCCCTGATCAGCGCGGGGGGAACTGTTTCGGAAATGGCTGTGAACGGCAAATCCCTGACAGCGGGCGGCACGATAGACACGAATGTAAAACAGGCGCAGCTGGCATCGGGTATCGATGCAACCTTTAACAGCCTTACGGTTTCCCTGGCGGCGGACCAAAAATCTCTGACCTACGATGCCCATAACAGCTATACCAGCATCAATTTCAGTAAGGTAACCTGGCAGAAGGGAGCTGTGCTGGCAGACTGCAGCAGTGCGGACAACAACTTTGCCGGAGTGACGGCCTTAGGTACGGACAAGTTTGACGTTGTCTATGCTTCACCGGAGAGTGTTGCGGCGGGCGATGCCATGACGCTGCTGAAGGCCAACAAAACGCTGGCGGACATGGCAGGGCAGACGAAGACAACCGGTTACAAATATGCACCGGTTCCCGGCGTGCAGGTGAATGCGTACATCACCGGCAATCTGGCAGCAAAAGGCGGGGCTGTCACGTACAAGGCAGAAGAGAACCGGGCGGGCAGGCTGGTCTTCGGCAACGTGGACTGGAAGGACAACGGCGCCCTGATGACCCGTCCGGCCAACATTACCTTTGCGGGCGCGGACGTGGACACAGCGAAGATCCATTTTAAAAATATCAAGTCGCTGGAAGCCGATAAGAAGATGACCTTGGTTTCCGGTTTCGGTAACAGTGTGGGAACTATTACGGGCAATAAATATACCGTAGGTACCGGCCTGGAAGGGGAAGGCGCGGCGTCCTTAAAAGGCGGCGACCTGATTTTTACGGCGAAGACGGGTACGGGGAACATGAAGCCTCAGGAACAGACCCACAAGACCCTCATGGCCGTGGAAGCGGGTATGGCGATGCTGGCGGCGGGCAGTGAGCATGTGGGCAGCGTAATGAACGGCCTGGGCCTTACGGACAATGCAGGTTCTGACGGCACATCCGTCGCAGCTTCCGTGGGCGGCGGGGCATCCCGGTACGAAACAGGCAGTCATGTGAAATCCCGTACCTGGAACGCGGTGGCGGCAGTGGGCGCCAAAAAGGAACTGGAAAAAGGCGCCTTTCAATACGGTCTTTTCGGGGAATACGGGAAAGGCAATTATACGCTGCACAGCGACGCGGGCCGGGGGGACGGCGATGCCCATTACGCAGGCGGCGGTCTGCTGGCGAAGTGGACGAACAGGCATAACGTTTATGCGGAGGCAAGCTTCCGCCTGGGCCGCATGAGCGATACTGCTTCCGATATACTGCACGACGCAGCGGGCAACGGGTACGGATACAACGTACATGCCAATTACTATGGGGCCCATGTGGGCGTTGGCAAAGTGTACAATTACGGAAACGGGAGAAGCCTGGATCTGTACGGGAAATATTTCTATACAAGACGGGAGGGCGTGAACTACACGGCGGGCGGCAGCGCCTATTCCCTGGACAGTGTGTCCAGCAGCGTGCTGCGTGTGGGAGCGCGCTACGGCGCCGCGGACAGGAAGTGGAACTGGTACGGCGGCCTGGCCTTTGATTACGAGTTTGATGGAAAAGCCGCCGGGAAGGTGGACGGCACGGCGATCCGTTCTGCCAGTGTGAAGGGCAGCAGTGTACGATGCGAGCTAGGTCTGCGTATGGATGCCACGAAGGACAACCCCTGGAAGGCAGATATTGCTATCTACGGATACGGCGGTAAACACCGGGGCTTCGGCGGCAACGTGACCGTGGCGTATACATTCTGATAATGAGTTGTTTTAAAGGAAAGGAAGTCATAATCCATGTTATGTTACGTTTGCCCTCACCGTTGCGGCGTTGACCGTCCCGACAGCGTCAATGATACTGATGGCATGTTCGGTTGCTGCGGCGTGGGGATTTTACCGGTAGTTTCCCGCGCCGGTGTCCATATGTGGGAAGAGCCCTGCCTCAGCGGCACAAAAGGCGCCGGAACCGTGTTCTTCACCGGCTGCAATCTGCACTGTTGTTACTGTCAGAATTACGAGATCAGCTGCCTGAACAAAGGAAAGGAAATCTCCGTGTCAAGGCTGAAAGAAATCTATCACGAACTGATTGACAAGGGCGTACATAATATCGACTTAGTCACCCCTACCCACTTCGCCTATTCCATTCTGCAAAGCCTGGACGAGAAGCTTCCAGTACCCGTGGTATACAACAGCAGCGGCTTTGAAGCCACGGACACGCTGCTGAAATTCGAAGGCAAGGTACAGATCTGGCTGCCGGATCTGAAATACAGCGACGATACGCTGGCGCTGAAATACAGCAATGCCTACGATTACTGGAACATCAGCCGGAAAGCCATTATGGAAATGTTCCGGCAGGTCGGCCCCTACAGGCTGGATGCAGACGGCATCATGCAGAGCGGCGTCATCATCCGCCACCTGGTACTGCCCGGGTATCTGGAAAACACGAAACGCGTCATTGACTGGGTGGCGCAGACCTTTAAGCCCGGGGATGTGATGTTCAGCCTCATGCACCAGTACGTACCCTGCGGCCGTGCCAACGAATACCCGGAACTGAACCGGAAGGTAACACCGGAAGAATACAAAGAAGTGGAAGATTATCTCTTCGACAGCGGTATCGAAGACGGGTTCGTGCAGGAAGAAGAATCGGCCTGCGGAGAATTCATTCCCTGCTTTGACGGGACCGGAGTGTAATATCTGAATTTGTACATCGTTCTGCCCGGGTGGCTCCGCCTTCATAGCGCGTCGCTAACGCTTCGGGTCGCGTTGACGGGGCAATCCGCCTCCCACTTCCTCACTGCGCACGCTCACTCTGCTCGCGTTGCTCGATATCGTCAGACTGGGACCCTCACGGGTTGCCCCGTCAACGCTCAACAAAAGCACAAGTTCCTCGCGCCCTGCGGGGCACGCGACGCTTATTCAGGCGGCGTCAGCCCGGGTATGTAAGCTGCAACTTTTATGTACGCACAATTAAGCGGACAAATCCCAATTTTTTATTGACGCCATCGCGTTTTCTTACTATAATTAGTAGTGGTTTGCATGGTTTCATGCAACATGTTGTTTGGACTCCTCACCGTATTTCAAAAACGGGATACGGGTGGAGGGATGCTCGCAATCATAAATAGAATCTCTGACCGGGGAGGATAAGCAGGAGGTTCTATAGCGCCAGGCCCTGAACGGGTGACGAGGATTGGCAGTTGTCGAAAGACTCGGCGGATGCTGCCACGGTGCGCAGTGCATCGTGAAAGGGAAAGCAAAAAGCGGAATTAAAACCGTAACAGAGGTTCTCTTATCACTGAAAGAAGTTACAAAATCAGAAAACTGTAAAAAGACAAAAGGAGAATGAAATAATGAGAGTCGTTATTCAGGATAATTATGAAAAAATGTGCCTTTGGGCCGCCAACTACATTGCAAACCGTATTAAAGCCCATAACGCAGGTCCCGAAAAGGATCGTCCGTTCGTACTGGGTCTGCCCACCGGGTCTTCCCCTATCGGCGTGTATAAGGAACTGGCCCGCATGAACAAGGCCGGGGAACTGAGCTTCGCCAACGTGGTGACCTTCAACATGGACGAATACCTGGGCCTGCCCCACGAACATGACCAGTCCTACTGGTACTTCATGCACGACAATTTCTTTAATCACCTGGTAGACATGAAACCGGAGAACATCAACATCCTCAACGGTATGACCAAAGATCCGGTGAAGGAATGTGCGGATTACGAAGCCAAGATTGCTTCCTACGGCGGCATCGACCTGTTCATGGGCGGCATCGGCGTGGACGGCCACATTGCGTTCAACGAGCCCTTCACCAGCCTGGCTTCCCGTACCGGCCTGCGGAACCTGACCACGGATACCCGTATCGTCAACTCCCGTTTCTTCGGCAACGACCCGGAAAAGGTTCCCTCCCAGGCGTTGTCCGTCGGCGTTGGCACCGTAACGGATTCCAAAGAAGTGCTGATCCTGATCAACGGCCACAACAAAGCCAGAGCGCTGGCGGCTACCGTAGAAGGCGGCATGTCCCACAAATGGACCTGCAGCGCCCTGCAGATGCACAACGGAGCGATCATCGCCTGTGATGAAGCGGCCTGCGGCGAACTGACCGTAGACACCTACAAGTATTTCCTGGATATCGAAAAGAAGGAGAGATTGTAATTCATGTATACCATTACTGATCTGTATGACCTGGATCATACCCTGGCTGCCGATTACCTGAAAGGCTTCACCTATCCCTGGGAAGCCCTGAAAGGAATCAAAGAACTGATCCTGAAGCTGGGTCCCACCCTGGGCGATGACTATGAAGAAGTAAAACCTCAGGTCTGGGTTCATAAAACCGCAACCGTATTCCCCACCGCGTATCTGGGTGCGCCCTGCATCATCGGGCCTAACACGGAAGTCCGTCACGGCGCTTTTATCCGCGGCACCGCATTAGTGGGTGCGGATTGCGTAGTGGGCAACTCCGTGGAACTGAAAAACGTGATTCTGTTTGATCACGTACAGACTCCCCATTATAACTACGTTGGCGACAGCATCCTTGGCTATTACAGCCACATGGGCGCCGGCAGCATCACCAGTAACGTAAAGGCGGATAAAAAACTGGTTGTCGTCCACAACGGGACGGAACAGATTGAAACCGGCATCAAGAAGTTTGGCGCCATGCTGGGAGACCACGTGGAAGTCGGCTGCAACGCGGTTATGAACCCGGGCACGGTCATCGGCCGGAACAGCAATGTCTATCCCACCTCCTGTGTGAGAGGCGTTGTACCTGCTGATTCCATCTGGAAGAACAGCGGAGAAATCATCCATAAGGGGGAAATGTAACAATGGGTAAATATTTCGGTACAGACGGCTTCCGCGGCGAAGCCAACAAAGACCTGACCTTTGAACATGCGGTAAAGATCGGCCGTTTCCTGGGCTGGTACTACGGCGCCCGGCTGGGCAAAAAAGCAAAAGTCGTAATCGGTAAAGATACCCGACGCAGCTCGTACATGTTCGAATCGGCCCTTTGCACGGGCCTGGTGGCCTCCGGTGCGGATGCCTACATCATGCATGTGACGACCACGCCTTCCGTAGCTTACATCACCCGGGTGGATGATTTTGACTGCGGCATCATGATTTCTGCTTCTCACAACCCGTTCTATGATAACGGCATCAAACTGCTGAACAGCAACGGTGAAAAGATGGACGAAGAAACCATCCTGAAAGTGGAAGACTATATTGACGGAAAAATCGACGTTCCCATGGCGGAACGGGCCGCCATCGGCCGTACAGTGGATTATGTGGCTGGCCGCAACCGGTACATCGGCTATCTGATCTCCCTGTCCAAATTCAGCTTCAAGAATGTGAAGGTCGGCCTGGACGTAGCCAACGGTGCCTCCTGGCAGATCGCCAAAGCGGTGTTTGACGCTTTGGGCGCCAAGGTCTATGTGATCAACAACCAGCCGGACGGCTGCAACATCAACACGGACTGCGGCAGCACCCATATCGAACACCTGCAGAAGTTTGTAGTGGACAACAAGCTGGACATCGGCTTTGCCTACGACGGCGACGCGGACCGCTGCCTGTGCGTAGACGAAAAGGGCAACGTGGTCACCGGCGACCACACCCTGTACATCTATGGCCTGTACATGAAAGAACGGGGCAAGCTGCTGAATAACAAAGTGGTTACCACCATTATGTCCAACTTCGGTCTGTACAAAGCACTGGATAAAGTGGGTATCGAATATGAAAAGACCAAGGTCGGCGATAAATACGTATATGAAAACATGGTAAATACCGGCAACCGCATCGGCGGCGAACAGTCCGGCCACACCATCTTCATCAAATACGCCACCACCGGCGACGGCATCCTCACTTCCCTGAAGCTGATGGAAGTTATGCTGGCCAAGGAAAAACCCATGAGCGTGCTGGCGGCGCCTGTTGTGTTCTATCCGCAGGTACTGAAGAACGTGAAAGTAAAGAGCAAACCGGACGCACAGAACGACCCGGACGTGCAGGCAGCCGTTGCCAAAGTGGCGGAAGCCCTTGGAGACACCGGGCGCATCCTGGTACGGGAAAGCGGCACCGAACCGGTGATCCGTGTCATGGTGGAAGCGGAAAGCGATGAAGTCTGCGAGAAATACGTGGACGAAGTCATCGAAGTGATCAAAGCCAAAGGACACATTGCGTAAGGTAACACTACGTTTTATAAACTGTATGGTCGTGTTTTCTGAACAGGAAAACGGCCTATAAAAGGAATAAAATTAGGGCTGGACGAAACCGTCCAGCCCTGTTTGATTTCAGGAACATACAGAAACCAAAGAACCTGCTCTCTTCATTTTGTTTTACAGACTTTCCACAGTGCTTACAGACAAACCGCAAGCCTGTCAGTTTTACTGCTCTTCGTTTTTCACCTTGAACACCATGCAGTAGATGACTGGCATAACCACCAGGGTAATCAGCGTAGCCACGGTCAGACCGCAGGAAATGGCAATGGCCATGCCCCGCCAGAAATCGCTGGGGAACATGGGGATCAGGCCCAGCACGGTGGTGAGGGCGGTCAGCATGATGGGACGGAAACGTACGATGACGGATTCCGTTACTGCTTTCAGCCGTGGCATGCCCTGTGCCAGATGCTGATCGATCTGGTCCACCAGCACCGTTCCGTTACGGATAATAGTACCGACCAGTGCCAGGGCGCCTGTCTGCGCCATGATACCCATAGGCGTATTGAACAGGAACAGGCCCAGAATAACGCCAACCAGTCCTAAAGGTGCTATGCAGGTAACTACGAACACTTTCCTTACGTCCATCAGCATGAGCATCAGCAGAATGACCATGATAATGAGCATGGCCGGCACAGGCCGCAAAATGGAAGCAAGGGACTTGACGCTCTTCTCTGAAGGTCCGTCGATTTCAATTTTTACGCCTAATGGCAGCTGTTTCCGCAATTCTTCCGAAGCGAGCCAGATTTCATTGGTGACGTCATTGCCGGTCACACTGTCAATAATACCCGCATTGACCGTGACCGTCGGCAACAGATTACGCCGCCAGATCATGCCGTCTTCATTCTCATAACTCAGGTACGCTACCTGGTTCAGCTGCACGGCGCCCCTGGCAGTAGGGATGCTCATGGTTCCCAGGTCGCTGATGTTCTGATGGTCTTTCGGCTCCAGACGGAACACCATGTCAATGGCCTGGTCGCCTTCATAATACTTGCTGATGCTGTAACCGCTGATTTCTGCGTACAGGGCAGCCGCCACGGTTTTCCGGGTCAGACCCATCTGACGCAGCTTGTCATCATCCAGTTCCACTTTAACGGCTGGTGCCTTTTCCATCCAGTCAAAATTAATTACGGTTACGTGCTGATTGGCCACCATAATCTCTTTTAATTTTGCGGCATATTCTTTGGCCTGGTTATCCGTAGGCGCGGTTACACGGAACATGACCGGGTACGGCGTCGGCGGCCCCAGCGGAATAGAATGGGAGTAGCTCTGGACATCCGGGAAATGATCCTCTATCATCACCTTGATCTTCTTTTCCAGCTGTTTTCGGGCTTCCAGGTCTTTAGCCACCACTACCAGCTGGGCATAATTATCCCGGGGCTGCACCGGCTGAATGACCAGTACGAAACGGGGACTGCTTTCCCCCACATAGGTGGAAATACTGTTCACGCCATTCTCTTTCAGCACCATCTCTGTCAGTTTGCGCGCCGCCTCATCGGTGGTTTTCAGGCTGGTGCCTTCCGGCAGGTTCATGTCCACTAACAGCTCAGGCCGTGTGGAAGCCGGAAAGAATTCCTGTTTCAGCAGCTTGCCCAGCAACAGGGACCCGATAAAAATGCCGATACTTATAATAATGACTGTCATGCGATGGTGCAGCGACCATTTCAGCAGTTTACGGAACAAATCGTAAAAACCGCCCTGATACATGGAAGCCTCCGCTTCCTCTCCCCCGCCCTTATCTTCCTTTTTCAACCAGGAATGGGCCAGGGTCGGAGCCACGGTAGCCGAAACCAGCCAGCTGCTCATCAGGGTAATGGTCACTACGGTGAAAAGGCTGCCGGCATATTCGCCTACAGCAGATCTGGCAAAAGCGATCGGCATAAAGCTGGCACAGGTGATCATAGTACCTGTCAGCAGGGGCTTGGCACAACTTTCAAAGGCAAAGGAACAGGCTTTGATGCGGTCCCAGCCTTCGTTGATCTTGGTTTCGATCATTTCCACCACAACCACGGAATCGTCCACCAGCATGCCAAGCGCCACAATCAGGGCGCCCAAAGACATTTTGTGCAAATCGATTCCCGCCAGGAACATACCCACCATGCTGCACATCAGCACCAGGGGAATGCAGACGGAAATGACATAACCGCTCTGCCGTCCCAGGGTCATCAGGCTGACCACCAAC
>JAEEGH010030219.1_pt1 | contig 10544 bp, 8 predicted proteins | sample 9134181 | NCBI WGS metagenome assembly JAEEGH01 (sample SAMN16246544, study PRJNA631951) | gut metagenome | biome: gut microbiome; feature: rumen; material: DP-attached | host: Bos | place: Iran: Karaj | collected 2018-10 | reverse complement strand
AGCGTCAGCGTCAGCTCGGGGTTCATGACGGCAAACTTCGGCCGCGAAAAGTCCGTGTTGCAGCCCCGTTTCTGTCCGGTCCTTTCGTCCGTGATGACCGAGCTGTTGCTCATCTCCGAGCCGGCCGCCGCGATGGTCAGCACGACGCCGACGGGGAAACAGGCCTTCGGGGCGCGCTTTTTGGCGTAGAAATCCCAGACGTCGCCCTCGTTCGCAAGACCGTACCCGATCGCCTTGGCCGTGTCGATGGCGGAACCGCCGCCGACCGCCAGAAGAAAGTCGACGCCCTCTGCCCTGCAGAGCTCGATACCCTTGTAGACGAGAGAAAGATGCGGGTTGGGAACGACGCCGCCCAGCTCGCAGAACGACACGCCGGCTTCCGTCAGGGATTCCCGCACGCGGCCGAGAAGCCCGCTTCTCTCCGCGCTTTTTCCTTCGTAGACGACGAGCGCCTTCGTGCCGCCGCACGCTTTGACCAGCTCGCCGGCGCGCTTTTCCGTGCCGCGCCCGAAGACGACGCGGGTCGGAGTGTAGTATTCAAATCCGTATGCCATGTTCTGGTCCTTTCAGAGAACTTCCTTCAGTTTCCTGAGACTGTACTGGATCGCGTCGGGCTTGCCGAAAGCCCCGGCCTTTGTGATGACCCGAAGGCCCGCCAGTGTGCCGCCGCTCAGCCGCATCAGCGGGATGCCGATGGCGACCTCGCCAAGGATCTCGGCACCGTCCGCGTCCGCCTTTTCGATCAGGCTGATCGCGGTGTCGCCGCCGGCCAGGAAGATCCCGCTGACGGGCACGTTTTGGGCGATCCGGCAGCCGATGTCGCCCATCAGACCGGCGACCCAGGCGCTGACCTTCTCCGGGGTCATGCCGCAGGCGGCTCCCGCTTCGACCGTCTTGCCGAGCTCGTCGCGGCTGACGGTCGCGGAAGAGACGACCAGCGTGTCCTTTCCGGCCCGCAGGGACTCCTCGGCGGCCGCGATGAACTGCTCCGCATCGGCCTTTCCGCTCAGGATCAGATCGGCCGGCACCTGGATCACGGCGGCGCCGCTCTCGCCGGCCGCCTTCACCTGTCCGGACGTCACGGCGCTCACGCTCGCCACCAGCCCCATGGACGGGTAGACGGGCTGCTCGATGGCGTACAGATTATCCGCCATCGCGGCGGTCCCGACGTACAGCGTGCGTTTCCCCAGCGCCTCCGCGGCGCGGATCACGCGGAGCATGTCCTCGTTCGTCACGGCGTCAGCCGCAAACACGCGCGCGCCGCTCAGGTCGATGTTTCCTGCCGCGATGTCCTCGAGGCCGATGAATCCGATCGGCTCTTTGTATTCCGCTTCCAGGATCCGGACGATGTTGTCCTCGGTGACGGGCGTCTTGGGATCGTTCCGCAGCTCCGTGTCCGTGATACGGACGCCGTTCATATGGTGGATCCCGGCCTCCGTGGTCCGTCCGAGGTCCGGCAGCGCGGGCATGAAGATGACGAGCTCGCTCTGCATACAGCGGTCGACGACGGCGATCTCGGGGCCGATATTGCCCCTGAGCGTGGAGTCGACCTTCTTGATGACATGGTCAAAGGTACGGAAATCGACGCCCGCCAGCGCCTCTGTCAGCTTTTTCCTGGCTTCGTCCGCCGGAAGACTCCGTGACTCGGTGTCCACGACAAGGCTTTCCCCGGGACTGAGCTCCCTGGGGATGCGGAGGACGACCCTGGTGGCGATGCCCTTGCGCCGCAGCTGGACGCCGGTATCGTTCGAGCCCGTGAAATCATCGGCAATGATGAAACAGTTCTTCATTTTCTTTCCCCCATGAGGCTTCAGGGCCATACAGCGAAAAATCCTGTATGACCCCGAAGCAGACGCACTAAACTGATTGTATCACTCTTTTACGGCTTCAGGAAGGCGACGATCGCCTTCATCAGATCGAAGCGTCCCTCGTTGAACGTCAGATTGTGTCCGCCGGTGGCCGGATTGTAGAGCACCTTGTTCGCGGAAGCGATGCGCGCCATGATCTGGTGGCAGCTCTGCGGATCCGCCATGTTGTCGTCCTGGGCCTGCGCGATCAGCGCGGGGCAGGTGATCTTTTCGAGAACGCCCTCGCGGCGGAGGTCTTCGCACATGTTGAGCAGCTCACGGCAGACGCGGACGGCGATCTCCTCATAGTGAACGTGGTACTTTTTAGCGATGAGTTCCTTCCCGCCCAGGTCGCGGTGGATGAACACCTTGTCCTCCGGATAGGTCTCCGTCACAAAGTTGCCCGGGAGCATACGCAGCGGTGCCGAGACCGGGATGATGCCGGCAAGATCGTCGCGGCGGGAAGCCAGCTCCAGGCAAAGGTCGCCGCCCAGCGACAGGCCGGTCACGTAGACCTTGTCGTAGTAGCGCTTGAGCATCGAAAAATCGTAATCCGCCTTGGTGATCATATCCTCCCACGACGTGTGCAGAAGATCCTCGGGATACGTCCCGTGGCCGGCGACGTTGACGCAGTGAACGGCATAGCCGTAATCGTTCAGCATCCGTCCCAGCGGGATCATCTGCGCGCAGCCGGAGCTGATGCCGTGCAGGAGCAGGATCGCCTCGCCGTTGTAACCTTCCAGGAACAGCTGATTATTCGTATTCATCGGGTTCTCCCTTCTTGCGGGTAACAAGTCCGAGCCTTACGCCGTCTCCTTATTCTCTCCCTTGGCGCGTTTCGCAAGGTAGGAGGTGAGCAGCGGGCAGAGGACCGCGGTCACGATAACGGCAGCTGCCACCTGAGCGGTCGCCGCCGCGGCATACGGGGCAAGCGAAGCGTCGCTGGCCGCGATCGCGTTCGGAGTCGCCGCCGCATTGCCGGCCGTACTGCCGATGGCCGCTGCGGCCGGATTCATCTTTTTGCCGTAGACACGCGAGACAAAGTAGCCGCCGAAGCCGGTGATGATCGTGACGACGACGCCGAGGATCAGTCCGGGAGCGCCGGCGTTGATGATCGTGCGGAAGTTCAGGGAAGCGCCCAGCGGGAACGCGAAGAACGGGATCAGCAGGTTCATCTGGGAGCCGAGGAAATGACGCAGGTCTTCGTCCAGGTTGCCGAGGATGAAGCCGATGACCAGAGGAACGACGCAGGCAACGAGGTCGATCAGCGGGATGTCGGCAAGGCCGGTAGCGCCGAACGCGACCATGGTCAGGAACGGGCCGTCGTTGATGGCGAGCACGGCCAGAGCGCCGACGTCGCTGGAATCGCCGTACTCGCCGGCGAGCGCGGTGTACAGGCCGCCGTTGGAGTTCGTCATGGCGGCGATGATCGCCAGCGGCGTGATGCCGATGACGCCGACGGGGCCGAAAGCTTTATTGACAGCCCAGCCGAGGACGGCGCCGAGCAGGAACTTCGTCACGGTCAGGATCAGTCCCTTGAAGAGAGGCTTTCCGGCCTGCCTGACGTTGATCATGGCGCCGTTGCAGAAAATGAACAGACCGATCAGGCAGCTGGCGCCGTTCTTGAAAAGCGCCGTCGTGAAGCCGCCGATCTTCAGCGCGTCGCCGAAGAACGTGTTGACCAGGGCGCCCAGGATAAGCGGGACGACCATCATGCCGCCGGGGATCTTCTGCACAGTTTTCAGGATTTTCATAATACATTTCCCTCCTTCATAAATTGAGACAGCAGCCTGTCTATACGACGATTGTATCTTTCATGTGCTTAATAATCATTTGCTTAGTGCTTTTTAACTGTTTCAGGATTGGACATTTTTTCTTACGAAATGTAGAATCAAAGCATGTGTTTCAAATCTGAACCGGGCAGGGGGACACGACAGCCATGCAGAAAAAGATCCGGGTGCTGGGGGTAGCGCCCTATGAAACGATGCTGAACACCATGATCCGTGTGGCCGAAGAGCGAAAAGACATCGAACTGGTCGAGGCGCGGTACGGCGACCTTGAAAACGGCGCTGAGATCGTCCGCGCCTACGATCCGGACAAGTACGACGTGATCCTCTCCCGCGGCGGCACCAAGCTCTGCATCGACAAGGTGACCGATAAGCCCGTCTTCGAGATCCCCGTCTCCTATCCGGACCTCCTGAACATTTTCAATCTCGTCAGGGGATATTCCGGCAAGATCGCCATCCTCTGCTATCCGAACATCTCCGATCAGATCCGGCGGCTGCGTGACATCCTCCAGTTCGATTACGATATTTTCAACATCACCAGCTGGAACGACCTGCAGAGCCAGATCGAGCAGATCCAGCGCGACGGCTATTCACTGGTCATCGGGGACGCCATCTCCGTTTCCTATGCCGCGCGCTGCGGCCTCCAGTCCATCCTTCTGGTGTCCGGCACCGAGAGCATCCGCGCCGCGTTTGACGATATTGCCCACGTTTACAGCTACTTTACGGGGATCCAGAAAGAAAACGGCTACCTGAAAGCCTATTTCTCCGCGGGCGATTCGGCGATCCTGTGCATGAACCTCGGCGGCGGCACTCTTTTCCGCCTCGGTTCGGTCACGGCCGCCGTCGAGAAGACCTGCCGCGCCATCCTGCCGCTGATGAAAAAGAGCAGGGAATACTCGCTGCAGAAAAAGGCGTCCGGCCACCTCATCCTGATCCGCGCGGTCCGGCTGCGGCATAACAACGAGGACTGCTGCTATTTCACGATCTCCGAGATCAGGCTGTCCTCCGCTCACCGGACCCGCTACGGAGGCATGGACGTCTACGAACGCTCGGAACTGCTGAACAGCGACGCCGGCCGCAGCGTTGCCAATCTTCTGGCCCCCACGCTCAACAGGCACAAAGACGCGCTGCGCTCCTCGCTGCCGCTTTTGATCACCGGAGAGATCGGCTCCGAGAAGAACGCCTTCGCGCGCCAGGTCTTTCTGCGCTGTTCCGCCCCCGAGGACGTGCTCTACGTCGTCCGCTGCGGAGAACTCAACCGCAAGCTGATGTGGTACCTGCTGTCGGATATCCAGTCGCCGCTCTTTTCCCATCACACGTTCGTCCTCTTTGAAAACCTGCAGGCGCTCAGCGCGCCGATGCTCCTGATGTTCCTGCAGGATCTTCACGACTTTGAGCACAGCCTTCCGAGCCGCCTGCTGTTCACCTTCGGGATCAAACCTGACGACGACCTCTCCGGAGTCCACAGGATCCTGGAAACGCTCACCTGCAACGAGATCCCGCTGGCGCCGCTGCGTCAGCAGCCGGAGGACATCCACAGCCAGACGCTCCTTTTCATCAACGAGCTGAACCGCATAAACGGCAATACGATCACCGGGATCGAGCCGGAGGCGATCGGGCTTCTGGAAGCATATCCCTGGCCCTACAATCTGAAGGGGCTCCAGAGGGTCCTCAGGAACGCAGCCGAGAACGCACATTCCGCCTGGATCACCTCCGCGGACATCCGCAAGATCCTGCATCAGGACGCCCAGGCGGAACTCCAGCTGCAGGCCAAGCAGCGTCATGAGACGCCGCAGAACCTCGATCTGAGCCGTACCCTCGAAGAGATCGAAACGGACATCGTCAACCGCGTCCTGAACGAAGAAAATATGAACCAGACCCGTGCCGCCAAGCGCCTCGGCGTCAGCCGGACCACACTCTGGAGGATCCTGAAAAAATGAACGCAGGGCAAGCGCCAAGGCTCTCGAATCTCTGTCCTCTCCTTGGGACTGTTAAATTTAGTAAAATTATCGTCTGACCTGTCTTGACATTTATGGTCTTTTCTGCTATTCTGCTTTTCGTGATGAAGACGTTAGCACTCTGTTCGAGTGAGTGCTAATAAATCAAAAATCGCGAAAGGAGGGTGAAGCTCATGCTTACGGAACGCCAGTTGGAGATCGTCTTCGCGGTCGTGTACGAATACATCAAGACGGGCGAGCCGGTCGGGTCGCGCACGATCTCGCGCAAGTTCCTCAAGAGCCACAGCGCGGCGACCATCCGCAACGAGATGTCCGACCTGGAAGAGATGGGCTATTTCACCCAGCCTCATTCGTCGGCGGGGCGTCTGCCCACGTCGCAGGCCTATCGCGTCTACGTCAATTCCATCCTGCACCGGCCCACGACGCCGCCGCCGGAGATCGAACACTGGATCAGGCAGGTGTCGAGCCAGCTGCAAAGTCTGGACGAGCGTCTGGCCGAGGCGGCGCGCTTTCTGGGCCGCTTCACCCGCTGTTTCAGCGTTGCCGCCGTGGCGGCGATGGACGGGCTGAAGCTGCGCAAATGCGATTTCATCCGCCTTGCGCCGAGCGTGCTGCTCGTGGTGCTGGTGGTGGAAAACGGCGCCGTGCGTCATTCGCGGCTGCGCATTTCGCCCGAGGTGACGCCCGAGCAGCTCGACGAGCTGTGCGGCGTGATCAATCATGCTGCGGCCGGTCATCCGTGGAACGGCGTGCGCGCCGAGCTGGTCGAATATCTTTCGCATCACTTCACCGAGAAATGGAACGAGCTCCAGCCCGTGTTCGACCACGTTGACGGGATGATGAACGACGAGTCGATGACGCTGTCCACAGGCGGCGTGCGCGAGCTGTTCGCCGGCAGCGGCGAGGAGCAGACGGACGAACGCAGGGGCCGCATCGAAGCGATCTCGTCGCTGATGGACACGAAAGAGGACCTTGAAGACTTCATCAGCGATTACGCCAGCAGCGACGGCCTGCACGTGACGATCGGCGACGAGAACACGCGCCCGGACATGCAGGGCTGCTCGGTGATGATGTCCACGGCCACGGAGGGCGGCAAGAAGGCGATGGTCGGCCTGGTCGGGCCCATGCGCATGAATTACGCCAGCTCGATCGCCGTGCTCGAAGCCGTTTTGGACGGACTGAACCATCCCCGCACGGGGAAGGAGGAGACGTAAATGGATCAGGAAAAAGAGAAGACTCAGGCGGAGAACATCCCCGTCGAGGACGCGAACGAGGCCCCGCAGGCAGAATCCGCGCCCGATGAGAATCAGAAGAAGATCGACGAGCTGACCGCGCAGTACAATCAGATGCGCGAAGTGGCCGCGCGCGCACAGGCCGACGGCATCAACTACCGCAACTGGGCGGAGCGCGAGTTCAAGAGATTGAAGGCGTTCGGCAGCGAGCGGGCGGTGCTCGCCATGCTGCCCGTGCTCGACAATCTGGAGCTGGCGCTCGGCAACGCCGAGGCCGATCCGGCGAGCATCAAAGAGGGCGTGCGCATGGTGCGCTCTCAGTTCGGCGAAGCTCTGAAGAATCTCGGCGTGACCGAGATCGACCCGACGGGCAAGCCGTTTTCGCCACTTGAGCACGACGCCATGGGCATGGTGAACGTGTCCGACAAGGCGCAGGACGGAACGGTCTGCACGGTCGTGCGCAAGGGTTTTGCGATGGCCGATAAGGTCATCCGCCCGGCGATGGTCATGGTCGGACGCTATGTCGAGCCGCAGGCCGACGCGGACAAACAGGAGCAGTAAAAAGGGAAATAGCGGGAGAGACCGCAGTTTCACATAAACAGGAACCACAAATTTTTGTATGAGGTGATTTACAATGAGTAAAGTCGTAGGAATCGATCTTGGCACCACCAACAGCTGCATCGCCGTCATGGAGGGCGACAACGTCACGATCATCCCCAACAGCGAAGGCGCGCGTACCACGCCTTCCGTCGTCGCGTTCACCAAGGAAGGCGAGCGCCTTGTCGGCCAGCTGGCCAAGCGTCAGGCGATCGTCAACGCCGACAAGACCATCATGTCCATCAAGCGTCACATGGGCAGCGACTACAAAGTCGACATCGACGGCAAGAAGTACACGCCGCAGGAGATCAGCGCCATGGTGCTTCAGAAGATGAAGCACGACGCCGAGGACTATCTGGGCACGACCGTCACCGACGCGGTCATCACCGTGCCGGCCTACTTCACCGACGCGCAGCGTCAGGCCACCAAGGACGCCGGCGCGATCGCGGGCCTGAAGGTGCTCCGCATCATCAACGAGCCCACCGCTGCGGCTCTGGCTTACGGCGAGAACAAGAGCGGCGACCACAAGATCCTTGTCTTCGACCTTGGCGGCGGCACGTTCGACGTTTCCCTGCTCGACGTGGGCGACGGCGTCTTTGAAGTGCTCGCCACGCGCGGCGACAACCGCCTCGGCGGCGACGACTGGGACATGAAGATCGTGCAGTGGATGGTGGCCGAGTTCAAGAAACAGCAGGGCATCGACCTGTCGGCCGACAAGATGGCCATGCAGCGTCTGCGCGAGGCCGCCGAGAAGGCCAAGATCGAGCTGTCTTCGATGATGGAGACGACGATCTCGCTGCCCTTCATCACCGCCGACAACACCGGCCCCAAGCACCTTGAGATGAAGCTTACCCGCGCCAAGTTTGAAGAGCTCACGTCCGACCTGCTCGAGCGCGTCGTTTCGCCCGTCAAGAACGCTCTGTCCGACGCCGGCATCAACGCTTCGCAGATCGACAAGATCCTGCTTGTCGGCGGTTCGTCGCGTATGCCTGCCGTCCAGGCCAAGGTCAAGGAGCTGCTCGGCAAGGATCCCACCAAGGGCATCAACCCCGACGAGTGCGTTGCTGCCGGCGCGGCCATCCAGGGCGCGATCATGAGCGGCGACACCGACAAGAACATCGTCCTCGTCGACGTGGCGCCTCTGTCGCTCGGCATCGAGACGCTGGGCGGCGTGTGCACCCGCATCATCGAGCGCAACACGGCCATCCCCGTTTCCAAGAGCCAGGTCTTCAGCACCGCGGCCGACAACCAGCCCAGCGTTGAGATCAAGGTCCTTCAGGGCGAGCGCAGCATGGCTGCCGACAACGTCCTTCTGGGCACGTTCACGCTCGACGGCATCGCGCCCGCGCCCCGCGGCATCCCGCAGATCGAAGTGACGTTCAACATCGACGTCAACGGCATCCTCAACGTCTCCGCCAAGGACAAGGGCACCGGCAAGGAGCAGAAGATCACGATCCAGTCGTCCAGCCTGAGCAAGGACCAGATCGAGAAGATGAAGGCCGAGGCCGAAGCCCACGAGGCCGACGACAAGAAGAAGAAAGACCTCATCGAGGCCCGCAACATGGCCGACTCGCTCATCTACCAGTCCGAGAAGACCCTCAAGGACCTCGGCGACAAGGTCACGCCCGAGGAGAAGGGCACCGTCAACACCAAGATCGACGAGCTCAAGAAGGCCAAGGACGGCGACGACGCCGAGGCCATCCAGAAGGCCATCGAGGCCCTCAGCACCGCCATGCAGCCCATCGGCGTGAGACTGTACCAGCAGGCGAACGCCCAGAACAACGCCGGCGCCAACCCGCAGGGCGAGGCGAACGCCAACCAGGGCGGCAAGAAGGACGGCGACACCGTCGACGCTGAGTTCACCGACTAAGCGGTAGTCCCATGCCCGGAACGCAGCGGGATTTATACGAAGTGCTCGGCGTGCCGCGCGACGCGACCGCTGACCAGATCAAGCACGCCTACCGCGCTAAAGTGCGCGAGTGCCATCCCGACACTCACCCCAACGATCCCGACGCGGAGCAGAAGTACAAGGAAGTCAACGCGGCGTTTTCCGTCCTCGGCGATCAGGAAAAGCGCGCCCGCTACGACCAGTTCGGTACGACCGACGACATGCCGGGCGGCAATCCGTTCGGCGGCATGGGCGCGGAAGACATCTTCGGCGATCTCTTCGGATCGATGTTCGGCGGCGCCAATCCCTTCGGGGGGCGCCGTGCGAATCCCAACGCCCCGCAGCGCGGCGCAGACCTGCAGATGGTGCTGTCCATCACGCTCGAGGAAGCCGCCACGGGCGTGGCCCGCAAAGTCACGATCCCGCGCTGGGAGCCGTGTGACCACTGCCACGGCACGGGAAGCGAGCCCGGGCATGACCCGAAGGAATGTCCCACGTGCCACGGCACCGGGCAGGTGAGGGCACGCCGGCAGACGATCTTCGGCTATCAGGAGAGCATCACCGTCTGTCCCACCTGCGGCGGCCGCGGCAAAGTAGTGGAGAAGCCGTGCAAGGAGTGCGGCGGCGAAGGCCGCATCCACCGCCGCCGTGAGCAGGAGATCAAGATCCAGCCCGGCGTCGATAACGGCACGAGGCTGCGCGTTCCCGGCGCGGGCGAGATGGGGACCAACGGCGGCTCGCCTGGCGACCTCTATATCGTCATGGAAGTGCGCGATCATCCCGTCTTCCAGCGCGACGGACAGGACCTGCACCGCACTGTCAGCATCCCCTGGCCGCAGGCCGTCATGGGCGGTAAAAGCACCGTCGGCACGCTGATCGACGGCGACACCGAGTTCGAAATCCCCGAAGGGACCGAACCGGGCCGCACCATCCGCGTGCGCGGCAAGGGAATGCCCGCATTGCGCAGCGACCGCCGCGGCGACCTGATCCTTCATGTCACCGTGGACGTGCCCAAGCCGAGCGCGCTCAGCGAGAACGCCGCGCGGCTCGTCAGCGAGCTGGCGGAAGAGCTGGGCGTGAACACCGAAAAGGAAGGCCTGCTCGACAAGCTCTTCGGCGGCAAGAAGAAAGCCGACGAAAAGAAAAAGAGCGGCAAGAAGAAATAGCTGCGGCAAAAAATACAGCCTCTGGAAAATACTTTTCCTGAGGCTGTATTTTTATGCTATCATATGTAA
>JAEEGH010030217.1_pt1 | contig 10544 bp, 7 predicted proteins | sample 9134181 | NCBI WGS metagenome assembly JAEEGH01 (sample SAMN16246544, study PRJNA631951) | gut metagenome | biome: gut microbiome; feature: rumen; material: DP-attached | host: Bos | place: Iran: Karaj | collected 2018-10 | reverse complement strand
TTATTATTTCGGTTCAGTTTCTATTTCTTTCCACTTGGCATTATTGCCGATGTTGCGGATTAGGCGGAAACCTGCCGGAAAGCCTCCATTATAATTTGTTTCGTTGTATCCATAGTTGATATGCTTCCAATAAGGATCAACAGCTTGTTCTTTGTACCGTAATGTGACATGGTTGTCACCTCCCTTAGCACAAGACGGGCGACCTTGTAGTGCTAAAAAGGGGTTAATTTCTTCAAAAAGAACATGCTCCCAAACTAGTCCAAAAAAGTCATATAAACCGTAACCATTTGGCGTTAACTGACCTACTGGCTCAGATTCATAATAGTGTTCCCACTTATCAAATAAGGCATATTTCTGAACTTCTTTAATATCTGCAGACTCATCGCCCCAAGGAGCTATATTTTTTTTATCTCCACCTCGCGCAAACATCATCCATTCGTCATAATATGGGAGTCTGTAACCGTCTGAGGAAAAATCTACTGTAACTTTGGCGAAATCGTTTTCTTGTAAGTCAAAATCAAAATAACCGATAATATAGCTTCCCTTTGACAAAATTTTTTGTTTATAAGCTATTGTATCGGAAAATATGTAGTATGGTTTTAATCCGTCTTTGAGACTACGTGCATTAGCGTATTTCATTGCTTGGTATAATAGTATTGTACATGCTGCAGAATCATGTACTGCACAATTCTCGTTACGTATATTAGTCCTTTTTCTTTGTGCCCATTTTTCAGCAAATTCAATCATTGTTGATCTTTGTGAAAAAGAAGGATTCATGGGTATGCTATCCCAAAGTAATTGTGTTACTTCGCAATTTGTTACTGGATATTTATCGACTAAATATGTTCCTGTTACGGATACAATTCTTTCAGGATCCTCTACTTTATGACCATATTTTATTAATCCTTCTTTTTTATACTTGTTAAATCCCAACAAAACCTTCTCGTTTTTGAAGTTCAGGTATTTCAAGCCGATTGCCAAATTAATCTTATGTGATTTACCGTCTTTACGGAAATAGGCTTTAAGCGAATCAACGCCGATAAGCGTCGGTACTTGGAATACGATGCAGGAATCGCTGTATATCGCCGCATTTAACGATGTTTCCCATACGGGGATTTTACCGTCTATGCAAACTTTGACTATTTCATTCTTTTCAACTTCAATCCATTGCATTTTATTTAAGGATTTTCGTTTAACATCGATTGTCCTTTGTATTTGACTCAGCTGGGCTAAGGTCTGTTGGCTGAGACTTGGATTATTTAGGGATTCAATAGTATACTGACGCGCATTTGCCACAGCAAGGCATGAGACGAATAATAGCAGAATGTTTTTCATGAAGGCTATCCGATCCATATAAAGGAATATACAAAAAAGAGACCGCACCGGGTCTCTCTTTTAAGCTATTGTTCAGCTTCAGTTTCAAGTTCTTTCCACTTGACGTTGTTGCCGATGTTGCGAACGAGGCGGAAACCGCCACTCATAACAGTTCCTGTTTTCCAATACCCATAAGTAATTTTTTTCCAATAAGGGAAAATGTCGGCCTTGCCAAATCTATGATGCAGCGAGACCCAATATTCACCACCCTTTAGACAAGAAGGTTGCAGTGGATTAAATGAAAAAGGATTTTTTTCTTCAAAGAGAACATACTCTCGAACTAAGCCAAACATGTCATATAAGCCATACCCATTAGGCAACAGCTGACCAACAGGTTCCGACAAATGCAACTCTTTTACATTGTTTGGTCTAACACTACTAAATTTTGCGTATTTCAAAGCGTCTTCAAAAGTTGCTGATGAATCCCCCCAAGGGGATTTGTTCTTTTTATCGCCACCACGTGCTAGCATCATCCATTCATCATAAAAAGGGATTCGATAACCATTAGAGGAATAGTTTACAGAAACTTGTATATATTCGTCTTTACGTTCGGTAAAATCCCAATAATTTATCACATATTTACCTTTTGAAATGATACTCGCTTCATTTTCACTGGTTTTAGAAAAAATATAATATGGATTTAATCCCTCGCGAGCACTGCGAGCATTTGCATATTTCAAAGCCTGATATAGAGTAACCATACTTGCTGCAGTATCGTGAGTTACACAATTTTCATTACGAACACTGGTCCTCTTTCTAATCACCCAATCTTCGTGGGCGATTTTTATCGGTAGTGATTCATGATACGAAGAATTCGTCGGTATGCTATCCCACATTAATTGTGTAAATTCACAATTCGTCACTGGATATTTGTCAACTAAATATGTACCCGTAACAGACGCAAGCCTTTCAGGATCTTCACTCTTGAAAAGTTCAGAAACTTTTTCCCACTCCTTGCCATATTTATTAAAACCCAACAACACTTTTTCATTCTTGAAGTTCAGGTATTTCATGCCGATGGCCAAGTTAATCTTGTGCGATCCACCGTCTTTACGGAAAAAGGCTTTTAGCGAATCGACACCGATAAGTGTCGGAGCCTGGAATACTAAGCACGAGTCGTTGTATATCGCCGCGTTTAACGAAGTCTCCCATACGGGGATTTGCCCGTCTATGCATACTTTGACTATTTCGTTCTTCTCGACTTCAAGCCATTGTTCTTTGTCCAAGGAGTCTTTGGTAAGCTCGACTGTCCTTTGATTTTGACTCAGCTGGGCCAAGGTCTGTTGGCTGAGACTTGGATTTTTTAAAGATTCTATGGTATACTGACGCGCATTGGCCAAAGCGATGCATGTGCCTAACAATAGCAGAATCGTTTTCATGAAGGCAATCCGGTTCATATAACAGAATATACAAAAAGAGACCGCACCGGTACTCTCTTTTAAGCTATTGTTCGGCTTCAGTTTCAAGTTCTTTCCATTTGGCGTTGTTGCCGATGTTGCGGACGAGGCGGAAGCCTGCTGGTAAACCTTCGTTGTAGTTTCCGCGGTAATACCCATAGTTTACATCTTTCCAATAAGGTCCAGAAGATTTTGAAGCAGGTTTCCATTCTTGTTCAGTTCGATCATTGGCTCCTTTTACACAAGACGGCTTATTACTAGGAGCAGAAAAAGGATTTTTTTCTTCAAAAAGAACATGCTCTTCAACCAAACCCAACATATCATATAAGCCATATCCATTTGGCAATAGTTGCCCCACAGGTTTTGATTTATCATAATGCCATTCTGGTCCCAATTGAGCATATTTCGAAGCTTCTTCAAATGTAGCCGAATCACTCCACGGAGCTTGTTTCTTTTTGTCGCCGCCACGAGCGAATATCATCCATTCATCGTAAAACGGGAGCCTGTAGCCATCCGAAGTGCTGTCGATTGAGACTTGAATTTCGTCTTTTCCTTCATCTTTATCTGTAAAATTGTAGTAACCAATAATATAATTACCTTTTGAAATAATTCTCGAATGGAATTCATTTGATGATGAAAAAAAGTAATATGGTTTTAGTCCTTCTCTAATGCTACGGGCGTTTGCGTATTTTATAGCTTGAAGTAACAAAATTGTACATGCCGCAGAGTCGTGTACATCACAGGTTCCATTACGCGAGCTATTTCTTTTTCTTGTCACCCACTCATCAGCAAGACGTTTTCTGTTCCAATTTGTAAACGATGTCTTTTTAGACGGAAGGTTATCCCACATCGTTTGTATGATATCGCAATTTGTCACAGGATATTTATCGACCAAATAACTTCCTGTAATAGTTACCAGCCTTTCTGGATCATGATTGTTCTTGTAACCCAGTGCATACAGTTCAGTTTCATTATATTTGTTGAATCCTAATAAAACTTCTTCATTTTCGAAGTTTAGATATTTCATCCCGATGGCAAGATTGATTTTGTTTGAATTTTCTGATTCGGGAATGTAAACGTTAATTGATTCAACTCCAATAAGCATCGGTATTTGAAATACTAGGCAGGAATCGTTGAGGATACTTGATTTCAATGATGTTTCCCATGCGACAACAGGCGCGTCAACACAAATTCTAACAATCTCGTTTTTCTCCACTTCAAGCCAAAGCTCCTTGTGCAACGAATCGCGATTCACATCAAAAAATCTTTTGATTTTATCTTCTGGAATCTTTTTCAAATTTTTTCTTGGCTTGACACCTTTGACGGGCTTTTTCACCAAAATCGGACCATGAAATCTTTCAGCGAGCCCGACAAGCTTGGAATACTCCAAGCTGTCCTTATACGCACCGCGACATTCTCCATGCTTATCGTAATAGAATTGGGCATTCGCAAACGCAAAGCATATCGTTAGGAACAACAAAAATATTTTCATACAATTGAATATACAAAAGTTGTCATTTGGACTTGACTTCGCTCCATTTGGCATTGTTGCCGATGTTGCGAATCAGGCGGAAACCTGCACGTGCAGCGCCAGTGTTTGATGATGAATATCCATAGTTAATCGTTTGCCAACTCGTTACGATGGCATCGTTGGGGTTGTTTTCCTTTAGTGAAATGCTATTATTTCCTCCTTTCAAACAAGATGGAGTACCGCGAAGGACGGAAAATGGATTTGTTTCTTCAAAAAGAACATGTTCCCATACAAGGCCGAATATGTCGTATAATCCATATCCATTAGGTTGCAATTGTCCTACGGGTTCCGAAGTAAAGATGTAATTAGAACCAAACTTTGCGTATTTCAAAACTTCTTCAATAGGAGTTGACCAATTGCCCCAAATTGCATCTTTCTTCTTGTCTCCGCCACGAGCGAACATCATCCATTCGTCATAAAATGGAAGCCTGTAACCATCTGATGAATAATCTATTGAAACTCGAATAAAATCGTTTTTGTATTTAGTAAAATCGTAATAAACTATATCGTAGAGCCCTTTCGATAAAATTCGAGTCATGTAAGCATCAGATGGTGAAAATTTGTAGTATGGTTTAAGTCCTTCACGAACGCTACGAGCATTTGCGTATTTCATAGCTTGATATAGATATACTGTATTTGCCGCAGTATCATTAACATTGCAGGTTTCGTCACGTTTATAGCGTCTCTTTCTAGAAAACCAGCTTTCGGCAATTTCTATAAACTCGGGATGTTCGAATGATGTTTTTGAAGGAATGCTATCCCACATCAGTTGCGTAATTTCACAATTTGTTACGGGGTATTTGTCAATCAAATACTTCGCAGAAATAACGGTTAATCTTTCTGGGTCTTCTTCTTTTTTCTTATAAACAAATGCTTTCCATTTTATATTATCTAATTTCCCTTTATTTTGATTAAAACCCAATAGAACTTCTTCGTTCTTGAAATCGAGATATTTCATGCCGACGGCTAAATTAATATTATGAGGCTTGCTGTTTTGTGAAAAGTACACCTTGATGGTGTCAACTCCAACAAGAGTCGGGGCTTGAAACGTTAGGCAGGAATCGTTGGATATGGCCGCTTTTAAAGAGGTTTTCCATTTCTTAATTTTTTTGTCTATGCAGATTTTGACGATTTCATTCTTCTCTACTTCAAACCAATTTTCTTTGCTCAAGGTATCGCGGCTTACACTAATTGTTCTTTGAATCTTATTTTGCGGAATCTTTTCCAAATTTTTACTTGGATTAATGCCTTGAGCATTCGCAATCGCAAAGCATATCGTTAAGAACAACAAAAATATTTTCATACAATTGAATATACAAAAAAGAGAACCGGGATTGCTCGGTTCTTCATTTTTAGGAAAAAGTTATTCCTCGTCCGTTTTTACTTCGCTCCATTTGGTTTTATTGCCAATGTTGCGGATGAGACGGAAACCTGCCAACGCAGGACCCCAATTGGGGGCTGCATATCCATAACTAATCATTCTCCAAGTTGGTTCTGATTCAAATTCATCTTTTCGATCTTCTGGATTTTTTCGTACTCGATTACTTCCGCCTTTTAAACACGATGGGTGCCCTAAATAGTACGAGAACGGATTATATTCTTCAAAAAGAACATGCTCTTCAACTAAGCCAAATATATCGTATAATCCATATTCGTTTGGTTGCCGTTGACCAACTGGTTCAGAATCAAATTCTTTCTTTGCTGTAGCAAATATCGCATATTTAGAAGCATCATCAAAGGTTGCAGAAAGGTCATTATCCCACGGGGATCTTTTCTTTTTATCACCGCCTCGTGCTAGCATCATCCATTCATCGTAATAAGGTAGTCTGTAGCCGTCTGAAGACGAATCTACAGTTACTTTGATATACGATTGCTCGTGTTTGCTAAAATCCCACGATGCGATGATGTAGTTTCCTTTGGACAAAATTTTTTCTCCATCGGCATTTACTGCAGAAAACAAATAATATGGTTTTAGCCCTTCTCGGCTACTACGAACGTTTGCGTATTTCATGGCTTGATAGAGAAACACTGTATTTGCAGCAGAATCATGCACAGGACAATTCTTATTGCGTGTAAAGTCTCTTTTTCTTGAAATCCACTTATTTTGAATATTTTGTGCGTATTTTACTTCGTGTATTGATTGTACAGGAATACTATCCCACATTAGTTGTGTAAATTCACAATTTGTCACAGGATATTTATCCACTAAATAAGAACCCGTAACGGATACGAGTCTTTCTGGATCTCGCTCTTTTGTATCTAATCCTAAAAGTTTTCGTCCTTTGAATTCATTATATCCTAATAAAACTTCTTCATTTTCGAAGTTTAGATATTTCATTCCAACGGCTAGATTGATTTTGTTTGAATTTTCTGATTCGGGAAAGTAAACGTTAATTGCTTCAACTCCAGTAAATATCGGTATTTGAAACGCTAAGCAGGAATCGTTGAGGATACTTGATTTCAATGATGTTTCCCACGCGACAACAGGCTTGTCAACACAAATTTTCACATATTCATTTTTCTCTACTTCGAGCCAGTTTTCTTTGTCCAAAGTATCGCGGCTTACATTAAATGTTCTTTGAATTTTATCTTCTGGAATCTTTTCCAGATTCTTTCTCGGCTTGACGCCTTCAACAGGCTTTTTCACCAAAATCGGACCACGAAATCTTTCGGCGAGCCCAACAAGCTTTGAATACTCCAAGCTGTCCTTATACGCACCGCGACTTTCTCCATGCTTGTCGTAATAGAATTGAGCATTCGCAAGTGCAAAGCACATCGTCAGGAACAATAAAATCTTTTTCATACAGTTGAATATACAAAAGTAACGTCGTTTGCAATTGTCTGCGCACGCCCCGCTCCTGCCTAAAAATATTTTACAAAGTTTTCATGAGCCAAACGGCTTGCTGAAGCGTGTTAATAGTATAGGGGGCAAATCATAACCAACCCTCTAAAGGAATTGTAAATGACCGAAAATAACACAACTTCAGAAAAGAAGGCCTACTATATCGTCACGAACGCACAGGGCGAAGAGTTCTTGCTCCCCTATTACAGCGAAACGTTCCGCGTACTGATGGATGACAAGGACACCATTCGTGATATTCTCAATTGTTTGCTTGGGCTAGACCGCGACCATGAAATCATAGATCTCGATTACGAGTTCGAGAAGCCCATTGACGTTTTCATGCCGGAAGATGATTCCGCTCGCCTTGACGTGTGGGTAACTACAAAGGATCACCGTTATTTCAACATAGAGATGCAGAATAGGAGCCATCCATTCTTTCTTGACCGTCTCCAACTTTACAATTCCTACCAAACATTGCGTGGCAAATACGAATATAACAGGTCAACGTATTTCAAATTGATGGACGAAAAAGAGCGTAAGGTCCATTTCTATGAACTTCCCGAAACGGTATCCATCTGGCTCTGTAATTTCTCGATTCTCAAGTCAAAGGATATTTTTAAGGATACTTGGGCGGTCTATAGCGAGGATGACGTCAACCACAGCGACTCAACACATCGGGCTCTTCCCATTTTCAGTAAAAATAGATATATTATAATCGACTTACCGAACTTTAAGAGGATTCGCAAGAGTATCAGTTCACGCGAGGACTACTGGCTGAAACTCTTGTCGCAGGGGCCGCTTGAAGTTCCCGAATCGAAAGACCCGATCTTTAGGGATGCCCTCAACCGTTTACGAGTAAGCCGCATAAGCCCTGAACTGCTTAAAGCCTTGGAGGAACATATGTTCGACAAACACGCTGACGAAGCAATCGAAGCCGAAATCTGGCTCAAAGGACGTGAACAAGGGCTTGAACAAGGGCGAGATAACCGAAATGTAGAAATGGCTCTCGACATGCTTGCTGATAACAAGCCGATCGAGGAAATCGTCAAGTACTCCCGTCTTCCTGAAAGTAAAGTTCTTGATCTGAAACAGTCCCTGGCGAAGGAATCGCACAAGTAACAATAAAGTAATCCCGGCTGGAGCCTGTCCCGCACTTGTTGCGGGATGCCGGGAACGGTTTTTTGTCATTTTCTACGATTGAACGCAATAGTGTCTTGAGTGGAGCCCGCAAGGGCGAAATCTGCATTTCGTCATTCTGGCAAAAGCGAGAATCTGGTGAGAATACGAAACAGTGCGTAAAAAATGAGGCCGTAGGGCCTCATTTTGGCAACTGCGATTTAGGAAAAAGGGTTATTCCTTGTCAGACTTGACTTCGCTCCATTTGGCGTTGTTGCCAATGTTGCGGATGAGGCGGAAACCGGCTAGTTCGTGTGCGTTTGAGTTTGTTTTTGAATAAGAAAAGCCTATATCAGTCCAAATAGGGTTTACAGAAAAAACAAGATCCTCTTTTTTATATAGTCTTACCTTATTGTCACCTCCTTTTAAGCAGGATGCATTTCCTTCTAAAAAAGAGAATGGATTTTTCTCTTCAAAAACAACATGTTCCCAAACTAAACCAAATATATCATATAAACCATATCCATTAGGAAGCAGTTGCCCTACGGGTTCCGAATCATATTCTTTTTTGGCAGTACCAAATTTTGCGTATTTTAGTACATCTTCAATATTTTTTGTTGAATCATCCCAAAGGGCATAATTTTTCTTATCCCCTCCGCGAGCAAGCATCATCCATTCGTCATAAAAAGGAAGTCGATAGCCATCAGAAGAATAATCAACTGTAACAAGGGATACGTTATTACCATGACCTATGAAATCATGATTTGCAATGACGTATTTTCCTTTTGATAAAATTCTTGATGTGGATCTTGATTCCTGATGATATATTGGAGGTCGAGACAAACTCTTTGCCAATATCGAATCCAAAGACTGATTTTTCTCTTTTTTTCTATGGTACTCGTTGTTCTTTTTTTTAAATGTATCGTAATTTGTCTGTAAATTTGAAAATTGATAATATGGTTTTAATCCCTCTTTGATACTTCGATTATTAGCATACATCATGGCCTGAAATAAAAATATCATTTTAGCAGCTGAGTCGTGGGCATCGCATATTTCATTGCGTTTAGAGGCTTTTTTTCTATTAACCCATTCTCTTTGTTCTGGAGTTATAAATGCGGTTGTTGTTGGAATGCTATCCCACATCAATTGAACGATTTCACAGTTTGTTACAGGATATTTATCGACTAAATACGCCCCTGTAATAGACGCGAACCTTTTGGGATCTGCATTGTTATATCCCAAAAGAACTTCCTCATTCTTGAAATCAAGATACTTCATCCCGATTGCTAGGTTAATGCGGTGTGAACTGTCGCTATCTGGAAAATTCAATTTAATCGTATCAACGCCAATAATCGTCGGAACGACAAACGCAAAGCAAGAATCATTCACGACCTTTGATGTCAACGAAGTATTCCATTCGCGAACGCGACGGTCTAAACAAATTTGAACAGTCTCGTTTTTCTCGACTTCAAGCCAATAATCTGCACCGAAGGAGTCCCGATTCAAGACAACATTTCTTTGAGGATTGTTCAACAATTCTTCGGCACTCGGTCCTTTGTCCGAACAAGCCATGCAGAGGAGCATACATAAAACCGATATTGTTATTTTCAAAACATTCACCATAGTCAAACCAGAAAGAAAAATAGCATACGCAATGAAAATTGCGTTACAAGAGATACCGCAGCTAATTCGATAACTTTATTCCAGGCTATGAAATACGCAAACGCACGTAGTCTTCGAGAAAATTTAAAACCTGTTTATATTTTTTCAAAAACCAATGAGGAAAGTCCTCGAATATTATCAAAAGGCAAATACGTTATTAAAGATTACGATTTTCTAAAATTTGAAAGCGAAGCAGAGCTTCTATTCACAACCCTAGTGTCTGTAGACGAAACATCCGATGGTTACAGGCTCCCTTATTATAATGAGTGGATGATGCTTGCTCGCGGCGGAGATAAGAAAAATAAGACTACTTGGGGTAATGAATATGTCTTGAAATATGCAAGATTTAACCCTAAAATAGGTTTTTATGACTCCGAACCAGTAGGCCAGTTGCGTCCTAATGGATATGGCCTATACGACATGTTAGGTTTGGTTGAAGAACACGTTCTCTTTGAGAATTCAAACCCCTTTGAGTGGCTAAAGAATACACCATCTTGTCTTAAAGGTGGTGATATAAAGCATGATTGGAGAAAAACAACCTACGGGGCTTACGGATGTGATTTTTATACCGTCATCAAAGGCGGCTTCCGTCTCATCCGCAACATCGGCAACAACGCCAAAT
>JAEEGH010030216.1_pt1 | contig 10544 bp, 9 predicted proteins | sample 9134181 | NCBI WGS metagenome assembly JAEEGH01 (sample SAMN16246544, study PRJNA631951) | gut metagenome | biome: gut microbiome; feature: rumen; material: DP-attached | host: Bos | place: Iran: Karaj | collected 2018-10 | reverse complement strand
CTTGTAGAGTACGAGGTTAGATAGGCACAAGGTGTAAGCATGGTAACGTGTTCAGCTGATGTGTACTAATAGGTCGAGGGCTTATCCATAAAGGTAAGTATAGAGAGTTGGATTTAGATAAATCAGTATTCGGTTTTGAAGGTACAAGAGATATGAAAGACCATGCAGAAGCATGGTATTTTGTATATAAGGTATCTTATAATCCTCCTTAGCTCAGTCGGTAGAGCATTCGGCTGTTAACCGAAGTGTCGTTGGTTCGAGTCCGACAGGGGGAGCTAGAGCACCTAGTGAGGTATTGTCGAACTTGGTGCGAAGCCTGCACAGCTACTTAGCGAGGTTTCTCACGAGCTTAGTAGAGTGGGCAGAGCGAAAAGCACAAAGCACCGTAGCACGGTTGCAAAGCATATGGCTCCGTGGTCAAGCGGTCAAGACATCGCCCTTTCACGGCGGTAACACGAGTTCGATTCTCGTCGGAGTCATTCAATTGAATATGGTGACATAGCCAAGTGGTAAGGCGTGGGTCTGCAACACCCTGATCGACGGTTCAAATCCGCCTGTCACCTCTAGAGAAACCAATAAGCTTTTGCTTATTGGTTTTTTTGTGCTATTAGTATACAGATTACTTAGATGATAATTAGTATTAGCAACGAATTATAATACTTAATGAGAATAGAAATAGCGATGATCTCGCGACCATCGCTATTTCAACACAAACTATATTAGGAAGAGAGACTTGCTGGATTATAATTCAACGATCACAGTATCAAATGGAGCTATATCGTTGAAGGATTTATTTCCGAACTCAGTTGCTACTGTAGTTGATTGTACTGAGTCGGAGTTGTTTATTACGATCAACTTCTTGTTAGCAGGGAAATAAGCACATTCTGTTGCTGGATTATCAGTAATATAGTTTTGCTTCAATGGCTTATTAGCTGCAAATAAAAGGATATTAAACAGTAATCTGTTGTTTAAGGTTGTTGTTTCAAATGTTGAAAGGTAGATACCTTTTCCTTTACCAAAGTTATTGCAGGTGAAGAGTGGATTACCATTTTTGTCAGCCAGGACTGTTGCATTTCCGTCTGTAAGATGAACGTGAGCTCTTTCAGGGATATTACTTCCTTCAGGAATCAGATCTTTAACATCTGAGACTTCATATGACCATTTTCCATGGCAAACTCTTGCTGCGGTATCCTTGTCTACACCAAGGACGGATGACATCTTAAATGCGGCGTCAAAGCCCTCTACAGCTGAAGGCTCATTGACACCAATAAACGTTCCACCCTCATATACCCACTTAGTTAGTATTTCTTCAACCGCAGGATCTCTCCAATTATCTCCGCCGCTCCATGCTGTACCTGCAGCGCCGGCATTGATGATAATTTGGTATTTAGACAAGTCAGTTGTTTTAACATCGTTAAAGTTTATAAATGATACGTTTACAGGAAGTCCTGATAAAGCTTCATTGATATGAATAAGATCATTCATGTATGTCTCATGGAAGTGGCCGCTTAAAGTCCAGCTTCTAAGGCTTCCCCAGCTGTGAAGAACAGCTACATTGATATCGAGTGTATAAGGTGAGCCTGACTCATGAAGATCTCTGATTGTTCTGAATTCATCTGATATTTTTGCGATATAATCGACAAAGTCAGGATAATCCTGAACAAGATGTAAGTAACCACCGAGTCCGATACGATCGATTTTTGCTCGAAGTAAAGCTCTTCTTGTATGATTCCAGTACTCTTTTGCATCTCTTGTTGGATCTCCGCCGGGAGCGAAGGTTGGAAGACCACCAAGTCCAACAGGGAAGAGATATGGATGGAATCTCAGCTCGTGAGTTCCTATATCCGCACCGGCGCAGAGTCTAACTTCATAACCGGAAAATACGCATTTTATGAGACCGTCAAAATTAAAATCTTTAAATCTCTTGCTGTATGGCTCAACACCAACCCAGCTGTCATCGTAGAATACATAAGCTTTTTTGCCATATTCATGAACGATATCAACGAGCTTTCTTCCAAAAGATACTACGAAAGAATTTACAAAATCCATGTAGTCAAGCTGTGTTTTTACAGGTGGCATATGTGTTACGTGAAGATTGCCTCTGTTAATGAAATCTTCAGCGGTAAGTTTGTAGCCATACTTATCTGCAAATGCATCAAGCATCTTTGGGCTGACGGTGAAATCGTATGAACCCCAGTCAGTAAAGAGATTACGATTGCGGGTGCTGCTACCCCAGATCCAGACAAAGTTGTAAAACATTGAAGTGAATCTTACTACGGTAGTAGCAGGGTGACTTTCGCACCAGTTGCGAAGCCATGTGAGCATATATTCCTGTGTTTCAGGATAAATGGGATCAATCTGCATAAGATGCTCTTTGTCCCAGTTATTTGTTGTGTGGTTATACATGGAAATTTCTTCCCATATACGATAAGCCAGGAAACTTACAGTATATCTGTGCCAAGGAATAACATTGTTAACTATGACATTTCCAGCTTCTTTTTCATAGGTCCAGAAACTGCTGCTGACTTCCTGATTGGTAGTTCTATCAAAAACCTGCCAGTACTTCATGGAAGCCTTGCTGTCATTAACCATGAACTGTTCTTCAAAAAAATCATCCAGCAAATGAAAAGTCAGGTAAGAATCTTCAGCAATTTTTGGCTGTGTCATTAAGAATGTCTGCTGAAGCTTGTCCATATTTTCTTTTGCCCAAGCATTATGATCTCTGATTATGCAGATGGTTGAATAGATGCCATATCCGGAGTTAAGGATTTCATCTGATAAAACAGTTCCGTCACTGTCTCTGATTACATCTGCTCCCCATTTCTGTGCCAGATCAAGAGTGAGTTTCTCGTATCTTGATTCTCCTGGGAGAGTGAACCCTCCCTTAGTTTGACTATTTTGTGAATCCATCGGTTTATCCCCCAAGTGTTTATGTTGATTAAAGTGCGCCATCACTTCTTACTTTGTCGTAATTTAAAACTCCTGATAAGTAGGCCAGAGCAAGACCCTGTCCCCAACCCTGGATCCAGTCTCTTGAGATGTTTCTGTAGCCGTCTCTGTCTTTCATGACAGCAGTACCACCTGAAACATTGAGAACTCTTCCGTCTTCAGAGATGTTCTCAAGTATGCCCTTGGTAGCTTTGTTGATGTATTTGATGTGAAGAGGATTTCCTTTGTTGATCATTGCTGCTGCGATTCCGCAGGAAGCTGATATCTCCTCATATGAATCAGGATCATCAAGAATAGTTCTGAAAAGACCATTCTCTGTCTGTAAAAGTTTGATTGAAGCAAGCTGTTCGTTAAGAGAACCAACGATATCAAGGAATTTTGGATACAGGTAGCACTCTGGAAGAACACGTCCAACTTCCGACATGGTATATGCAGCCCAGGCATTAGCGCGGCCCCAGTAAAATCCTGACATGTGGTCTTTTGTGATGTTGTTGTAACCATGATAGAAAAGACCTGAAGCAGGATCCTGCAGATATTTGATGTGCCAGTAGTACTGATTAAGTGCATCATCTATAAGCTTTTCATCTTTTAAGAGAACTCCGGCTCTTAAAAGGAAGAATGCAGCCATAAATAAAGTGTCTGCCCAGCACTGCTCAGGGAAATCGTTGTTAACTGAAACAGTGTGCTGGAGAACATTGTCTCCAAAGCGAAGAGCATCTTTTTCCAAATAGTCGATTTTGCTTTTTGCTATATCGAGATATTTTTCGTCGCCTGAATATTCGTAAAGAGTAAGCATAGCATGGCCCATAGCGCATGTGTTAACAGTCCATGATGGAAGGCCAAGTTCAATGTACTCATCGATTCTTTCTTTGAGCATTTCGATATATTCCGTTTTTTCAGTTGCAAGATAAGCCTCACAAACGCCATAATAAGCTACTCCACCAGGCCAGTCCCATGTAAGGTCCATTCTCATGGTTCTTTTTACGATCTGGTCAATAGCTTTCTCAATTTCTTTTTTGTCATAAATTAGATTTGCCATAGTGCCCTCTTTTTATCCCAAGATAATAGTATTTTGAGCAAATTATAGATTGGCATGGTCGAAAAGTCTATTCAAGTAAACAAAAAAACTATGCAATTTCAACTATTTGATATAGAATAGTTGAATATATGAAATAGACGATATTTAACACCTGAAGAAGAGGGCAAAAGAATGTCTAAACCAAAGAAAACAGTCATAGAATACAGAAATTATGAGCTTCCTTTGAATTTTCCGGTACTTCTTTTATCTGGGGACAGATGGCATATATCGGATGTGAAGTCGGGGAAATTGCATTTCCACAACTGCCTGGAAATAGGAATATGTCATTCAGACAGCGGAGTGATCGAATTTGACAATAGGCCTGTTCAATTTAAGGCAGGTGATATGACCTTCATTTCGCGCAATGTTCCTCACACTACTTATAGTAATAAGGGGGAAGCGAGTCTTTGGTCATATATATTCCTTGAGCCCGCAGAGCTGCTGAAAGGCGACTTTGGCGGAGCATCGCCCTATGCAAATATTTTTGAGGATATGATGCAGAACTTTCAGATGATCATCAATCGCAAGGATTATCCGGACATTTATTTTCTTATAACTGAGATCATTGAGGAGCTGAGCCACAAGGGGATGAACTATCAGCTGTCCGTTAAGGGCCTGATGTTATCTCTTTTCATGAAGATGATGAGGATTTATTCAGACAATAAAGACCTGACGCAGGATGATAAAGAAACACACGAAAACGCCATAGTTATCGCGCCTGCGCTGGATTATATCAAGGATAATTATATGGTTAATTTTCCTATAGAAGATCTGGCTGACATGTGCCATCTGAGCCAGACTCATTTTAGAAGAGTGTTTAATGAGATCATGAACACAAGTCCTCTTAGCTACCTTAATACCACCAGGATACTGCAATCGTGCATTCTTTTGCGCACAACAGAGGAATCAATCCTTTCAGTATCTGAGCAGGTGGGCTTCAGGTCAGTATCCAGCTTTAACAGGCACTTCTCAGAGATCATGGGCACGCAGCCCAGTGAGTGGCGGCATCGCATGGCGAAAGTGGATAATGCATCTATCTTAGAGTATACAGGGTGGATGCAGGCACAGAATCTTTCTGAGGAAAAGAAGTAAAACGGAAAATCGAAGAAATGGATTTGTGAATAATTAACAATTATTGCTCTCCCCAATTATTAAAATGCAACATATCGACCTATAAAGTTGATAATAAATGGTCGATTATGCAAAGTTTTTTCGACTAAGTGATTAGATATACCATCTAAATTATTTTAGGATTTAACTTATAAAAGGGGAGGAGCAATATAGTATGAAAAAGAGTAACACCAAAAGCATGGAGGTAAAGACAACCACATCGTGGAAGAACGCACTTAAGCGCGATTGGCAGTTATACCTACTTTTGCTTATTCCGTTGATTCTAGTTTTTGTATTTAGTTATGGTGCTTACCCAGGACTTAGAATGGCATTTATGGATTATAAGCCAGCTAAGGGATACGCAGGAAGCAAATGGGTAGGATTTGGCACGTTCCAAAAAATCTTTAAAGACGCCGATTTCATCAGAGCACTTAGAAATTCAATTGTATTTAATATCTCAGATCTCCTTGTTGGATTTCCAATGCCTATCATTTTGGCGCTTATCTTAAATGAATTACGTTTCCAGAAATTTAAAAAAGTTTCGCAGACAATACTTTATCTGCCGCACTTCCTTTCATGGGCCATCATCGGTTCGGTAGCGCTTACAATGTTTAAGCCTGCATCAGGACTTGTGAACATCGCTCTTATGAACGGTGGATTCATTCAGGAAGGAATACCTTTCCTTAATGAGAAGTGGCACTGGGCTGTGACATATCTGCTCATTGGTGTCTGGCAGGGCATGGGCTGGGGCTCAATCCTGTATCTGGCAGCTATCACCGGTATTAACGGAGAACTTTATGAGGCAGCCATGATCGACGGTGCAAACAGATGGCAGAGGATGTGGCATATCACACTTCCAGGTATCAGAAGCACTATCGTTACACTGCTTATCATGAACCTTGGCCGTGTTATGGGAAGTAACCTCGAGCGTCTTACAGCTCTTGAGAATACACAGGTAAAAGACTTCCAGTATCAGCTTGCTGTCTATATCTATAACAAAGGTCTTGGAACCGGTAAGTTCTCTATGGCGACTGCGGTAGGTCTTTTCCAGTCACTTATTGGACTTTTCCTTGTACTTATTTCAGATAGAATAGCCAAGAAGCTTGGCGAAGATGGTTTGCTGTAGGAGGTGCCTTTAAATGTCAAAGAAGAATGTTCGAGGCGAAGAGGTGTCCACTTCAGCAGGTGGAGCTCACGCCGTTAATAAATTCAGGATCAGCGATGCTGTAATGATTCTATTCATAGTACTGCTTTGTCTTACCTGCGTATTACCTTTCATTCATGTAGCAGCTAAGTCAATTTCAGGAAATACAGCCGTAATGTCAAAGCAGGTTTATTTCTGGCCAAAAGATATTACGCTTGACGCTTACACAAGAGTCTTGGGCGATGCATCAATGACTCACTCAATGCTGTTTTCAGCAATTGTAACATTAGTATTTACATTACTTGGAATGATCGTATGTACATGTGCGGCATATCCTTTATCAAAAAAGAGACTGAAAGGAAGACATGTTTTTACATTCCTTTTGATGGTACCTATGTACTTCAGTGCAGGTATCATCCCTGCTTATCTTCTTTACCAGGATCTTCATGTACTTGATACAGTATGGGTTTTGATATTACCACTTATCTATTCCCCATATAACATGCTCATAATGAAGAACTATTTCCAGAGCACAATTCCTGACAGCTTGGAAGAATCAGCATTCCTTGATGGTGCTACCAATTTCCAGATTCTTGGACAGATCGTACTTCCGCTGTCAAAACCAATCCTTGCAACACTTTCTCTTTTCTATGCGGTTGGTAGATGGAATTCATATGCAGATAACATGTACTTCACAAGAAGCGCAGACCTTAAGCTCATTCAGTACAAGTTGTATCAGCTTGTTGCATCTGCTGCAGAAGCTCAGACAGCATCTCTTGCAGATACAGGCGGAGCAACACAGTCAACACCTGAAGTACTTCAGGCTGCCAGCATTATGTTCGTAACAATACCGATCCTTGTAATCTATCCGTTCCTTCAGAAATACTTCGTTCAGGGAACAATGATAGGGGCGGTGAAGGGCTGAGAGAACTTGCTGAGGTTTTTTCGAAGCTAGTTCGAACGTGTTAAACCGAGCGAAGCGAGGTTTAACTTCCTTATTCTTCTAATGTAGAGGAATAAACATAGTGGAGTTTAATTTTTCTATGTAAAAGAGAAATAGAAAATATTAACATACATTTTCTTATATTAAGGAGGAAAGAAATGAAAAAGAAAATTCTTGCAACATTACTTAGCGCAAGCATGGTAATGGGAATTGTAGCATGTGGCTCAACAGAGACTACAACTACAACAGAGGGTGGAGACACTCAGGCTGCTACAGAGACAACAGCAGAAGCAGCAACAGCAACAGAAGCAACATCAGCAGAGGCTACAGCAGAAGCTGGCGCTGGTATGGACTCATGGGAGCCATTTGCTGAGACAGTTAGCATCAAGATCCCTGTATATGACAGAGGAGACAATGGTAACGGATGTTCAGATGTTGAGAACAACTACTGGACAAAATGGGTTCAGGAGAACTTTGGTGACAAGTACAACGTAAAGGTTGAGTACGTAGGAATCACACGTTCTGACGTTATGACAGACTACGCTATGCTTGCATCTACAGATTCACTTCCTACTCTCTGCATGGAGTATGATTACGACAAACTTGCAACATGGGTATCTGACGGATATTTACAGCCATATGATATAGAGCAGTTCAAGACAATCGCACCTACCTACTACAAGAATATGGAAGACAACGGCCTTACAAACTATGTTCAGATGGCTGATGACAACTACCTTGTAGTTGGTAACAGACCTTACGGCGCTTCAACATATACATTCTGCACATGGTACAGACTTGACTGGGTAGAAGAAGCCGGCTACACAGAGCTTCCAAAGACCAACTCAGAACTGCTTGATCTCTATGCTAAGCTCGTTGAGAACGGCCATGAGTATCCTCTTTCAGGATCAAAGGTTTCAGGCGCAGGCGTAGACCAGAACTATGGCTACAGAGATTATCCTCAGGATGAAGTAACATGGGCTACAACAGGTGACTATCAGATTCCGGCTCTTTCTACAGAGGCTCAGAAGAGACTTCTTAAGTGGAACAATGAGCTTTACAACGATGGATATATCAACCCTGAGTACTACCTCAGAAGTGCTTCTGATGTAGAGGCTGACTTCATCAACGGTAAGGCATTCCAGTGGTCAGGCTATGTTTCATCAACAATGAACGTTCTCAACTCACTTTATGAGAATGATCCTGATGCTAAGCTTGCAGTAGCAGTTTGTCCTTCTGAATTTATTCAGGATGAGACATGGGGCAGCAGCAACGCTTATCGTCCTGGCGGAAACATCGGTGCTATGATCGGTTTTGCAAACAACGCAACAGAGGATGAAGTAAAGGCCGGCATGATGTATCTTGAGTGGATGGCACAGCCTGAGAACCTCTTCACAATGCAGTGGGGACTTGAAGGCGTTAACTTCAACTATGTTGATGGCAAGCCTGTAGCTGTTGGTGATCAGTCAGGTCTTGAAGAGCAGCAGGGACATAACAACAACGTTGACTATTGGATGGTAGTAACAGCTATCAAGGTTCTTGGAAACATCGAAGATGATATCGCAGCAATCAATCCTCAGGGACTTCCTCAGGACTTCTACGATCAGATCCTTGCAAACTACAACGGACAGATGGCAATCTACAATGCTGGAAAGTGCAATGTTGACTGCATGTTTGGCGCAGCACTTGAGTCAGTTACAGAGTACGGCAACACACTTAAGGAAGAGCTTTACCCTGAGTACCGTGATCAGCTTGTAATGTGCGCTCCTGAAGAGTTTGATGCTCTTTATGATGAGCTGTCACAGAAGTATCTTGATGCCGGTTATCAGGAAATCATCGACGAGAGACAGCAGCTTCTTAACGATGGTCTTTCAACAAGACTTCAGTAATTACTGGATTTTTGAAACTTACCTTTGAAAGGGTACTGCGATTTGAGGGGCAAATAATAAGAGGGATGAAGGGGCATGTCACAGTGATATGCCTCTTTATCTATGTTAACAGAATAAACAACTAAGATGTCCTGCAGGCTGATCTTGGCTTGCAGGATTTTTATATGGAAAAATAGCGCCAAAAGCTTCGCGAAGAATGTTGAATTTACTGCTAAAGAAGACTTACAATAAGGTAGTCTTAATAATAACAAGCTATAAAAACGCAGGAAGGGGGATCTATGGAAGAGCAGATAAAACAGTTTAAAGAAATGATAGATGCTTCGAAGAATATTGTTTTCTTTGGCGGCGCCGGTGTTTCTACTGAAAGTGGAATTCCTGATTTCAGGAGCAAAGACGGCTTGTACAACCAGCATGATGTCAGATTTGATATGTATCAGCCGGAATATCTTTTGAGTCACAGCTGCCTTGTGTTTGAGCCTAAGGTATACTATGAGTTCCACAGACAGAAGATGGATACCAGAAAGATCGAGCCAAATAACGCGCATAAATATCTTGCGGCTCTGGAAAAAGAGGGTAAGCTAAAGGCAATAGTTACACAGAATATCGATGGACTTCATCAGAAAGCCGGCAGCGAAGTTGTTTATGAGATTCACGGAAGTGCACTCAGAAATTACTGCATGAAGTGCGGAAAAGAGTATCCGGCAGATTACATTTTTGAATCAACAGAGCCAATACCGAAGTGCAGTTGTGGGGGCACAATCAGGCCGGACATTACATTGTATGAGGAAGGACTTCCTGACGATCAGGTTTCGGGGGCTATAAGGGCTCTTTCAGAAGCTGATATGCTCATTATTGGCGGAACGTCGCTGACTGTTTATCCTGCCGCTTCATTTATTGATTACTTCAGGGGCAAATATCTTGTGGTGATCAATGAGAGTGAGATTGCAGTAAGGAAGGCTGAGAATACACTTATTATAAGAGAAAAGATTGGTAAGGTATTTAAAGAACTGGCTCAGCTTCAGGGAATTTCGCTCTAAGGATTGATTGGCGAATAGTAATTGATATTGGTTGGTTAGTATGGATATTCAGGTTGGAAACATAATTAAATTAAAGAAACAACATCCTTGCGGGAGCTTTGAATGGGAAGTTTTGCGAGTTGGGGCTGACTTTAGATTAAAGTGCACCGGGTGCGGTCATCAGATCATGGTACCACGCAAAAACGTGGAAAAAAACATCAGGGGAGTCAGATGAAAATGCTTGCATTATTGAATGGAATGTGATAACATACCATTCTGTGATAAATTCCTTGCTACTTGGACTGATACCAGTAGCCAGAGACCAAAAGGAGGTAACAATAGCATGAACAAATACGAATTAGCCGTTGTTGTTAGTGCAAAGATCGAAGACGATGCCAGAACAGCAGTCATCGAG
>JAEEGH010030214.1_pt1 | contig 10544 bp, 7 predicted proteins | sample 9134181 | NCBI WGS metagenome assembly JAEEGH01 (sample SAMN16246544, study PRJNA631951) | gut metagenome | biome: gut microbiome; feature: rumen; material: DP-attached | host: Bos | place: Iran: Karaj | collected 2018-10 | reverse complement strand
ATGGTGAAATCCTCCTTATCCCGCCTTTTTAGGGGCAGGATAAGAAAGTCCCCCTCTCTCTTTTTTCCTCTCTCCGCCTTTTCACTCCTTTCTTCCACTAATTCCCCCTACATCCACCTAAAATAAGCGTGGAATGCCATTATGCAAGTCAACAATGGCATTTTTTTTTATAAAAATGAATTTTTTTTCAAAAAACTCAGGATTTCTTCAATCCGTCTAGAATTTGCCTTATGACGGATGGTGAAAAGCCCCTGCCGGCGAGAAATCTTGCAACGGCTTGGAGTTTTTTGATCTCTGACCAATCTTTCTTGGATTGGAGTGAACGCCATTTCTGTTTGGCGACGATTGCAGCCCGCTCCGAGTCGCCATCGTCCTCAGTTTCCCATTTCGCGCCTATTGCCTCCTGGATGATGTCTTGCGGAACGCCTTTGGTTTTCAGTTTGAAGACGGCCTTGAATCGTCCAATACCAGTCGTCTTGAGATAGTCGATGGCGGTTTCCGCAAACTGGCGGTCATCCAGTAGCTTCGCCTTCAGCAAGTCGTCGATGACGGTCTGGATGTCCTGTGAGGTGAATTTACCGGCCTTGTATAGTTTCTGTTTCAGTCCGCGGACAGAATGCGGGCTGTTTTCAAGGAGCCTGAGGGCTTTTTCACGGCAGAGTTCAAGGGATTCGGAAGACATAGGGGAAATTAGGGGGATATATATAATATAATATAGGTATAGGAGTTTTTTCAAAAACACAGACGGACATCCATGGAAGGTGATGTTTCTGACACAGGCCAGTTTCGTGAAGAAGGTCGCTTGAAGGCGCATGGTTCCGTGTTTCGATCTGCCGTTTTTGCGGCGTCATCCACCACGAGACATTTGCCTTGTGGCGGTTTTCTCCTCCATGTCCATCGCGTGCCGTTCATTCAAAAGCGAAATGAAGCCGCGTCCCGAAAATCAAATCCATAATGTCCATTCGTGTTTTTGAATGGTCATTGGTAATGGTATAAACGCAGAAAGGGCGCCATCCCTTGGCGGGATGACGCCCTTTTTTAGATTTTTTTGTCAAAAATCGTGCTTATTCAGCCGGCGGGGGTTCCGGAGGCGGATTGTTGCCACCGTTTCCGCCACGCGGGCCGTTGCCGCCGCGCGGACCGTTGCCACCACGGGGGCCATTGCCGCCACGCGGGCCGTTCGGACCGCCGAAGCCGCCACCACGCGGGCCGTTCGGGCCGCCGCCGAAGCCGGGGCCACCGAATCCGCCGCCGAATCCGCCGCGTCCGCCGCGGTTCTGCATGTCTTCACGAAGACGCTGCGGGGCTTTTTCCTTTTCTTCGGCGCTGAACTTCAGGTCGCCGTCGGTATCGATGACTTTGATTCTCTGGTAGCTGTTGGCAAGACGCGCTTTCTTGAGGACTACTTCAAAATCCTTTTCCATGGCGGCCTTTTCTTCCGCGTCGAGAGCGCCGTCCTGATTCTTGTCGTATTCTTTGAGAATTTCAGCGGCTTGATCTTCCATGCGTTTGATCATGTTGGCTTGGAAGCGTTCAGGATTGAAACCGCCGCCAGGGCGTCCGGGGCCGCCGGGGCGTCCAGGACGGTCGCCTTGTTCGTTCTTGGGGGGCGCTGGCTTGTCAGCTGGCGGCTGCGGCGCGTCCTGCGCGATGGCAAGACCGAATCCTGCGAAGATGAGAGCTGCGAGTAGTTTCTTCATGTTAAATCTCCTTTTTTCTGTTGCGGGTGATTGAAAGCCTTGTGTGTTTTCCAGACGCGGACTGCCGATTGACTGTTTCGTCATCTTGTGTTCCGCGTCTGTCAATCAAGAAACGCTAAAAGAGAATTAGTATTTTATCGATTCGTCAAAAAAAAATGAAAAATCATCAAAAATCCTATTTGAGATGGTCTGGAACGGTGACGTTACGGACCAGATCTTCGATGGTTTCGCGTTGGCGGATGAGCCAATGCTTGTCGCCGTTGACGAGCACTTCGGCGGGTTTCAGGCGGCCATTGTATTGGTAGCTCATGGCATAGCCGTAGGCCCCCGCGTTTTCGACGACGATGATATCGCCGAGCGTAATGCCTTCCGGCAGCATGCGCTCCTTGACCCAGAAGTCCGTGTTTTCACAGACTTGTCCGCAGAGGCCGACTGGCTTGCGGGCTTCGTCTTCACGTCCATTGACGTAGATGTGGTGGTATGCGCCGTACATGGCGGGGCGGGCGAGCGTGTTCATGGAGACGTCCGTTCCGATGATCCGTTTGTAGGAGTTCTTAATGGAATGGACGGTTCCGACAACGTAGCCTGCGTCACCGACGAAATAGCGGGCTGGCTCCATCATGAGGCGTGGTGGCTTGAGGCCGTACTCATTGATTTTTTCCGTGAAGATTTCCGCGACGAGTTGCGCGGCTTTGTCGATGTCCAACGGAGCGTCTTCATGCTTGTAAGGGATGCCGAGACCGCCGCCGAGATCGATGAATTCGAAATCGATGCCGAGCTCTTTTCCGACCTTTCCGATATTGTCCATGAGGAGCCCCGTGATGAATTTGAAATATTCTGGATCGCGGATGCAGGAGCCGGGCATCATGTGTGCGCCGAAACGCTTGATACCAGCCTCTTTAGCCATGCGATAAGCATCCATGATCTGGTCTGGATGGACGCCGAATTTGGCGTTGGGGCCGCCGTTGCAGACGAAATCGCCGACTTCGCATGCACCGTAACCGGGGTTGAGGCGGAAAGAGAGGAATTCCGGCTTGCCGTATTTGAGGACGCGCGGCAGGATGGAGATGTCGTCCAGATTGAAGATGACGCCGGATTTGAGGCCCTGCTGGATATCGTCGTCCGACAGGAAGTTTCCGGAGAACATGACGTTGTCGCCGCCAAGCCCAAGTTTCTGCGCGAGAAGGATTTCGTTAATGGACGCCGCATCGATTCCCGCGCCTTCCTGACGGAGGATGTTGGCGACGGCGAGATTGTTGTTGGCCTTGATGGCGTAGAAGAAACGGAAGTTCGGGTAGTATTTGCGGAAGGCGTTCAACGCGCGGCGGAAATTGTCGCGGATGCGGTTTTCCTCATAGACGTAGGTGGGGGTGCCGTAGGTCTGCGCAATGAGCGTGACAGGAACATCTTCCAGATAGATTTGGCCGTTTTGAATTTTCATGGGATGCCTTTTTTATGTAAGGAAATCAAATTTCGTGGACGAAGAGGCCGTCGCGGAGCTTTGGCTCGAACCATGTGGATTTCGGCGGCATGATGGCGTTGTCGTCCGCGATATCCATCAATTGGTCAAGGCTTGTCGGATACATGGAGAAGGCGACTTTGGCTTCGCCTGAAAGGACGCGTTTTTCGAGTTCTGCTGTGCCGCGGATGCCACCGACGAAATCGATCTTCTTGGAAGTGCGCGGATCATCGATGCCGAGAATGGGGGAGAGAACATCGTTCTGCAGGCGTGACACGTCCAGCTTGTCAACAGGGCCGGCCGTTTCGGCGGTCGGCTTGAAGACGATCTGCCACCATTTGCCTTGGAAGAACATGCAAGCTTGTCCCGCTTCGGACGGCTCGGCGTTGTCGCATGGGGCGATGGATTCGACGGCGGCTGTGATTTTCTGCAGGAACTGTTCTTCTGTGAGACCATTCAGATCAAAGACGACGCGGTTGTAAGCGAGAATCTTCAACTGACCTGCGGGGAAGATGACGGAGAGGAAATGGGCGGATTCAGGCGAGTCCGTTCCGGCCGCCTTGAGGGCGGCCTGTGTGCGGGATGCGGAAGCCGCGCGATGATGTCCATCTGCGATGTACAACAACGGGACGGCTGCGAATGCGCCTTGCAGAGCAAGCGTCAGTTCGTCGGAGACTCGCCAGCCTGTATGGGAGATGCCGTCTTCTGCAGTGAAATCGAAAATAGGGACGGTCTTCATGGTCTTTTCGACGATGTCGTCAATGGCGGCGGAGTCTTTATATGTAAGGAATACAGGACCGGTCTGGGCACGGAGGGCCGTAATGTGGCGTGTGCGGTCGTCTTCCTTCTCCTTGCGCGTTTTCTCGTGCTTACGGACGATGTTGTTGTCGTAGTCGTCAACGGATGCGGCGGCGACGACGCCGGTCTGGCGGCGGCCGTTCATGACGAGCGAATAGACGTAGAAGGCGGGCCGCTTGTCCGTCGTGAGAACAGACGATTTCAAGGCCTGCCAATTTTGGGCGGCCTTTTCATAAACGGCTGGAGCATAGGGATCGACGGAGTCCGGCAGGTCGATTTCCGAACGAGTTACGCGAAGGAAGCTCACAGGATTGCCGGCCGCCATTTTGGCGGCTTCCGCGCGGTTCATGACGTCATAGGGGAGCGTTGCAACGCGCGGTGCGTTTTCTCCGAGTGCGGAGACGGAGGCGAAGGGATATACGTTGGCCATGTTGAATCCAGATTGTTTGCTAAAGACGATGATAAAATGTCATTTGCAAATTATATAAGGTAATATGTAAAACACCTTTTTTCAAATAACGGCGGCTGATTTGAGCAACCTGTAAGCCGTAAGCATGACAGCCATAAGCATGACCATCAGTGGTGGTCATCTCTGTTCGCCAGGCATGATGCATTCGTCGTTCATGCGTAGGAGGGCGAGGGCCCATTGATGAAGCTGCTCCCAGTTGTCCGTCGCAAGCCGTGGAATGTCGCCGCCGAGAGCCATTTCCAATAATATTTGTATTTGACGAGCAGTCTGAGGCGAATCGTCATAGTCGGAAAGCCAACCGCCTTCGCGAAGATAGACGAGAATGACGCCTGTGATGACGGCGGCGGGCAGGGCGGATTGGGCCGCCAGACGTTCGAGAGCGATTCGGACGGATTCGAAAAAATAACGGCAATCCAAACCGGCGGGCATGTTGGCGAGGCTGAATTGCGAGAGCCAGCAGGCGGCGGAATAGCTGTCAAAATGTCGTGCAAGAGCACCGTAGTCGGCGATGATGGCGGTATCGCTACATTTCTGCAAATCACGATCCGTCTCCTGATAGGAGACATGGAGGAGGCGGAAGAGCTCAAAGTCTAACCCGCCTTTTTTGCCGCCGCCGACAGCTCCGAAGGCGATGAATGACAGACGGCCTGACGGCGTCAGGCCGTTGACGATCAGCTTGCCTTCACCGTAGCGTGTCGTCCGCAGGACGATAAAATCCGTTTCCTGAAGCTCTTGTGGCATGGCGTTATGTTTCAGAAGGATGCGATGTCGTTTAGAAGCGAGGCGACGGCTCTTTCATCCGTGCAAAGTTTGATGAGAAGCTTGTTCAGGCTTTCGATGTCCGACATGGCGGCGGTTTCGAGCGGCGTGTGGTTGCCAGTCGTCGGAATGAGAATCGGCAACGCGGGAGCCGTGATGCCTTGCGACGGGAAGGCGCGCGCATCTGTTCCACTGAAATTATAGATTTCCGTCTGAAGCGGGACGCCCCATGCGGCACAGTGGCGTTTCAGAGATTCGACGGTTCTCTGTCCAAGCAAGACAGATTTGTCCGATACCGTGAGAACAGGACCGTTGCCAAGCGTTACATCCTGCTCTTCTTCTTCGTATGTTGCGTCCAGACAGATGATTAGATCTGGTTTGCAATGCGCCGCGAGAACGGCCGCGCCAAAGCCTGTAAACTCCTCTCCTGACGTGGCGGCGAGCATGATGCGGAATTTCGACGCTTTGATGGCTTCGGCGATTTCGCACAACGCAAAACAGCCGAGGCGGTTATCCAAAAATGGCGATTCGATGATGCCGTCATGGACGGATGGTTCGCAGACGTAGCAGAGGCGGTCGCCGCGCATGAGCTGCGAATCAGCGGACAATAGATAGGCACTTTTTTGCTCTTCTGGCGGACGGTTGCAGAGAGTCGCTGAAATTTTCTGCCCATCGGCTTGCTTGACGACGACTGAGACTTCCGTATCTTCAAAATGCGGATAACCGATGTTGATGGCGTTGGCGGACTGATCGTCATTGATGGATTGGACGATGAAGCCAGGTGAATCCATATGTGCGCAGATGAGAACGGTTGGGGCATCGGTGGAATTGTCGTCCGGTTCACGGATGGCGGTGACGGCATACCGTCCAAGGGATTGTGTTGTCCAGCCGGCGGTTTTCCATGTTTTCAGAAGGAGTTCGGCGACTTCGTCTTCATCGCCCGGCGTGGCGTGGCATTTCAGCAGATCAAAAAGTAAATTCATGGTATTCAAAGACATAGTTTATCGTTCAGTCGGAAAAATTAAGTTTGCTTGGCAGGACGGATTCTTTTTGGGCATTTGTCGAATGCATGGACATGTTGTTGATGCAGACGTTGCTGATCAGGCCCATGCAGACCAACAGAGAGATACTGCTGGAACCTCCATAGCTGATGAAGGGGGCGGTCAGACCAGTCGTAGGGAAGAATCCGCTAACGACACCGATATTGATAAGTGCTTGGAACGGAATGAGAACGCCGATACCTTGGCAGATCAGCATGCTGACGCGATCGACGCACAATCGGGAGATGCCGAAGAGGCTGATCATGAACAATGCATAAAGGATCATGACCACGAGGACACCAGCTAGACCGAATTCCTCTCCCAAAATGGCGATGATGAAATCCGTATGCGCTTCTGGCAGGTAGTTGTTCTTCATGATGCTTTTCATGAAGCCGCGGCCCCACATGCCGCCACCGCCCAAGGCCATTTCGGACAGCTTGAGCTGGTATCTGGATGTCTGGTCAAGCTGTGCCTGTTCGGTCTGCGACTGCGGCTTGAGCCAGCCTTTGACACGTGCGCGACGCATGTCACTGGACATCACCAGACAGACGGCACCGATGACGGCGACCATGCATAACAACGTGAGATATCGTGTTTTAACGCCTGCCAAGAACATGACGGCACCGACCATCATGGCGGTGATGACCGTCTGACTCAGATCTTTTCCCAAAAAGATGGCGAGAAGGGCGTAACCCGTTGGAATCATTGGCACAACGATTCCCTTGTAGAATGAACGGATGGTCTCGTCGTCTCGTGTGCCGTAGTAGGAAGCGAGAAACAGGAGAATGGCGATTTTGACGAATTCGGACGGCTGGATGGAGACACCCATCGGGAAGGTCAGCCAGCGGAAGCCGCCTTTGATACCGCCACGCAACGTTCCGTTCACGACTTCAGACGGGCAGAGCGGCAACTTCGTGGCAATGGCCGAACCGCATATCTTGTCGATGAAACGCAGGATGAAAAGATATGTCAACGCGACGCATAGGACGAACAGGAATATATGGGAGTATTTGACAAGAAATGCCTGCGGGACACGCGAGATAATGACACCGCCAACGAGCCCAATGCCGATCCATATCAATTGCCGTTTGAAGAAGAACATATCGGCGCTATTATAGGTCGTTGATGCGATCATGACGAGTCCGATGCTAATCAGCAAGACGGTGACCAGCAACAGCAAACCGGTGTATATGAGCAATGACTTGAGCATGTCGTCAAAATCCCTTGGCGTTTCAATCCCTCTCTTCATTTTTTCCCTCTCTTTAAAAATATTCTCTTGATCAAAACAAATCCCGAGATATAACGAATGAAAAGGAAGAAAAATTAGCCCATGGCGCAAAAAAAATTGACAGGATGCCGCAAGACCGCGCATGACGATGAAAAAGTCGATTTTCAGGCGGTTGTTTACTTGCGCAGATGCAAATGATTTGTAATCAGAATCCGTGATGCAATATCCAGGAAATCTAATAAATTACAGTATAATTAATTGATAACATGCTGGGATTCAATATAATATAGATATCTTTCATCGATAACATTACTGTTCAACAATGATGCGTATGAGCGTCTTCTTATTGAAAAAGAACATCTTGAAATTGAAAAACGGAAATTATTGAATCTCCTTGAGCAAAAAACACAATAGTTATCTTATCTAAATATAAAAATAGACATGTGATTATTAAATTAATTAAAAAATACAATATCCGCTTTGAGCGGGCCAATAAAAACCACCGCCATCAGGCGGTGGTATATGATTAACATTAGATCATTTCGTCTGAATTTTAATGAGCATCTTTTTCGTAACGGTTCAACAGATTGGCAATGCGATGACGGAAAGAGAGCAATTCAGAACCACTATGGGTGAAATCAGACATGCCGCGGCATACCGATTTGTCAATGGCCAACAAGGCTAGGGCTTCTTCAAGCCATGCATCGCGTCCATCGATAGTACGGTTGCCATTGCGTATCGCCTCGACTGCCTTTTGCAGCAGCGAAAGGTATTCATAATCTTCAAGGCCATCCCGCAGGAACTTAAGGCGGATGGTCGGCAACGCGCCTTTCGGGCCTGGATAGACAAGCGTGCCGTCGCCATTGCTTCTGAACATGCTGTAATTGAATTCATCGGATAGGACAGGACCTCCGTGCAGCAATTGGCGGGCATCGGTGCGTCTGTCCATCATGACTTCCGGCTGCCGCAAATCGACATTGCGGAGCTGTACTTCTGATGTGCCCTGCAATCTGAAGGCAACCAACATGTTCCGTACAGGCCCGGAAATTTTCACGGTTTTGCTGACTTTCTGCCAGTCGTCCGATGCCGCAGCGAGGCTGATGCGATGACTGTCCGTCTTGATGTTTTCATGGTAGTTGAGGCGGAGTTCGGCCTCCGCGGCGGGGATGTCTGCATGTCCATCCCCCATGATGCGGTATTCGAATTCAAAGACCAGCGGCTTGTCGAAACGCGACGGCGTAAATGTCCAGCATTCCAGCCGGGTTTGCTCTCGACCGTCTGCAGGAATCATACGATATTGGCCGTCGTAGCCCCAAAATCCGTCCGTCATATCGACGATATGCCCTCTGCGTGTCCATTTTTTCATGAGCGAGTCCGTCTGAATTTGCTGCTGTAACATGAAAGACGCATAGTAGAGGACGCCATCGGCCTGGTAGAGCCATGGCAGCAAGCCAACAATCATCCGCGTGGCGGTGGCGGTGTTTTCAAGCAAAAGGTTTGCGAACGGCGGGTAGGGCCAGTTGCACGGGTAGTACCAAACTTCCTTATGGCGTTCTCTAGCGCGTTTTGCCGCGGCCTGATTGCCTGTATAGGCGTCCGGCGGTACTATCCACATGTCAACCTCTTCGGTAGTATTTGTTTTTTCACCGAATGTGTAGTCAAGGGCGGTGGCGGCTGTCTTCAGTTCCGGATAGGCCGCTTTGAGAGAGCCGTAGCTTCTTTTCATCCCTTCGAACGCCCGTGTGTCGCTGACGCGAATTTCGTCGTTGCCATATATGTAGGCACGGTTTGCGGTGCCTTCCTGCCGCATTTCGGCAAACTGTTTGGCGAAGTTCTGCATGACATTGCGGTCATTGTCGTATCCAAGGCAGTAAAGCGTATTGAATTCATTGATGATTTTCCGTCGCCATGCGGGGATGACACGCCTTGTGCTGCGGTAGAAATCATGGAATTCCAGCCTGTGTTTTCTCAGCAGGTGGAAGAAATCCCAATTGATTTGGGCCAGACGTTGAGCCTTGGTGGAAAGACGCGACATGTCGCCGTCCGTGCCGAAGATGTATGCGTTGAATTCGTTCTGGGCGGCGCTGTCACGTTCGTAGGCCGTTGGTTTGAACTCGCCGCTGCTGAGGAGAAAATGGAGGGAATTCCGTTCGGGAAGCGCGAATGGATGGACGGTGACGGTGACGGGAACATCCAGAAGTTTCTTGCCGTTTTCCCTGAACTCGATGGTTCCCGTATATCGGCCGGCCGATTGTTCGCGACTGGCTGTGAAATCAAACCAGACCGGCTGGAAATGATTCCTTTCAATATTAAAGGATGTCAAATAGTCCAGCAACGGATCGGGCATGCGATGGCCGAAATAGTCGCTCCAATAGGCGGGGGATGTTGGATTGACATAGCCGATGACGGAACAATAGATATTATCCGCAGAGAAAACCATGCCGTCTTCACGTCTGAAATCCGATGGATGGACCGTCACTTGTGACAAGTCGTGGTTGGAATACAGAGCGATTTGGAAGCTTTCGGCTTCATTTCGGGCCATTTCGACGGCGACCTCTCCACCAACGGTACCGGGAAAACAGTCATCGCGAAGGATTTTGTCCGCGCCGCCTGTCCAGCCATAGATTGTCTTGTCGGATGCGGCGATCGTCCATGCAGCCTGTTCGATACTCCACGCGGCGTGGTTAGCCAAGGAATAAAGCGCTTTAAGTTCTTGTGCGATATCTTCGGCGGCCTTGATTTTCTGTTCGGCTTGTGCCATTTTTTCTGAAAACGATTGACGAATTTCCGCACGTCTGGCGTCTGCCGCCTGCAAGGCGTTAGCGGGAAGACCAACGGGGAGCGGATAGGAAATCCGACGTCCAAACCGATTTTTCAGGCTTTTTATCGACGATGCCGTCGCCTGAAGGGTGATTCCGCGAATGACAACTGGGGCGGAGAGGACGGAGCGACGGTTTCCTCTGTTTGACTCTTTTTCATGATGAAAGGTAAAGGAAATCTGTCTGAAGTTGGTCTTGTAGCCTGCGTGTGGTATGGCGTACACATGCTTTTTGACTCCTTGCTCCAGATGGATTCTGTTCTTGATGACATT
>JAEEGH010030210.1_pt1 | contig 10545 bp, 10 predicted proteins | sample 9134181 | NCBI WGS metagenome assembly JAEEGH01 (sample SAMN16246544, study PRJNA631951) | gut metagenome | biome: gut microbiome; feature: rumen; material: DP-attached | host: Bos | place: Iran: Karaj | collected 2018-10 | reverse complement strand
TTGTCGTCTTTTGCTTTATTTCATCAAGCGAAGTATCTCTCTTATACATATAAGAATTATCACAGGAAACAAAGAACAACAGTGAAACAATAACTGATATAATAAATGGGTGTTTTTTCATTTTATTTTCCTATTTTGTTATTTTTTCTTGCAACATGCATACTGTAAGATTAAAAGTCTGCGCGTGGTGGTTGAGCTTGTCGAAACCACCCCATTTTTTTATTTATTCAAATAAGATTCAATAATCTGTTCAGCTGAAACACGAGTTATTGGCCCCTGTTCTTTTGCAACTGTATCATAATATGTATATCTAATATCAGATGTATTACGTGAACACATAAAGTAAATACGATTTCCACGTACATAAGTATTTTCTGTCAAATCGAAAGTAGTAAAAAATTCTTCTTTTGCAGATTTTGTATCCATATCGATTCTAAATATATGCGAACCTTGTTCCAGGTCTGGATTCATTTGATTTGGCACAATTGCATAAAAACTATCATTTACTTCCTGGACATCATATACATACCGAATATCTCCAGATTCTTCTATCCCAGATACCTTTTCTTTTTTTTCAGTATTTTTATCAACAATATACAATCCTGTTAAATCAACTCCAGTCCTAATATGATAAGATACAAATACATCCTTTTCTGATACAAAACAAATTTTATAGCTATCCATGTCAGAATTTGAATTAAACATAGCATCGATATTATTTATAGATTCATTTTCTATATCAAAGTATTGTAATTTTACATTTCCATCTTTATGAGGATATGAAATCCATATATTACCCTCGGGAGAAGAACGCATAAAATCTATCGACCCCACTTCTGAAGTTTGAACAGACAAATCTTTTTGTGACAAAGTATTTGTTGCACTATCAAACAATTGAGTATGATAATCCCAGACATTATTTTCAACATCACGAGTTATGTAGCAAAGAGGAACTTTAGTTCCATAAGCTTTGTAATTCCAGAAATTATCATATATACCAGTTTTTGTAATTGTAAGTTCTGTTTTTCTAGGATCTAAGCTTGCAACACTCCCTGTTCCTACACTAGACATTAAGTATCTTGTAGGGTTATTTCCAGCCTCTACAAGCCTCCAGATGCTCCAGCCATGCTCTCCAGGAAAAAACACCCAGTCATACACAGTATCCGTTTCTATATCTATTACAGCAATTATGTCTCCTGCTCGTATCTGTCTGCAATCATTATTCTTATCGCCAAAAAGATAATAATTATCATAAACAGGCAAAGCTATCACGATTGGTTCCTTCAGATGCTCAAAAGTTTTTATTGTCGTCTTTTGCTTTATTTCATCAAGCGAAGTATCTCTCTTATACATATAAGAATTATCACAGGAAACAAAGAACAACAGTGAAACAATAACTGATATTATAAATGGGTGTTTTTTCATTTTATTTTCCTATTTTGTTATTTTTTGTTGCAACATTCATACTGTATGATTAAAAAACTGCGTTGTAAATCGTTTAATAAACGAAATAACCAAAGTTACTAAAAAAATAACCAAAGTTATTTTTTATTTGAGGGAAATCTTTGTTTGTTATATACTTATTTTTATGAAAGAGTTTTTCTCACCTCACAGAATTTTTGAAATTTTTGGATTTCTTATTCTTTCTGTTGCCTTTATAATCAGCTTAATTCTACCGGCAGATCCTTTAACATGGATTCCTGCGGCTAGAATAACAATTCCAATTGTAAACGGACTCTGTGCATTGGCCTGTATTCCGCTTATTATAAAGCCTGGTATCAAATCACTTGAAATTTCTATTTTTTTAATTCAGAGTTTTTTTACCACCTGGACCGGTTACGAAACTCTGGGTATGTTTTTATATTCCGCAATGATTGTATTCTTGTTTTGCTACGGATTTTTTATGAAACACATTCACAGGCGGGTGTTTTTCATCATGTTTATCTGGCTAATCTGGCTTTTGGGAGTGATTCCATACGGATTTGCACGCTGCGCCCTTGTATACACCACTTTTCTTTTTATGTTTGCCTTTTATTACGCAGTCTACTCTAAGCTTAAGCACCTGCTTTCGCCATTATTACCCTCTCAGTCAAAAGAAGCGATTGTAAAGCTTCCACCTCAAGGAAGCCTTTTAAATCTTAGTGATTGTCAGCTGAGTGAACGTCAGATAAAAATTTTAAATAAATATCTGGAAACAAATGCATCTTATTCAGAGCTTGCAGATAAATTTATTGTGAGCGTTTCAACTGTAAAAAAAGAAATGGCTTCAATTCTTCACATTTTTGGTGTGAAGAATTGCGAAGAACTTCGGTATTTGCTTTCTCATTACCGGCTGAATTAGGCTATTTCTTCCAGAATACTGGCATAAAGACTATGAGCATTGTATAAAGTTCAAGACGGCCGGCCAACATGGCAAAAGAGTACCAGTATTTTACAAAATCCGGCAGGAAGCTAAAGTTTTCTGCAGGACCAAGGGCGCCAAAACCAGGACCAATATTACCCACCATAGAAAGAGCACCGGTAAATGCCGACCACACATCAAGATTTCCAAGACAGCCTACAAAAGTTGTAAATCCTACAAGCAGGAAATAAACCGTCATAAAAGCAGCTACATTAAAAACAACATCCTTTCGTCCAACGCGATTATTCAGGCGAACTGTAAATACCCCATGAGGATGCAACATTCTCTGAGTTTCATTCTGAACCTGCTTCTGTAAAATTACCCAGCGAATAACCTTTACACCACCCGAAGTAGAACCCGAACATCCGCCAATAAAGTATGTAAGGAAGAGCAGGAACTGTGCGGCGGCAGGCCACTGTAAAAAGTCTGCGGTAGAGAAACCTGTTGTAGACATTAGGGAAACTACCTGGAAGGAAGCAAAACGCAAACTCTGACCAAAAGAATTGTATACAGAACGGATAGACAATGTAACGGCGGCAATCAGGACAATCACTATGCCTATATAGGCCTTAAATTCTGAGTTGGACTTTACATCGTCAAACTTGCGGGCAATCAGATAGAAATAGATGGAAAAGTTGATTCCCGAAAGGAACATAAATACCGTACAGATTATATCGATGGCGGCAGAATTATAACCGCCGATTGAAGCATTTCTGGTAGAAAAACCGCCGGTTCCCAGGGTTGCAAAAGCATGAGAAACGGCATCTACAAGGTCCATGCCCGCAATGTACAAGAGCACTGCTTCCAGAGCGGTAAGGCCAATGTACATAAGCCACAAAACTTTTGCGGTAGTTGTAATGCGCGCGGTAACTTTTCCTTTTTCTGGGCCTGTGGTTTCGGCTTTAATCAGCTGGAAGCCGCCCACTCCCAAAAGAGGCATAAGGGCAACTGTCAAAGTTACAATTCCCATACCGCCAATCCAGTGGGTAAGACAGCGGAGCATATTTATAGAACGAGGAAGGCTTTCAATTTCTTTGAGCACGGTAGAACCGGTTGTGGAAAATCCGCTGACACTTTCAAAAAGGGCGTCGGCAAAATTTGTGAAGACGCCGCTAAAATAAAGGGGCACAGTGCCCATAAAACTTACGATTATCCATGAAAGCGCAACAATTCCAAAAGTCTGGCGCGTAGACATGGTGATTTTTACTTTTCGGGTAGGGATATTAACCGCAAAGACAAGCACAAAGCTTACCAGCATTGGAACAATCAGCGGTAAATAAACGGAAGTTTCATCATAAACAAAGGCAACCGAAAGTGGAATGGCAAAAAGGGCACCCACAATTGCAAGCAAAATTGAAGCTATCTTAAGAAAAGTTACTATAAACATAAGTTACTTCCTTAGTTACTTCCGTAGAAAGACAGAACTTTTTTGCTGTCATCTGCCTTGGTAATAAGAACGATGTGGTCGCCGGCAGAAAATACGGTATTTCCGTTTGCAATCTGATAGCCTTCGGAACCAACCTTGCGGGCCATGAGCACCAGGTATGAACCTGGGTTGGCAATTTCTTTCAGGGCTTTTCCGCAAGCCTTAGAAGAAGAACTTACTTCACATTCAACAATTTCCAGATGACCGTTTGTTACGGTGTGAATTTCTTTTACGGACTTTCCGCGCAGATGGCTCATAATTGAGTCTACAACAGAGTCTCGCAAAGGAACTGAAACGTCTACGCCAAGTTTTTCTGCAATGGAAGCAAAGGCGGCACTGGATACTAATGCAATTGATTGTCCCACGCCCAGAGACTCAAGGTAGGCCGCAAGAACCATGTTCATTTCATGATTGTGAGTTGTACAAATGGCAAGGTCGTAGTTTACAATGCCCTCTTCACGCAAAAAGGCTTCGTCGGTAGCGTCGGCACGAAGAATGCGGGCATCCGGGAATTTTTCTGCGGCGGCTTTTGAAAGCTCGTCGTGGTTGTCTATAATTACAAAGTCCATGCCGCGGCGGGCCCGGCCAAAGAGGCGGGAAAGGGCGCTGGACTTCTGCTGCCCCATCAGGCGCTCGGCAACAATTGTTCCAATGCGGCCGGCTCCTATCATTGCAACTCGGTTCAACTCTTTAGGTTTCGTACCACAAAGTTCAAACACGTCCCCAATATCTTCCTTAGAAACCAGCACTCCAAGAGTAGTTTCGGCTTCTATGCGGGTATCTCCGCTTGGGAGGGAAGTTTCCCCGCCCTTTTCCAGGTAAGCTACAAGAAATTTTACTTCTGTTTTAGAACGGATTTCTTTAAGAAGCACCCCGTCCAGGGCGCTGCCAGCGGCAACAGTTACACGGGCAATTTCTAAATCGGAATTATCAAAAGTAAGAACGTTTCCCACCGCGCCGTTTTCTACAGCCTGAACAATGGCTTCGGCAGCTTCTACGTCCGGATGAATCATGTAGTTAATACCGTAAAGCGGGCGGCGTTTTCCGGCAAAGTCGTTGTGGTGCTTTTTTTCTGCAGAAGTGGTGTTTACGTAGTAGGCATAGTTCCGCACGCGGGCAATCTTAAGTACATCAGGGTACACAGCGTCCACAAGGGAACAGGTAATCATATTTACTTCATCAGAAGAAGTGACACAAACAAGGGCGTCTGCCTTTGCAATGCCCACTTCTTCCAATGTATCTAAGTTATTTCCGTCTGCGCACATAACTGTACAGTCCAGCTGATTCTGCGCATGGCGGATAATGTTTTCGTCATTATCAATCAGGGCAACCTGATTTCTTTCATTAATCAAAAGCTTTGCAAGCTGAGTGCCGGTAAAACCAGCCCCTACAATTACAATTCTCATGCTTTAATTATAACGTATTTGTAGAGACTTGCAAGAGATTGCTCCCCCTAGAAGCCCTACAGGTCTTAGGCTTCCTGCGAAAGCTTAGACTTCCTGTTTCCTGCAATAAAGAGACCTGTGTAAACAGCAACGCAGATAATTGTTGCAGCAAGTGCTTCAAAAATTACGTTCATACCAAGCATTGCAATAAAGCCAAAGTAGCCTACACCACCAAGAGCTTCGCGAATGTAAGCGCCCTTAAAGAGGTAGATAAAACCAATTACGAGCAAAGTGTGTGCAAGTGTAGAAAGGAAGCCTGTAAGTGCGGCAGAAACAGCTTTAGGCATGTGAGGAATAAGATTAAAGAGCTTCCACAAGCCCCATGCAACAACTGCAACAAGCATTCTTGGAGCTACAGAGAAAAGAGGATTAACAAAGAGAGGGTCCAGCAAGGTTGAAGGGTTCATAGAAGCCTGAATCAAGCTGAGCAATCCGAATGTTGCACCAACAAAAAGTCCCTCTGGAAGACCAGCGAGCATACAAATCAAAATTACAGGAACGTGAAGAATTGTGATAGAAACAGTTGGTCCAATAGTAATAAAACCAAGCTTAGTAATTCCAAGAACAATTACCAAAGCAGCAAAAGCACCAGTAAGTGCGAGTCTTCTAGTCAAGTTAAGATTTTTTTTCATTTCAGTCATTTTCGTATTTTCCTTATTTATGAGTTAATTTCAATGGCGTGTTTTACGCCGCAAAGTACCAGCCCAGGAATAATTTCATCAAACAAGTTGCTGTCTGCATATGTTTTAGAAAAACCACCCGTGCCGATGATAAATACATCCTCTCCGTGGAATACATTCTTCTTAAACTGATTGCACAGTTCGCGTATTCCGCCCAAAGTTCCGTAGTACAATCCAGCCTGAATAGCCTCTGTAGTTGATGAACCATACACGTGGTCTGGTCTTGCAATTTCTACAGAAGTAAGGTTTGCCGTACCGCTTGCAAGGGCATCCACAGAAATCTTGAGTCCCGGCATAATCACACCGCCAAGAAACTCCTTATCTTTAGAAACAAGTTCCGCCGTAGTGGCAGTTCCCATATCAACGATAATCAGATTTTTTTCTGGATAGCGGACAACCGCTCCCATTGCAGCTGCAATAAGGTCTGCACCAATTTCTTTAGGATTTGAATAACGCAGCTTAAGCCCGGTTTTAATTCCAGCCTGAATAAAAAGCGGTTCACAGCCCAAATATTTTGAGCAGGCGCTTGCCAGCGAATAATTTACCGGCGGAACTACGCTGCAGCAGCCTACCCGCTTAATTTCGCGGTAGTCAAAGCCGTTTTCGCGCAAAACCGAACGCATAAATACGCCAATTTCATCAGAACTGGAAGCAATGTTTGTTGTGCGGCGAAAGTTTAGAACCATGTCGTCGCCATCAAAGAGGCCAAAAGCTGTAGAAGAATTTCCCACATCTATAGTGAGAATCATTTGAGTTTGATCAGATTCATAGTACCTGTCCTCCTGGATCAAGTCTTTTTTAAAGAGCTTTTGAGAATAGAATTTGTCGTATTGAAAGTAAGCCGTAAGGAATCAACTTCATAAAGATAGCTGTTCCAGTCTGTCAAACAATACGCGGATTATAATAGACACTTTTGAAAAAAATGTCAAACTTGGTCGTGGGTAGCTTAGTCGTGGACAACCTGTTCGTCGACGCCAAGTCCAAAGAGGGAAAAGTCTGCACGAACCGGGTCACCAGGAAAAGCCTGGGCAAGTTCTGCGGTAAGGCGCTCGGCAGTGCGGCGGCTGGCACTTGCATTTGGCGGAAGAAGCCCCAGACGAACAGCTTCCTGCATTACATGAACGTCCAGTGGGATAATCAGTTTGGAAGGATTGTACCAGTTCCATAAACCCAGGTCCACCGCAGAATTAGGCCGAACCATCCAGCGAAGGAACATGTGGATTCGCTTATTTGCAGAGTTAGAGCCCTTTGGAACAATCTTTGAATTAGGAAAGGCGGCGCTAACGATGTCTGCAAGCTGCCCCTGCGAGCCCTGCGCAGTCTCCCCACCAGCGGCCTCCCACTGGCAGCGGAAATATTCCCCAAGACTTTCTGACTTATTAAGGATTGCCCCAAGCTCCCCAAAAAAAGTCTTCATGTCGTCATACGAATAAAAGCGGTAAAACTTATTTTCTCCACCAGGAAAGTCTTTTTTATATGCTCCAGATTTAAGCCACTTAGAAAAAGAGCTGGCGGAGCCATCAGCCAGTTGCAAAATATAAGAGATTTTTGGAATAAACTGCTTGCGACTGCCAAAAGCAAGCATGGCAGCAAGAAAAGAAGCGGCTTCTACATCACTGATTGTCCCACGCTCACCAGAATACCAGCGCAAAAACTGCGATGGGTCTTCATAACAAAAAGAGCTTACCTCGTATTTATCTGCCAGTTCACACAGCTGGCGCTTTAATTCTTCTGTCATTTTCCTTCCATTCTTGCAACAAAACTTTCTCCCCAGTATTCGCAGAGAAGCTGGCGGGCCTGGTCCTTTAATTCCGGAACCACAACTTCATTCATCTGTTTAATGTTGTTGGCAAGGTAATATCTGGTCATGGCACGCAGCCTTTCCACCTCGTCTGCCTGCAGGGCATTAATTGTATCCTTATTGTTTTCTATCCATTGAGAAATTACGGTAAAAACACTGGCCGTAGAACAAATCATTTTCCATCTTCTAAGACTGTCAATTTTGCGGCCAGAAGTCATACCAGTATTAACCCGGTATTTGTAAACCTTGTCTTTTATACCCACATAAGACTTTGCATATTGTGAAATAAAAAAGAAGAGCAGAAGGTCATCTGCCATATTACATTCTGTGTAAGGGATATGCTCGTAGGCTTTTAGGAAAATCTCACGTTTAATCAGCTTTCCCCAGGTATTGGCAGTAAAGTCACCGTTTAATAGCCAGCGGCGCATAACATCGTGGCCTTCTATACGACCGTAAAAGATTGCACCGTAGCGGTTTTCTTTTGTGGGATTAAAATTGCCCTCCTGGTCAAAGACGCCGGCAGTGGAGGTTCCATGAACAATATCAGCCCCTGTCTGGGCCGCCGTATTGTAAAGGGCAGCCAGGGCGCCGGCTTCCATTACGTCATCGCTGTCTACCTGAGTCGTGTATAGCCCCCGAGCCTGGCTGGCAAGGGTCCGGCGCACTTCTATAAGCCCGCGGTTTTCTGCATGTTCAATAAAACGCATTTTTACAGGAAAAAGATTGTTTACTTTTCTAAAACGGTCACAGTCTTTCTGGGCAATCTGCACAAGCTTTTTAGCTTTGCGGCCCTTTTCATCCCGCCCCGGGCTAGAGTCGCTTACAATTACAATTTCAAAGGAATTAAAAGTCTGCTCATAAACAGATTTTAAGCACTGAAGCAAAAATTTTTCTGTTTCATAGACAGGTATACAGACAGAGATAATGGGACAATCACTTTTTTTTCTAAATAATGACACAAGTTTTCCTATTAAAATAAAGTATAAATCTATTACTTTTCTGCTTCAACTTTTTTAACAAATTCCTCTCCCCAATAAGTGCACAAAAGTTCATATCCGGTATCTTGAAGCTCCGGAACAACAGCATTTTTAAGCATAAGCAGATTATTTTTCAAATACTGATGGGCCCAGCTGCGTATATGTGCAAGTTCCCTTCCAGAAATTGGCAATTGGGCAGTTAGATTTGCCTGCTCCTGCAGCCACTGATGAATAACAGTAAAAACCGAAGCAGGAGAAGCAAGCCCCTTTAATTCCGCCTCTGTAGTAATTTTACGACTAGAAGTCATTCCCGTTTTGGCATTGTAAAAATAGACCTTGTCTTCTATACCAACATATTTTGCGGCATTCAAAGAAATAAAAAACCACTGAACAATATCCTCTGCCATATTACAGTACATCTGGGGAATTTTATCCAGCGCTTCAAGATAGAGTTCGCGTTTAATCAGCTTTCCCCAAAGGGCATCATTATAAGCTGATTGTACCATCCACTTTGTAAAAATGTCATGTCCGGCAAGAGTACCAATGTAAATTGCATTGTTTCTCTGTTTTTCTATGTTAGAGGTGGATGAACCATGCACTATATCTGCGTCAGTTTGAATTGCAGTGTCATAAAAAGTTTTTAAGGCCCCAGGCAAAAGACGGTCGTCGCTGTCTACAACGGCAATGTATTCTCCTTTTGCCGCATAAATAGCAGTTCGCCGCGCTTCCAGCAGGCCCAGGTTTTCTGAATGTTCAATGTAATTTATCTTATAAGGCGAGTGTTTCTTAAAACTTTTTACAATCTCTTTGCAAGTCTTTCCTTCAGAATCAGTGGCCGTGCTGCCATCATTTACAATTATTATTTCAGCAGCCTCAAAATCCTGCCCCCCAAGGCTTTCAAGACATTCCGCCAAAAACGGCTCACTCCCATACACAGGAATGCACACAGAAACCAGAGGCTTACTCATTCGGCGCACGCACTTTCCAACTGTTCAAGCACTTTTTCAAGAGGGGCATTAAAATCTTTTGCCGCAGTTTCTGGCTTTATTTTATATTTTTGTATTGCAATCACAGCAGATTCAATAGCAACATCCTTTCGTGCTTCCCGCTGTATATCTCTATCATGTAAATTCATAGCGGCGTATTCCCTCCTGAATTTGTCATTTTCCTTAGTTTGCTCAACCAGGGAAGAAAGACGCTTTGCAAAATCATCTTCGCCAGGTTCGTTTGTACATATGAACTTTAGAAGGCCATGAAGCCGCTCATCTTTTTCCAGCTCATACGCACTTGCATTATAAATGACCTTCAAGGAATTGTCATTAAGTTTTACCGCCTCATTCTCTAAACAAACATGGCGAAAGGTATAACGGGGCAATCCATATTTATGCGCATCTTCGTCTACAAAAGGGTCATCTTTACATATAAACAAAATGTAACTGTCTTTTAATTCCGGATAATCCTGCCCTTTCATAAGACTGTCTATATCTATCATACTCTGATAGTATCGCGTACGCTTTCCAAGTGCTTCTTGTGGATGATTCTGCATTTCCACATCTATAATTTTGTCATCATCTTTCAAATATACATCAAGACGAACACCCTTACTTGTGTAAAATGGCATAATCGGTTTTTCCAGTTCAGGATACTCCACATTCTTCACTCGAACATGAAGCAAACGCTCCACAAACTCTGCGCAAATGTCTTTGTCATGCAAAACTTCCTGAAACATTCCGTCATCAGTAAATGTCAGTTCATCAACCGTTTTTGTTTTGTAATTATTATGCATTAATACTCCTTAAGCTGATTGTTCCATCC
>JAEEGH010030205.1_pt1 | contig 10547 bp, 6 predicted proteins | sample 9134181 | NCBI WGS metagenome assembly JAEEGH01 (sample SAMN16246544, study PRJNA631951) | gut metagenome | biome: gut microbiome; feature: rumen; material: DP-attached | host: Bos | place: Iran: Karaj | collected 2018-10 | reverse complement strand
CTTGAGGTAGTTGTTGCTTGCCGTCTGGAACTCCAGCGGTGAGATGAGGCCTTGCTCCAATCTCTTGCAGTTGAGTTCGTAAGCTTCTTCTTGCACCTCTGCCTTGCGCTGAGCCTGCAGATGGGCCGTGGCACTGCCATCGCGATCCAGAATGGCACGACGAACCTCCGACTCCACATCACGGCGTTTCTGCTCCAGCTCCGCAGTAGCCTTCTTGTAGGCATTGCGCTTCTTGGAGATGTTGGAAGCCCTGCTCAAACGATCCCACAGCGGGATGGAGACAGACATCTCTACATATTCACCTCGGTTGTTGCGAAACTGGTTGCCAAAGGAGGCTGTGTGTGCGCCCTCATAGGTGTAGTAGCTGGTGTTCCATCCAGCATAAATGCCTATGGTGGGAAGCAGCTGCCATTTAGCAGTGTTCAGTTCCCTACGGGCATTCAACTGTTGCCAAGTGGCTTTCTGCACTTCTGGGTTATTGGCCAGCGCATAGCCCACGGTGCTCTCGGCATCGGCTTCTGGCAGGGTAGGCGTGGCCTCCACTTCTGTCTCTATCAGCAGTTCTTCGTCTTCTGGCCAAAACATCAGGTCGGAGAGAATCATCCGCTGATCCAGATACATGTTGCGGGTGTTGGTAAGGTCGTACTGTCTATCGGCCAGGTCGGCTTCCATCTGCACCACATCGGCATGCCCCTTCAGTCCCAGTTCCTCTTGGCGACGAGCCAGTTGCAGGGAAGATTCAGCAGCAGCTACTTGCTCCTCATACACGGCCGTCAGGCGCTGGTAATACGCCACGTTGTAGAAGGCTTCCATCACTGCCAGACAGATGTCGGCTTCGGCCTGCTGCTCTTCCGACTTGGCGATGAGCATGCCCGTCTTGGAGATTTTGTAGTTGTTCACTGCCTTGAAACCATCGAACAGGTCGTAACCCACACTGATGCTGTAGTTGTTGTGAAACGACGTGGTCGTGAAATAGGTATTGGTCTGCGGGTCTATGCTACGACCGAAGTTGTAGTAGGCGTAGGTCTGTGCATTGATGGCTGGGGTGAACAGCGTGAGGGCTGCATCACGGCGGGCAATGCGGGCATCGCCTATGGCTGCCTCTTGAATACGCATCTTGGTGGAGTTGGAAATGGCATACTGCATACAGTCGTGCAGCGTCATTTCCTTTCCCGTGTCTACGATAGATTGTCCGTAGGCATTGGCTCCAGCAGCCATTAAAAATAACGATAAGTAAAATGTTTTTATCATCTTGTCAAAAAATTTAATCTCATGCCAAACTTACCGCATTTATCGTGCCAAACTTATAAGATGTTGATTTTTAGTGATTTGCTTAAAATAGAAAAGTGTAAAATGTTGTAAAACACTTTACACTTTTTACACTTTACTTTACAGTTTTGACGCTTATCTGAATCGTAATTCAAAGAGAGTTTTCGATGCATCACTTTGCAGCAGTTCGATGCTGCCATTGTGGTTGCGCATGATTTGACGGGAGATGCTGAGGCCTATTCCTGAACCTTCTTTCTTGGTGGTGAAGAATGGGATGAAGATTTGCTCCTGACTGCTCAAAGGGATGGGGGCCCCATCATTGGATACTTGGATAATGACTTCATCGTCTTTGTCCATCTTAGCCATAATATGGATGTGCTTGGCTCCTGCTTGGAGGGCATTCTTGACCAGATTGATAAGGATCTGTGAAATCTGTCCTTCATCGGCATAGATCATCAGATCGGCATCCATGGGATGATAGGTGCATACGGCACCACAAGAGGCCACATATTCGCTGTTGAGAGCGATGACTTGGTTCATCAAATCTTGCAGGTCCAAAGCTTTACGTATGGGTTTAGCCACGCCGCTTAGCTGGCGATAGGTCTGCACAAACTCAATCAGATTTTTAGAACTGTCGGAGATGGTTTCCAAACCGGCTTTGATATCTAATTCACTATGCCCGTCTTCATCCAACGACTTGGCCAAAGCATCGCTCAATGAGGATATAGGGGATACAGTATTCATGATTTCATGGGTGAGTACACGTATCAACTTGGTCCACGAGTCTTGTTCATGGGCTTGCCTTTGTCGCTCAAAAATGGTACGGATGCGATTGAGTGTGCGGTTGAATTTGTTCTTTTCTTGAAAGCGGAAATTGAGTTCTCCATCTTCGAGCGCATCCATCATGTAGGCCACCTTTTTAATATCTTTATGGCGGGTATAAAGTACTGCAATCACTGCTACCACAATGGCAACGATGAACGCTGTTCCAATGATATGCCAGATGGTGAAGGTCATAGGCCGTATTTCTTCAGTTTGGTGTAAAGGGTGGGACGACTGACTCCAAGCAGTTTGGCTGCTGCTGAGATATTTCCGCCAGTGCGCGTCATGGCATCGCGTACCAAGCGTTCTTCGTCGGCTTCACTAATCGCTTTGATGGTACCAACGGACTTGAAGGTAACCGACTGCTCTAATTGGATGTCCTTGGCGCTTAAAGTAGTTCCGTCTGAAAGGATTACTGCTTTCTCCATACAGTTTTGCAGTTCTCTGATATTACCTCCCCAATGGTAGTTCTTCAGTATTTGGGCAGCACTTTCATCCAGTCCGATGAGAGGGCGATGGTATTTCTCGGCATAATGTTCCAGGAACATTTCTGCTAAAGGAATGATGTCTTCACGTCGTTCTCTCAAAGGAGGCAGTGCGATGTGTACCGTATTGATGCGGTAATACAGGTCTTCACGGAACCGTCCTTCTTTCACGAGGGCTTCCAAATCCATGTTGGTGGCACAGATGAGACGGATGTTCACAGGCTTGGTTTCCGTACCACCTACGCGCACGATGCTTCGGTTTTGGATGGCACGCAAGAGTTTGGCTTGTAAGTGAAGGGGGATATTGCCTATTTCGTCCAAAAAGAGCGTGCTGCCTTCGGCTTGTTCGAACTTGCCTGCATGATCGGTATGGGCATCGGTGAAAGCACCTTTCACATGGCCGAAAAGTTCACTTTCAAACAGGGTTTCGGTGATGGCTCCAGCATCTACTGCGACCATGGGTTTTCCGTTACGGAGACTATGGGCATGGATCTCTTGTGCTAGTATATCCTTGCCGGTTCCATTCTCACCGGTGATGAGAACGGTGGCATCGGTAGGCGCTATTTTGGTGAGTGTCTTTTGGATGGTTGTCATGACGGCACTGGTTCCCCAGAACATCTGTGTTCTTGGAGAAGTGGCATCCATTGCTGTTGCGACAGATTTGGAGCGGGCATCTCTTTGCAGTGCTTTACGGGCTTTATCTCTTGCTGCGGTCAGCACTTCTATGAGTTTCTCGTTCTTCCAAGGTTTCACGATAAAGTCGAATGCTCCTCGTTTCATTCCTTCCACCGCCAGTTGAATGTCGGCATAGGCCGTAAAGAGCACCACTTCTACGTTGGGTGCCATTTTCTTGAGTTCTGAGGTCCAATATAAGCCCTCATTACCCGTATTGATAGAGGTATTGAAATTCATGTCGAGCAGCACTACATCTGGACGATATTGTTCTAACACTGTTACCAAGGAGGCTGGAGATGGGAGCGTCTTCACCTCTGCAAAGTACATGGGTAAGAGTATTTCCAGTGTCTTGCGGATACCGGCATTATCGTCTACAATCAGTATTTTTCCAACTTTAGAAGTCATCATCGTTTTTATTTTTACACCATACTTATTCTTTACTCAGTCACAAGTTTCGTGCCATTCATTGTATACTGCTGTATTTCAATCGTTTTAGTTATATTGCTCTTGAAAGAGAGTGTAAAGGGATTTTACAAAAGTGTAAAGTCATTTTACACCTTTCTCTAGCGTGAACACGGTGATTTCGGGCCAAGCACCAAAGCGGAAGGGGAGGCCTACGAAGCCAATGCCGATGTTGACATAAAGCTGCTGGGTTCCTTCTTGGTAGAGCCCGCCCCATTCGTCGTAGATGTATTGTGCGGGCGACCATCCGAAGAGTATGAACTGGGTGGCATGGGTATGACCAGAAAGCATGAGGTCGATGTCGGTATCGGGCAGTACTTCCTTACGCCAATGGGTAGGGTCGTGTGAGAGCAGTATCTGTGTCATCCCCTCAGTGCCACGCATGGCTTTTGGAAGGTCGGCTACCTGTGGAAAGGGGGGACGGCCTTCGTTCTCCACACCGATGATGGCTATGCTGTCGGTTCCACGATGGAGGATGTCATGCTCATTGCGTAGCATCTTCCATCCCATCTGTCGCTGAAGGTCGCAAAGACGGTCGGTATCGCGGGCTTCGTCATTTTCTCCCTGCCAACGATAATAGCGTCCGTAATCGTGATTTCCCAGGATGGAGTAAACACCATCGGGAGCACGTAAGCCACAGAGTGCCTGTGAGAACTGCTCCAATTCGGAGGAGCGCTGATTCACTAAGTCGCCCGTGAAGAGGATCACATCGGCTTGCTGTGCATTGACTTGTTTTACCAGTTCGTCGAGCACATCGGGCATGCCTCGGAAACTGCCTGAATGGATGTCGGAAATCTGAACCATGCGATAGCCTTCGAAACTCTGTGGGAGGGAGGGGATGTGCAGCGTGACTTCATGGACCACAAAGTGGCGTATGCCTTCTATGCGGGCGTAGAGGATCATGCAGAATGTACAGAGGGCGACGATACAGCCTGTCACTGTGAAGAATCGGTGGATGGGACGGAGGAGGTCACCAAGGAGGCTAAATAGTATGAAGAAGAACTTAGGAAAGCCAAAGGCGAGCATCAGGATACTGAGCCATCCGATGGCGTCACTGCGTTCTGACATGGGGTTGGCACTTCCGATATACATCAACAGTATGAAGGCGGCGATAAGTGCGAAGGAGGGAAGCCACCAAAGGAGCTTCAGTCCCTTGCTTTTCACGCGACGGGTGATGTATCCCCAGAAGATATAGCTATCGGGTATCAGGAGTAGCAGGACGAATATGTAGGCGAAACGTTGTAACATTAAACATTAAACATTAAACATTAAACATTATGCTATGCAGGCGGCTAGGAACTGTCGCATGCGATCGAGGGGGAGACCACGACGGGCGGCATAGTCCTTGAGTTGGTCTTCTCCAATTTTACCGATACTGAAATAGCGGGCTTGGGGATGCGAGAACATCAGTCCGCTGACAGATGCATGGGGGTTCATGGCGCCATTCTCCGTGAGTGTGATGCCTATCTGCTGCATGTGGAGCAACTCTTCGAGCAGGAAGTTCACAGATTGGTCGGGCAAACTAGGATAGCCCACAGCGGGACGGATGCCTTGGAACTCTTCTTTATGGAGTTGTTCGATGGTGAGATTTTCATCAGGGGCGTATCCCCAGGCTTCACGGCGTACGTACTGGTGCATCCTTTCCACAGCTGCCTCTGCCAGACGGTCGGCTAGGGTTTGTATCAGCAGTCGTTTATAGGGATCGGATTCCGTTTCTTCAGGTTCATGGGTGGTCGCTGCAAAGACACCGATGGTATCGGGCATTCCACTGTGGAGCGGACGAATATAGTCGCTCAGACAGAGATAGGGTTGTCCGTTTTCATGGGTGGTCTGTTGCCTAAGCAACGGGAAGCGCGTGCCAGCTATCAGGAGATCGTCGCCTTGTGCGTTGGCAGAACAGAGTCGATACAGGACACGTGCTTCTGTGAGCTTATCAAGGGCTTTAAGCTGTCGTTGTGCCTCGCTGAAGAGCTGACAGGCTTCTTGGGCCTTGATGCGTTCTTCGTATGGGAAGCTGAAGATCCAACTGGATTGACAGGACACGCAGTCGCACACGTTGGCAACGGTGGCGTAGCGTGGAGAGAATCCCCAAGCATGGAAGAAGTAAACCCAGTTGATGTACTCGGTCACGTCGTGTACGCGATATGTCAGGATTTCCTGCTTATCCATTTCTTAGAAGTTGAACCACAATGCTTTGCCTTTACGACTTTCATCTACCGTCTTTCCATCATACACCAGATGGCCGTTGCAGAAGGTCTTATCTACACGCCAACGGAACTGATGGCCCATCAGTGGACTCCAGCCACACTTGCTGAGTATCACCTCTGGAGTGACCACCCATGGTCTCGGGCGCACCAACACCAGGTCGGCCCAACAACCTTCTTCGATGTATCCACGACGGTCGATGCCAAAGAGACGGGCGGGGGCGTGGCACATCTTTTCCACAAGGGTCTCGATAGGCATCACTCCCTCATCTACCAATTGCAACATGCAAGTCAGTGAGAATTGTATCATTGGCATGCCGGAAGTTGCCTTGAGGGCACCGCCTTGCTTTTCTTCCAATGTATGGGGGGCATGATCGGTGGCGATGGTATCTATTATTCCACTGGTGAGTGCAGCACGTAGGCTTTCTCGATCGTGTAGGCGCTTCACAGAAGGATTGCACTTGATAAGGGTTCCTAACGAAGGGTAGTCCTGATCGGAGAACATCAGATGCGCCACACAGGCTTCTGCCGTGATCTTCTTCTTGAACAGGGGTTCGTCACTGAGCAAGGAGAGTTCACGTGCCGTACTGAGATGAGCGATATGTAGTCGGGCTCCTGTCTTCTTGGCCAACTTTATCGCTAATTTAGAGGATTGATAACAGGCTTCGCTACTGCGGATCAGACGATGTTTCCACACGGGGATATCTGTCGATTCACCACGATATTTTTGGGTGTTCTGACTGATGATATGCTGGTCTTCGCAATGGGCCACGATGAGCTGGTCGGTACCTCCGAAAATGCGTTCCAGACTTTCCAAACGATCCACCAACATGTTTCCTGTACTACTGCCCATGAAGAGTTTTACGCCACAAGTACGGTGACGATCGAGGTGAGGAAGTTCTTTGTAATTGCCATTCGTGGCACCAAAGAAGCACGAATAGTTCACGACGGACTTCTCTGCCATGAGTTGCATCTTCTGCTCCCAAGCTTCTGTGGTGGTGGTTTGCGGAAGGGTATTGGGCATGTCCATAATGGAAGTGACACCTCCTGCAGCAGCAGCCATGCTTTCCGTACGGATATCGGCCTTATGCGTGAGTCCTGGATCACGGAAATGAACGTGTTCGTCAATGACCCCTGGGAGCAGATAGCAACCAGTAGCATCGATGAACTCGGTATAGGGTAGGGTGAGTGGTTTACCATTCGTAAGCACCTGTGCTATCACACCATCCTCTATCAAGACTGACCCTTGCGTCTGTCTGCCATCGTTCACAATGATGGCATTGTGTATGAGTGTTCGTCTCATTTCCGTTTGAATTTACCCTTCAAAGCATCGATCCTCAGTTGTATCACGCCAAACAATGCTTCACCAAAGATGCTGGAATTCATCTTGGAAGTACCTAAAACACGATTGACGAATATGACGGATACTTCCTTCAGTTTAAATCCTAATTTATAGGCACTGTATTTCATCTCTATCTGGAAGGCATATCCTTTAAAACGCACCGTGTTTAAGTTGATTGTTTCCAGCACACGACGATGATAGCATACAAAACCAGCTGTAGTATCGCGTACAGGCATTCCTGTGATGATGCGCACATAGACAGAAGCGAAGTAGGACATGAGAATGCGTCCGATAGGCCAGTTCACCACATTCACACCACTGATGTAGCGAGAGCCAATGGAGAGGTCGGCCCCTTCCACTGCACAAGCATGGTAAAGACGAGGCAAGTCGTCTGGATTATGACTGAAGTCGGCATCCATCTCGAATATATATTCATATCCATGCTCTAATGCCCATTTGAACCCCATGAGATAGGCGGTACCCAACCCAAGTTTGCCACTACGCTCCAGAAGGAAAAGACGCTCAGGAAACACCTCTTTTTTCAGGCGCTTTACAATATCGGCAGTACCATCCGGAGACCCGTCGTCTATGACTAGGATGTGGAATCCATGTTCCAAACCCATCACCGCCTTGATGATGTTCAAGATGTTTTCCTTTTCGTTGTACGTAGGAATGATAACTAAACTGTCTGTTGTTCGCATTTTAATCGGATTAATTATGAAACAAAAGTAATGCTTTTCTTGAAAAGGGGAACTATTTTAAAGAATAATTTGTATCTTCGCAGGCGTTTTAATAATTTTTGACTGAGATGACCTTGAAAGAAGTGCAGCAACTCTATGCTGCCCACCCTAGTGTAGAAGGCTTGCGACGCTTGCTTTCCGATGCTTCTGTGCATCATATCTACGGTGGAGGATTACAGGCTTCATCGGCTTCATTGGTGGCTTCTGTCCTAGTATCTGAGGGAAAGACTCCTTTCTTATATATCTTGAGTGATCAGGAAGAAGCTGGTTACTTTTACCATGATCTGACACAGATCCTGGGCGATGAGCAGGTCCTCTATTTCCCATCATCATTCCGTAGAGCCATTAAGTATGGTCAGAAAGATGCTGCCAACGAAGTGCTTCGAACAGAGGTACTTAGTCGGTTGTCCAAGGGTGACTGCAAGGGCCTTTGTATTGTGACCTATCCTGATGCTGTGGCAGAGAAGGTAGTTTCTAAGGAGGAATTAAAGGACAAAACCATCCTGTTGCATAAGGGAGAGCGTGTAGACATGAAGTTCATTACCGATCTGTTGCATAGCTTAGGTTTCGAGTATGTGGACTATGTCTATGAACCTGGACAGTATGCCGTGCGTGGAAGTATCATCGATGTGTTCAGTTTCTCTTCTGAATATCCTTTCCGTATCGATTTCTTTGGAGATGAGGTGGATAGCCTCCGTACCTTTGAGGTGGAGAATCAACTTTCAAAGGATAAGTTGGAGGATATCGTAATTGTGCCAGATTTGAGCAGAGCACTTAAGGAGCAGAGTAACGGTATGGTTTCTGTATTCCAGTCGCTACCAGAAGATACAGTCATCGGTATGAAAGACTTCTTCTGGCTTCGTGAACGTATCCATCAAGTGCATGATGAGGCGCTTTTACCACAAGCCATTGCAGCCCGTGAAGCTGAAGAAACGGAATATATTGAGCTGAACGGAAAGTTGATGGATGGGGATGAGTTCCAGATGCGTGTACTGGGTTTCCGTAGGATAGAATTTGGTACGAAACCTACGGGAACTCCTGATGCTTCCATTCAGTTCAACATCTCTTTGCAACCGCTTTTCCATAAGAACTTCGATTTGTTGGCAGAACGTTTCAGTCAGTATCTGGCCAGTGGCTATAAATTGTATATTTGTAGTGATAGTCAGAAACAAACGGCTCGCATCCGTAGCATCTTTGAAGACCGAGGCGATGACATTAGTTTCATCGCTGTGGATCGTACGCTGCATGAGGGTTTTGCTGATGATATGCTGAAAATAGGTGTCTTCACTGATCACCAAATATTCGACCGTTTCCATAAGTTTAACCTTAAGAGCGATCGTGCCCGCAGTGGTAAAGTGGCATTAAGTCTGAAGGAACTGAATGAGTTCCAACCAGGTGACTATGTGGTACACATTGATCATGGAGTGGGGCGCTTTGCCGGCTTGGTACGTATTCCAAATGGAAACACGACGCAAGAGGTGATCAAATTGGTGTATCAGCACGATGATGTGGTGTTTGTTTCTATTCACTCCCTGCATAAAGTGTCTAAATATAAGGGACGCGATGGAGCTCCACCCCACTTGGGAAAGTTGGGCAGTGGCGCATGGGAAAAATTGAAGGAGCGCACCAAGAAAAAGATTAAGGACATTGCACGTGACCTAATCAAACTTTATGCTGCCCGTAAGGAGGAGAAAGGATTCCAATATAGTCCGGATAGCTATCTGCAAAGGGAATTGGAGGCCTCTTTCCTCTATGAAGATACGCCAGATCAAAGTAAGGCTACAGCAGAGGTGAAGGCCGATATGGAGAGCGATCGTCCGATGGATAGGCTTGTCTGTGGTGATGTGGGATTTGGAAAGACAGAGGTTGCTATACGTGCGGCTTTCAAGGCGGCTACAGATGGTAAACAAGTTGCAGTTTTGGTTCCTACTACCGTGCTTGCTTATCAGCATTATCAGACTTTCAAGGATCGATTGAAGGACATGCCTGTAAGGGTGGAATACCTGTCGAGGGCACGTACTGTCAAGCAGCAGAAAGACATCATCAAAGCATTAGCAGCGGGCGATGTGAATATCCTTATAGGTACGCACAAACTTCTTGGAAAGGAAGTGAAATTCAAGGATTTAGGGCTGCTTATTATAGATGAAGAACAGAAGTTTGGCGTGAGTACTAAAGAGAAACTTCGTCAGCTCAGAGTGAATGTTGATACGCTTACCATGAGCGCTACACCTATCCCTCGTACCCTGCAGTTCTCTCTAATGGGTGCCAGAGACTTATCTGTCATTCAGACTCCACCGCCCAACAGACACCCGATACAAACAGAAGTGCATACGTTCAACCCTCAGGTAATTGCTGATGCTATCAATTTTGAGATGAGTCGCAATGGACAGGTGTTCTTTGTGAACAACCGCATCAGTCGTCTGCCTGAACTTAAACTCATTATAGAACGGGAGGTGCCCGACTGTCGTGTGGTCATTGGACATGGACAAATGAATCCAGAGGAACTGGAGAAGGTCATCATGGGCTTTATCAATTACGACTATGATGT
>JAEEGH010030204.1_pt1 | contig 10547 bp, 9 predicted proteins | sample 9134181 | NCBI WGS metagenome assembly JAEEGH01 (sample SAMN16246544, study PRJNA631951) | gut metagenome | biome: gut microbiome; feature: rumen; material: DP-attached | host: Bos | place: Iran: Karaj | collected 2018-10 | reverse complement strand
CACCTGAAGCAGCGGCAGAGCTAAATGAAATGCTCAAGGCAGATCCTATTGATGAGCTTCGCCTTTGTAATTGTGCCCGCAATCATCTTTTAGCAATAATTGGCACCTTCCCTGCAGAATGGGATTTAGTTATTGCACCGCACCCTGCCCTTACAAACGAAGACGGAACTGTAAAAGAACGTGATTTTTACCCGGGAATTGCAGTTTATGCAGAAGATATCCGCTCTCCTTTTAATATTGGTTCAATTTTCAGGACTGCAGAAGCAATGGGCGCCGAAAAAGTATATATTTCACCCTGCTGTGTAGACCCTGAGCAGCCACGCGCAGTAAGAAGTGGTATGGGCTGTATAGAAACAATGGGCTATGAGCGATGCTCTTTGGACCAGCTGCCCTCAGATATTCCTGTTTTTGCACTTGAAACCGGCGGCACCGATATAAATGAATTTGAGTTTCCAAAGCAGGGAATCTGTATAATTGGTTCAGAAGAGCTTGGAGTGAGCCCTGAAGCATTAAAAAGAGCCACTTACGGCAGAGTTACAATTCCTATGAAAGGCTTAAAGGCTTCGCTTAATGTTGGTGTTGCCTTTGGTATTTTAATGCAAAAGTGGGTGGAGTTCTTAGAAGGCTAATTCTTTAACTGCTTAATCATAAAGTCTAACTGACCTTTTGAATGAATGCCAAAGAAATCAAGGGCGTCTTTATTTATCTGATAGTATTCTGCTTTGCCCTGCTCGTAGTACTGTAAAATATCAGCAAGGTAAACTGCATAAACAATATGTTTAATTTCTTCAGGAGCAAATGAAGGATTATTGTGGTAGCGTACAACCTGAGCTACAGTTTCAGGGAGGCCCCAGGTCTGTGCAAGCTTGTAACAGCCACGGCTATGTCCAAAATCCTTTAAGAACAATTCATAAAGAAGTCCGCTTTCATCAAGATTATCAGCAAGCTTTTTAACTCCCAGCTTCTGTTCATCTGTTGCAACTTCAAGCAAAAGACATTCAATATCATGGAATAAAGCGCAGACAAATACTTCTTCAAGATTAAACTCAAACTCTGGAGTGTTCTTTGCAATATTATAGGCATAGTATGCAACATCATATTCATGCTGCCAGAAATTTCTTACATCCTGCTCTTTTTTAATTTCACGGAACACCGGATTTTCAACAGATATAAGTTTTACAACTTCATCCCGTCCTAGAACTTCAAAAGCATTTGAGATTCTGGAGCAGCTGTAACCTTTAGCGGCAGCAGCTTTTAAAAGAACTGCAGCAAGCGAAATATCCTTTGTTATGATATTAATAAGTTCGTCGTCGGTAGCTTTTTGCGCCGCATCAGCAAATTCTTTAAGTGTTCCTTCAAAAACAGGAATTGTATTTAATGCTTCAATAAAGGCTTCATAAAGCGAATCCATCTGTTCATTGATTTCTTTATTCAAGGGCAGAAGCATCTGCGTAACTGTTTCATCTTCTGTACAGAAAACCTTATAATTGTTTCGGGAAAGTCCGATTTTGCGCAGCATAAGAATGATAATGATAATTCCAAGACCCGCACCTTCTGTCTGGTCAACCATCAGCGAAACAACCTGCTGCGGCTCCTCGTATTTTTCGGCAACACGAAGTTTTTCAAGGATTCGTTTCTTTTCTGATTTTGTTAATATTGAATTATTGCGGATTTCTATTCTAATACCATCATCAGTGAGCTGCAGGATTAATTTGATATAAAGATCAGCCTGTTTTTGAAGCTCAAGATAATGTGCAAGGTTGGAAAGCATATCCTCTTTAAAAGAAACCATTCCCTGCTGATACTGCATTTCATCATTTATGTCGAGTTTTTGTTCCTGAAAATAGACACGCTTTGTATTTGCTTTTTTTGCATTGGTAAGAAGTTCGCCCAAACAGAAACCAAGATTATCAACCATATGTTCCTGATGGCACTGAATAAGAAAATAATTAAGGACTTCCTGGATATATGTCTCTTTCTCCCTTGGAAGAGTATATGAATATATCTCAATAGGTGTGTGCAGTTGAACTGCCAGGCTGATTCTCTCTTTATCCGTTTCTGTCAGGAACTTACTACGAAAGTCCATATTCTTCTATTTTATTGTAAAATTGAAGAAAAGTAAAACTTTTTTTGAAAAAAATGATATAATGTTCCTATGAGTGCACAGAAAAAAACTCAAACAAATCGAAAATCAACATCAAAGCGCAAAACTGGAACTGCCAGAAAAGGCTCTTCAACAAGAAAGAAGACTTCTTCAAAAAAGGTAAATATTCCAGTATACAAAACAATCATTTTATGCCTGAGCATAATTATTATTTGTCTTGTGCTTTTACTCATTACTACACTTCCAAAAAAATCAGTTTCAGAATCAGAAACTTATTCTATTACAGAACGCTTCGAAGAATATCCACCTAAAACAGAACCTGAAAAGCTTTCGTCTCCGGAAATACAGCTGGAAGAAAAAAAGCCTGATATTGAAAAAGCAAAACCTGAACATAAACCCGCTCCTGAACCTAAAAAAGAAAGTCCCGCAAAACAAACAGAAACTAAGAAGCAGGAAGAAAAAAAGTCTGAACCTGCGCCACAAATAAAAAAATCAGAAGACCAACCTAAAGAAAAAGCAAAACCTGCACCCGCAAAGGCCTTTGGTTTTGAAAAGGCAAAGAATAAAGCCCAGCTCATTTTTGTTTTTGATGATGGCGGTCAAAACCTTGAACATTTGAAGAAATTTCTTGAGCTGCCCTTCCCTATTACAGTTGCAGTTCTTCCTCAAATAACACATTCCCAGGAAGCCGCACAGATGGTAAGAAAGTCTGGAAACGAAGTGATTCTTCATCAGCCAATGCAGTCTGTTAACCCTAATATTAATCCGGGGCCTGGCGCTATTACCCCAGACATGAGCGAAGAAGAAATAAAGCAGCAGCTTTTCATGAATATAAATCAGATTGGTCCGATTGCCGGAATGAATAATCACGAAGGCTCTGGAATTACTGCCGACATTGATAAAATGGAAATCATTCTTAAAGCAGCAGAACAGGCAGGCATTTATTTCTTAGACAGCCGCACAAACGTAGAAACAAAGGTACCTTATGTTGCAAAAGGTCTTGGCTACACATACTATGAACGAAATATCTTTTTGGATAACGAAAAAACTCGAGCAAACGCACTTTCAGAAATTAAAAAAGGTCTTGCTCTTGCCAATAACAATGGAAGCGTTATAATGATAGGACACGTCTGGAGTGCAGATTTTCTACCGGCTCTGCTCAAAGAAATCTATCCTGAATTAGTTTCTCAAGGATATACATTCAGCCTTGTAAGCAAGTCTAATGCACAAAAGCGATGAGGATAATAAATGATAGTACTTGGTATAGAAAGCAGCTGTGATGAAACAGCTTGTGCTATTGTCGAAGACGGCAAAAAAATCTTAAGCAATGTTGTTGCAACTCAGATTCCTTTTCATGAAGTTTATAAGGGTGTTGTTCCAGAAATTGCAAGCCGCAAGCATGCAGAATGGATTTTGCCGGTAGTAAAACAGGCTCTTAAAGAAGCAGATCTCCCTCTTGAAAAAATAGACGCAATTGCAGCCACAAACCGTCCTGGTCTTATGGGCTCGCTCCTTGTTGGATTTACTTTTGGAAAAACACTCGCCTGGTCTACAGGAAAGCCTTTTATTGCAATTAATCATATGCTTGGTCATTTGTATGCAGCACAGCTCCAGACTGATGTTGAATATCCGTTTCTGGGACTTTTAGTAAGCGGCGGCCACAGTATTATCTGTAAAGTAAATGATTTTGATGATCTTGAAATTCTTGGAACTACAGTAGACGATTCTGTTGGAGAAGCCTTTGATAAGGTTGCAAAGTTCTACGGCCTTGGATATCCTGGCGGAGTTATAATTGATAACCTTGCAAAAAAAGGAGACCCAAAGGCTGCAAAGTTCCCGGTTCCAAAGCTTGATGAAGAAACTCACCGTTATGATGTTTCTTTTTCGGGACTTAAAACTGCTGTAATTCATCAGTGCGATTTATTCTGGCAGCCAGGCTATGAACATTCAACCGAAAACATGTGTGCAGCATTCCAGGAAACTGCTATAAAAACTCTTGTAGGAAAGTTGCTTCGTGCCGCAGATGATACTGGACTTAAAACAGTAGTATGCGGTGGTGGTGTTGCAGCTAACTCAAGATTGCGCCAGATGCTTGCAGAACGCGATGATCTTAACTGCATCTTCCCTCCACTAAAGCTTTGCGGAGATAACGGTGCTATGATTGCGGGTGTTGCATATCACTTCTTAAAACGCGGAGACAGAAGCGGAATTGATACTGTTACTTGTGCAAGGATTCCTCAGTTTAAGAGAGGATTGGAGCAGGTACGTCATGTGTAAGGCCGCTGTTTTTTTAGAACTCTACTTTAATTCCGGCGCCAATCTTCAAGCCGTCGGCAGATTTGTCTGTAAAAACTGAAATTGGGAAAAACACAGATAATTCAGGACCATATTTTGTTTTACCATAATAGAACATCCAGTCAATTCCAGCTGAAACATATAAAAAGCGGACATTCTCATAGAACCAGCTGTTCATATAATCAATATCACTCTGAACTGTTCCTGTAAAACCAGGATCCTCTCCCTGAACGTTAGAAGGAACTGTTGCAAAACGAAAGAGCCCCGCAACCCCCGCAAGAATACTCCAGCTGTATTTATTGCGGTAATTCAATTTAAACACAATAGGAAGATTCAGCAGAAAATTAAAAGTAAGACCTGTACGATTTTCTACTTCGGCAGGGAGCACCATTTGGTCATAAACAAGGTTATATGAAGTAAAAAATCTGAGTGAAGGCTGAAAGGAAATAGCGGTATAGTTTGGGATTGAAAGACCAATGTAAACAGGAATATCAATAGGAGACGGTGCACTTATAAACTTACCGTCTGCCGATCTTGTATGAGAGTTTATAGATACCGTTGGGGTTATTCCAAAAAGAAAGTCCAGTCGGTGAATGAGGGCCTGTGACTGAATAAGCTCTTCTACTTCGGTAACGCTCATGTTCTGTTCATCAACATACTCGCGTTCAGAAGTTTCCTGTATTTCCTGAATATCCGGGTGTTCAGATGCTTCCTGTGCAAAAAGGACTGCAAAATTATTAAAGAGAAGTATTATTGTCAAAAAAATAAAACGCTTCATCCTAATATCGCCGTCTCCGATTATTATCTGATCTTGCTATATAATGTAGCATTTAAATCAACACTTAGGAAACCGCTGCGGCTGACTTTGTAAAAATCGCTTTGTTCCCATGCTGCATAAAGAGTTGTACCGCTTATTACAAAATCAGAATAAACATATCCAACATCAAGCTTTGGAAGTCTTATTGCGACAGGCTTTCCGCCACGAAGGATATGTTTGCCAGGTAATGCGCCTTCTATAAAAAGAGTTCCGTCTTCAAAAAGAGCGGCACTCCAGCTTTGCGAAATTATTGCTTTTGCATTGAGTTCCTCTTCAAAAGAACCCGCAATTTCATTCTCATAAATACGGGGAGAGCTTCCCGCTGCCGATTTTACTTCCATCAAAAATGGGATTGTATTGTCAAAGCCCTGCAACATTGTGCGGATTCTTTCTGGTGCCTGGGAATATGGCTTTACACTCATCATATCGCGGAATTCTTTTACAGAAGATTCCTCTACATTAATTAAATCGTCTGCAGAAACTGGCGAAATTGAAACAATTGGACTAGCTGGGCGGAATTTTATATATGAAAACTCTGTTTTACTTGCGCCTGCATTATCGTCCTGAACAGATTTTATGCTGCAGAACCATTCATTGCCATCCCAATAATAATCTGTGATTTCGGAATTCTTTTTGTCTGTAAGATTTGTACAGTTAATTACAGGATATGATATTTTTGAAGCGTCATCAAACTGAACAAGGAAAAGGTGTGAGCCAGAATCGTTTTTATATGAGGCTAAAGAAACTGTATCATTAAAGAATACACTTTTATAAACAGAAAAAAGCGGCGTTCCGTCTATAAAAACAAGGTTCCCAGCGGTTCTGTTAGCAAAAATATTTATATCCTTTGCAAGAGAGATTTTATCGCCTTCAAAACAGATAACGCCAAGTCTGTTTGCAAGGGCGTAGGCTTTTACTTTTCCATCTGCGTCTGCGGCTCCATTGTTTGCAGAAGAAATGCGGATTGCTTCTGTATATGGAAAAGAGCCAGCAAATGGTGCATTTCGTGGGCTATCTATCTGTGCAAAACCATCCTGAGTAAAATAATACCAGGCGTGATCTGTTTTTTGAGTTCCAATTTCTACAATTTCAGGCTTATCCTTTGATTTATCCTTTTTTTTACAGGAGCACAAAAGCAAAGAAGTAAGGCATAAAAGCGCTGCCGTAATTACAAAACCTGATTTTCCGACGTTAAAAATTTTTTTCATATCTCCTTAATGTATATCGGCATAGAAATAAACTCAAGTGATATATTTTTTGCAGAAGATGCAGAAATTAAAATGCCGAAAGAATCGCATGCAAAAAGCTCCGGCACATCTTTTTTTACAGTCACATAAGGCAGACTTGCTTGGCGCATAAAATCATTTTCGGGAACATAAGCTGAAAAAACATCAAAATCAAGTTCAACGCAGATGGCTTGGCTTAGTTTGAGTTTAGTTGCAGTAAAGTTGCGATAGGCAATACCTTCAAGCACTTCCTGAGTATCGAGCAGCCAGGGATTATAAAAAGGGGAGAGCTCCTCCTGATTTTCAATTTGAGAAAAGACTGACTGCTGTTTTTCTTCAAGAGTGTTCAGAAGTTTTTCCCAATTAAAGGATGAAGCATATTCATTGATGAAGGTTTTGCTATACCCGCTTTGTTCTAATGCATCTAGTGCTGTATTATACACGTTTGCAGCATATCCCCCGCTCCAGGTTATTGATTTTGAATAGGGATATATGGTTCCGGCACTTTTGAAAAACTGACTTTGAGTCACAATCACTGGTCTTGCGATTATACAGCAGCGACGGTTTTTAGGGAGTTGAAGGCAGATTGTCTTTTGATCTGGCAGGGCTTCGACAGGCTCAGCCACCTCAGGTAAATCAGCCAACCCTGATAGATTTACACTCCATTTTTCCAGCTCGGGTAAATACTCGGGCCACTGGGGAAGTTCAAACTCCACAGTCTCGTCCAAGGGCATAAACTGGCAGGAGCTCATCGTTAGCACCAGAAATCCGCATAAAACAATAAGGCATAATTTAAATATATTTCTCATGCCTATATATTAGAAATAAAAGTGGACTTGTTACAAAAATTTTGGAAAAAAATGAAATTTATTTGAATTTTTTGATCTCTGCCTGGCACAACTGATCGCAAAGCTCATTGTATTCTATGCCCGCATGACCTTTTACCCAGTTCCAGGTAACATCAAGAGCCGCATTAAGCTCGTCTAACTGCATCCAAAGTTCCTGATTTTTTACAGGCTTCTTATCTGCAGTTTTCCAGCCCTTTGCTTTCCAGCTGTGAATCCATTGAGTAATTCCGTTTTTTACATACTGACTGTCTATATTTACAGTGATGTGACGTCCCGCAAAGCTTGGAGTATTTTTTACAACAGAAAGCCCCGCAATTGCAGCACTAAGCTCCATTTTGTTGTTAGTAGTCATTGCTTCGCCACCGCTAAGGCTTTTTACAACCCCATCGGCAATAACAACAATACCCCAGCCACCAGGACCAGGGTTTCCAGAGCATCCACCGTCTGTATAAATGATTATGTCGTCCATTATACAAGCACACCTTTTGTAGAAGGAATGGCACCACCGCGACGTTCGTCAATGCTTACTGCTTCGCGGATTGCGCGGCTGACAGCTTTGAATGCGGCTTCAATTTTGTGGTGATCACTGCGACCACGGATTGTATCTATGTGCAGATTGCACTGTGCAGCATTTACAAAGCCCTGCCAGAAATCTTCAAAGCAATCAGTCTGGAAAGAAGCTTCTTTTCCGTCATCACCAATTGAAACAAGCGGTACGCCTGTGAGTTTAGCGTCGTTTACAAGATATGCACGGCCACCAAAATCTACTGCAGCCTGAACAAGAGACTCATCCATCGGATAAATGAAAAATCCTGCACGGTAAATGCCGGCACAGTCACCAAGCGCCTTCTTAAAGCATTCGCCAAGTACAATTCCAGTATCTTCAATTGTGTGGTGCTGGTCTACATTAAGGTCACCCTTAATAGTTCCGGTCAAATCAAAAAGCCCGTGCTTGCAGAAAGACCTGAGCATGTGATCAAAAAATCCAATTGGATTTTTAACATCGCACTTGCCTGTTCCATCAAGGTTCAGGGTAAGTTCAATCTGAGTTTCACCAGTTTCACGTTTTACTGTTGCAGTTCTCATTCCGACCTCCTACAGCATTACCTTTCTAAGTTCGTATTCAACAATATCGGTTGCGCCAAGTGACTGGAGTTTTGGGAGCAGTACTGGGACATCCGATTTTTTTACTGCGATTTTTACGGCAAATCCGTCGTCGTTGAAGAGTGGAGAAACTGTCGGGCTCTTCATGGCTGGGATGCCTTTTATGAGCTTGTCAAAATCGGCTTTGGAAACATTCATTTCGAGCATTACGCGGTTGCGGGCGTTCAAAACTGTTTCAAAAAGCATTTTGAGTTCCATGATTTTCTGTTTTTTCTCTGGGTCTTCCATGGCCTGGCGCGAAGCATACATTCTTGTTGAACTTTCCATAAGGGTGTCTACAATCTTAAGGCGGTTGGCTCGCAGGGAAGAACCTGTAGAAGTATTATCAATAAGAATCTGAGCGATTGAATCTTCTGTGTCCTGAACAAAGCCTTCGCTGGTTCCCCAGGTGCGGAAAATCTCGCCGTCGATTTTTTTGTTTTCTACCCACTGGCGGCTCAAGGTCTGGTATTCTGTTGCAATTGTAACTTTGTTTTTAAGAAGTGTATCCAGATCTTTTGTATCCGGAATTGCAGCAACAATGCGTACAGGGTCAAAACCAAGGTCCATAATTTCTACAACCTTGTCCTGAACACCGTTTTCGTAAACCCAGTCTTTACCGCTAAAACCAAGGTCGGCCTTGTTGTTGGCAAGAAGAAGACTTGTAATCTGTGGCTTTACAACCTGAAAAGCCAGATCCTTCTGGTTGGTTGTAGGAAAATATGTTCTGTCCGGGAGCGAAATTGAAATGCCCACGTCACTCAAAAGTTCATAAACTGATTCATAAATGCGGCCCTTGGCCAATAAAATTTTTAATTTGTCCATAATAATACCTTTTAAATATATATTATATTAGATTTCTGGATTATACAACACTAACACGAAAATCAATCAGGAATTAGAACTTCCCTTCGAATCCAAAATTAAATAGCTTTTCCGGGCGGTGTTGTTTTGGACCAAAGGCAAAAGAGAGGTAGACGTTGTTGCGGTAAGCTGAGTTTGCATAGGTTCCTATGTTTGGAGTGAAGCCCAGCGACAGCTTTAGTTTTGCGTATTGTTTGTAGGTAAGGTCGCCTGATTTTATCTGATCAAGGTAGGTATCTGCATTAGTAAGGTGCCAGTTTTGGGCGGCTTCTGTTGCGTTGATGTAATCAAAACCGCCGGTGTAGCTTATGGTTAGTATAACATCATTTACGAAAATCGCAGAAAATCCGGGAATTGCTTTTTGAATATCATATCCGAACAAAACAGTTTCTGTATTTACTTTTATCAGGCGATAATCTGATGCGCTCAAAGAAAAGAGACTTGTATTTACTTTTGTTGGAAGGTTATAAGTAAAATTATCTATACACAAAATTGGAAGCAGCTTTGGAATATAAACATCTGCATCAAATTCCACATCATAAATATTACAAATCTTGTTTTTGTATGGTTCCAGGTCTGTTTCATAAGAATGTGCAAGCCCGGTTGTCAGAGTAATTCCTTTTCGTTCGTAAGTTCCAGGACCGCAGGTAAAAACATTTGTCCAGCTTGCAGAATAAATCTCAAGTGACGAAAAAGAAGTGTTATCATTTTTATCGGACAACTTTCCGTACCTTGCATTTTCGCGAGCGGCAAACAAAACTGCATATCGTCTGCCAAAATCAAAACCAGAAGAAATTGAAACCGAACCGCCAAGCTCCTTGAAACCTGATTCATGTATTTTAAGCGTAGAAATCAGAGAATACTGTAATAGGTTTGTATCTGTCCCGCTCTGATAGCTAAAATCAAAAATCCCGCATTTTGATGAAAAATCATAACCCCCAGAAATCATTGTAACACCTGAATACCAGGGAGAGGAATTCATATAAGTTAATCCAAGGGTTGGAACATTCGAAGCAATTCCGCCAATAGGAATAAGGAAGCCGTTGAAGGCATACTGGAACGGAGAATAGTTTTTATAAGGAAGCGGCTGTGGAAGAGGAACAGAACTGTTTTCTATTGGAGAGTGCGCTGCTATTGCAGCAATTTCATCACAAGTCCACCAGCCGTCTGACAATTCCAAAAGTCGTGACTGTTTATAAAACTGTGCAGTGTAATAAATATGACCATTCTTCTGAACTGGTGTATAAACA
>JAEEGH010030201.1_pt1 | contig 10548 bp, 9 predicted proteins | sample 9134181 | NCBI WGS metagenome assembly JAEEGH01 (sample SAMN16246544, study PRJNA631951) | gut metagenome | biome: gut microbiome; feature: rumen; material: DP-attached | host: Bos | place: Iran: Karaj | collected 2018-10 | reverse complement strand
AATCCCGCATGGACAGACATCCATAGGGAATCGGTCATGAAAAATCGCGGCGCAAATATGGCCATTTTTTCAATATCAAAAAAAATGCTATCTTTGCCTCATCTAACAACCGGATATGAATCAGCGCATTACACATACCATTTTTCCGCCACCATGTTTTTTGGCAGAGTCGTTCACCTTCTCCGCAAAAGAAAAGGACTCCGAAACCGGCTTTTCTTACTTTGGTTCAACGTATTACAGCTCCGATTTGTCCATCTGGCTCAGCGTGGACCCGATGAGTGGGAAATATCCCTATCAATCGAACTATGTTTATTGCAGTAATAATCCGATAATGGTGGTTGATCCTAATGGGGAGGACGAGTGGGATTTGGCTCGAGATGGAACTTTGACTAAAAGAAAAGATGGAAGAACAGATGTTGACATTGTGCATGCAACAGATAAGAAGGGTAAAGATATTAGTCGATATTATAAAGCTGGCTCTATTAATCAAAATCCCGATAGCTATCCAGGTTTTTTAATATTAGACAAAGAAGACCCTGATAATAGCAGAATAGACTTTAATACAGATATTATGACATTTACCGATGCAAGTATTGCTACTGATTTCTTTGAATTTGCAGCTGAAAACACTGATGTTGAATGGGCATTAAACATTGGTAAGGAAGAAACTATTGTTGGAACGTCGCATCAAAAAGTTTTCAACCAAGTTAGCAGTCCCAAAGACGTTCTATACCAAATCCACAGTCATTGGAGTGACAGACACAAATTAAGTTATAAAGGCCCTAATGGCGAGCCTTGTCCAACTTGCGATATTCCTATGATGATAAAGAATCCCAACACATTTAAAGTATACGAAGCTTTTAATCGCCGATACGTTTCGATGGATGCCCAAAAAAACTTCAGATACGAGATTTCTAATAACATCCAAAAATCAATAAACCTATTAAAAAAAATAAATCACCTTTGGTACAGATAATGAAATCAATGAGGAATATTATTAGTATAATCAATATAATCAGTATTATTTTATTGTTGTCTCCTTTGATGTGTGACGCACAGGAAGGGGCACAGTACAAAACACAACTGAAACACCTGCGAATTAAAAATAATTGTTTCAAAAAGATGCTGTTATCCAATATATTACAGACCAAAGAAGACTATGTTTTCCTTCCAAGAAATGATACGATTTTCACCTATGTCGGCTTTGCACCAAAGACTTTTCTTCCTGAATTGTGCTGTAGTTTTGGCAATTTGTATATTGATAATCCTTTAACCGGATACTTTTCTTGTAACAATAAGAATTGTTATGTGTTTGGCGAATCGTATAGGCTTTTTTTAAAAAAAACGAAAAAAATGATACAAGTGCCTAACAACATTTCTTGGTTGGCTCACTTGTCGGAAATCAAATCGCGGGAGGACACTTTATTACCACAATTATCATTGTTGATTGATGGTAAGAATCTTCGTAATATTGATGGCGTTTATGCTTGTGATAAAGTTGAGTACACACTTCACATTGATCCTTTCTTAATGGTTTATGCCTTTCACAGAAGAAAATTTATTCCTTTGGGCAATTTAGACAGATATCCCTATTCAGTTATTGAATATATAGAAAACAAGCAATGAATCCAACCGTAACATATTATCCGTCAATCTTTCAGATTTCCATCGGGGATGTCTTCCGCGCGAATATACGTGGTTTGCAGGATCCTGATCTGCAGGGCTACACCAAACATTATTACGCCGAATCCGAGCGCATCACCTCCCAGATCGGCCGCGGCAACTTCTCCACTTTGGTCACGCCCGTGACGGACACCGCCACGGCCAACCGCAAGGTGCGCCGCGCCGACAGCCTTGTGCTGGCACTCAACCCCAGCATCACAGACACTGTTGCGCAGCATTCCTACCTCACTTCCCTTACCGACCGTCAGAAGGACACTTGCGAAGCCTACTGGTACCACCCCGACCATCTCGGTTCCTCCTCATGGATAACCTACACCGACGGCTCCGCCGTGCAGCACCTGCACTACCTCCCCTGGGGCGAGGACTTTGTGGACCAGCGCACAACCTCGTTCAATTCCATGTTCACCTTCTCCGCAAAAGAAAAGGACTCCGAAACTGGTCTAAGCTACTTCGGCTCACGGTATTACAGCAGCGACTTGAGCATTTGGCTCAGTGTGGATCCGATGAGTGACAAATATCCTTCTCTAAGCCCGTATGTGTATTGCGCGGATAACCCGGTGAAGTTGGTGGATCCGGAGGGGGAGGATATTGTGCCGTCCAATAAATTTATAAACTCCACATATTTTATTGTTTTCCAAAAGATGACGAAAAACAATGTATATAAACAATTATCTTCCAGATTTTCCAACAACGATAATAAACTGAATTTTCATTTGGATTACAACACGAATCCATTCACATCAAATGCTGGTCGAGATGGAATCAACAAAAGCATTTTAATAAGGGAAAATGGAATTATCATAAGTGGAGATATTTTTTCTGAATATGGAAGACCAAATGGAATAGAGTTTTCAGAAATTGCAAAGGTTCAAGTACTACTACATGAGATTATCCATGCTAACAACAAGTTAGACAACATTCAAACACCCAATCATGATGGATTTGACAGAGAGAAAGTTCTCTTGGGGCTCATTGAATATAACGAAACAAACAATTTGGGCTATTCAAATGATGATTTAGAGATTCTTTCTTGGTGCGGACTAACGAAATCAAACGAATTTAAAGAATACATAAACAGTCAATCAAGAAAAAATGGAAATTCTGAAGAAAAAGAAATACAAGCTTTTAATATCCGATTGAATTTGTTATTAATTAATAAGGCTCCCGAAGCCCGTCAAGAAGATTAATCATGATTAGACAACTGTTTTTTTTGTGCGGTTTCTTGTTCTTAGTGTCAATACACATTTCAGCGCAATGTAGAGAATATGTGTTTGATTCATATAATGAATGGAGTGACACGACATTCTATAACCCATTAATTATAGAAGTGATACATTATAACCACAACACATTTTCCATAACAGATAAATCAACATTTCAAATGTCATTTGACAACTTGTTTAAAAAGAAAAAAGGGAAATGGTATGTCTCGGTTAATAACGGAAAAAATTGGTTTCTTTTTTTTGATAAAAAAAGGAATCAGCAGGGCCCGTTGGATATCAATGGATACAAAATATTGATTATCTGGCAAAAAACAGAATGTAAGGATGGCAATCAGGATATCTATTGTTTTAAGTATAAACCATATAATGACATTAACAATCCTATCATTGTCAATGACAGTACGGAGTTCTACTATGTTGATTGGGATAAACCATTTTTTTATTTCACATATGATGATGGAATAATTGGTATAGAAATAACAGAGTGCATTCCGGCTCTTTTCATTAGACAAGATAAAATATATTTAAAAGAATGTCTGTTTCTGTTTGACAGCAGGTTGTTCCCCGACTAATGCATCTTGTTTTTTGTACACAAAACTACTTTATGGCTCAATCATATGTTCTTATACTGTAGCCCTCCGTTCTCCGTGGCACGCGCCTGCCGCGCCGCGACATTGTGTGTGTGTGTGTGCGCGCGTTTCTACAGATATGCAACGCCTAACGGCGTTAGGGGAGGGGACAAAGAACTGAGAACATAGAATGGAGACCAAAGAACAGAGAACAAAGAATCGGAAACCGCAAATCGCAAACCGCCAATCGAAAAAATCACTACCTTTGCCCCCGCAATGAACCGTTCCCGCACATATAGCCCCGCCACCCGCCGTGCGTTTCCCGCGCTGCCTGCGCAGGCATACGTGCCCGCTGGCAGGGCGCAGAAGCGGGAGAGTGTACTGCAATTGGCCATGACAAACAGTCCGAAGTAGTTATTCCCGATGCGGAACTTGATTGTTTTTTTTACCCCAAAGCCTTAACATCTATGTTCAAACTCATATACAGAATCTTGTTAATATCCATCGTGGTTCATGCCGGAGCGAATTGCCTGAATGCCCAATTTGACGCAATGATACCCGACAGCACCTACATCTCAGCCATGTCCAATATTGATGAGCTCAAATTGTACAAGACTGTGCTGGTGTCCGAGAATCCGTTCCTGTGCATGCGCATCGCCACAGAAGAGTATCATGGTGAGGCCGTCGTCAGCTTTAAAGATTTAAAAAAATGGTTTGAACGTAGCAACCGAACGGATAGTGTGTCTCTTTCGGAATTCTCTTTGGCGATTTTGATGGGCGACACCCTGAAGACAGGTCTCCATGGCTTGACATACCACAAGGTTGACAGCATCATTCCATTGAAAGACCTCAAGCAGAGTCTGGATACATGCTTGAGACAATGCAATGCCGGAGTGTTTGACTACAACTTGATTGCCAGTCTCTTTCATTACCATATATTAATTGAGCGATTGGATGAACTGGCATATGATGCACACCCATATTGGAGGTTCTCTTTTTATTATTACAATGGAACCGAAAACTCTTTTAAGCAAACAAACAAGCTCCTAAATGAATCGTTGATCCTTTTTTTGGACTCGATAGATGTAAAAGATGGGTTCTATCTTGCTATGAATAAAGATTTTGAACCGTCAAATTCTTTTCAATCGCGTTATGGAGAATATGTGATCCGATACTTTCCATGTTGGACCATCTCACATGGCAAAAAGGTCCCCAAAAATGCCAATGTTGTATTGATGGATTCTTTTCGGGTGTATGAAGGGGATTGCATAGTATCATATATGTTTTTTAAAGCGAAAAAAATCACAATAAAAGGGAAACGCCATTATATTGCCGAAGTGGCTCAACAGAAAAGTTATCGATATTCCTATGACAAAAAGCAACTTGATTGGGTCCTTCTATCTCCTCGCTTGGTTGAGATTCATTGATTGTCAAGACGATTATAATTGTATTGTACCCCAGAAATTGGACAAAAACTAACCGGGACGCGGGGAGATTCCGCCGCTCCTGTCCCGCGAAACACAATAGCGTTGAGCGGAATCCCCAAACATTCAGGGTACCGCAAACCGTAAATCGAAATAATCAATTCCCAATGACGAACTTCCTTAACTCCTTAGTTCCTTAACTTCTTAACTATAGCCCCAAATCCCAATTCCCGACGGCCAACCCCCAATCGTAAACCGTAAATCCCCCCATTTTTATTCCGCTTCTTCTGTTTATAATTTTTTCAAAATCGGACAAATACAACCGTCATTCTTTATATTTTTGCCTGCCAATTTATATTACAATGAAAAAGACCGTATTATTTTTATTTTGTGCCTGCTTCCTGCTCACCGGATGCGTGACCAAGCAGAAATACAATGAATTGCAAAGCCAATACAAGAAATGCCAGGAGGAACTGACCTACGCCAACTCGGAGAACCTGGACTACGCGAACGCCAAGAAACAGCTCACCGCCCAACTGGAAAGCCTGACCGCGGAAGCCGACCAGCTGAAGAAGGACACCCTCTCGCTGGCCCGCAAGCTGCGCCAGTCGGAGCGCGACCTGGCCAAAGCCACCAAGGACTACGATGACCTGCTCAAGGATTTCGGCGAGCTCAACGTCAGCAACCAGAACAAGATGAATGACTTGCTGAAGAACATCGACAAAATCAAAGACGAACTCAATGCGAAAGAGAAGCTTCTGAACGCCCAGCAGGATTCCCTCGTCGCCGCTAAGGCCACCCTGGAAGCCAGAGAGGCCCGCATCCAGGAGATGCAAGCCATTTTGAACCAAAAGGACGCCGAGGTCAAAGCCTTGAAAGACAAGGTGAGCGCAGCCCTGAAGGGCTTCGAGGGCAGCGGTCTCAACGTGCATGAGAAAGACGGCAAGGTGTATGTGTCGATGGACGACAAGCTGCTGTTCGCCTCCGGCAGCTGGACCATCAACGAGCAGGGCCTGAACGCCATCCGCAACTTGGCCAGCGTTCTGGAGAACGAGAAAGAAATCTCCGTGCTGATTGAGGGCCACACCGACAACGTGCCGTACCGCGGCAACGGGCAGGTGAAGGACAACTGGGACCTGAGCGTCATGCGCGCCACCTCCGTGGTGAGAGCCCTGCTGAAGAGCGGCAATATCGAGCCGGTGCGCCTCTCCGCCTCCGGTCGCAGCGAATACCTCCCCATTGACACGACTGACAACGCCGAAGCACGCGCCAAGAACCGCCGCACGGAAATCATCCTCACCCCCAATTTGGACCAGCTGTTCCAACTGATCCAGAACAACTAACATGCGGTTCACGGAGACGCTGCTGGCCTGGTACGACGAGCACAAGCGCTCCCTGCCCTGGCGTGATCAGCACGACCCCTACAAGATCTGGGTATCCGAAATCATCCTGCAACAGACACGTGTACAGCAGGGGTGGGACTACTATCTGCGCTTCATAGAGGCCTTCCCCACCCCACAGGCATTAGCGGAAGCCTCTGAGGAACAAGTCCTTCTGCTATGGCAGGGCTTGGGCTATTACTCCCGTGCCCGCCACATCCACGCCGCCGCAAAGCAGATCATGCGCGACCACAACGGCATTTTCCCAAACAAATACGAGGACATCCGGGAACTGAAAGGCATCGGCGACTACACAGCAGCGGCCATCGCCTCCATCGCCTTCGGGCTACCCTACCCCGCCGTGGACGGCAACGTGCTACGAATCATGAGCCGCATCTTCGGCATCACGGACGACATCGCCCTGCCTGCCACCCGGAAAGCCGTCACCGACCTCTGCCTCCAGCATATCGACCGCCAGCGGCCCGGCATCTTCAACCAGGCCTGCATGGACTTCGGGGCCATCCAGTGCGTGCCGCAGAACCCGTCATGCGACGACTGCCCGTTTCAAGAAGAGTGCTATGCGTATCGGAACCAACTCGTACACATCCTGCCGGCCAAAAGCAAAGCCAAAGCCAAGCGGGACCGTTTCCTTCATTTCTTCCTATATATATATAATGATAAAACCATTTTGGAGAAACGGACGGGGCGCGACATCTGGCGCAACCTGTACCAGTTGCCCGTGGAGGAAACCCCGAACGATGAGGATATGTCGGATGGTAAAGTATTGGAGCTGAGAGAGGTGCTGAGTCATCAGGTCATACACGCCCGTTACTATCTCCGGCAGGGAAAGCCGCTTCCCGCCTTGAAAGATAATCAGATAGAAGTGCCACTTGCCGAGATTCGGAACTTTCCGATGCCCAAGATCATGCTGCAATTTTTAACCCATATAGAATACTGATTCACTCTTATGGACGAGCGACAAGACGAATATTACATGCGGATGGCGCTGAACGAGGCCATGAACGCCTACGATGCCGACGAGGTACCGGTGGGTGCCGTCATCGTGCTGGAAGACAAGATCATCGCCCGCGGGCACAACCTCACCGAGACGCTGCGCGACGTGACCGCGCACGCGGAAATCATGGCCATCACGGCGGGCGAAAACGGCCTCGGGGCCAAATATCTGCGCAACTGCACCCTCTACGTCACGTTAGAGCCGTGCGTCATGTGCGCCGGCGCCATCATGCACGCGCAAATCCAACGGCTGGTATATGGCGCCTCCGACCCCAAAAGGGGATACACGCTCTACAATGCCGATTATCTTTCCAAATTAGTGAAAATCCGAACTGGCGTATTGGAAGAAGAGTGCTCCAGTTTGCTGAAAAACTTCTTCAAGGAGAGGCGTTAAAAAAGGATAGGTTCTTCAATATCGTTATTTTTCACCTTTGTCATACTGTGGTTTGACAAATTTTTCTTATTATTGCTTTCGTTTTGCAAAACCCGTAAATTGTATGATTATGGATAAAAAAATGTCGGCTGTTTTTGTTTTTATATTTCTGATATTCAGCAATATAGCTTTTCCCCAAACAGAAAATCCATACGCAGGCTTCGACCCGTCGTCGCTGAAGCAAAATGCGCAATACACGCGCAATTTCGCACCCAACAACTACAAACCCGATATTTTGTACAAGTGTCTGGCGGACATGATGGACCTGGCCCGCGCCCAATACCGCTTCCTCCCGCCGCTGGAGCACAACGTCCAGATGGACTCCACGGCGCAGTTCCAGGCTGACTATGAAGCTGTCAAGGACGAGAAGACCGAGGAGAACATGGCCCCCTACAAAACACTGCCCTACCGCCTGCGCAAGTACGGCCTCGCGGGTAACGGCATCGAATTAGTGGCGAAAACCAAAGCCTACCTCGGCGAGGTGGAATATACCTACTACGACCTCTGCCTGGCCACCCTGCAAAGCCTGCTCAAGAATGTCAAAACCGCCGACGTCCTGCTCGACAAGCAGCACTCCTTAGTGGGTATCGGCTTCAACACCGACATGATGATGAAGAGCATGTATTTCTCCGTCATCCTCGGCAACGACCGCACCCTCGGCTACAAGACCCCCATCGGGGCCAGGGACCTGCCCTACACCAAAGGCATGGCCGGCCTCAAGGCATACGACGACAAAGTCTGCAAAAAGTGCGCCTCCGAACCGGGCCTGGAAGCCCTTTCCGAATACATCAGCGTGAACAAGAACGGCGATGTTTATCTGACTTGCAACGACTATAAGAATCTGAAGAAACTCATCGGCAAAGAGGGCGACGCCATCGCGCTTGATTACGTGCAACACAGCCAGTACGACTGCGATGACCTGACTGTGGATTACGACCATGCGCACCGCGGCACCGTCTCCAAACCCATCACCTACGAAAAAATCTTCGAGGCAAACGAAAACGCCAACCTGAAATCCGGCAAGTTAGTGGCCAAGATCGGATCCGTACCCGAGACCATCGAGCTGAATCAGGATATGGACATCTACATCCTGGTGCTGAAAGAGGGTAACTGCGTATGTCGCACGATTTTCCCCAAACATATCGAGACCAAAAATGCCGATTACACCGAGAAAATCAATTTCCTTAAGGACATGACGGGCATCAAGAGTACCGGCGAATGGGTGCCTTCCACGGAGGACGGCGACTTCAGCATCACCTTCCCCTACGTGCACAAGAAAACCGACTACACGTGCGCCACGTTCGACTCGTTGCTGACCACCGTGAACGTGCCCGAATACACGATGAAGAAAATCGAAATCATCGCACACAACTCGCCCAATTATTATAAAGACGTGAACTATCAGAAGATACAGCAGAAACGTGCCGATTTTCTGAAGAAGAGCATGATGACCAAATATCCCGGCGTGGAGATCACCATCTCCTACGATTTCTGCTGGGAGCTTTTTAAAAAGAATATTGTAAACCACGGCGAGTATTACGACCTCAGCTTCCTGACCTTGGAGGAGGGAGCCAAGCAGCTGAAATCGGACAGCTACGCCCTGAAAGTGTTGGACAGCGGCTATCTGGCCCCGTGCCGCTTCTACGAAATCAAATACTACGTCACCTACCCGATCGAGACCAAGGACAAGGAACAGAAATTCGTCACGTGGAAATTCAACAACGCGATGGCCAACAAGAACAAAGGGCTTGCAATGGCCATCGAGAACTACATGATCGACCAGATGGAGAAGGGCAACTACTCCGCCGACCTGCTTTCGGAGATGAACATCCCGACGAAGAAGGAGTTCCAGACGTTGCTCAACAACCGTCTCTACATGCAGTACTATGACGAAACCAAGATGACTCCCTCCATCGCCAAGCGGATGACCACGGTATATAACCTCAACCCGGCCAACCAGCCCCTGCTTTTCAACATCACCGTGTGCGACGTGTTCCAGACCCCGATCCGCTCCGCCGCCGACATCACGAAGATACAGGCCAACATCGACAAGCTCTACGCCATTCCCGGCATCTCGAGAGAGAAGGTCAACAGCCTGAATATGGAGTTCCAGCTTAAGATCATAAACTATTTGGATACGGTTCCCGTGACGACCGAAACCGCTGCGCTTTCTGCTGCCACCTTCGCCAAGATCAAAGAGATACGCAATCCCAAGATGGACAGCTGGCAGAACGCTTACAAGTTAGCCTCCTATTTTGTGAAGAAGCATGACTACACGTACGCGCTCTCGTTGATGGATCCCTTCTTGGACGAGAAGAACATCGCGGAGGATTTCATCTTCTCCTATATCTCTATTGCCGCTCACCGCGAGCAGACCTACCTGAGTCCGATGTTCACGAAGGCCGTGAAGATGGCTGCCGAGCGCGACATCCCGCGTCTGTGCGGCCTCTTCGACAAGCTGCCGGTTTCTGTCTTGGAGAACGAGGCAGTGCGCGCTATCATCTGCAAGTCCTGCAAATAGGTTCATTTCCGAATTCCTATCTTTGCGCTGAAAATACTGTTTGATGAAAGACGAAAGCCAAATCACAGAAACTGAGGGCACAAACCCCAAAGACGAACTGTACGAGCATTACCGTTTCGTGGTCGATCCCGGCACGGAGCTGCTCCGCATCGACAAATATCTGTTCAACCTCATCCGCAACACCTCCCGCAACAAGATCCAGCAGGCGTCAAAGGCCGGCTGCATCTTAGTGAACGGGAATCCTGTACGGCAGAACTACAAGGTGCATCCCAACGATGTGATCTCCATCCTGATGCCCAGCC
>JAEEGH010030199.1_pt1 | contig 10549 bp, 11 predicted proteins | sample 9134181 | NCBI WGS metagenome assembly JAEEGH01 (sample SAMN16246544, study PRJNA631951) | gut metagenome | biome: gut microbiome; feature: rumen; material: DP-attached | host: Bos | place: Iran: Karaj | collected 2018-10 | reverse complement strand
AACCGGTGTGCAGACGGGTGCGGCTCCTGTTGGAGCTTCCGCTGATGTCGAAGTTGATGTTGCCCTTGATCCAGCCGGTTCTGTTCCAGCCGGGGCCGCCGAGGCCGGCGCCCATGTTCAGGCCGGCGAACCGCGTGTTCGTCGCCTTGAAATTGACGTCGCCGGTCGTTGTGATCTCGCCGTTTCTGGCCTGCGTGTTGGTCGCGACGTTCGGGAACATCAGGAACACGTTGGCGAAGGTCGAACCTTCGATCGTGATGTCGACGTCGGCTTCACTCTTGAACATGGTGCCGTCAGTACCGGTCTTGATGACGCCGAATTCGCCCTGGAACAGGGAGTCCTTGATGTAGGCGCGGAGGTAAGCCTTTTCCGCTCCGTCGTTGCCCGGGTGGAGCCCGCCGGCGATGATGACGCCGTTGTTGGTAATGGTGCTGCCGTCGACCAGGAGGTCGATGTTGCCGTACAGCGAGCCGAAACGGATGTTGCCGGCGCCGCCTTCACCCATGCCGTAGCCGGTACCATAGGTGATGCAGAACCACTGCGCCTGAGAATTCTTGAAGGTGAATTCGTAGTCGCCGGTGAAGGTCTGGGAGGTGTTCGTCTGGCTGCCGAAGCCCATCAGGTTGCCGCCGAACGTGGAACCTTCGATGTAGACGTTCAGAACGCCGTCCTCATCGGCGACGTAGGTGTCTGCGACGCGCGGAGAAGCGGAGAAGTCGCCGCCGGTCGAGTTGGTGATGTAGATATCACCGAGCATCTTCGCACGGTTGAAGTTGAAGAAGTAGTCGTTGCCGTTGCCTCTCGCGGTATTGCGCTTGAGGTTCGAGACAAAGAACGCGTGACCGTCTTCGGGGTTGATCGCGGGCGAATTGTTGTTGTTGGCAGTGAGATTGGTGAGAGTGTTTTCACCAAACGTCAGAGCCTCGCCCGTAATGGGAGAAGTTGCCGGCGTCGCTTCTTCGCTGGTATACGAAGGATCGACATAAATATTGCCGGTCTGCGTGAATTCGACCAGAGGGGGCGCTTCACTTAGCTGTTTGGGTTTTTTGGGGTCGGCCATAGCTTTTTCTCCTTGGTTGTGTTAAGCTAGGGTTACGAGTTTCTTGCGAATTGTTACTGTGTCTTGTTTTTGTTTGCCTTTCTTTTTCTGGTTTGTGTTAGGGTTTCCTTTCGGGTTAATGGTTGAGTTTGAATGCGGGATGTGAAAAAAATCGTTCTGGTTAAGCTTGAACCCTCGGAACCGGAACCGGATCCGGCGGCGGGAACGGAGTCTTCCGCCTCCGCAAGCTCGGGATCCGCGGCAGCCGCGGCGGTTTCCCGGCACACGGCGTCCTGTTTCCAGCGAAGCGCCCGGCGAGTCCGGCGAAGCGGCATGCGGGACGCAAATGCAGTCGCGCCGCCCGGGGCTTCCGCCCCTGCGCCGTCCGCCGTTTCCGTCCGTTTCCAGTTCGTCGTCATCGTTTGTCTCCCGCGGTTTCCCGCTGGTTCCGGTTGCTTCTGTTTCCGTCCCGGTGTTCGGTTCCCGGGCCGGTCTCTCCGGGCCGTTGTTCCGGCCCTTCGATCGGGTTCAAGTCAGTGAAAATCGTGCTGCACCCGAACTCTCGTTCAGGCTCCGCTCTCGCGGCTGTCGTGCGTTCAGTCCGGCCCGCCTTTCCGTCAGCCTCGCCTTCGCCTCGCTCATGCTCGGTTTCAACTTGGTTTCCGGTCTCGCCGTCCGCTTCGCCTTCGCCTCGCTTCCGTTCGGCCCGGTTCAGCTTCAGACAGCGTTTCGGCGCCGCCGCCTGAGGTCCCGGTCTACCAGCCGGTCCCGGCCTCCTGTTCCGCTCGTTTGCTGTTTGTTTCGTTCATGGTTCGTATCTCGAAGTTTCGTTTGGTTCGTCTGGTTCCGTCCGTTCGGTTCAGCTCAATTCCGTTCGACTTGTCTCGTTTGTCCGCTTGATTGTCCGTCCTGTTCCGTTTTGTTCATTTTCAGTTCGTTTCGTTTCGGTTTCGCCGGTTTCGTTTTGAGCTTGATTTTTGTGTTTGCCTGTTCGCGTACGGGTTTATTTAATATATTTCTCGCGTATATTATACACTTAGTAGGGCGAAAACAAAATGTATTTTTTATCGAAAAACATGTGTTTTTTAAGAATAATATCAATTTTCTGTGCAAAACCTAAAAAATCCGGTCCGGCAGACGATTTTTTTGCGTTTTTCCATTTGCGACCACCCGATGGAAAGCACTGCGCTCCGTCCCCTGCCCTGAGCAGCGATTTCGCGAAAGACATTGCGCCGCAAAACGATGGTTCGCGTTATTTTCACGACATCTCCCGGCACACCGGAACAGCATAACAGATTTTGAAATATATTTAGTTCTTATAAATTCTTATTTGGTTCGTTTTAACACTTCTTTCGTTTATCAATCAAGAACCAGATTCGATCAAAGCACTTCACTTTAAAACAAGCCGAAAGCACGCTCAAATAGTCAACCTGTAGAAAACCGGAACAACAAAAAGAATACCATTATGTATTCGCAGATCAGAACATCTATTTGATTCAATACTATTTTCGATATATCTTTTGATAATTATATTTTTCTTATTTCGTGCTTATATATCCTATCCGTCCTATGTTCTGACAGGACCGACAGGACCGACAGGTCAAATAGCTCCGATGGCTCTGATGGGGGGTCGATGAAATTCTGCATCTTCGGAACGGGATTACAGGAGCCATTCCGCTGTCGCATGTTTCTTTTGCAGTCCGCAAACAACAAATAGTACACAAAATCAAGCAAAGAATACATTCATTTTTTTAGCGTGATGTGATATATTATCATAATTGTGTGATGAAATAACGCCTGTGCCCGCCTGGCGGTCCTCGCGAACTCACTTTTTACCGTCAACTCAACCCAAATCGCATAACAACAACCAACCTCAAACCGGAGAAAACAACATGAAGTTCTTCCGTATGATGAAAGGCCTCGTGCCGGTCCTGGCGGCGTTCGCCGCAACGACCGCGTGCACGGCTCAGACGACCGCGCCCGATTATTCCACGCTCAAGATCCCGGCCGAGAAGCAGAAATTCCACATCTTCCTGCTCACCGGCCAGTCGAACATGGAAGGCGCGGGCTACCCCGTGCTTCCCGAGTACCTGACCGGGACCTATCAGGTGCTTGAACTCAACGACAAGATGGAGTGGGTCAAGAACGTCGCGCCGTACGGACGCGGCTACGGCCCGGGCGAGTCCTTCGCGCTGCACTATGCGAAACTGCATCCGGACGTGACGGTCGGCCTGATCCACGCGGCCCGCGGCGGACGCAGCATGCGCGAACTGAGCAAGGGCGGACGCGACAACACCGACCGCGCGCCGAACTACGACAACCTCATCAAGAAGATCAAATTCGCGCAGGAACAGGGCGAAGTGAAGGCAATGCTCTGGCACCAGGGCGAATCCGACACCGGCAACCGCGACTATATCAACCAGCTGAACAAGCTCGTGACCGACGTCCGTACGGACATCGGGATCGCCGACCTGCCGCTCTTCGTGGGCGAACTCGGCCGCTATGTGAACTGGACGGACGGCTTCAACCGGATGATCCAGGATGTCGAATCCAAGATCGAAAACTGCAAGCTCATCAGCTCGAAGGGCCTCATGCACCGCGGCGATGAACTGCACATCTCCGGCTACTCCGTCAACACCTTCGGCTGCCGCTATCTCGACGCCTACCTGAAGATGCGCGAGCCCGAGACCGCGAAGAAATTCGAACCGCTCCTCGCCGAAATCGAAAAGAAGATGGCGGAGTATGATGCCCGCTGGGTCACCGTCGAAAACGGCGACATGACGATGGGCGAAGACCGTCCGCTCGGCTGGGAAGCCCGCCGCTGGGATCCCATCCGCATCAATCCCCACCGCGACACCGAAGTTTACGCATCCGCACCCGCTTCGCTCCGTATTGAAAACCTTGATCCGGCGACCGCCCTTCCCTCGGTCCAGGAAATTTCGACGGCTCCCGGCGCGGACGGCATCGGCACCTGGATCCGCGACGTGGCCGGCTCGCACGTGAAAGTCTCCTGCAAGGTCAAGAACGAAGGCTACAGCAAGGTCACGATCCGCATCCGCGGCGAGAACTCCGGCTTCCAGCGCTGCCTCGACCTCCAGCTCTTCGACGCCACCGACGCGACGGACTGGAAGACCTACTCCGGCGAATTCGACATCCCGGCGCAGGCGATCCGCGACCGCATCGGCATCATGGTCGAAGGCAAAGGCAAGGCATGGCTCGACGACGTTGTGATCGAAAAGGTCAAGAACGGCAAGACCATCCCCGACACCAAGATCGACGTCGAGTATGAGAAGAAGATGAACGAAAGCTTCTCCAAGCTCTAAGGAGGACAAGTCCTCCACTGCGGTAGTGTCGGGCTGCGCTCCGGCACACTGCAAGCAGTGACAAAACAGTGCTGAGCTCCGCTACAGCACGAAAAAACTGAAAACTCAGTACGATTGCGCCGCGGACGCCGCAAAAAGCGTTCGCGGCCTTCTTCATCTTTCTGTTTGAAACACCATGAATCCCGCACAGGAAACAGCAGTCCCAGTCAAAGATAAAAAACGCCGCATCGTCCGGCGGATCCTGTTCGCCGCCGCCGGACTCTTTGTGCTCGGCATCCTTGCAGCCGTATTCGCGATGATCGCCGCGGACCGGCGCGTCGAATCCTGCGCCGCCGGACGGGTGTTCACCTCCGTGGAAGACGTCCCCGCGCGCGAATTCGGCCTGCTGCTCGGCACCACGCGTCTGGTGAAGGGCAAATACCGCAACGACTATTTCTACAAGCGCATCCGGGCGGCAGCGGACCTCTACCGCGCGGGAAAGATCCGCAAGATCATCGTGTCCGGCGACAACAGCCGCACGGACTACAACGAAACGGGCGACATGAAGCGGGAACTCGCCGCGGAGGGCGTGGCGCCGGACGACGTGCTGATGGACTACGCCGGATTCCGCACGCTTGATTCGGTCGTCCGCGCCCGCAACCTGTACGGCGCAAACGAGCTCACGGTCATCTCGCAGGAGTTCCACGTCGAGCGCGCCGTCTATCTGGCGGACCGGCACGGCATCGACGCGGTCGGATTCGCGGCTGAGGATTCCGGCGTGCAGTCGGCGCGGATGCGTCTGGCCGTCCGGGAATCGTTTGCCCGCGTCCTGGCAGTGATTGACGCGGAAATCCTGCACCGGAAGCCGCATTTCGAATACTGACCGTCTTTTCTTCCCAAAAAGGGGGCATCCGCCGCGACTTCCGCTTTCATCCCCGGAACCCGGCGCCATTTCCTCATCTTTTTTATAAAAAGATGCGGCGGCGGCTTGAAAACGGACGGGAAATGTGGTATAGTTAGCGGAATAAGAACACACCGGAAACTCCAGCAGAAAGAACGTGACCCCATGAATCCGGAACAGACCTCGACCGACGAGCCCAAAAAGGGATACCATTTCAATACATTCAGCGGCGTTTTCCTGCCGTCCATCCTGACGATCCTGGGCGTGGTGATGTTCATGCGCCTGGGTACGGTCACGGGCCGGCTGGGCATCCTCGGGGCGCTGGGCATCCTGCTCTGCGCGGAAAGCATCGCGGTCGCGACGGGCCTGTCGATCTCGGCGATCTCCACGAACACCCCGGTGAAGAGCGGCGGGCCCTATTTCCTGATCTCGCGTTCGCTGGGGCCGGGCTTCGGCGCTTCGATCGGGCTGACCTACTACGTGTCGCAGTCGCTGTCCGTGCCGTTCTACGTGATCGGCTTCACGGAAGCGTTCGTGACGGTGTTTCCGTCGTTCGCGTCGGCGCAGCTGTGGGTCGGGATGATCCCGCTCGCCGCGCTCTTCACGGTCGCGGTCGTCGGGGCGAACTGGGCGATCCGCACGCAGTATGTCATCATGGCGATCCTGGCGATCTCCATCGTGGTGATCCTGACCAGCGCCGCGGTCTGCGGGCCCACGCCGGAACAGTTCCGCGCCAACCTCCACGCCCAGGAGGGGCTGAACGTGAACATCCTCGTGCTGGCGACGAACTTCGCGATCTTCTTCCCCGCCGTGACCGGATTCCTCGCGGGCGTCAACATGTCCGGCGACCTGCAGGACGCGCGCAAATCCATCCCGCGTGGCACGATCCTGGCGATCGGCGTCGGGTTCGTGATCTACGCGGTGGAGATACTGCTCTTCGGCGCGGCATGGGACCGAACCGACCTCATCAAAAACACCTACGGCACGCTCGTGAAAAACGCCGTCTTCCACACCGGATTCCTCGTGTTCGCGGGCATGGCGGCCGCCACGCTCTCCAGCGCGCTCGGCACACTGATCGGCGCGCCGCGCATCCTTCAGGCGTTCGCCGCGGACAGGATCTTCCATCCGCTGAACTTCTTCGCCTGGTGACGCGGCAAGAACAACGAACCGCTCCCGGCGATGTGCCTGACGCTCCTGAGCTCGGCTGGCATCCCGTTCTGGGGCAGCCGCCAGAGCGGAGGCGGCACCGCGCTGAACGCCGTCGCCGAGCTCGTGACCATGTTCACGCTCTTTACGTACGCGATCATCAACATCGCGGCCGCCGTCGAGCATTTCGCCGCGAACCCGTCCTTCCGCCCGAAATTCCGCCTTTTCCACTGGGCGGTCGGCTGCTACGGCGCGGTCGCCTGCTTCGCCGTCGCGCTCTTCATCAACGCCTGGCTCCTGATCGTGGCGCTCATCATCGTGGGCGTGCTCTTCATGATCGCCCGCAGGACTTCGCTCGCCACCACGTTCGGCGACGCCCGCCGCGGCTACTATTTCGAACGCATCCGCCGCTATCTCATCCACCTTGCCGCCCTGCCCTCCGACGCCAGAAACTGGCGACCGCAGATCCTCATCCTCGCCGGGCCGCACAAAAAACACCTCGCGCTCATCCGCTACGGGTCGCTGCTGAACAACGAACGCGGCATCATGTCCGTGGCGCGGTTCCTGAACCCCGGCCCCGATCCGGCGACCGCGGAACGCCAGCGCAAGCAGGAGGAGGAAAACCTGCGGGCGCTCTCGCAGGAAACCGACACGCCGTTCTTCCCCGTCGCCGTCACGACCTCCGAGGAGACCGATTTCGACGAGGCGCTGAACATCTTCCTGCAATCGCACTCGCTGGGGCCGCTCGCCCCGAACATCGTGCTCTCCGGCTGGCCCGTCAACGAGGACCGCATCGAAGCCTTCTTCCGCCACCTGAACACGATCCGTCTGCTCCGCATGAACGTGCTCGTGCTTATCAACCCGGAACGCGCTTCCGACGAACCTGGCGACGGCCCCATCGACATCTGGTGGCGCGGACGCCAGAACGGTTCGCTCATGCTGATCCTGGCGCATCTGCTCACATGCAGCCGCCCGTGGCGCAAGACGCCTATCCGGCTCCTGCGCCTGGCGGGCCCGGAAAACCGCGCCGCGGCGGAACAGGAACTGGCGCAGCTTGCAGCGGATTCCCGCATCGAGGCACAGCACCTGGTCCTGTCGGAGGAAGCGGATTTCGAGACCGCCTTCCGGGCGTATTCCTCGCACGCCTCGCTCATCTTCCTCGGCTTCATCCCGCCGCGCACGGAAGACGGCAAATCGTTCCACGCACGCATCAGCGCCCAGCTCGCGGGAATGCCCGCGACCTTCCTGGCGGCGTCCGCCGGCGACACCGACCTGGATTCGTGAGGCAGACCGCACCCGCAAAGACCGGAACAAAGGAGCAGCCGCGATGAAATGGAAAAATGCTTTCTGGATCGTGTTCCCGGCGGCGCTCGTGATCGCGTTCGGGTGCGTCGTGGCGTGGATGCCGGTCTGGTCGCCCGCCGGGCTTTACGACGCCCCGGGATACGCCGTGCTGGAAGACGGCGCGAAAGCTATGATCGTCATAGCGAAAGACCACACCTGCCATGTGAAACTCTACAACGAGGATCCCGGTCATAGTGTCTGGATCATTGACGGGACATGGGAAAAGGATCCCGAAGACGGGTTGTTCCACTTCTTTTTTCCGACCGACTCTTCGCCGGGGGGCATCGAGGAGAAAAAAGGACAAAGCTACATCTGGGGCATAAAGATATATGACTCCGAATGGGACGGCACGCCGCGTACGTTCCATTTCCGCCGGAAGCTCTTCGACTTCCTCTAAAAACCGGAAAGACCGGAAAGCTCCGCCTTCATGCGAACGCACACCGGGACGGGATCATTTCGATCTCTTTCTTAAACTCCGCGGCAGCAACGCAAAGATCGTAATTACTCTGAAGATTGATCCAGAATTCCGGACCGGTGCCGAAATACCGCCCCAGACGAAGTGCCGTGTCGGCCGTGATCGCCCGCGTGCCTTTCACAATGGCGTAAATGCGCGGCGCAGGGACATGCAAATCCATCGCAAGTTTGTTCTGTGTGATGTTCATCGGCTTCAGGAACTCCTCCAAAAGGATTTCGCCGGGATGAATCAAATTCTTAGTCCTGATCATATCGTGCCTCCTCAGTGGTAATCGACAATTTCAACGTCGTGAACATTCCCGTCGCGCCATGAAAAACAAATGCGCCATTGAGAGTTGATGCGGATGCTGTATTGCCCCTCGCGGTCTCCGTGCAACGCCTCAAAATGATTGCTGGGCGGGATCCGCAGGGTTTCCAGATTAACAACGGCTTCCAGCATATCCAGTTTTCGCAGAGCAACACGCTCTATCGACCTGAATTTTCTGCTGGAACCAGTTGCCTTCAGACGCATGGTTTCCTTGCATTTGAAGCTCGCGATCATAGTCTGTTCCTTTGTCTGAGATATAATATATACCGCTTTTCATTAAACGCAAGACGTAAAACGCATAAAAAGCAAAAAAACTATCCTGTGCCGGAAATGATCGTAGATCAGAAGAGGTCGGCGCGGAGCTTCACGACGGCTTTCTTGATGCGGCACGGCGCTTCCGCGGCCATTTTCGCGAAATGCTCGTCCGTGGGGAACAGCAGCACGAAGCGGCCCGGCGTCATGGCGCAGAGCGTCATCATCTTCTGCGCGTAGTAGAACGCCACATCCTTTTCGGCATCGTACGGCGTCTTGATCGTGGATTCGTCCAGCGGAGCGGTCATGATGTATTCCGCATTCGCGATGCAGTACTGGATATCGATGTACTTCCGGTGCGCCTCGAGGATCGGCGACGGTTCCGCCTCGGTGTCGTAGGACTGCACCATCACGTACACATCGCGCCCGTCGAGCTCGAACGTCTCTTCCGGCGTGTCCGGCGTGAGCGTCTTCAGAAACTCGAACGCCTTCATGGCCGCCGCGCCGAAGCGGTACAACCCGATGTTGTCGATGTGGTCATAGATCATTGAAATATCCTCCAAAAAGGTTTGTCTTCTTCCTGCCCATCGGCGGACTCGCTCCACATCGGAGACACGAATTCGTCTTCATCGTTCAGAAAGAGAGTGTAAGCGCCTTCGTCTTCCTTGAAATAGAAATCGGCCCAATGATCCTCCGGATTGTACACGATGCTCCACAAGGTCGTCTCATAACTGCCGTCCGTCTGCGGATAGTTCGACTGCCAAACGGATAGCAACATGAAATAAACCAACCTCTCCGGATCGCTGTGCTCAACATAATGAGTTCTTGAGATCATGTCGTCCACTATATCGAGGCGCGGATCACCGTCCTCAAGGAACAACAGATCGGATGTATGTGCTTCGTCTGTTTTTACTATGCTCCAATACCCTTTTTCGTCATGGAAATGGGGTATGATTTCGGAGAGTCTGTCGAACCGCTGGTGGGACTGCTTGGAGCCGACGCCCTTCTTCGCGCAGTCGGCGAGATAGTGGTTCGTGACGACGTTCGTTTCCGTGATGAGCATTTCGCCGTTCACGTACTCCACGACCACGCTTTTCCCGGTCGCATCCGCGAGGGAGAAATGATGCGCCGCGCCGATGGACGAATTCATGTCGTACTGATTCAGCAGTTCGATTGCCTCGTCCACGTTCGCCGCGCGGTCCAGCAGCAGCCGGATGGCGGTCGTGGTCGTGAGGTCGGGTTTGTCCGTTTTCTGATGCGTCTCCTCGTCGTCCCCTGCCATGAGGTCGGCGACGACCAGGCCCTTCTCGTTCATGCCGTCCAGCGGCACATAGATCGCCGCGAGCGTCTGAATGCGCTCGGGCATGGAGCCGTCGGGCTGGTAATCGTCCCCGAATCCGAGGAAATCGAGGTCGCAGGTGGACAACGATTCGTAACCGTTCTCCGGCACGGTGTGAACGATCATGGCGCGGCCTTTCGCCCAGTCGAAATTCCGGCCGAAATACACGGCGCCGTCCTTATCCTTCACGCAGACCGTGGAGCAGCCGTAATCGCCGGGTTTGATCTCGTTGTCCGCCTTTTTGTAATACCCGCGGGAGAGGAATCCGGTCAGGTAATCCGCCACGGCGGAATCGTCCGCCGCGCCGCCCTGCGCGAGAAACTTGTCGAACCCGTAGTCGCCGCGGTATTCCATGACGTACAGGCCGTCCTGGAGCTTGTGGATGCTCTGCGCCGCCACGATGAACGTGCCGAACTTCCGCCACGCGCCGAACGCGACGACGGCC
>JAEEGH010030198.1_pt1 | contig 10549 bp, 9 predicted proteins | sample 9134181 | NCBI WGS metagenome assembly JAEEGH01 (sample SAMN16246544, study PRJNA631951) | gut metagenome | biome: gut microbiome; feature: rumen; material: DP-attached | host: Bos | place: Iran: Karaj | collected 2018-10 | reverse complement strand
CGACGACGTGGAAAAGAAAGCCATCGGCGCGGAGCTGGGGCAGGCGGTTTTCATCGTCTCGGCCCAGCTGCTGTTGAAGATCGGCATCGGCACGGTCGCCGTAGTCGGCAGCGCCATGCTTTTGCAGGGACGGCTGAACGTGATGGAGTTCTTTGCCTTCCTGCTGGTGGCTTCCCGTTTGTATGAGCCCATGAGCGGCAACCTGATCAATCTCGGCATGCTGAACCTGCTGACCGTCCCCGTAGAGCGGATGAATGAGATTGCGGAGCATCCGGCGCAGACCGGAACGACAGACTTCCATCCGGTGGGATACGATGTCCGCTTTGAAAACGTCGGCTTTTCGTATGAGCAGGATAAAGCGGTGCTGCAAGACGTGAGCTTCACCGCAAGGCAGGGCGAGGTCACGGCGCTTGTCGGCCCATCGGGCGGCGGAAAGACCACCGTCTCCCGCCTGGCCGCCCGCTTCTGGGATGTGAGCCGCGGCCGGATCACGGTCGGCGGACAGGATATATCAAAGATCGATCCGGAAACGCTGCTGGGCGTTTATTCCATCGTGTTTCAGGATGTGACGCTCTTTAACAACAGTATCCTCGAGAACATCCGCGTCGGGAAAAAGGATGCAAGCGACGAGGAAGTCCTGGCGGCGGCAAAGCTGGCCAACTGCGATGAGTTCGCACTGAAGCTGCCCGAGGGCTATGCAACGGTCATCGGCGAAAACGGCAGCGAGCTCTCCGGCGGCGAGCGCCAGCGCATCTCCATCGCCCGCGCGCTGCTGAAGGACGCGCCCATTATCCTGCTCGATGAGGCAACGGCCTCCCTCGACGTGGAGAATGAATCGAAGGTGCAGGGCGCTCTGTCAAGACTGTTGGACGGAAAAACTGTGCTGGTCATCGCCCACCGCATGCGCACCGTGGAGGCCGCCGACAAGATCGTCGTTCTCTCAGACGGCAAGGTCGCCGAGGAGGGCAGTCCCGATGAACTTCTCACAAGGGAAAATGGTATTTTCAGACGTATGACACAGCTTCAGATCGCCAGCGCCGGCTGGAGTATCTAATGAGAAAGGAAACATCAATGAAGACTTTCATGTCTCAGCGTATAGCTGCGTACCGCGTTAAAGATCGCCCTATACTTGTTCTGGTCGGAGGTCCGGCAGGCCGCCCAATAGGTGGCGTGAGCGTCTTCGTCGTTGATCGGAATGGACACTCTCCCAGGTGTCTGATAGCCCATCTCGATCATGCGGTCAGAGTTGAAAAACGGGAGGGTCGATGCTTCTATCAGTTCCCCCAGCGCCTCCGAACTGGTCTGAATAAGCAGGTCGGACTCGGAAAGATGCTTTTTGCAGATGTCCATCCAGAAACCGATCCTTCCGGAAACCAGAATTCGCATTCCGCGCATCTCCGCAAAGGAGATGCTTTTCTTTTTTGCGAAGGGGTGGTTTTCGTCCACGGTAAGATAGATCTGCTCATCCATGTAGCGCTGGCAGTAAAGCGCTTTGTCTTCCGGAAGGGAATGCAGGATGATAATGTCATACCTTCGGTTCTTCAGCCCCGTAAGCAGATGCTCGTCCGTATCGACCAGCTCCGTCAGGATCGTTTTCTCGGTAAGATATTCCTGCAGCGTCGGCATCAGCTCGTTGATCGGGAATGGAGAGCTCGACCCGATACTGACGGTCCTGAGGCTCCGGTCGTGTGCCAGTACATGGTCGATCAGATCCTGATTGGCCTGAAGGGCTTTCTCCGCATATTCGGCAGCCACCTTGCCGGTCTCATTCAGGGAGAGCTTGCTGTTTTCACGGTGAAAGATCGATACGCCCAGTTCTTCCTCCAGCTTTTTCATGGAACGGGATAGTGTGGGCTGCGTAATGTGCAGCTCCTCCGATGCTTTCAGCAGGGTCCCGCACCTTGCAAACGCCGCGAACTGTTCCAGAAGATAGGTCTCGATCATGTTTTGCCCTCCTTGTGTATTCGTGTCACGTATACCATTATATACAAGAAGCAGTAGACTTGCAATAGGTTTCTGCATATAATTGGCACAGAAAGAAGGAACAACCTATAAATGACGCGAAAGCGAAAGGAGATCAAATCATGGAATACTTCACTCTCAGCAACGGAAACAAAATGCCTATGGCAGGAATCGGCGTATTTATGATGTCCCCGGCAGAGGCGGAAGCAGCAGTGGAGAGCGCTATAAAGAGCGGTGTGCGGCTCATCGATACCGCAAACGGGTATATGAACGAATCGGGCACCGGCCGCGGGATCAAAAAGAGCGGCGTTGCCAGAGAAGAGATCTTCCTCGTCACCAAACTCTGGCCTACGGTCTATGAAAAAGAAACGGCGATCGACGAGACCCTTGAGCGTCTCGGAACCGACTATATCGATCTCCTTTTCCTCCATCAGCCCACCGACAACTGGCGCGAGGGCTACAGGAACATCGAGAAGGCCTATAAAGAAGGCAAGGTCAAGGCCATCGGCCTGTCCAACTTCCCGGAAGACCTTCTGAAAGAAGCGATCGAGACCATGGATATCAAACCCCATGTGGTGCAGGTGGAAGCCCATCCCTACTTCCCGCAGACAGAGCTGAAGGCATTTCTTGCCGAGACCGGCATGGGGCTCATGGCCTGGTATCCCCTGGGACACGGCGACAAGAACCTGATCAACGAGCCTGTGTTTGCCAAACTGGCGGGAAAGTACGGGAAAACCAATGCGCAAATCATCCTGCGCTGGCACGTGCAGAGCGGTAACGTCGTCTTCCCCGGCTCCCGGAATCCGGAGCACATCCGCGACAACTTCGACATTTTCGACTTTGCCCTGACCGGTGAAGAGATGGCTGAGATCGCAAAGGTGGACAAGGGCGTACGCTACTACAACGGAACTCCGGAAATGCTCGCGCAGTATGCGAAGATGGAGCTTGGCCCGGACCTTTAATGGGCAGGAGGCAAAAGAGATGGCAAAAGAACTGGTAGTTTATTTCAGTGTCTACGGTACTGCAAAGATCGTAGCCGAGGAGATCGCAAAGCAGACCGGCGCGGATATTGAGGAGATCGAGGCGGCCGTCCCTTACGACAGCAACCGGGATCATTACAACGCTCTGGCCCGCCTGGCAAAGAAGGAGCACGACGAGGATCAGCGCCCGGCGATCAAAAATGAGATCAATGTCGATTCCTACGACACGATCTACATCGGGTATCCCATGTGGTGGTACACCTTCCCGATGATCATTTACACCTTCTTCGACAGGTACGACTTTTCCGGGAAGACAATCATCCCCTTCAACACCCACATGGGCTCCGGAGACGGCGGCACATACGATACGATCCGTAAGTTGGAGCCGAAGGCAAAAGTGCTGACCGGCCTGCCGGTGGAGATGCGGGACGCGGAAAACGGTCCGGCAAAGGCCGTGGAAAAGTGGCTGAAGAGCCTCAGATAACGATCCCCCAATGTCCGCCATGGTTTATAATCCGGCGGACTTTTGGGCGTTTTACCAAACAGGAGGGACTTATGAATCCATTTACATACAGCTATCCCGTCAAGGTTTACTTCGGGGAGAAGGCCGCGGCAAACAATCTGGCATTGGAATTGGCCAAGGTTGGCCCGAACGTTCTTTTGGCTTACGGCGGCGGTTCCATAAAGAAGAACGGCGTCTATGATGAGTTGATCGGAATCTTGAAGGGCGCCGGAAAGACCGTGACGGAGTTCACCGGGATCATGTCAAACCCGACTTATGCCAAGGTACAGGAAGGCGCTGTTCTGGCAAAGGAAAAGAACATCGACTTCATTCTGGCAGTGGGCGGCGGCTCCGTCATCGACTGCTGCAAGATCATCTCCGCCCAGGCAAAGCTGGACAAAGATATCTGGGAGCTGGAGTATACCGATCAAAAGCAGCCGACAGAATTCATCCCCATGGGCGCAGTGGTTACCGCCTTCGGAACCGGAGCGGAGATGAACAACGGCGCAGTCATAACCAATGAAGAGAAAATGCTGAAGTCTGCTCTCTGGGGTGCATTCTATAGCTTCGCGATCCTGGATCCCGCCTACACGATGACTATGCCCATGAAGCAGGTGATCTCCGGCGCCTTCGATTCCCTCTCCCACAGTATGGAGACCTACATGGGTTCTCCCAGGGAAGTGAATCTCTCTGACGAGATCAACGAGGCAACGCAGCGGAATATTATCCGCAATATTCGTGCCACGCTGAAGGATCCGCAGGACATCCAAGCGAGGAGCGAGCTGATCTGGGCTGCGGCTATGGCGGAAAACGGCATTCTGAAGATCGGAAAAGTGACCGATTTCCAGTGCCACATGCTGGAGCATCAGCTGGGAGCATACACGGACTGCAATCACGGACAGGGTCTGGCAGTTCTGCATCCGGTGCTCTATAAACACATGATGCCGGAAGCGAATCAGCAGTTTGCACGCATGGCAACGGAAGTCTGGGGGATCGATCCTTCAGGGAAGACTGAAGCAGAACTGGCGGCAGATTTCGTCGATGCTCTCGCAGACTTTATCAGGGAGATCGGCTTACCGACCACCTTTGCCGAGATGGATATCCCGGCAGATACAGACTATAAGGCGATCGCGGATTCCACGGTCCTGACCGGCGGATGCGCGAAGAAGTTTACGAAAGAAGAACTGCTGGAGGTGCTTTTGGAATGCAGATGAGAATTCACAGAAATATGAAAAAGATCCTGGCTTCGCTGCTTGCGGTGATTCTGATACTGTCTCTGGCAGCCTGCGGAAGCTCCGGAAACAATACACAGAATACAGAGATTAATGCGAATACCAATGAGCCGTCGAATACGGTTCAGCCTGAAAACACAACGCCTTCGAGTCCGACGGAGTCTTCCGCGGATAAGGGCAATGAGGCGACCGGGAACAGCATCCTTGTCGTTTACTTCTCCTGGTCCGGCCATCTGGACAGCATGGCCCACTGGGTCGCCGATGAGACCGGCGGAGATCTTTATCGTGTAACCGCAAAAGATCCTTACCCCACAGACTATAATCAGACCGCTGACCGCGCCAAGTCCGAACAGGATAACGACGTCCGGCCGGAGATCGTGATCGACATCACAGAAGAGCAAATGGCGCAGTACGACACCGTTTTCTTCGGATTCCCGGTTTGGTGGTATGACCTTCCCATGTCCATGTGGACCTTCCTGGAAAGCTATGATTTCTCGGGTAAGACGATCATCCCGTTCTTCTCTCATGAGGGCAGCTCGAACGGTGCCGGAGCTCTGCCTACCATCGAAAAGCTGGCGGAGGGAGCAACAGTAAAAAGCGACGATGCTTTATCCATTCGTGGCGGCAAAGTGGACGGCTCGGAAAGCGACGTCCGCGCGTGGGTGCAGGGCTTGGGATATCAAAAGACTGCTGAAGCTCCTCAGAATGAGCCTGCAGCGTCTGGAAAGGCCCTCGTGGTCTATTACTCTGCTTCGGGCAATACAGGAAGAGTCGCAGGCTTCGTTGCGGACGAGCTGAACGCGGATACCTTTGAGCTTGTTCCTGTTGAACCGTATTCGGACGCTGATCTGAACTGGAGGGATCGCTCAAGCCGTGTCAACAAGGAGCATGATGACGCTTCTCTTCAGGACATCGCACTGGTTTCCACGGAAGTACCGAACTGGGACGATTATGACGTGGTTTTGTTTGGCTACCCGATTTGGTGGCGAGAAGCCTCATGGGTCGTGAACAACTTCATCAAGAACAATGATTTCACCGGGAAGACCGTGATCCCCTTCTGTACCTCCACCAGCTCCGGCCTGGGAGACAGCGGAACCAATCTGGAAAAGATGGCTGGAACCGGCACCTGGCTGGAAGGCCAGCGGTTCAACGAGAATCCGAGTGAAGACAGCGTCCGGGAATGGGTGCGGGGTCTGGACTTGGAATAACCGGCTCCGTGCCGAACGGCGCGGCCGGCACGGAGAATGATATACCCGCGCCGACGGAGATCGACTTTGGAGACGTGTATATCCGCGGTTTCCTCTTTGACAATGTCCTGCACAGCGAAGGCAATGGAGATATCCACTTCGGACTGTACATCCCGGAAAGCTATGACGGCTCCGAACCTTATGCGCTGTACGTTACAATACCTGGTTACGAAGGACTGTACTTCCAGGGCGTAGGAGTCAATATCCGCGCCGAAGACTACGGAATCGAAGCGCAGAAATACAACGAGAGAATGATCATTGTTGCACCGCAGCTAAACGACTGGAAAGAGACCTCGGCCAGACAGACGATTGCACTTACCCGGTATTTTCTGGGGCATTACAACATTGACATCCAAAAGGTTTACCTGAACGGATATTCCGGCGGGGGCGAAACAGGATCCCTGGTCATGGAACTCGCGCCGGAGCTGTTCACTGCGTTCTTGCATTGCTCTTCTCAGTGGGACGGCGATCTGCAGCCTCTTGCAGAAGCCGGGACACCCATCTATATGGTGACCGGTGAAAACGACAGCTATTACGGCAGCTCCTCCGTGCGGGAGACTTATGAGAAGCTTGTAAGTCTGTACAAAGAGATGGGATTTTCCGAAGAACAAATCGATCGGCTGGTGGTTCTCGACCTGAAGGATCAGGCCTGGTTCGACGAGCGTGGTATTCGGGATCAGCATGGCGGAGGCGGATCCTTTGCCCATGAAGCAGATATCATGAGCTGGCTGTTCGGAGAACACTGAGAATCGACACATGATTTAAAAAGGACTGCCTATGAAAAAATTGCGCGTAATTATTGACATCGGGATGACAGCAGTTCTCCTCGGCCTGATGGCTTATTCACTGATCGGGGAACTGACGCATGAGATCCTCGGCACAGCCATGATCGTCTTGTTTACGGCGCATCATGTGCTGAACAGGCGCTGGTTTGGCGTGCTTTTCAAGGGCAAATACAGAGCCTTTCGCATCTTTCAGACGGCTGTCGTCTTGCTGATGATCGTCTCCGTGATTGCATCGGCTGTCAGCGGGATCGTCCTGTCGCAGCATCTCTACCGGTTTTTAAAGATCAGCAAAGGGGCATCGATTGCCCGAAGCGTCCATCTGGTCTGTGCCTATCTGAATTACATCCTGATGTCTCTGCACCTGGGACTGCATTGGAATACGATGATCGCCGCCATGCGAAAAGACCGAAAGGAAGAGACTTCGGCAGGCAGATGGATCCCGAAACTTCTGGCGGCAGGCATTGCGGGCTATGGCATCTATGCCTTTTTCAGACGTCAGATCGGAGAATATCTTTTCCTGCGGACTCATTTTGTGTTCCTTGATGACAGCGAACCGTTGATTTTCTTCTTTATCGACTATCTGGCGATCATGGGGCTGTTCGTCTTCATCGGTCACTATCTGGCCGGGTGGCTGAAAAGACTGGACAAGAAAGGAAGCAGCAAATGAAAAGAATAATTTTGCTGCTATGCGTGCTGACGCTTGTCGGCATACTGGCGTCCTGTGCAAGAGCTTCAGACAAGACGCAGGAGCAAACAAAACAAAATGAAATAGAGGTATCATTCGAGGACACGAAAGAGTCTTCAGATGCTATCTCCTTGGACAAAAAGGAAACTATGGAACAAACAGGATATACAATCGCTGTTCCGTCTTCATATAAGACTGCATCCGGTCATCCCGGCACTGTGACCCGGCTGGATTATGATTCAAAGGATTATATCGGAGACGAGTCGGCGATCACAAAAACGGCCTACGTTTATACGCCTTACGGCTATGACGAAAACGATGAAGAAACCCGATACAACATCGTTTATCTGATGCACGGCTGGGGCGGACACGCAGGCGAATACTTTGAATATTCCTCCACAAAAAACATGTTTGATCATCTGATCGAAAACGGAGAGATCCCGCCGGTCATCATCGTTTCTGCCACGTTCTACAACAAGAACAGCAATACAGATTTCAGCAGCTCCATCGCCGAGTTCCGCCAGTTCCACCGGGATTTTGAGGAGAACCTGATGCCGGCGGTGGAAGGGAGATTTCACACCTACGCGAAGTCTGTGTCAGATGAGGATCTGAAAGCTTCCCGGGATCACAGGGCCTTCGGCGGTTTCTCGCTGGGCTCTGTTACGACCTGGCTGCAGTTCTGTTATGACACGGATTATATCCGTTACTTTCTGCCCATGAGCGGCTCCTGCTGGTACTACGGCACCTATGGAGATTTCCAGATCGAAAGGAACGTGGACTTCATCGAGCAGCTGGTGAAGGATAACGGCCTCGACGAGCGCGGCTATTTCATCTATCACGCCGTCGGCACCAACGACGCGGTCAAGAGCCAGTCTATCGACATGGCCAATGAGATGCTCAGCCGCGACATCTTCACACCGGAACATTATGTGTTCTACCAGAAGGACGGCGGCTATCATGACTTTGACGCGGTTCAGGAATACCTGTACAACGCATTGCCGCTGTTTTTCCGGGAGTCTGGAGATGATCGAGCGAACTCCAGCACAGTGCCGACAGCTGCCGCCTATACAACGGAGACCAGGATCACCGATGTACAGAACGATCCTACTTTCGGCGATTACGGAAGACTAATCTTTCCGGTTAACAGCGGATATATGAGCGGCGATACACTGGGAAGCCTTCGCCTGACCTGGTACAACTACATCGATCCGGACAAGACGGTGGAGATCGTGAATTACCTGAAGAACCATGCCGAAGCCGGGGAAACGGTTTTTTACGATATATACACCGACGCGGAAAAGGCCGCTGATCCCGCCAAAAGAGATATCGGCCTGTTCTTCTTCAAGGGCGATCCCGGTGCGAAGTTTGCCATCGTGAACGCCGGCGGCGGCTTTGCCTATGTGGGGGCCATGCATGACAGCTTCCCCCACGCGCTGGAGCTTTCGAAGATGGGCTACAACGCGTTCGCGCTGATCTACCGTCCGGGTGCGCAGACGGCCTGCGAGGATCTGGCAAGAGCCATCGCGTTTATCTTTGAACATGCGGAAGAACTGGAAGTCGACACCTCTGACTATTCCCTTTGGGGAGGTTCGGCAGGAGCGCGGATGGCGGCGTGGCTGGGCACTTACGGGACGGAAAACTTTGGCGAGGACGCTTATCCCCGCCCCGCCGCCGTGATCGTGAATTATACCGGTCTTTCCGAGGTGACAGGCTATGAGCCACCTACCTACAGCGCGGTCGGAACAAGCGACGGCATTGCTTCCTACAGGACGATGGAACGGCGTATCCAGGCAATTCAGGCAAACGGCACCGACGCCATGATCGAGGTGTTTCAAGGGCTTCCCCATGGCTTCGGACTTGGGACAGGAACAGCGGCGGAAGGCTGGATCGAAAACGCCGTGACATTTTGGGAAAGGAATATGGAGCAATGAGCAAAAAGGTTTTAATTCTGTCCGGAAGTCCCCGAAAGGGCGGCAATTCCGACATTCTGTGCGATGAGTTCATGCGAGGAGCGTTGGAAGCGGGCAGTACGGTGGAAAAGATCCGTATCGCGGAAAAGAAAATCGGCTATTGCAGCGCCTGCTATTACTGTGCGCAGTCCGGCGGCGTGTGCGCCAGGAAGGACGATATGGCGGAGGTGCTGCAAAAGATGATCGACGCGGACGTGATCGTCCTTTCAAGCCCCGTCTACTTTTATTCCATCGACGCGCAGCTCAAAACGGTCATCGACCGGACGGTGGCGCGATGGACAGAAATCAAAAACAAAGAATTCTACTACATCGTGACCTGCGCCGATGATGCAAAAGCTTCTCAGGAAACAACGATCGCCTGCTTCCGCGGGTTCGCGGATTGCGTGGAGGGAGCAATGGAAAAAGGTATCATTTACGGCACCGGCGTTTATAAGCCCGGTGAGATCAGGAACAGTCCCGCCTGCGTGGAGGCGTATGATATGGGCAAATCTGTAAAATAAGGAGGAAGTATTATGAAAAAGCAAACGGCGGGCAGGGATCGTCTCGGTGATCTGGCCCCGAAATTCGCGGAACTGAATGACGATGTTTTGTTCGGAGAAGTGTGGTCACGTGAATCACAGCTGTCGCTTCGTGACCGCAGCATGATCACGATCGCGGCACTCTTTTCCGCCGGGCTCTATCCTCAGCTGAAAAGCCATCTCGCACTCGGCAAAGAGCACGGCGTGACGAAGGAAGAAGCGATCGAGATCGCCACGCAGCTGGCCTTCTACTGCGGCTGGCCGAAGGCGTGGAGCACTTTCCCGATGATCGCGGAAATATGGGGTGATGAAGAGACAACGCCGAAGCTTGCATTTCCCATCGGGGAGCCGAATACCGGCTTTGCTCAGTATTTCATAGGCCAAAGCTATCTTATGCCACTGACAATGGAGCAGGTACCGACCTTCAACGTGACGTTCGAGCCAGGGTGCCGCAACAACTGGCATATCCATCACGCTGACAAGGGCGGCGGACAGATGCTGATCTGCGTCTATGGACACGGCTGGTATCAGGAGTGGGGCAAAGAACCGAGAGAGCTGCATCCCGGGGATGTGGTCAATATTCCGGCAAACGTCAAGCACTGGCACGGTGCTGCAAAGGACAGCTGGTTCCAGCATATCGCTCAGGAGATCCCCGGAGAGAGTGCCAA
>JAEEGH010030195.1_pt1 | contig 10549 bp, 10 predicted proteins | sample 9134181 | NCBI WGS metagenome assembly JAEEGH01 (sample SAMN16246544, study PRJNA631951) | gut metagenome | biome: gut microbiome; feature: rumen; material: DP-attached | host: Bos | place: Iran: Karaj | collected 2018-10 | reverse complement strand
ATATAAGTATTAACTAAGAAAAACCGAATACCACTATAATACAAGTTACCACCAAACAAAGAAAAAAGCAAATATGATTCATGACTTATGGTATATCTGGTACTGCAGGAAAAAGAATATCTTAGAGGAAAAACTTGGAATAAAAATAGGAATTAACACGATTGACAAAGGTCTCAAAATTGCCCATTATGGCTTTATCGCGGTGAATATTAATACACAAGCAGGAAAAAACTTGGTTCTTCATGGAAGTAACTGTATCGGCAATAAAGGGGAATTCGCTAAGGACGCTCCGGTGATTGGAGACAATGTGGAATTCGGAATAGGTGCTGCTGCATATGGAAAAATCCGTATAGCCGATAATGTGATTATTGGGGCAGGATGTATCGTTACTAAAGATATCCTTGAGAAAGGTGCTGTCGTAGTTGGCAATCCCATGAAAATTCTTCGTGTAAACTCTTGATGAAGAGAAATGAAAGAAATTCTTTTCTTTACCAACGGAGATGCGGACAATGCCAATGTATGGTCTAACGTTCCCTATTGTTTCTCCCATGCTTTGGAAGATAATGGTATTAATGTTCATCGGATTAACTATTCGATGAATCCTGCCTTTGTGAAGTTCTATAATCTAGGACTAAGAAGGATTCTTGATGGTCTTACATTGAAGAAACTCAGATTCCCCTATCTACGGACAACCAAACTATTCAAATTCTTTGCAGAGAGAAAAATTAGGAAGGCCGTACTGCAATATCCGCAAGCGGATCTTAGCCTCTTTATGGGCTATGGGTTCTATAATAAATGGAGCAAAACACCCTCCTTGCTGTTCAGCGACTGGACCACAGAAATGGATATCCGGAAAAAGCGGAAACCTAACTTCCTTGAAAAACGAATCATCAAGCAAGAAGAAGAGGCGATTAATCATGCGGAATACGTTATATCTCTCTTTCCCGTTTGCTGTGAGGAGATGAAAAAGAAATATCCGAAGGCGAATATTAAGTTTCTGGGGGGGAATGTGATAAACGATTTGTCAGGCTTGCGCCTGAGAGAGACCCACCCCAACCCTCCCTGTTTAGGGAGGGAGAACCAAACCACAAAAGAACAAGGCAACCAGCAAATTAGTTCCTCTTCAAAAGACATTTATGTAGATACTCTTCTTGAGACAAAGTCTAAATCTAAGAAATTGCTGTTTATCGGGAGGAAGACTACGTATTTGGAGGCAGCAAAGAAATTGATTGAGGCTTATAAACTACTGAAAGGGGAAGAGGCTTATAAAGACTATGAACTGGATATCGTGGGATGTGCAGCTTCTGACTTTGATTCGCTTCCTGAAGGGGTGACTTGCTATGGGTTCTTGAATAAGAGTGAGGAAAAGGATCAGAAAACCTATTATGATTTACTATTAGAGGCAAAGGTGCTGGTGAACGCGAATCCAAAGTGGGGGGCTTTCTCTTCTACCGTTGAGGCGATGTATTACTATACGCCCGTCATAGTGTCACCTTATCAAGACTTTGTGAAAAATTTCGGAGAAAAGATTGATTTTGGCGTTTATAACCAGGATTTTACAGCCGAATGTATCGTAAATGACATTAAATCTGTGATAAATTCGGAAAATTATACAGAAATGTGTAACTTTGCACACGAAAAAGTGAAAAACTATACATGGGAGAACTATGTAAATCAGCTTTGCTGCTGGGTTAATAGTTATTAGGTTAATGGTTAAAGATGATAGGTTAAAGTTGGTGTTTACACATTATTTCTTACATCCTACATTCTTCACTATATACATTACGCAATCAAATAGAAATAAAAAATGGTAATATTATTCTTTATATTTTTCTTTATATCCGTTAGTCTAGAAATAAAAGGAAACAAAAGAAACAGAGATATCATGCTTATTTTAGCATGTGTCGTTTTAGCTGTGGGTGTTGGTTTCAGAAATATTTATAGGTGGCCTGATACCTTGGTATATGTCATTAGTTTCCAAGATTACACTCCTAATATTTTTGACTATTCTCTTTCTGACAAGCCCTACGGATATCGTGAAAAAGGATTCTATTTCCTACAGGTTCTTGTGAAAACTATTTCGGACAATCCAACTGTTTTCTTATTGGCAATATCGTTATTGACATTTTACGTCCTTTATAAAGACATCAAGCAGTATTCAATTTTCCCATTGATTGGTCTTTGTGCTTATATCGCACGTTTTATTATTGGACGTAACTTTATTCAAATTCGCTCAGGAATTGCATACGTGGTCTTGATGCTGAGTATCAAGTATATTTTTGAAAAAGACTGGAAAAGGTATTTTCTGATCGTCTTTATTGCATGGACACTTCACAGAAGTTGTATAATGGCTGTTCCGCTATACTTTGTATGTAATTGGATTCATGTGAAGAAATGGCATGTCTATATGGCATTGGTCTTTTCTTTTTTGGTAGGAATCTTTGGGCAACCTTTTGTTCACAGTATCGTGGAAGATAACGCTTCCGATTTAAGCATCGGAAACCGATATATTGATGCCGGCGGTGAAAGAAAGCAATTGGTTGGATTAGGTATGCGAAATCCTATGATTTATTTCCAATGTATCATTCTTCTAACATACACCTTTCTTGAAGAAAGATTGGCACCATTGAATAAATATTATTATGTGATTAGAAACGCTTATTTGTACTCTGCAATGATTCTAATCTGCTTCTGTACTTACAAAGTGCTTTCTGCTCGTACATCATCGATGTATGCTACTATGGAATTTGCCATCATCCCATCATTGATTTATTTGTTTAACAAAAAGAACAGAATGCTTGCATTCTTTATTACAGGAATAGCACTTACTTATATCTTCTATCTCTATATGGGAGGTAGATCATAAAGATACTATTGATTATATGAAAATACTTCTCGTTTGTGTTAAATTAAATGGAGGTGGTGCTGAACGAGTGGGTGTATTGATGGCCAACAGTTTAGCGGATCGTGGACATCAGGTTTCTATTGTTTCAAACTTGTATGAACCTGTTGTCTATGATGTAGATAAGCGTATCAGTATCCACTCGATGAACCCTAATACCACGAATGAATATAAAAAATGGAGTGCTGCCATTATAAATATACGCAAAGAAATAAGAAGAGAAAAACCAGATATTATCGTTGGTATCATGTACCTCTGTTCCTTAGCAGCTAAAATTGCGAGCATCGGAACGGGAATTCCTGTCGTGATGACAGAACACAACTCCTTTGAAAGACCAGAATCTGCTCCCTTTAAAAAGAAGGATTTATTTTTTAAATACAAGGTCAATAAGATTTATGACTATGTGACCGTCTTAACCGAAGCAGACAAAAAAGTAATAGGAAACCGACTGAAAAGAGTGGAGGTCATGCCCAACCCGCTTCTCTTAAAACCTTATTACGAAGAGCATCATCGGGAGAAAAGACTTATTGCTGCAGGAAGAGTAGATGCCTGGCACTACAAAGGATTTGATATTTTGGTGAAGGCCTGGAACCAAATCTATCATAAATACCCTGAGTGGAGATTAGAAATAGCAGGCCTATGTGACAGGCCCAGGAATTATCTTCGTATCGTAAATCTAATTAAAGATTTCAAAATTGAGGATAGGACAAAACTATTAGGTTATCGTACAGATGTAGAACAACTGTACCGTGATTCGGAAATCTTTGTGCTAAGTAGCAGATACGAAGGTTTTGGATTGGTACTGATTGAAGCCATGAGTCAAGGATGTGCGCCCATAGCATGTGATTATAAGGGGAGACAAGGGGAGATACTGTGCCCCACCCCTACCCTCCCCCGTAGGGAGGGAGATAACAATAGCAGTCTGGATATATGTGAGAATGGTTTATTATGCGAACCAGAGAATGTGGAGGCATTGGCGCAGGCTATGGACAAAATGATCAGTGATGAAGATTATAGGCATAAAGTGCAACTAAATGCTGTAAAAAGAACTGAATTCTATAACCTGGAAAGAACAGGGGAACGTTGGGAAAAGTTTCTTGAAAAAGTAATCAAATTAAAACATTCATAATATGCAACCGATTGAATATTGTGTATCCATCAGAACTTTGGGTACTGCCGGAGATAAATATCAAAAAGAGCTCGACTCTTTGTTGGTCCAGACTTGGAAGCCTAAGAAAATCCTGGTCTATATCGCAGAAAACTATCCGCTACCCAAAGAAACAATTGGTATAGAGGAATACATTGTCTGCAAAAAAGGTATCGTAATGCAGCGGTCTCTCGACTGGAAAGAAATAGATACAGAATACGCTCTTTTCTTAGATGATGATATGGAGCTGGCACCTGATGCTGTGGAACGAATGTTTAAAGGACTTATAGAAAACGGTGGTGATTGTATTGCCACCGATGTGTTCGGAAATTATAAAAGCAGTCCTTTAAGGAAGGTTGCCATGTTCATGCATAGCTATTCACTGCCTCATTTTGACCAAAACTGGAACATCAAGATGCGCAGAAGCGGGGGCTATTCGTATAATAACCATCCCAACAGAGATATCCTTCCTACTCAAAGTGCTCCTTTCCCATGCTTCCTCATCAAAATGCCCGCTTATCATGCCATCCACTTTGAGGATGAACGCTGGTTAGACACACTCAAAGGAAACAGTTTCGATGACCGGATCTTCTTCTATAAATTGCACATCATGGGATATAAGGTACTAAGTTACTTTAACTCAGGAGTGGAACACTTGGATGCCAGAGCCGGTGGAAGACCTGATCCCACCAAAAAGATGTATTTACAGAAAAAAGTTCTTTTCGTGGAATGGTACCGTGTTTTCTATGACTTGAAACATATATCTGGATGGAACAAATTCCGAAATTTGATGGCATACGTCCTTCGTTTTTTCCTGGGATTCTTCTTTATGCTTATAGAAACTGTGGTCTATCGAAAACTAAATTATATTCCCGACTATTTCAAGGCGTTAAGCGATGGCTTGAAGTTCGTTCATTCAGAGGAATACAAGAGTATTCCAAAGTATGATGAATATATAAAATAGCTTCATTTAACCCCTCCTCTGCGAGGGGCTTTTTGTCAAAATTATATATAGGATGAAAATATCCTTTGTAACTTCTACACTGACCTCAGGAGGAGCTGAACGAGTTATCTCACTTTTGGCAAATAACTTTGCGGAACGTGGATACGAGGTGGAGATGATTGCACTGACAAGTATCTCACCAGATTATTATACGCTGAATCCAAAGGTGAGGTTTATCCATGCGGACAAAGTAAGCAAAGGGGGATTGCTTGGAGAATTGTGGTGGTTCCGCAAGCATATTAAAAAGGAACAACCAGATGTGGTCATTGCTTTTATGGAAGCGGTGTATGAGTTTGTGCTGTTAGCTCTACTTGGTACAAAAACACCTGTGATATCTTCAGAAAGATTAGACCCTGCTTTAATCAGTTGGCCAAGAAAAGTGCTACGATGGTTGCTTTTACCTACCGCTACAGCACATGTAGTACAGACTCAACAAATTAAGCAATACTATAATCAACGAATCCAAAAGAAGACTCACATTATCTATAATCCGGTAAATGAGAAAGTGTTTCAGGTTAAAGGTTATGGGTTAAAGGTTAAAGGTGAGGAGAGATTAAATAGGATTATCAGTGTGGGAAGACTGTATCCTCAAAAGAATCAAAAGATGATGATTGAGGCTTTTGCGAAGATTGCTCCTAAGTTTCCCGAATGGTCGCTTGTTATATATGGGGAGGGTTACTTGCGGAAAGACCTTGAGAGTTTAGTTGAAAGGTTAAAGGTTAAAGATAAGGTGTTACTTCCAGGAAGATGCGAGACTGTGATTGAAGAGGTAGCTAAATCAAAGGTATTCTGCCTATCGAGCGACTATGAGGGAATGAGTAATGCCATGATAGAGGCTTTATGCGTAGGGACTCCGGTTATTTCCACCAAAGTTTCAGGTACAGATGAGCTGATTCGTGATGGGGAGAATGGGCTGCTCGTGGATATTGGCGATACTGAAGGTCTTGCCAAAGCCCTTGAAAAACTACTTAGCAATCGGGAATTAAGAGAGAAAATAGGTAAAGAAGGACAAAAATTGGCGACTCGGTTCAAAACTGATACTATTGTTGATCAGTGGGAGGAGTTAGTTCATAGGTTAAAGGCTTTAGGTTAAAGTAAAGAGTTTAAAGGTTAAAGACTTCAGAATAAAGGTTAAAGGATAAAGTTGGTAGGTTAAAACTAAAATAACATGCTCGTAAACTCAATTATATTCTGGTTATTCTTTGCGGTATTTCTGCTGCCCTACTTCACGCTGATGCGGGGAAGCAATAAGATACAAAACTTGTGGCTATTGGCTGCAAGTTATGTTTTCTATGGGTATGCGGACTACAGAATGGTCATTCTTTTAATAATTGCCACGATAACCTTCTATGTATTAGGATTGGCAATTAATAAAGGAAAAAACTATTTGAACACAAAAAACACTGAAGAAAAGGACATTAGCACTGACAAACGAAATTCACTGAAGGAAGAGGGCGTAAAGAATAAGGAATCATTACACATTATACGTTACACATTACTCACTCCAAAAACATTAGCTGTTTTGGGAGTGGTACTGGGTGCGGGAATGCTGCTGTATTTTAAGTACCTGAATTTCTTTATTGAACAGTTTGCGGCATTGTTTGGATTGTTTGGACTGAAGACGAACTATAGTTCATTCAATATCATCGTGCCGATTGGTATATCGTTCTTTACCTTCAAACTGATAGCATATATCGTGGAGGTATATAAAGGGAATATGGAGCCATGCAAAGATTTTGTGACGTTTGCTACCTATATCGCCTTCTTTCCAACGATTATGTCGGGTCCTATAGATGCACCGAAACTGCTGATTCCACAGATGGCAAATGCCAGAATATGGCAGAACGACCAAGTGGCAGAAGGATTGAAACGGGTGCTATGGGGAATGTTTATGAAAATGTGTATTGCCGATAAGGTGTCGGGTTATACTGATGCGGTATTCAATAATGCCTACCACCATAATGCAACCTCCATTATTGCGGCTTCTGTTCTCTATACTTTCCAAATCTATGCGGACTTTAGCGGCTATTCGGAAATGGCCATCGGAACTTCACAAATCATGGGATTCCGCGTGACGGAGAACTTCATGCGACCATATTTTTCACAGAATGTAGGTGATTTCTGGCGTCGTTGGCATGCCTCACTGATGAACTGGTTCCGGGATTATATCTACTTCCCCTTAGGTGGCAGCCGTTGTTCAAAGGCAAAAATGTACTGGAACACGATGGTGGTGTTTATGGTTAGCGGTCTGTGGCATGGTGCCAATTGGACATTCATTTTCTGGGGAGCGTATCATGGTTTGTTGGTTTGTGTGTATAAACTAACCAAACCGTTAGTTTCAAGATTCAGAATTCAGGATTCAAGTTCTACAGAGTCTGGTTCTCCCCCCAAAAAGTCGCATCAGAAAAAACTTGGAACTTGGAACTTGAAATTTGAAACTACAATCAAATATGTAAATATCTTGATTGTATTTGCGTTAGTAACCATTGGTTGGCAAGTGTTCAGGTGCAATTCTTTCGGTCAGTTCGTTGGGCTATGGGAGCGGATGTTCACTGGATTCGGACCAATATTTAAGAGTTGGGCCCTGATGGGTTTCATTCCTATCGCCATACTGATGTTCAAGGAAATGAAAGATGAGGAAGGATGGGACATCCACCTTTTACATTCTAAGAAACTATGGGTGCAGATTGTTTCGTTCGCCCTCATTGCCGTGTTTATCCTTTATTTCGGAGAATTAGAAGGCGGAAGCTTTATTTATTTCCAATTCTGATAGTCCTAAAGGACTAGAAATCACACAAATATAGACAAATCATACAAATATAGACAAATACGGAGAGTCCTTCGGACTAGAAATCACACAAATCTAAACAAATCGGATAGTCCTGAAGGACTAGAAATCTCGCAAAATCTAAACAAATCAGACAAATATAGACAAATAATGACTTTGGTAGATGAAAAAGATGAAAGATGGGGGTTCTTTCATAAGATAACAGGGGATGCCATGAAGGTTTATAATAAGTTTCATGCTGGACTGTTGGAATCTGCGTATGAAGCTGGATTGAAATTCTTATTGGAAAGAGATGGATACAAAGTTGAAGAGCAAGTGTATGTTCCGATGTTTTGGGATGATATAAAACTTGAACAAAGTTACCGTATAGATTTACTTGTTAATGATGATATCATCATTGAACTCAAAACAGCAAAATTTATCGGAACTGAACATCGGAGGCAATTATGGAACTATATGAATCTGACTCATAAACCATACGGTATGCTTATCAACTTCGCTGAAGAAGGATTATATAGTGAATGGTATTATCGAGATCCTGAAACTGAAAAAATAGATAAAATCAAAATAAATAAGGAATAACGAGCAAAAGATTTGTAAAATTTGTATTAATTTGAAAGATTTCTGCTCGAAGAGCATCAGATTTCTACGAATGAAATGAGTATGAGAAAAGCTATATATATAACTTTAATAACAATAGGAATCATTGTTGGGTGCGACCTTTTAATTGGTGCTGTATCCAGGAAACTGGTAATGGCAGCACCTGACGCAGGACTGAACCAGACGAATACAGCACAGGCGCTGTTCAACAAAAAAGCCGACGTATTGGTGCTGGGTTCTTCAAGAGCCAACCACCATTATGTTTCTTCGATGTTCAAAGATTCTCTGGGACTGACATGTTATAATGCAGGGCGTGACGGACATGACATTCTCTATGCTACGATGGTTTTGCGGTCGTTTTTGGAACGATGCACACCAAAACTGGTTATCACGGATCTTAATAGCTCCATGATGGATGGTTCATGGATAAAGAGCAATAAGGACATGAGTTGCTTCTATGGTGCTTCGAAAGCGGTGACTGAGATTTTGGATAAAGATGTGCTCAAGGATTTCGACCACCTCAAGATGATGTCGAACCTTTACAGATATAACAACACTTTGGAATGGATTGCCACGGCCTACCTGAGCAACTGGGGAGAGGGTGACGGCTATTTTCCTATGCCCGTCACTAACAATGGAATGAAAAAGGTGATAGGTAAAGACCACGTTTTCAAACCGCATCCAAAATGTTTAGAATATTTGGATGATATCGTTAAGACTTGTCAGGAAAAGAATATCAAAATTATTCTTTGTGTATCACCCAGTTTAAGCTACAGCATGCATGGCTTGAACGACTGGATGAAAGAATATGGTGATAAAAATCGAGTGCAAACCTTCGACTTCACTGGAGACACTACATATGTAGACCATCCTCAACTATTTTTCGATGCAACACATCTGAACGACAAAGGGGCAAAGATCTTTACTAGAATATTAATTTCAAGATTGAAGATTTGAAAATATCACTTTCAATTTGACAAAAACACCATAACTTGTTGATGATTTATTACCTTACTCATTATAACCAACAGACATATCCGTTTCTTATTGACTATCTCAATAGAAACGGATTGTCTGCTTCTTGGGCGCATACTCCTATAAATCATGGAGAATATGTGAATGCTTTGACTGGAGCATGGAGTGCGGTAAAAAAAGCTGTTAAAGGTGATACAATCATTACTTATATGAGTTCGGCTGGGGTACTTTGTTGGTGGATAAGTGTGATACTCTTTAAAAGAATTAATATCATAGCGACCAATTTAGCACTAAAAGATGATTCTTCACTGCAAACCCTTTTCATGACCTTTCTTTATCGGGTTGCGCTGAAAAGCAAAAGGTTCACACTAACAGTGACTAGTCAACAATATGGTGAAACCATGCGAAAGCAACTTCATTCTTCCTATAATCTACCTTTACTTCGTGACTATGGTCATTTTCCTGGTTACGCCAAAGAATACCAAGATAAAGGTAAGCGGATATTTTGCGGTGGTAATACACAACGGGATTGGATGAGTTGTGTGAACTTAGCAAAACAAATGCCTGACTGGCGTTTCTTATTGGTGGGATGGAAGAATGAAGAAAATATAGAAATACCTACAAATATAAAAAGAATTGAACGGCTGCCTTTTCCTAAATTTATGCAGGCCATGCGAGATTCAACGATAGTCTATGTACCTGTAAAATGGAATTGTCCTGCTGGTTTAATCGTGATGATGGAGGCTACATGGGAAGGGAAACTCATTGCAACCAGCAAGAATGACATTACTGGAGAATATATTTCCAATGAACATGGAATAGCAGACAATAACGTAGAAAATGTTGCCAAACAACTCAATTCTCTCTATCTGCATCCCGAAGAATGTAAAAGGAAAGTTAGTAATCTACAAGAATTCCTTTCCACATATTGCTCTGCAGAAACTTATTCTAAAACTATAGCAGAATTGATAACAAATAAGCAAAATGGCTAAAAGAATTGAATGGGTAGCGGCATTAAGGGGAACGGCTGTCTTACTGGTGTTTGCCTCTCATCAATATTGGGGCATTGATGATGATGGATTGAATCAGGTGCTTGGCAGAAGTGGAGTAGCCTTCTTCTTCCTTATTGCTGGC
>JAEEGH010030190.1_pt1 | contig 10550 bp, 8 predicted proteins | sample 9134181 | NCBI WGS metagenome assembly JAEEGH01 (sample SAMN16246544, study PRJNA631951) | gut metagenome | biome: gut microbiome; feature: rumen; material: DP-attached | host: Bos | place: Iran: Karaj | collected 2018-10 | reverse complement strand
ATCCTCTGGCTGACTTCCTTTCACAGACTATTGGCGATGGCTTCAAGAAGGACGCAAACAAGCTTGAGAAGCTCCTTGATCATATCGATGATGCAGAAGTTCTTGATAAGCTTGAAGAGATCAAGTTGGGCAAGAAGAAAGAGCTTGCAGCTTACCTTAAGGAACATGAGGGAGTAGAGGTTGATCCTGATTCTATCTTTGATATTCAGGTAAAGAGACTCCACGAGTACAAGAGACAGCAGATGAATGCCCTCTACATCATTCACAAGTACCTTGAGATCAAGGGCGGCAAGAAGCCTGCAAGACCTATCACTTTTATCTTCGGTGCTAAGGCAGCTCCTGCGTATGTTATTGCAAGAGACATTATTCACCTGATCCTTGTTCTTCAGGAGATCATCAACAACGATCCTGATGTCAACAAGTACATGAAGGTTGTCATGGTAGAGAACTACAACGTAAGCTACGCAGAGAAACTTATTCCTGCCTGCGATGTATCAGAACAGATTTCTCTTGCTTCCAAGGAGGCATCCGGAACAGGTAACATGAAGTTCATGCTTAACGGTGCTGTAACTCTCGGAACAGATGACGGCGCTAACGTAGAGATTCACGAGCTTGTAGGTGATGACAACATTTACATCTTCGGTGCAAGTGCTGACGAAGTAATCGAGCACTACAAGAAGGCTGACTATGTTTCTAAGGATTACTACAAGAAGAGCAAGGTAGTAAAACAGGCTGTAGACTTTATTACTAGCAAAGAAGCCCTTAAGGTTGGTCACAAGGAGAACTTGAAGAGACTTCACGACGAGCTCATCAACAAGGACTGGTTCATGACACTTCTCGATCTTGAGAGCTACATTGCCAAGAAAGATGAGATCTTCGCAGATTACGAGAACCGCGATAAGTGGAAGAAGATGATGCTTACCAATATCGCCAAGGCCGGATACTTCTCATCTGACAGAACCATAAAAGAGTATAACAGGGATATCTGGCATCTTAACTGATGTAGAAATCTGAGTGATTGTTAAAAGCCGGAATGTGGTAGTAAATCTGCATTCCGGCCTTAATATTTTCTTGCATCCGAGCATTTTTAATCATAAAATTTTAGTGTACCGTTTTATTGATTTCCTGTTTCTTTTTTGTCCTTTTTAGCGAGGTGCGTGTATGGGAAAAAAGTTTCATGATGCAGGTATTAGTGGTATTGTTCCGACAGGTCTTCCGGGAGGGTTCTTTATCTATGAGAACAACGACACCGAGAATGTCCTGTATGCCGGACCCAATGTACTTGAGATGTACGGGTGCGAAAACATGGGCGAATTTATTGAGCTCACCGGCGGAACCTTTAAGGGTATGGTCCATCCCGATGACTACAAGCGGATTGAGAATCAGATCCAGGCTCAGACTATTTTTGGTGAAAAGAAACATGACTATGTACGCTACCGTATCGTGACCAAGGACGGAATTGAGCGCTATGTGGAGGATTTTGGACATCTTCTTCACAGGGACGATGGCAAGAGCTATTACTATGTCTATATCGTAGATGTAGATCAGAACGAGTACTTTAATAAAAATCGTAATTCCTTCGCCGAGGCAGAGATCCTCTCCTCCAATCAGGAGACTGATGATCTGACGGGACTTCTTAATATGTCCTTCTTCTACCAGAGGGCACAGATGTTCCTTGGATCTTATGAGAGCTGGCGAGAGGATATTTCTTTTATTCATTTCGATATCCCGAATTTCAAACTTTTTAATGAGAGAAACGGCTTTAAGCTTGGCGATGAGCTTTTGTGCGACCTTGCCAAGGCTATAAGAGAGACCTTCCATATCGGCGGAATCTGCGCAAGATTTTCTGACGATCACTTTGTAGTATGCACAACAGGTTCAAGAGAGAGCGTTGTTGAGAAGGTTGAGAAGGTCTACAAGACCATGCTTTTAACCGATGATGTCAACAAGAAGGTCAGGATCAAAGCCGGCATCTACTATCTCGATGACAGGCGCGCCGAGATAGGTCTTGCCTGCGATCACGCCCGCCTTGCCTGCAACTCCATCAAGCACAGACATGACGTAAATTACTGCATCTACGATGAGATGCTAAGAGAGAATCTGCGCAAGCAGCAGTACGTTATAGACCATATTGATGAGGCAATCGAACAGGAATACATAAAGGTCTTTTACCAGCCTGTTATCCGTGTTAAGACCGGAGAAATCTGCGGCTACGAAGCACTTGTTCGCTGGATCGATCCCAAGATGGGAATGCTCTCGCCGGGCGATTTTATATCCACTCTTGAGCAGTTCCATCTGATCCATCTGGTGGATACTTTCGTTGTCAAGCGTGTCTGCAAGGACTACGTGCAGATGAGAGATGAGGGAAAAGAGCTGGTTCCTATCTCTGTAAACATCTCCAGGCTTGACTTTGAACTGTGTGACATCTTCGGAGTTGTGGAAGAGACAAGGGCTGAATATGATGTTCCGAGGGATATGCTGGATCTCGAGATCACAGAGAGTTCCCTTAATGAAAACGAGGGCTACATAAGGTCTTCCTGCGACAAGATGAGAGAGATGGGCTATCACGTTTGGATCGATGATTTCGGAAGCGGATATTCATCCCTTAACACAATAGCCAATTACAACTTTGATGTCCTTAAGCTGGACATGGTATTCTTAAGAAGTTACGACAACAATCCCAAGACCGGCAAAATCATGGGATATATCATAGAGGGAGCCAAGGCAATGGGAGTCAGCCCACTCTGCGAGGGTGTTGAGACTGAAGTGCACTTTAACTTCCTTAAAGAAATCGGCTGTGAAAGGGCACAGGGCTACTATTTCGGAAAGCCAATGCCTATGGAAGAGAGCAGGAAGTTCACTTCCGAAAAAGGACTTGCATGGGAAAAGGTGGAGTAAATGCTTGGAGGAATTGAAGCCGGCGGAACCAAAATGGTTGTTGCTATAGGCGATGACGATTGCAATATAATTAAGAGAAAAGAGATACCGACGAAGGCACCTGAAGAGACCATTCCTTCAATTCTGGAATTCTTTGAAGAAAATGATGTAACTGCCATAGGAATCGGAGCATTTGGCCCTGTATGTGTCGAGAGAAATTCCAAAGACTATGGAAAGATTGGCAGGACGCCGAAGCTTTCATGGGTTAACTTCTCCTGGAGTGAAGCCTTTAAAAGCAGTGGAATTCCTGTAGCTGTTGATACGGATGTAAATGCTGCAGTTCTTGGTGAAGTTATTTTTGGTAACGGCAAAGGCCTTTCGGATGTGATCTATATCACCATCGGCACAGGCATCGGAGTCGGTGTATATTGCTGCGGTCAGCTTCTTCACGGAATGCTTCATCCGGAAGCAGGGCACATTCTTCTTATGCTTAATGAGAATGATAAGTTTGAGGGAGCATGCCCCTATCACAAAAACTGCTTTGAGGGACTGGCATCAGGAACTGCCATCAAAAAGCGCTATGGCACGGAAGCCTTTAATCTTATTGACAGAGAGGATGTCTGGGAGCTGGAAGCTGAGTATGTGGCAAAGGCGCTGATGCAGTATATCTGCTGCTACAGCCCAAAGAGGATCATTCTCGGCGGAGGTGTAATGCACGTGGAAAAGCTCTTTCCCCTTATCCGGAAGAAGACTCTTGAGTACATGAACGGCTACATAGATACTGCGGAACTTAGGGATATTAATAATTATATTGTTCCTGCAGGACTTGGCGGCGAGCAGGGAATAAAGGGCGCTTTATACCTTGCAAAGCAAAGCTCTCTATTGACAAAGAGCTGAAAGCGGATAATACTGTCAAGTGTATGAAACGCGTAGATTTTGAGAACGGAAAAACTTTTAATAATATTCTGGCCACAGCGATCCCAATGCTTGTGGCCCAGATAATAAATCTTTTGTACAACATTGTTGACAGGATATACATCGCACGTATTCCTGAGATAGGAACAGTGGCTTTGGGAGCAGTGGGACTTTGCTTTCCCCTGGTCATACTTATCACCGCTTTTACCAACATGTATGGAAGCGGCGGAGCACCCCTGTTTTCTATTGCAAGAGGGCAAAAGAATGAGCAGAGGGCGAGGGAGATTCAGAACACCTCGTTCTTTTTACTGCTTGTAACTGCGGTGGTTTTGATGATCGTTGGCGAGGTCTTTGGAAGACCCATCCTGTCAATCTTTGGAACATCTGAAGCTGCCATGGTATATGCGCTTCCGTATCTTCGCATCTACCTTCTGGGCACGATCTTTTCAATGATCGCAACGGGACTTAATCCCTTTATCACAGCCCAGGGCTATTCAATAGTTGGAATGACCACAATCCTGGTGGGTGCTCTTGCAAATATTATCCTAGACCCGATATTTATCTTTGTATTTGGCTTAGGGCCTGAGGGAGCTGCCATAGCAACCGTGATATCGCAGGCTCTTTCAGCCTTTTATGTTCTCAGATTTTTCTTTGGAAAAAAGTGTGCTTACAACCTTAAGATAATGTCTTTTGACGAGATAAAGAAGTGCGGAAGGACAGCAGGATCCATTGCGGGTCTTGGAAGCGCGGCGTTTATCATGCAGTTCACAAATGCTATGGTTTCCGTATCCTGCAACAGCGTTCTTGCCGATGTGGGAGGAGATCTCTACGTCTCCATAATGACCATGGTAAACTCTGCAAGACAGATGATGGAAACGCCTATCCTTGCTATATCAGAGGGCACATCGCCGATCATCAGCTATAACTACGGCGCTAAGAGATATGACAGAATAAAGAGGTCAATAGCCATAATGGTTGCCATGGACTTTGGCTACACCCTGATAGTATGGCTCTTTATAAGACTCTTCCCGGCAGCAGTCATAGGGGTATTCAGTAACGACAAGACCATTCTTGCAGATGCGATACCTGCGTTTAACCTCTATTTTTCAACCTTCATATTTATGACGTTCCAGCATTCGGGACAGGTAGTGTTTAAATCTCTTGGTAAAAAGAACCACGCCATCTTCTTTTCTCTTTTCAGAAAAGCATTTATCGTGGTGCCTTTAACATATCTGCTTCCTTATATGTTTAATATGGGAACGAACGGCGTCTTTGCAGCTGAGCCAATCAGTAATGTCATCGGAGGCAGCGCCTGCTTTATAACCATGTTGTTCACTGTAAGGAGCATAATCAGAGCCGGCAAGGCTAATGACTAAAATAAAAAGTGGCGAAGATGATCTTTATTCATCCCGCCACTTTTATATTAAGCTTACTGTTATATTCGCGTTTTTTCTCAGCTACGAAGAGTGTGAGGTCGCTGCTTATGCCACTAAAGACGCATCCGGCAGCATTGTATTCACCGACTTTAAAGAGCCTTACAACCTTGCACTTGACGTTGATCCTCTTCATGACTCCGGTCTTGAAAAAGCTAAGGTCCAGTTCATCGCCTGTGTTTATTATCTGGTCCTTACCAATAAGAAGAGATATTCCTCTCATGGAAATGTCATTGACGACGACGTTGATGGTCTTTCTGCTGTTGACCACTGCCTGACCCATGACCTGGACCATATATCTCTCGGCTTTCCTCATTCTGGAGGAAAGTAAAAGCTCTTTTCCCCTGATGACATGGAAATCGGTGCCGTTAAAATCGGTTCTTGCAATAGAGTCTGACTCGAAGATGTGTACATGGCCTGTTGAAGGATTCTTGTACTCAACCTTTGCATGGGAGCAGTAATCCAGTATCTGATCTCCGAAGGTTATCGGTGTAACCAGGATTCCGTCGCCATAGGCAGTCAGCACTCTTGTTTTTACCGAGCACTCAGCATCATTATGAACCATTTTTATGGTTATTTCTGCCATTTGTGGTATGTTTGCGATTCTCATGGGGCTTATAATAATACATCGCAAAACAAAAGTCATTAAATTTTTATAAAAAATTTGCCAAAATTCGCTAAATTTGAAACCGAATTTCATTGCCTTTCCGGAAACTGAAACTTTGTTATAAGTATCGCCTTGATTTTGCGGACAAAAGACTCATAATTAGAGTGTTGGAAAGGCGGTAATGTATGAAAACAGATTATTCCATAAGAACTGCTACGCCGGAGGATGCAGAAGCACTCGTAGCTATATATGATTACTATGTAAAAGAGACTGCGATCACCTTTGAGTATGAGACTCCCTCTGTGGAGGAGTTTAGGGGCAGGATCGAGAAGGTGCTCAAGAAGTATCCATATATTGTAGTAGAAAGAACTCTTTCTGAAACAGGGGCAAAAGAGATCGTCGGATATGCCTACGCAAGTACATTTAAGGACAGGGATGCATACCAGTGGAGCGTAGAGCTCAGCATTTATATTCAGAAGGATGCAAGAAGAGAAGGCCTTGGAAGGCTTCTTTATGAAGAGCTTGAAAGAAGGCTCAAGGATCAGGGTATTTTGAACCTCTACGCCTGCATCGGATATCCCGATACGGAAGATGAGCATTTAAACCTTGACAGCGTCAGATTCCATGAAAAACTTGGCTTTTCAATGATTGGCAAATTCAACAAATGCGGCTATAAATTCGATACCTGGTACAGCATGGTCTGGATGGAGAAGATGATCGGAGAACACAAATGATTGTGTGCGATTTATTGCATTAAAGTGTTTGAATTGATATTATACAACTAACGTTTTTTATTGGAGGGAAATAATGAGCACAATACCTTATAAGATTTACCTTGAAGAATCAGAGATGCCAAAGGCATGGTACAACGTAAGGGGCGATATGAAAAAGAAGCCTGCTCCGATTCTCAATCCGGCTACACTTAAGCCTGTAACCATCGACGAACTTTCGGGTATTTTCTGCCGCGAGCTTGCAGAGCAGGAACTCGATGATACATCAACATATATTGAAATACCTGAGGAGATCAGAAACTTCTACAGAATGTATCGTCCATCACCTCTTGTACGTGCTTACTGTCTTGAGGAGAAGCTTCAGACACCTGCACATATCTACTACAAATTTGAGGGAAACAATACATCAGGAAGCCACAAGCTCAATTCAGCCATTGCTCAGGCTTACTACGCTAAAAAGCAGGGGCTTAAGGGCGTTACGACAGAGACAGGCGCAGGTCAGTGGGGAACAGCTCTTTCAATGGCATGTTCATACTTCGATCTTGACTGTCAGGTATATATGGTTAAGGTTTCTTACGAGCAGAAGCCTTTCAGACGTGAAGTAATGCGTACCTACGGCGCTAAGGTAACACCTTCTCCATCAATGGAGACAGAGGTTGGAAGAAGAATCAACGCAGAGTTCCCCGGAACAACAGGTTCACTTGGCTGCGCTATTTCAGAGGCCGTTGAGGCAGCTACAAGCCAGGAAGGCTATCGCTATGTTCTTGGATCAGTTCTTTCTCAGGTACTGCTTCATCAGTCAGTAATAGGTCTTGAGACCAAGGCAGCTCTTGATAAATACGGAATCAAGGCAGATATGATCATCGGCTGCGCAGGCGGCGGATCAAACCTCGGAGGACTTATTTCTCCATTTGTAGGAGAGATGCTAAGAGGAGAAGCAAACTACGAGATCATCGCAGTTGAGCCTGCTTCCTGTCCTTCACTTACAAGAGGAAAATATGCTTACGACTTCTGCGATACAGGTAAGGTTTGTCCTCTTTCCAAGATGTACACCTTAGGAAGCGGATTTATTCCATCAGCAAACCATGCCGGCGGACTTAGATATCACGGCATGAGCAGCGTTGTTTCAGAGCTCTATGATCAGGGCCTGTTAAAGGCAAGAAGCGTTGAGCAGACCAGCGTATTTGAGGCAGCTGAGATGTTCGCAAGAGTTGAAGGTATCTTACCTGCTCCTGAGAGCAGCCATGCAATCCGCGTAGCCATCGACGAGGCACTTAAGTGCAAGGAGACAGGCGAAGAGAAGAATATCGTATTCGGCCTTACAGGAACCGGATACTTTGATATGGTTGCTTATCAGAAATATAATGACGGTGAAATGTCAGATTACGTTCCTACAGATGAGGAGCTGGCTCAGTCTTTAGCAAAGCTTCCGAAGGTAGACTAAAACAAATTTTGAAAGGAGAATGTTATGTCAAAGATAGCAAATCCTGAGCAGTATGCACAGTCAACGGAGTCCAAGGGAGAACTCAAATACAGAGAGCGCAGCAGATGGCTTTTATTCGGTCTTCCATGGACCTTTACCAAATACGAGATCAGAGATAATGACTTTACCATCATCAAAGGCTTTTTTACCGTGAGGGAAAATGACTGCTATATGTACAAGATCAGTGATGTTGAGATAACAGCGAGTCTCCTTCAGAGGATGGCAGGCCTTTCTACCATCGTTCTCTATACTTCGGATGTTACGGACAGAACCATCGTCATGAAGAATATCAAACACGGTCGCGAGATCAAGGACTTTATTCTTCAGGCTTCAGAGGCAGCGCGTATCAAGCGCCGCACCATGAACATGCAGAATATTGGTTTCGGAGCCAGTGATATTCATGACGTAGATGAAATGGATGATATGGTTTAAACAAAACAAGGGCTTAACATGCTTGCATGTTGAGCCTTCTTTTATGTCAAAAAATTTTTTTCAAAAAATCCTCTTGCTTTTTTTATTTGATTGTGTATAATCTAATTTCGTCAGCGTTCTGCTGATACAAGTCACAGGTTTTCACCTGATGATTTTCCATTATTTTTACTGTTAACATGTAGCGGGGAAGTCATGTCTTTCTTTGAGTCCCTTGCTGCCAAAAACAAAGAGGGAGAAGTTATGAGTTTTAAAGAAAGAATGTCAAAACAGAACAATTCAATCAAGGTGCTTTTGCGCAAACTGAAAAGGCACGACACCATTGTTGTTGCTATTGCGGTTGTGATAGCGCTTGCGCTTAGCGGAGGACTTATTTATCTTACAACTCCGGCTGTTACTGCATCTGCCAAACAGGAGCTTGAGCAGACGGAAAAAGAGAACAATGAAAAGACCATTGAAAAGCTGGATGAACTTAGCAGCTACTTGGATGGACTTGATAAATCACTGGAAGAGAGCCAGAAGAGCATCAACTCTTTTAGCGAGCTTAGCAGTGCAGAAAAAGACGCCGTAAAAGAGTATAGCGAGAAGAATACTGAAAAAATCACAAATACAGTTACTGATAAGGTTACAGGGCTTGGCCATGACCTTACAACACTTCACAATACCATTACAAATACACAGACTAACATTGAAAAGCTAAAGGAAACAATAGAGAAGGAATCCGGAGAGATGACCAGTGAGCAGAGTGAGAGCTTTGCCAAGATAAATTCCGACCTTGATAATATAAAAGCAGAATACGGAAAAGCCCAGGAGAATACAAAGAGTCTTATTGAAGAACTTGAAAAGCAGATAAAGTCAGGGGATGAGAGTCTTTCAAAGGATATGGCAGACAAGTATCAGGACCTGCTTGATAATCTCAATGGCATGAATTCTCAGTTTGAGAAAGATAATGCTGCAGCCATTGACAGTTTCAAGAGTGAGCTTGGAAGCCTTGAGACAAAGATAAATGGACTCTTTGAGAAGATTGATGCCCAGGTAAGTCAGTCCAATGAGGAGCTTACAAATAAGTTTGACACCAGTTTTAATCAGGTAAACACCAATATTGATAATAAGTTCGAGTCCATGAACGGCTCTGTTCAGGGCAATTTTGAAGAGCTTAAAAATCATATAAATACTAAGATGCAGGACATTGACAATAAGTTTAACCAGGTTTTTACATCTGTGGGTAATGGTAAAAGGCTTTTGGCATCCGCGTTACTCACTAAGAATGTCGTTATAAATGAGGATGCCAGATTTGAAGATATTGCCAGAGCTATTGAAGGGATTCCTGTAGAGATTGTTCTCGACAACGGCGATGTTGCGGGGAAAATTGAATATGACTACCACTTTCACTCAGATGGAACGGGAAATCAGACGAACGAGGATCTTGTCTCTGAGGACAGACAGGGCGGTTGTTATACGGAAGCTAAATATCATGAGCATAACTATGAATGCTATAAAATAAGCTTTAGGTATTATTATTGGACGCCTAATGGGGTAGTGGATCAGGGGGATGCTTTTACCGGAGGACCGGGTGAAAACTTCCATAAATATTATTGTCCTTATTGCGGAGCGACATTTTATCGTACAGACCCCGGACACACAGAGGTGACGAGCGATTACAACTATATGATGTCCAGAGGGGGAAGACCTGAGAAGATTGAAGAGATAAGAGATGTGATCTGCGGCAAAGATGAAGGATCCCTGGAAGGCTATAAGACAGACTGTGGTCTGGTACACGGACAGGTTGTGGCAGCAAGGATTACTTTTGCTGAAGAGTATTCTTCCTATAACACTACACAGCCAAATGCATCAGGTGATGTCAATGATGGTGAAGAGGATGAAGAAACTACAGAAATTCCGGAGAATGTAGAGACTGCAGAGATTCCGGAGAATGTAGAGACTGCAGAATCAGCAGGTGAGGAGCTTCCTTGACATTCCCACACCATCTGCATAGAATAAATGTGTTGTAGTGGTTATAGCACAAAAAATGTGCAGATTGGAGAAAAAATGACAAAGATTGATATTATTTCAGG
>JAEEGH010030187.1_pt1 | contig 10551 bp, 8 predicted proteins | sample 9134181 | NCBI WGS metagenome assembly JAEEGH01 (sample SAMN16246544, study PRJNA631951) | gut metagenome | biome: gut microbiome; feature: rumen; material: DP-attached | host: Bos | place: Iran: Karaj | collected 2018-10 | reverse complement strand
AGATTTCGATCATGCGGAGCACGTCGTCATCTACCAGGCAGCTGCCGGGGAAGAAATCCGCACCCTGCACGATACGGTGGCCGACTGCATCCACATCATCGAATGATTTCAGCACGCCGTGGACAGGATCCACGAGAGCGTCCATCACGAGCTTCATTCCAAGCTTGTGGTCAGGGATGGGAAGAGCTTTCTCGAACGGCTCTTTGCCTTTGGGTTTGTGGGTGATGTTTCCTTCCGGGAGACCGATTTTCTCTACGAGGCCCTTGGCCTTGACTTCATAATCGGAGGCGCTCTTCATATCAAATAACTGGTATTTGATGGAGGAGCTGCCGCAGTTGATGACAAGTATGATCATATTTTGATATTATGTGTTTTCGATAGCTTACAAATTTACGAAATTATGCTTACTTTAGCAAGGTAAAAAAGTGAATCGTTATGGATGGGGCGCGTGATGTTGTGCTGATATCGTTTCCTTTTGCCGCGGGGGTAGCCCTCGCGCAGTTCTGCCCGCTTTCCCTCTTCCATTTATCGCTGGCCGCAGTCGCGGTTTTGATGCTGCTGGCCTTGGCCGGAGCGCTCCGCGGACGCATCTGGTACGGTCTGCTTTTCTTTGCTGCCGGGGTGCTTTGCGGCTCTACGGGATTTCCGGTAGGAGATTCCTTCGCTTCGCTCGGAATGACAGAGGGAGCGCTGGCACAGATGGATGAGTTGATCCGCAGCATCCAATTTCCCCACAGCGAAACCAACGCACTTCTGCGGGCCCTGCTGACCGGCCTCCGGGACGGCCTTCCGCGAGAAACCATAGCCTCCTTCCGCGCCGCGGGCGCATCCCACATCCTCGCCTTGAGCGGCCTGCATCTGGGCATCATCTACCTGCTGCTCAGCAAGTTGCTCTCGCTGATGGGAAACGGCCGGGTGGCGTACGTGGTGAGGAGCGTGGTGGTCGTGGCGGCCTGCGCTTTCTATACTCTGATGACCGGCGCAGGACCTTCGATCGTCCGCGCATTCCTTTTCATATGTATAAATGAAATGATGCGGCATGCGCCCGGCAGGCGGAAAAGCCCCGTCGCCGTATGGTGCATCGCACTTCTGGTGCAGATGGTCATCTCCCCATGGGTGATACGTTCGGTAGGCTTCCAGCTGAGCTACCTTGCGATGCTGGGAATCTTTGTGCTGTTTCCGTGGCTGGAGGGCTTCTACGAAAAAACCGCCCGCGGCTGGAGCCCGATGCGCTGGGCGTGGTCGTCGATGGCCCTGTCCATATCCTGCCAGGTGTTTACCGCCCCGCTGGTTTGGCTGCGCTTCGGCACCTTCCCAAAGTACTTCCTGCTGACAAACCTGATAGCCCTGCCGCTCACCTCCGCCCTGATGTTCAGTGCCGTCGCCTGCCTGGTTCTGGCCACCTTCGGCATCTGCCCTTCGTGGCTGGTGTGGGTGGTAGATACAATTGCGAGGCTGCTGGAGGGCAGTCTCGCAATAATCGCGAATATGTAATGGCCTTTATTCTGCCTTCTTGCAGCAATCAGGTTTCTCGCCGCATTCGTGCTTCTCTCCGCACTCGGGCTTTTCGCCGCAGCAGGGTTTCTTGGGGCAGGCGGGGCAAGCCTCGGTAGCCTTGACAGCCTTCTTCCAAGCCTTAACGGTCTTGCCTTCGGCGGTCTTCAGGTCGACGACCTGCTGGACTGCAACCTCAGGAACGGGGATTTCGGGCTTCTCTTTGCAGCACTCTTCCTTCTTTTCCTCGCAGCACTCGGGCTTTTTCTCTTCGCAGCACTCTTTCTTCTCACCGCATTCATGCTTTTCACCGCATTCGTGCTTCTCGCCACACTCATGCTTCTCGCCACACTCATGCTTCTCGCCACACTCATGCTTCTCGCCGCAGCACTCCTTCTTCAGGGCGACCACGACCTTGTTGCCGTCTACAACTTTGGCGCAGACGACCTCCTTGCCTTCAACCACGAAAGCCTCGGGGCATACGGACTCTGCATCCAGAGCCTCAGCATATTCAACGACGACTGCCGCCACCTTGTCGGGACCGGCTACGATTGCGGAAACCTTTGCCTGCTTTCCGCAGCAACATGCAGTGGCTGCCACTGCAGTGCAAATCAACAAGAACTTTTTCATAATAGATTATTGATAGTATAACTCAGACAAAATATAAGAGCGGAAATCATCCCGCAGGATATCCTTGGTGCGGAACCAGATGTGCCCTTTCACATACCAGGTCGCACGGCACAGATCCAGCTCGCGCTTGAATTCCGCAAGAGTCAGATAGGGTGCGTCCTGCCCGCGGGTGATGCCCTGTGCGTATTTGTACGCCGCGAGGCCCACGTAAACCGGCACACCCTTCGAAACGAAGCGCCAGCTGTCCAGCACCTGCTCGAAAGCAGCCGCATCGGTACGCCCAATAGCCCAATAGAGTTGCGGAGCGAGATAATCTACAGAACCCTCGTTCACCCACATACGCGGATCCGCATACAGATGGCAGGTGTTCACCAGGCGGCCGGAAGGGGAGACTCCGAACACGGTCGAAGGCCGGGTTTCATGAGTAACGCGGCAGAGCGTAGCCACCACGTCGTTGATGGTCTTGAATCTCCAGTCGTCGAGTTTGGCGCCTTTTCCGTACTGTTCGTACATGTCGTTCCGCCAGCCGTTTCTGGCACTGTTGGCATCTTTCTGCAGCCCGTCCGGATAGAAGTAATCGTCTATATGCAGCCCGTCCACATCGTAGTTCTCCAGTATCTCACGGGCGATGGAGGCCAGGAACCCGACCACTTCGGGATTGCCCGGATCCAGATAGAGTTTGTGCCTGTAGTTCTGCACCCATTCAGGATGCGAGATGCTCACGTGGAGGCTGTCATGCGGTGTCACATCGTCCCGGCAGACACGCAGGGGATTTATCCACGCGTGAATCTGCATGCCGCAGTCGTGTGCGGCCTGCACTGCGAGTTCCAGAGGATCGTAGCCGGGATCCTTGCCTTCAGTGCCGGTGAGCACCGCGCTCCAGGGCAGTATCTTCGAAGGATAAAGGGCGTCCATGTTGCTGACTACCTGGAAGATAAGCGTATTGCAGCCCAGCTCCCGCAGGCCCTTTATCTGCTCCAGCAGATGGAACTGCTGGATGATGCCCAGCTCGTCCACGTTCGGCCAGTCGAGCCCCGCCACGGTGGCGAGCCAGGCGCCGCGGAACTCTTCGTCCCGGGGAATCAGGTTCTCGGACTGGGCCTTGGCCCCGAAGCAGAAAACGCTCAGGCAAGACAGGATTATCAGCAGTTTAGATTTCACAATTTGTAAAGATAATATTTTTCGTAAATTTGTGCAAAATGACACTTAAAATATGAACTACAGAATCCTTTCCTCTTTATTATGCGCGGCACTCGTCTGCGCATGCGCACCCAAGGTGGAATGGGCCCCTGCAGGGGACCACATCCGCACCGCCTGGGCAGAAGACATCAACCCGGCAAAAGTACATCAGGAGTATCCCAGGCCCCAGATGGTTCGCGACAGCTACCTGAACTTGAACGGCCTGTGGGAGTATGCCATCGCCCCCAAGGAAGGCGACGAGATGCCCGCTCCGGACGGCCACATCCTGGTCCCGTTCCCGCTGGAGTCTTCACTTTCCGGAGTGGCAGGCAGCCTCGATGCGGATCACGCTCTCTGGTACAGGCGCACGTTCAAACTTCCCATGGGCTGGAAGAAGAAAGCCGTCATCCTGCACTTCGGTGCGGTCGACTGGGGATGCGAACTCTGGGTTAACGGCCACAAGGCCGGCGAGCACAGGGGAGGATACGCTGCATTCGATTTCTATATCAGTCCCTTCCTGACTTCCGGCAAGCAGGAAATCGTGCTCAAGGTGACGGATGCCACCGAAACCGGCAGCCTTCAGCCCCGCGGCAAGCAGACCTTCAGTCCGGAGCGCGGCAGCATCTGGTATCAGCCGGTGTCCGGCATCTGGCAGACGGTTTGGGCCGAAGCCGTGGATAAATGGGGCCATATTGCCGATTATCAGGCACTTGCCAAGATCGATGGCAGCCTCAGGGTTTTCTCCGAGATCCGTGGCGACGGCGAGGCTGAGGTTGAACTCCTGGAGGATGGAAAGGTGATCGCAAGCGCGCAGGCAAGCGACGGCAGGGCCTCCCTCAATATAGAGAACCCGCACCTCTGGAGCCCGGACGATCCCTATCTCTACGGCCTCCGCATCAAGCTCGTGAAGGATGGCAAGACCATCGACAAGGTTGAAGGTTACACCGCCTTCCGCGAGATATCCATCGTGGAAGATGCCGACGGCCACAAGCGCATGGCGCTGAACGGAAAGCCCCTGTTCCATTACGGACCCCTCGACCAGGGCTGGTGGCCGGACGGCCTCTACACAGCCCCTTGCGACGAGGCCCTCAAATACGATTTGGAGCGCACCAAAGAATTCGGATTCAACATGATACGCAAGCACGTTAAGGTGGAGCCGGACCGCTGGTACTACCATTGCGACAAGCTCGGTATCCTCGTATGGCAGGACATGCCCAGCGTGGATCGCTGTAAGGGTGAAGACTGGGGGCAGGGCATAGATAAGTACGATGCCGGCAACTCCGACCAGCTCTCCATGCGTGCCCGCGGAAACTTCATCCACGAGTGGCAGGAAATAGTCAACCAGCACAAGAAGTTCCCCTGCATAGTGGTATGGGTGCCCTTCAACGAGGCCTGGGGCCAGTTCGACACCGATCAGATAGTCAAGATGACCAAGATTCTGGATCCGTTCCGCCTCGTGAACATGGCATCCGGCGGCAACTGGATTTCCGGCGGAGTGGGGGACATTCTCGACTCGCACCATTACCCGAATCCCGCGATGCGCATATGGGATCCGGCCATGGTGAACGTGCTCGGCGAATACGGCGGCATCGGCCTGCCTGTGGAAGGCCACACCTGGGTGGACCAGCGCAACTGGGGATACGTCAAACTATCCACCGTGGAGGAAACCACCGCCAAATATGAGGAATTCGCAAAGCAGCTTCTGCCTCTGGTGAAGGAAGGATGCTCCGCCGCGGTCTACACGCAGACCACCGACGTGGAGCGCGAGGTCAACGGCCTCATGACCTACGACCGCAAGGTGGACAAGCTCATCCCCGAGCGCGTGGCCGCCGCCAACCGCGAGGTTATTGAATCAATGTAAACAGATCATTCTCAGGCAGTTTGGCGCTGTATCGCTGCCTGCACTGCTGAATAAAGTTATGGACGGTCCGGGAGAATCTCGGACCTTTCCATGCATGGGTGTTGGAGATCAGTATCCAGCATTCCCCGTCGGGGAAAACGGTCACATAGGCGCTGGTGCCGGAAAGTGAACCCGTGCGCTGCCAGCCCTTCTTGGGATCCACGCTGTTCCAGCCGAGGCCGAATTTGTGGTCTTCGCTGTGCGCGGTCATCTCCCGCACGCTCTTTTTACTGAGGATGTCCGGCACGCCGGGCTTGCCGTCGATGGAGGCGATGAAGCGGGCCAGTTCCGGTGCGGACATAACCCATGCGCCTGCTCCCTTCAGCAGGCGGATGTCGTTGCCGCCGTAGCAGCGGACCACCGAATCGGCACTGTTGTCGTATTTCGGCACGGGAGGATCGTTGTCCTGCATGTGGTAGCGGGTCTCGCCGGGCATCTTTTCCTCATAGGAATTGTGCGCCAGATGGCAGTCCATGCAGCCTGCCGGCTCCAGGATGTTCTCCTGCATCCATTTTTCGTAGTCCTTCCCGGTCTTACGCTCTATTATCATGCTTAGCAGCAGATATCCGAAATTGGAATACTCGTGGCCCTTGCCTGGAGCATAACCCAGACGCTGGCGCACGGCTATGGATGTGAGTTTTTCCTGGTCGGGGACTTCTGTGAGGCGGTAGATGGTCATCCAGTCCCGCATGCGGAACATGGGATCCCCGCGACGTATGGTGAGGCCGCTCTCGTGGCGCAGAAGCTGCTCCACGGTGATGTCGTAGTAGGCCTTGTCCTTAATATGATTTGTGAAGAGGGTGTCGCTGAGGATGCCCTGGGGGCCGAAAACCTTGTCGGAAAGCCGCAGCTTTCCATCCTCCACCAGTTTCATGACGCCCGCCGCGGTGAGCAGCTTGCTGACGGACCCGACGCGCATGATCGTTCCCGGGCGCATGGGTTCCTGGGTGGCCTGATCGGCCACTCCGAAGCCCTTGGCGTAGAGCAGGGAATCCCCGCGCATGACCGCCAGTTCCATGCCGCGGATCTGCCAGCGCTGCATGAAAACCTTCACATCCCTCTCCATCTTTGCCAGCGCCTCGCAGTCGGACATCTCGTTGGTAATCACGGCGTTGATGCCGCGTATGGTGGTATGGGAGCCGGTTTTCCCGTTCCTGCAGGAAGGGAGAGCCAGTGCAAATGCCAGCATCAGGATGAATATCTTACTGGGGATTCTCACTGCGTTCGAGCTGGCGGATAAGACGTATTATCAGGATTACCGTGCAGGTGAAGGCCAGCACGTCGGATACGGGATAGCTAAGCCACACGCCTTCTATTCCGAAGGCAAGGGGCAGCAGGTAGAGGGCGGGCAGCAGGAAGATGAGTTGCCTGCTCAGCGACAGGAACACGCTCTTCTTCACCATCCCCAGGCACTGGAAAAGGTTGGTGCTGATTATCTGGAAACCGATGATGGGGAAGAGGCAGTTCATCAGGCGCATGCCATGCACTGCCAGTCCTCTCAGCTCAGGGTCGTTGGTGAACATGCTGGCGGCCGGGCCGGGGAAGACTTCAAATATGATGAATGCGACGATGCTGACCAGGGTGGCCCATTTGACGCAGAGCCAGTAGACCTCCTTCACCCTGCGGCCCTTGCCTGCGCCGTAGTTGTAGCTGGCGATGGGCTGCATGCCCTGGTTCAGGCCCATGATTATCATGACGAACATGAAGGAGATGCGGTTGATGATGCCGTAGGCGCCTATGGCCAGGTCGCCGCCGTATTTGCGGAGCTGCTGGTTGATGAACATGGCCACCAGGCAGGCCGCGGTGTTCATCAGGAAGGGCCCGAGGCCAATTCCCATGGACGTGCGCGCTATCTTGGAACTGAAGCCGAAGATGCGCTTGCCGAAGTGGATTACGTTCTTGCCGGAAGAGAAGTACACCAGGCTGTATATCAGTGAGAGCGTCTGGCAGATGACCGTCGCGATGGCCGCGCCCTTCACTCCCAGGCCCAGCCCGAAGATGAAGATGGGGTCGAGGATTGCGTTGGAGATTACGGTAAACAGCGTGAGCCCCATCGCAAGTTTGGGATTGCCTGTGGCCCGTATCATCCCGTTCAGCCCGAAGTACAGGTGAGTGACGATGAAGCCGGCCAGGATGATGACCATGTAGTCCCGTGCGAAGGGGTAGATGGCCTCGCTGGCGCCGAAGAAGAATAGCACCGGCTTAAGGAAAGCGAGGATCAGGCCGCCGAACAGCGCCCCCAGCACTACGTTAAGCGTCACCACGTTGGGCAGGACCTTGTTGGCGGTCACATAGTTCTTCTGACCGAGGAGGATGGAGACCAGGGTGGATGCTCCCACGCCCACCAGGGTGCCGATGGCGGTGCCCAGGTTCATGATGGGGAAGGTGACGGCAAGGCCGGAGATTGCCAGCGCGCCCACATCCTTTATATGGCCGATGTAGACGCTGTCCACAATGTTGTACAAAGAACTCGCGGTCATGGCAATGATGCCAGGGACCGCGTATTCTTTTAGCAACGTGCTTATCTTCTTGGTTTCAAGCTCGGTAGGAGCTTTGCCCTGAACTGACTCTGCCATAGGCCTAAGGAGCTTCCGTAATCTCTAATTCGAAGCAGAGCGGGGAATAAGCGGGAATAGTGGATCCCGAGCCGCCGGAACTGTATCCGTATTTGGAAATGAAGAAGCACTTGCCGGCCTCTCCGGGGTGCATTTTGTCGAGGGCGTAGGCAAAGCCGGTGATGGTGTTTCCGGTCTCTGAGTCGCTGCTGTTGTTACCTAATGTGATGTAGTTGTAATTTTCGCTGGCGCTATACCAGTTCACCTTTGTCTGAGCATATTCTTTGCTTGCGGAATAAAGACCCCAGACCTTTGCGGTATCCTTGATGGTGGTGTCGAAGGCCTTGCCGTTCAACAGGCGCCCTGTATAGTTGAGGTAGATGGTGGTATCGGAAGCGAATTCCTTGTCTTCTCCGGCCTTGGTCTTCACATAGAAGAATCCGGTGAGGGTCTCGTCCTCGGTGGCGGCGGGGTAGTTGGCGGTCATGAACTTTATGAGCGAATCGCGCTCCCAGCGGTCTACATCGTTGAAAACATCCACAAGTTCGAGTTCGTAGATATAATCGGTGCCGGAGCAGTTCTTAAGGTATTTCTCTTCGGAATCGTAACGTTCCGACTCGCTGAGCCATCCGGGGATGACGACCGTCTTGCGCCCGCCGACTTTCATCGTGGAAAGGGCCTCTTCCACGCCTGCAGCCAGATTGTCCTGCTCTTCTCCGCGCCAGGCTACCACAGGGCCGTAGTATGAAGATTTGTCATAGCTTCCGGCCTGCCGGGCTTTCTTTTCCAGCGTGGTTGCCGCGAGGGCGCCCTTGAGGGTGTAGGTGGTGTAATTGACCCTCACGAACGCAGAATCGCTAATGAATGTACCAGTGCCGGGGGTCTCGCTGAGAATATAGGCTCCAAGCGGGGTTTTGGTGGCGGTGGGATGATTCTGGGATATCCAGGCGTCGAAATAGCGCTTGGTGTCGTCGTTGAGGCCGGTGCTTTTCTCCTTTGCGCAGGAAACCAGCGCAAAGAGGACGGCCGCTATAATGATATATCTTGATTTCATACCTTTCTTTCAGTTCGTCGTTTCGTTTCGCAGAAATCGTGCCGCAATCTCCTCGAGATATCCGGCGGCTGCATCTTTCGAAGGGATGTCTTCCGGCCAGAAAATCTTGCCGCCGGCAGCGAGCTCGTGTCCGCCTCCGTGGAAATACTCCGCAGCCATGTTGCGGGCGGACAGGCCACGCTTGGAGCGTATGCTCACGCGGAAATGCCCTGCGTCTTCGCGGATGAAGATGCTCATGCGCACCCTGTCCACCTTCAGCGGCATGTTCACCAGGCCTTCGGTATCGCCGGCATCCACTCCATAAGCAGTCTGCATCTCTTCCGTCATTATCATGTAGGATACTCCCGAGGGGAGGATGACCAGGTGGTTGGATATCATGTCGGCGAAGGAAAGCAGGCGCTGTTCGCTGTCGCTGTGGTAGAGTTTGTCGATTATGTCATCCCTGTCCACACCTGCCTGCAGAAGTTCGGATGCCATCTGCAAAGTGGTGGGTATCACGGAGTTGGCGAAGTTGTTTGTGTCTGTGGTCATTCCAACCATGAGGGCATAGAGGCTCTTGGAAGGGATGTCTGCGATGCTGCCGCCTTCCATCTCCTTGAGGATGAAATAGAGCAGCTCGCAGGTGGACGACCTCTCCGGCTCGGAGAACACCAGCGCGAAGGGTTCGGTGTCCGGACGGAGATGGTGGTCCACCAGCACCTTGGTGGCAGGGGAGGAGGCGATAACGGTCTCCAGCTGCTCGGTGCGGTGAAGCTGGTTGAGGTCCAGGATGAGGATGAGGTCGGATCCGGCTATCCTCTCTTTGGCGGCTTCCGGTTCCGCGGAAGCGTCCAGGACATCAAATCCTTTTTCCAGGAAGGTGAGTGTGTGGGGGACGCTGTCCGGGACAATCAGGCGGGCATCTTTCCCAAGCCTCCGGGTGAGGTATTCCGCCATGGCGCAACCGCTGCCGAGCGCATCCCCGTCGGGGTGCGTGTGCACAATTATGGAGACCTTGCGGGATGCTCCGAGCAGATGGCTTAAGGAAGAGATGTTTTCCATATTTTTTCGCGAGCAAATTTAATAAGAATATTGCATTTGAAAAATGAAATTTCTAACTTTGTGCGGATATACTTGAAATAATTAAAACGAGAATATGAAAAAATCAGTAAAGATCATTTTGGAGATTGTCCTGTTCCTGTTGTGCGTCCTGCTTGTGGACCTTATCGTCAAGAGCATAATGAAGCCGGTGAACTTCAATAAGCAGAAAGCGTACCGCGAGAGCGTGGCTATCCAGCGCCTCAAGGACATCCGCACTCTCCAGGTGGCGTTCAAGAGCGTGAACGGAAAGTTTACCTCCACCGTGGATTCCCTGGCAGACTTCTACAACAACGGCAAGATGGGCATCGTCATGCAGGTCGGTTCCATGGATGACTCCCTTGCAGTGGCCCACACCGAAAAAATCAAGAAGAGTTCCCGCAAGAAGATGACTGGTGAGGATTTCCTCAAACTCTATGAAGCTGGAGACAAGAACCTCGTGTTCTCCGTCGAAACCAAGATTCCGGTCAAAGATACCCTCTTCACCCATCGTGAGGATTTCGTGGTCGATTCCCTCAAGTACATCCCCTTCTCCGGAGGCGAGGAAGTGCTGATGGAAGCATTGGTCAAGACTGTATCCGGCGTCCCTGTGCCTCTGTTCGAGGCCAAGATGCCCTACAAACTCCTGCTTAAGGGAATGGACAATCAGCTCCGCATCAATC
>JAEEGH010030185.1_pt1 | contig 10551 bp, 6 predicted proteins | sample 9134181 | NCBI WGS metagenome assembly JAEEGH01 (sample SAMN16246544, study PRJNA631951) | gut metagenome | biome: gut microbiome; feature: rumen; material: DP-attached | host: Bos | place: Iran: Karaj | collected 2018-10 | reverse complement strand
TCGCCTGTCCGCTCTGGAGCACGTGGACGCTGTTGTCGTCGGTAAAACGGATGCCATAGGAGGCCATCTCGTGGCGGATGATGCTGTCGCTGGTCTCGGCGTGTGATAAAAGTGGTAAAAAAGTAAGGGTGACCATCGCCATCCTTACTTTTATCTGTAGTTGTTTCATTCTCATTTGTGGTGTTTTAGCCTGTACTCGAGCGGCGAGAGTCCGAACTTCTCCTTGAAGACGTTGATGAAGTTCTCGGCCGTCTGGAAACCGATGTTCAGAGCGAGCTCACTCATGTTGATGTTGGTGCGCTTCAGGAGTATGCAGGCGTGCTTGAGGCGGATATCGCGAACAAGCTCGGTAGGCGTCTTGCCCGTCAGGTTGCGTACCTTGTGGAAGAAGGGAACGCGTCCCATGCCCATGGCGGTAGACATCTCCTCGAGACTAATCTGGCCGCGGCTCATGTTCTGGATGACGTACTGCTCGATGTTCATCAGCAGCCGCTGGTCGACGGTGCTGGCCATGGAGAACTCGTTGCCGAACTCATCGGCGGTCTCCTCGGCCATGGCTGTGGCTATCTGGTTGGCCAGTTCGCTGTTGCCCTGGACGGCCGGCGCGTTGTTGCTCTTGATGCGTGTCTCCACCATCTGCATCTCGTCGTCGTCGCCATGGGCGCTGGTGGTGGGAGCAAGGCCTGTCATGTCGATGCTCTCCGTCGCCGTGGTCATACTGGAGTTGAGGCTTTCCAGTCGGCGGGTCTCGGCGCCCTCGATGAGGTTGGAGTCCATCTCGACGATACCCAGGCCCAGCAGCTTGTTGAAGCGCATGACGGCATCCTGCATGTTGAAAGGCTTGGCCAGGTAGTCGTCGGCCGACAGCGTGATGTCCATGTCTTTCATGTCCTTAGCCGACAGTGAGCCTTCGGTCATGAGCACGAACTTCATCTTGGCGCGCGAGGCGTCCATCTTAATCTGATTGCAGAGCTGGCTGCCTCTCATGCCGGGCATATCCTCCTTACAGATGATGAGGTCGGCCTTCATGGTCTCCAAGTCCTCAGCGGCCTTGTGGATATTGTTGTAGACGTGGAAGTCGTAAACGTTGACGAGGCGTTCGTTGACGTACTTGAGGAACTCCTCGTTGTCGTCGATAAAGATGAGTACGAACTTGCCTGTAGGCGAGTCGGTGGCGCGCCGTGTGCGTATCTCCGTCGTCAGCGAATTGGCGTTGTCTTCGAGCAACTGCATCTCGCCCTTGGAGTTCAGCTCGAAGCGGTTGTGGACATTCTGCTTGGCCTTCACCTCGGGGTTCTCGAGTGCCGACTGCATATCGCTGACGCGTGTGATGACCTGCAGCATCTGTGAGTGGAGGGCGTTGAGCTGTTCGCGCTCCTCCAGCGACTTCTCGCTGTCGGAGAGGTTGCTGATGATGGACGTCATGCGAATCATGGGCTGGCGCAAATCGTCGCTGGCGGCCTTGATTTCCTCGCGCTGTATCTTCAGCTGGTCGATGACGGCATTCTTGCGCGCCTTCATCTCCTTGAACTGTCGGATGCCAATGCGCCAGATATAGAGGATGATGATGATGGTGGCGGCATAGGCCACAATCATCCACCATGACAGCAGCCAGTGAGGGGCGATGGTGATTTCGATGACACGCTCCTGGTTACTGACGGAGCCATCGGCGCTGACAGCCTTGACATGAAGCTTGTAGGTGCCGCTGCCCAGGCGCTGGAAGGTGACACCGTGCTTCAGGGCGTCGCCCGTCTTCCAGTCATTGTCGAGACCCTCCATCCAGTATTTGAACTGCAGGCGTTCGCTCTGGTTGTAGTTACCGGCTGCGAACTTGATGGTAAATATATTCTGGTTGTGTCCCAGTTCAAGTCTGTTGGTCTCGTTGAGGGCCTGTGGCAGCACGATGCGCTCCTGGTACATATGACCTGTCAGGATCTCCTCCTCGCCGATGAACAGCTGGGTGAGCATCACGCGTGGAAGGGCGTCGGTATCGTCGTTGCCCTTCTCCACCACCCAGTTCACACCGTAGAGACCGCCCAACAGCACGTTGCCGTCCTGCTGGGTGATGATGGAACCGGGATTGAACTCGTTACTCTGTAGACCGTCAACTGTTGTGTAGTTGTAGAGGCCGTAGTTATTTCTTCCCTCTTCATGGTTGCGCTGCACAACGATACGACTCACACCGCTGCTGGTGGTCACCCAGATGTTGTGGTTTTTGTCTTCTGCGATACCACAGACGTTGTTGTTGCTCAGACCCTGTTTCTCCGTCAGGTAGTTCAGCGAGTCGTTCTCGAGGTTCAGGATGTTCAGACCTTCACGCGTACCGATCCAGAGAAGTCCTCGGGAGTCTTGTATCACCTGCGTGATGAAGTTGTTCGTGAATGACTTCAGGTTCGACTTGTTACCAGTGAGCATTGTCCTTTCCGTTGTCGAGAGATTCAGGATAAGCAGTCCTTCAGCCGTTCCTACATAGAGGTCGTTGGTTTTGCCGTTCTTGTTGTAGAACAGACAGGTGATGTTGTTTGTTGTCAGTTTGCCGTTCTCACGGGTGTATGAGGAGAACGTGTCCATCTTGGGGTTGTACACCTGCATACCGCCGTTGGTAGCGATCCACAGGTTACCGATCTTATCCGTGCAGAGGGCGTTGATATGGTCGTCGATGAGGGTGGCGGAACTGTCCGTCGCCAGCGAGTAGATCTTCGACACGCCGTTCTTCACACGGGTCAGACCGTTGCGCTTCGAACCGATCCAGAGGCTGCCGTCCTGGGTGGTGGCGAGACACGATACCTTCATACTGGCCAGATTGCCGTCGTAGCCGATGACACCCTTGTCGCTGGTACCATACCAGATGGTACCGTTGGCATCCTGTGTGATGGCTGTGATGTCGCCCAGGTGACGGGCACCGAAACGGTAGATATACTGTCCGCAGTAGGCCACACCCGACTTCTCCGTACCTACCCACAGCAGGTCGGTATCGTCTACGTAGACACTTTGGATGCTGATCTTGTCGATCTCTCCGGGATTCATATTGATGTTACGTGGCTTGACGCTCTCCACACTATGTGTGTTGACGTCCATTTTCAACAGTCCGAGCTGGTCAGAACCGATCCAGATGTTACCTGAGCGGTCGCCGGCCATACCGTTGATGTTGCGGTCAACACCATAACCCGTCAGTCCGAGCGAGGGACCGATGTTGGTGTCCCACAGGTTGGCACTCTTGTTGTACATATACAGCGTTCCCTGTCCGTAGAGCCAGATGTTGTCCTGCTGGTCAGCAAAGGCACGCAGCGACTTCGTACGGCGGTTCTTCAGCTGTTCCAGTCCCTCCGTTGCCCAGACGGTATGCTGCTGGTGCATCACGTCGCAGCACACGAGCTTACCGTCGTCATACACGATGACGGCACCGTCTCGGCACTCACTGATTGAGCAGACCACACCCTGCGGAATGCCCTGAGCGTCGTTGGTATAGCCGAACTCATAGAGCAGCTGCTGTTGCTGGTTGTAACACACGACACCCTTGTTGGGAATAGCGCCCCAGAGGTTCTTGTGGCGGTCGATGTAGACGATGCTGGGGATGGTCTCGATACCCATACGGGCGAAGGTCTGCTTCATTTCGCGCTCGAAGGTCTCCGTCTGCGGGTGATAGATGCAGTAGCCCGATGAGGTCTCGACGAGCAGGTTGCCGTCGAGCATCTCCTGGATGGTGTTGATGTAACTGTCGTTCAGCGACGAGCCGTCCTGTGAGTCGCTCTGGAAGTTGCGGAAGGTGTAGCCGTCGAAGCGGTACAGGCCCGCAGGTGTTCCGAACCAGACGTATCCTCGCGAGTCCTTGAGGATACAGTTCACCTGGCTGGAGGTGAGTCCTTCACGTGCGTCAAGTGTCTTAAACAGGAAGTCGCCCGGTGCCGCATTCAACGGCAGCCTCTGCAAAACCGTCACTGCCACGAGCGGCAATGCCAGCATCAATACGATCAGTAATTTTTTTATCTTCATATCAATCTTCAATGTTCATCGTTTATATCATACACGAGTAGTGGTCTACAACGCCCAGCAAGTGGTTGTCGCCGTCAACGACCAGCACAGAGTGCACTTTATATTTGTTCATAATTCTTTGTATCTCCGTGATCTTCGTGTCTGCCTTGACGGTCTTGGGTGTACGCGTCATAATGTCACTGACAGTACGGTCGAAGAACTCTGCCTGCCATTTCTCCATCGCACGACGGATATCACCGTCAGTGATAAGGCCTTCGATCTTGCCGTCGACCATCGCGATGCCGAGTCCGAGCTTGCCTTTGCTCACGAGGATGATGGCCTCGCCCAGATGCATTTCTGGCGGCAGGACAGGCAGGTCTTCCTTGAACATCACGTCCTGAGCGGTGGTGAGCAGACGCTTGCCGAGTTCACCGCCCGGGTGGAACTGTGCAAAGTCCCTGGGCTGGAAGTTACGCTTCTCGATGAGGGCAATGGCGAGGGCGTCGCCCATCGCGAGTTGTGCCATCGTCGAACTGGTGGGAGCGAGGTTCAGCGGACACGCCTCTTTCTCCACGCCCACGTTCAGGTGGCAGGTGGAGTATTTCGCCAGCAGTGAGTCGGGATGGCCGCTCATACCGATGATGGGTATGTGCATATGGAGCACCATCGGGATGAAGCGCAGCAGTTCGTCGGTCTGACCGGAGTTTGAGATGGCTAGCACTACATCGTCTGACGTCATCACGCCCAGGTCACCGTGGAACACGTCCAGTGGGTTGATGAAGAACGAGGGTGTGCCTGTAGAGGAGAGGGTGGCGGCGATCTTCGCACCAATATGTCCGCTCTTTCCCACGCCAGTGACGATGATTTTGCCCTTGCAGTCGTACATCAGCTCGACGGCCTGCTCGAATTTCTCGTCGAGCTTCTCAATCAGTCCGAGCACGGCTGCTGCCTCGTCCTTGAAACACTGTATGGCGTAATCTCTTGCGGTCAATTTATTTACGATTTACGGATTTACGATTTATGATTTTATGAGCTGCGCAACTAATGGCTCGAGCTTGTCGAGTTCCAGCATATTGGCAGCATCGCTGAGACCCTTGTCCGGGTCGGGGTGTGCTTCGAAGAAGAAACCTGTGGCTCCGAAGGCCTTGCCGGCGAGGGCCATCTGGGGTACGAAGCGACGGTCGCCGCCCGTCTTGTCACCAGCCCCGCCTGGACGCTGCACGCTGTGGGTGCAGTCCATGATGACTGTCGGCACAATCTCGAGCATGTCCGGGATGTTGCGGAAATCGACGACGAGGTTGTTGTAGCCCATCATATTGCCACGCTCCGTGAGCCACACCTCCTTGGCGCCGGCCTCTCGGGCTTTCTCCACAGGAAACCACATATCGCGCCCTGAGAGGAACTGTGCCTTCTTGATATTCAGCGTGCGCCCTGTCTTGGCAGCAGCCACAAGCAAGTCGGTCTGGCGGCAGAGGAAGGCTGGAATCTGCAACACGTCGCAGACCTCACCTACGGGCTGTGCCTGCCACGACTCATGGATGTCCGTGAGCACACGCAGACCATATTTCGTTTTGATGTCATTCAGCATCGCCAGTCCGCGCTCCAGACCCGGGCCTCGGAACGAGTGGATGCTGGTGCGGTTGGCCTTGTCAAACGAAGCCTTGAAAATGATGTCTGTGCCCAGTTTGGCGTTGATTTCCACCAACTTACGTGCCACCGTGTCAAGCAACTCTGCCGACTCGATGACGCAGGGACCTGCTATGATAGTTATCTTACTATTCATAATAATGCTGCAAAAATACGCATTTTATTCAATACCGCCAAATTTTTTTGCATTTATTTTACAATGTGTACGTCTCTCTGCGGGAACGGGATGCTGATGCCGTTGGCGTAGAGTGTGTCGTAGACACATTTCAGCACATCGCTGACGACATACGACTTCTTAGGTGCATCTGCCCAGACGAACAGTTTGAAATTCACGCTGGAGTCGGCCATTTCCGACACCACGCATTTCACCTCCTTCGAGCGGTCCATCCACGTGTGACGCATGCCGTGGACGGCATCCTCCACTAGTTTCGTCACCTCCTTCAGGTTCGAACCGTAGGCTACGCCGAAGGGCACCACCGCCAGCACGTAGCCGTGATTCCTCGTCAGATTCTTATAGTTGCTCTTGAACAGCTGCGAGTTCTGGAAGGTGATCACTTCGCCATAGAGCGAGTCCACCACCGTCGATGTGTAACTGATGGTGCGCACCTTACCCATCGTGTCGTTCACCTGGATCCAGTCGCCCACCTTGATACGGCCGGCCATCAGCGAGGCACCGTAGTAGATGTTCTCGATGATGTCTTTCGAGGCGAAACCGATACCGGTGGAGAGTCCGCCGGAGATGGCGACGAGCCAGGTGACGCTGATGTTGAGGATGGAGAGGGAGAGCATAAGCCAGATGCCCCAGACGAACACCTGGATGACGTTCCTTCCCATCACCTCGCGCGAGGCAGCCGTCGTGGGGTCACGTCGTACATAGTGCAACCGCAGCAATGAAAGGATGGTGCTTGCTATCCAACGGAAGAGGAACCACAGGCAGATGACGATCGACAGTTTCAGGATTGACACCTGCAGGTTCTCCAGATTGATGAACTGGTAGTTGAAAATGCGCCAGCAGAGCTCGTTCAGGTTGAACACCTTCGCGGCCCAATAGACGCTGATAATCAGCGACAGCACGCTTAGCACGGGCATCACCACCTGTTCCAGCAGCCGGTAGGCCCAGGTCTTCGTGGCGGGCTTGTCGGCCAGTCCGTGGCGCTGGGCGTAGTTGCGGATATACTGGCTGACGCAGGTGATGGTCAGCACGCACGTCAGCTGCATGATCCACCAGATGAGCAACTGTACGGCCAGCAGCGTGAAGCCCGACCAGGCACAGACTACGGAAGAAATGAACACCGTCAGCGAGATATAAGAATAGAACATGTCCGAACGGGGAATGTTCTTGTTATGCCTCCGGATCACGCTCCATTGCCACAGTGCACAACAGAGTAGGATAGGGGGCAGCAGCATATTTACCAACTCATTGGGTACCAGCACGATACGGAACACGATGACGATGAAGCTGATGACAATCAGCGGCGAGTAGACGCGGAACGCACTGCGTACCTGATCGCCGTCCACGCGCAGCAGCAGCGAGATGAGGATCACGCCCAGCAGCCACGCATATTCCACCAGCAGCGTCGATGCCATCACGAGGAAGTTCTGGCCCGTGTTGTTCACAAACAGTCCTTGTATCAGTGCGAAGGTCACAGTGGTTGTCGCCATGATGATCGCAGGCCTTTTCTTGCGGTATTCGGGCGTGTCGAAACGTTTGGGCAGCAGCAGGCGGAAGAACAGCTGGTTCAGCAGGATGGCAACGAGCACGAACACGCCGATGGCGATGAACGTTCCCAGGATCCACTGGCTGCTCCAGTCGGAGTTCTCGTTGGCATAGAGGTTGTATTTTTTCTCCATTGCCTCCGTCAGGTTTTTCCAATTGCGGCTGAAACGTGACATCAGCGTGAAATAGTTCGAGCTGCCGTTGATGAAGACACTCTGCTTGATGTCCGAATAACGTTTCTGGGCGTAGTCGTTCAATCCGCTCAGACGGCTCTCCGTGCGGTCATAATAAGAGATGTAGCGCTCTAGTTGGTCAGAGCCCTCCTGCAACAGTCCCCGGATGTTCTCTGCCAGCATCACGCACGAGTCGCGCTTCTGCACGCCTTCTTTGCCCAGCACGCGGTCAGGCATGTATTTCAGGCTGTTGATGAGGCTGTCGTAGCGCGCAATGTCCCGTTGATTGTGCGAGAGGAATGTCTTGAAGGGCAGCTGGCGCGAGTGGAACTCGTGGTACTGCTCCGTCGCCTCGTGACAGGCGTAGGTCAGGTCGAATACGTTCTCCTGTTGTTGTGAATAGAGCATCAGCGCATTCTGGTCAGCCCGTTTCATCGTGCTCACCAGTTCCTGAATGATGCGCTTGTTGTTCTGTTTTCTCACCTGAGTACGCTCTTTCAGTTCGATGTTGTAGCGTAACAGCTCCGTTTTCAGGATGGCAAGCGTCTGTTGCAGGTCTTTTTCCTTCAACACCGCTCCTGCCTCTGTCAGCATGAATGTGAGCAGCACGCCTATCAGTAATAGTCTTTTCATCATTATATTAATGTGTCGTTCTTCGTTTATGTCGTGCAAAAGTACAAAAAAATCTCTTTTCCTCGCATATTTTTTTCAATAATCTTGCAGATTTAGATAATTTTGACTACTTTTGCAGTAGATTTGAAACAAAATTACTACGAATATGCTTACACTTATCGCCGACAGTGGCAGCACGAAGACCGACTGGGCATTGACGGGTATCGACCCCTCGCCGCGCCGTGTGTCAGCCGCCACGCGTTTCCACACACAGGGTATCAACCCCATCCATCAGTCCGACAACGAGATCCGTCAGATCCTGCATCAGGAACTCCTGCCTTATCTCTCCATTGAGAACATCAGTCATGTTTATTTTTATGGTAGTGGTGTTCGTCCGGAGAAAGAGGCACCGATGGCACAGCTGCTGCGTGAAATGTTTTCCTGTGCTGAGGTCGTCGAGGCCCACTCCGATCTCTTGGGTGCCGCACGGGCCCTCTGTGGCCATAATTATGGCATTGCCAGCATCTTAGGCACAGGTGCGAATTCTTGTCTTTACGACGGAAAGAACATCTTGCAGCATACACCAGCCTTGGGTTATATCCTGGGCGACGAAGGGAGTGGAGCTGTGATGGGAAAGCGCTTCTTGCACGACCTCTACTGCGGACTTTTGTCGGAAGATTTGAAGGCCGAGTTTGAGAAGAAGACGAAACTTACGCTGCCTGAGATTATCAACCGCGTCTATCGTCAGCCATTGGCAAACCGTTTTCTTGCGAGTCTGACGGAGTTTATCCACGACCATCTCTCAGACCCCGTTGTTGAGGATCTTGTACGTCAGAGTTTCGTCGATTTTATTCGAATTTACATCGCTCCGTACGAACATCAGTACCTGCCGCTGTCATTTGTGGGCAGCATCGCACACTATTTTACCGATCAATTGGCGGAAGCTGTCGAGTCAGAAGAGTACTCTTTAGGCACAATTCTCCGCAATCCCATCGAGGGTCTTGTGGAGTACCATCAATAATTGGTATGACACCCAAACTAATACGTTTGTTTGCCATTCAGGTGCTATTGACTATTGCTTGTCCCGTTAACGGACAAGCATTGGTCATTAATGAATTGATGCAATCAAACGTAGATGTTATCATGGATGAGTTGAATGATTTTCCAGATTCGTGGGTGGAATTGTATAATAATAGTTCGATACCTATATCGCTTTCAGAATACCAAATAGGTATTCAAGTAGACGACAACAACAATCCCGTTAATGCGTGGCAATTGCCGTTTAATGTGGTCTTGCCTGCTCATGACCATCTGCTTGTTTATTGTGACAAGGCGGGTGAGAAATTGCAAGCCGAAATGCAGAAAAAGAAGATGAAAGGGGAGGCTACGGATGATGATATAGAAAGGGCAAAGTTACATACCAATTTCCGTTTGACATCCGGTAAGGGTTGTGTGGTGTATCTTTTTAAGAATAATGTGTTGGATCAGTCGGCAAGCGTGGTGGATTCTATGGAGAAACAACCTGCTCCCAATATCGCCTATGGTCGTGTGTCCGACGGAAGTACGACGTGGGGCTATGAATTAAAGCCTTCTCCAGGAAGACCTAACTGTGGTGGAATTTGCAAGCATAACCATATCCTGGGCAAACCTGTGTTCAGTATGTCTGGCTTTGTGAAAACCGATCATAAACCCATACGGCTGTCGCTCTCACACCCAAAAGGTTGTCCGGAAGGCACGCGGATTTATTATACGTTGTCTGGTAAAGAGCCAGATGAAAATGACTTGTTGTACACGGATCCCTTTACCATTAATAAAACGACCGTCGTTAGGGCAAAACTTGTCTGTGGTGGCTGGCTGTCACCTGTATCTACAACTCACTCGTATATCTTTTTCCCCAGACAACTTACCCTGCCAGTTGTCTCTATTTCCACCAGTTCGTCGTATTTATATGATAAGAACATAGGCATCTTCTCTAATAACGACACAGATAATCGTCTTGAGTACAAAAATTGGAGGCGTCCTATCAATTTTGAATACTTTGAAGGTGAGAGGACAAAAAGCATTCTCAACCAACTTTGTGAGACGCGTGTAGGTGGTGGTGCTACTCGTGAATTTCCTAAGAAGACGATGCTCGTTTATGCACACAGACGGTTTGGCGAGAAATTATTCGACTATGAATTCTTCCCTGATCAGAAACCGGGAATGCATAAGTTTAAGTCGCTTTCGCTTCGCAATGCGGGCAACGATTTCGAATATCTCTATATGCGTGATGCTCTTGCCCAGCGCAGCATGGGTATGCATGTCGATCTCGACTGGCAGGCTTGGCGACCAGCGATTGTCTTTATAAACGGGAATTATTATAGTATGCTCAATATTCGCGAACGGGCAGAGGAAGACTATGAATAAACTAATCATAAAGGCCTGGAGGAC
>JAEEGH010030182.1_pt1 | contig 10552 bp, 9 predicted proteins | sample 9134181 | NCBI WGS metagenome assembly JAEEGH01 (sample SAMN16246544, study PRJNA631951) | gut metagenome | biome: gut microbiome; feature: rumen; material: DP-attached | host: Bos | place: Iran: Karaj | collected 2018-10 | reverse complement strand
CTCACCGACAAGGACAAGAACGAGTACTGGCGACAGGTCGATCTCTACGTGGGCGGCTCTGAGCATGCCACCGGTCACCTCATCTACTCGCGCTTCTGGGATAAGTTCCTCTATGACTCAGGCTACACCTGCGAGGACGAGCCGTTCCGCAAGCTCATCAATCAGGGCATGATACAGGGATGGTCCAGCTTCGTGTTCCGTCTTAGCGGCACCAACCGCTATGTCAGCTTCGACCTGCTCGACGTGCAGTACGACAACGAGGCTAAGAAGAACCGTTACTTCTACAACGGTCAGGAGGCCGACCCCATCTACACCGACATCAGCACCGTCGAAGGCAAGGAGCTCAACATTGAGAAGATTCGTCAGTGGATGCCTGATTTCCAGGAGGCTGAGTTCATCACCAATACCGAGGGCAAGTACATCGTTTACCAAGCCATCGAGAAGATGTCAAAGTCGAAGTACAACGTGGTGAATCCCGACGACATCTGCGAGAAGTACGGTGCCGACACGCTGCGCCTCTACGAGATGTTCCTCGGTCCCATTGAGCAGTCGAAGCCTTGGGACGTAGCTGGCATAGACGGCTGCCACCGCTTCCTGCGCAAGTTCTGGAACCTCTGCTCTCAGAGTTCTCAGAGTGCTCAGAGTTCTCCGAGCTCTCAGAGTTCTCAGAGCTCTCTCAAATCTCTCCACAAACTCATCAAGAAGGTATCCCAGGACATCGAGGCCTTCAGCTACAACACCGCCATCTCGGCCTTTATGATTGCCACCAACGAGCTGTCTCAGCTCAAGTGCCAGGACCCGGAGGTGATGAAGACCCTCGTGGTGCTCATTGCGCCCTTCGCTCCCCATATTGCCGAGGAGCTGTGGCAGATGCTGGGTGGAGAAGGTTCCGTATGCGATGCCCAGTGGCCTGAGTGGGACGAGCAGTACCTGGTGGAGAACACCGTGAAGATGGGTGTGGCCTTCAACGGCAAGACACGTTTCGAGGTGCAGTTCCCTGCCGATGCCGACAATGCTACCATCGAGGCAGCCATCCGCGCCGACGAGCGCACCGCCAAATATGTGGAGGGCAAGCAAATCATGAAAGTGATTATCGTGCCTAAGCGCATGGTGAACGTGGTGGTGAAATGATGACAGTCAATCATAAGCTCATTTTGAAAGAAGTCCAGGATTATGTGTTCATAACCCTTGGACTTCTTCTGTATTCATTTGGTTTCACCGTCTTCCTCATGCCCTACGAGATTGTGACGGGCGGTGTGACGGGTATCTCGGCTATCGTATTCTATGCCACGGGATTCCAGATTGAATATACCTATCTGCTCATCAACATCGTGCTGCTGGCGGTGGGACTGCACATCCTGGGCTGGAAGTTCCTGTCAAAGACCATCTTTGCCATCTTCATGCTCTCCTTCCTCCTGGGTCTGTTCCAGACCTTGCTGCCACGCAACGAGGCGGGGGAGTTCGTGAAGATACTGGGCGAGGGACAGAACTTCATGTCGCTCATCCTGGGCTGTACCATGACCGGCGCAGCCCTGGCTATCGTGTTCCTGAACAACGGCTCAACGGGTGGCACCGACATCATTGCCGCCTCGGTCAATAAGTTCCACAACGTGTCGCTGGGTACTGTCCTGGCGATGCTCGACTTCATCATCATTGGCAGCTGTCTGCTCATTCCGCAGTTTGGCACCATGCTCGAACGCGCCCACATGGTGGTGTTCGGCCTCTGTTCGATGGCCATCGAGAACTACATGCTCGACCTGCTCATGAACCGTCAGCGACAGTCCGTTCAGTTCATGATCTTCTCAAACAAATGGCAGGAGATAGCCAATGCCATCGGCACCAATCTCGACCACGGCGTGACCATTCTCGACGGCCACGGCTGGTACACAGGACGCGACCGAAAGGTGCTCTGTATCCTGGCCAAGAAGAGCGAGAGCAATCTTATTTTCCGCATCATCAAACAGATAGATCCACAAGCCTTCGTCTCGCAGAGTGCCGTCATCGGTGTGTTCGGCGAGGGATTTGAAAGAATAAAGTAAATAACCCACCCCTAACCCCTCCCGAGGGGAGGGGAATAATAAAGTAAGAGAACAATGAATAGTAATAATAGTAGTAATAAAACTAACCAAACTCCCCTCCCCTCGGGAGGGGCTGGAGGTGGGTTATTAGGGGCTGGAGGTGGGTTATTAGTTTTCTGCACCAACAACGCGCATAAGCTCTCTGAGATACGAGCCATCTTGGGTGAGCAGTTCGAAGTGCTGTCATTGAAGGACATCGGTTGCGACGTAGATATTCCCGAGACAGGCACCACCCTTGAGGAGAATGCCCTGCTGAAGGCCCGCTACGTGTGGGACCATTACCACCTGCCCTGTTTTGCCGACGACACCGGCCTGGAGGTTGATGCCCTCGATGGCGCCCCCGGCGTTTACAGTGCCCGCTATGCCGCTGTCAGGTACGCTGCTGTCAGGTACGCCGCTGTCAGGTACGCCGCTGTCAGGTACGCCGCTGTCAGGTACGCTGCTGTCAGGTACGCTGCGACAATGTCGCAGCCTACGGAACAGCCAACGGAACAGCCTGCCAGCCATGACAGCGAGGCGAACATGCGCCAGCTGCTCGAGGATTTAGGAGAAAATAACAATCGCCACGCACGATTTCGCACCGTCATCGCGTTAATAACAGAAAAGAAGATATGCCCCTGTGGCTGCAACAGCATCAAGCAGGAACAACTGTTCGAGGGCATCATAGAGGGCGAGATAACTCGCGAACGCAGTGGAGCCGAAGGCTTTGGCTACGACCCCATCTTCCGTCCCGACGGCTACGACAAGACCTTTGCCGAACTGGGCACCGACATCAAGAACAAGATTAGTCACCGAGCCCGCGCCACACAGAAACTCTGTGAGAAATTGAAAATTGAAAATTGAAAATTTTTTACAACGGATCACAGGACTGAAAGTTCCTCCCCTTAGTGCCAGTCAATCCCTAAGTACTCCCAGCCATCCCCCAAAAACCTCCCCCATAATAGAAGAAACTCCAAGCATTATGACAAGAAACAACAATACAGAAAATTGGATCAAGAGATGTTTGATGCTCACACTGTGCTGTTTTCAATTTTCAATTTTCAATCTTCAATTTTCAATTTTCAATTTTCAATCTTCAATCTTCAATTTTCAATCTTCAATCTCCTTCGCCCAGACTGGCACCTGGAAGTCTTTCATGTCTTACAGCGAACCGCAGCAGATAGTGAAAGGTGGCGACCGACTCTACGTGCGGGCTTCCAACGACCTTTACAGCTATAATCTCAGCGACAAGTCCATCACCACCTACGACAAGATGCGACAGCTGAGCGATACTTACATTGACCATATTGCCTGGAACCCCACAGTCTCTAAACTCATCATCGTCTATCAGAACAAGAACATCGACTTGCTGAACACCAACGACGAGGTGTTCAACCTCAGCTCTTACTACGCCCGTTCCATGACGCAGGACAAGACGGTGAACTCCATCTTCATCTACCAGCAATATGCTTTCCTCTGCACCGCTTTCGGTGTGGTGAAGGTGAACATGCGCAAGAACGAGGTGACCGAGTCGTACATCCTGAACCGCAACATCACCATTGCCGGATATGCAGCCGACAGCCTCTACGTGCGCGATAGCAACGGCGGCGTGCTTGCCGCCAAGATCACAGCCAACCTCATCGACCCCCACAACTGGCACGACACTACCATCATCCCCGATGGGGTGTTCACCCCCTCAACAGCCGACTGGGATCAGTACCTGCCCACCGTTCAGACGCTGCAACCCGGCGGACCGAGGTACAACACGTTCTCCTACATGCGCTATGATAACAATCGTCTCGTCACTGCCAGTGGCGGATGGATAGACGGCGGACAGTTTTCACGTCCGGCCTGCGCCCAGTTCTTAGAGCCCGACGACGCCACGTGGACCATCATAGGGCGCGAGAACGTACAGCCTTATTCGGCTACGCTCTTCACCGATGCCACTGCCATTGCCGTCGATCCTGCCGATGCCAACCACTACTTCCTCTCCACCTGCGGCAGCGGCCTCTACGAGTTCCGCAACGGACAGATGGTGAAGAACTACACCGCAGGCAACAGTCCTATCATTTCGGCATTGGCAGAAACCGATCCGAATGCCCATAATTATGTGCGCGTAGATGGTATTGTTTTCGACAAGAACGGTAATCTGTGGATGACTGTCAATAGTTCAAAGGCTACTAAGCCAGTGCTCAAATTCAATTCCACAAACAATGAGTGGACAGAGTACAATGACCCTTTACTCTTCTATAAAAATAAACCACTACGTATTGTACGCAATTCTATTCTCGACCGCAACGGCCACATCTGGATGATAAACGACCACCACGAGCACCCCTGCATGTTGCGCATAGACCCCTCGACCGATACTTTCTATCGCTACGACAACTTCACCAATCAGGACGGCACGAAGAACGAGACCCACTATGTGCGCTGTGTGGCTCAGGATCTCGACGGCAATATCTGGATGGGTACCGATGTAGGTCTCTTTATGTATGATGCTGCTCAGCAGGCCGACCCCACGCAGGGCTACACGCAGATTAAGGTTCCGCGCAACGACGGCACCGATCTGGCCGACTATCTGCTGGCCAACGTCGATGTGACCTGCATTGCCGTTGACGGTGCCAACCGCAAGTGGATAGGCACAAGCGGAGCAGGTGTCTATCTCATTTCAGCCGACAACATGGAGCAACTGCAGCACTTCAGTACCGAAGACTCACCACTGCTCTCCGACAACATAGAGAGCATTGCCGTCAATCACACCACAGGTGAGGTGTACTTCGGCACCCAACTGGGTCTCTGTTCGTACATGAGCGATGCCACTGCTGCCGTTGACGAAATGAAAAAGGACGATGTCTATGCCTTCCCCAATCCCGTACCTCATGACTACAACGGCCTGATCACCGTGCGCGGCCTCTCAGCCAATGCCGACGTGCGCATACTCAGCATCAGCGGTAAGCTCATAGCCAACGGACGAAGCAATGGCGGCACCTTCACCTGGAACGGGCGCGACCTCAACGGCAACCGCGTGGCCTCGGGAGTCTATATGATAGCCACAGCCACCAGCGAGGGCAAGAAGGGCGTGGTGGCCAAAATTGCCATCGTCAGATAAACTTTTTTTTCCTCTATGAAAAAAATAGTTCTTTGTTTATTCACACTCTTCTTGGTTCAGCAGATACATGCCCAGACCGATTCAGCCGCAATAGCGGCTTTAGGACTGCCTGTGCTCTCTATTCAGACAGTCAATGGGGAGATGCCAACCTGCGATTTTATTTGGGCACCAGAAGGCGAATTTGGCATCGGCACGACCAACAGGACGAAAGTGCCAGGCAGAGCAATCCTCACCGAGGGTGACAGCACGCTCTACGACAGTGGTGAATATGAGGACGGCATGAGTGGCATGACAATTCGCATACGAGGAAACACCAGTGCCTACTACAGCTTGAAGAAACCCTACAAAATAAAGCTGGAGGTGAAAGGCGACATGCTTGGACGCAACAACGAACTGTATAATGATAAAAACTGGGTGCTCCTGGACCAAGGGGGAGACCAGTTGAATGCGGCTGTAGGCTTCAAACTCAACGAGATACTACAGTTAGGCGATTGGACACCTGCCTACCGCTACGTCAACTTGATCTTCAACGGCAACTATCACGGAGTCTATATGCTCGCGGAATCGGTGAAGCGCAATACCAAAGCCCGACTCAACGTGGATACCGACGGTTACATCATTGAGCGAGATGCTTACTGGTGGAATGAACCTGTCTATGTCAGTAGCGGAGAAAACAAAAAATTCACATTCAAATATCCTGACGAAGACAACATCACTACTGAACAGCAGGAAGAGGCCAAGCAGTTCATAGACCAAATGGAGACTGCCATAGCCAGCGGCACCTACGAAGACTGCATCGACGTTCAGTCGTTTGCCACATGGCTTCTGGCAAACGACATCTTAGGTGTAGGCGATGCAGCAGGAACCAATATTTTTATGCTCAAGAGAAATGTATCATCCAAGATACAAATGGCTACATTATGGGATTTCGATGCCGACTACAAAACGGAAAATCAGTGGTCGCAAATACATCAGAACAACCAGCTCTTCTACTTCCCAGCATTGCTCAACAGCACCAACCGCACATTTGCCGCGCACTATAAAAGCCTTTGGCAAAACCACGGACAGTCAATCATCAACCAGCTCTGCACCTTCCTCAACGAGTTCAGAGAGAGTAGTGTGGCCCAAGGGCTACGGCAGTCAAGACCACTCGACGGAGCCATCTGGAACTATCCGCCAGACAAAGTAGATGATAACATAGACAATACCCTGAATTGGTTCACTAACCGCAAACAGTGGTTAGACGCGCAGATAGAAGTCATTGACACAGGCGCTACCTCCATGACTGCCATTCGGCAGGAACAGCATTCCGCTCAACTATTCACACTCAGCGGCCAGCGTGTCACCACAAAAAATCCCGCTCCAGGCATTTACATCCGGAACGGGAAAAAATACGTAATTCATTAACTTTTCATATCCCCCCCAATTAAAGGCATACAGATCCCCCTCCCCTCGGGAGGGGTTAGGGGTGGGTTTTTGTTTAGCTCAGTTCCAGCATTCTCTTGATGGGCTTCACCGCCTTTTCAGCCAGTTCGGGATCAATCTCGATGGCAGGCCGTTCATTCTTCAGTGCCTGATAGATTTTCTCCAGCGTGTTCAGCTTCATATACTGGCACTCATTGCAGTGGCAACTCTGAAGTCTGAAGTCTGTAGTCTGTAGTCCATCCTCTGAAATCTCCGGTGGTACAGGAATGAACACCTTCTCTGGGCATCGACGCTGCAACTCATGCAGAATGCCCGCCTCAGTCGCCACAATAAACTGTGTTGCGCTGTTCTCCTGTGCATACCGAATCATGTCTGCCGTCGAGCCCTTCACGTCGGCCAAGGCCAGCACCGGACCTTTACACTCCAAATGAGCCATCACAATCGCCTCAGGATGGGCTTTCTTCATCGCGACGATAGCGGGTACCGAGAAGCGCTCATGAACGTGACAGCCGCCCTGCCAGAGGTCCATGTGGCGACCTGTCACCTCGTTGATATAACTGCCCAGGTTGTAGTCAGGACCAAACAGAATCTTCGCGTCCTTCGGTAACTGATCGACCACCTTCTTCGCGTTGCCGCTCGTCACCACCACATCGGTCAGTGCTTTCACCGCTGCCGTAGTGTTCACATAGCTCACCACCAAGTGGTCGGGATGCTCGTCCTTCCATCGCTTCAGGTCCTCCGCCTTGCACGAGTCGGCCAGTGAGCAGCCTGCTGCCAGATCGGGACAGAGCACCAGCTTGTCGGGCGACAGCAACTTACACGTCTCAGCCATGAAGTGAACGCCACACATCACAATGATCTTTGCATCCGTCTCAGCCGCCTTACGTGCCAGCGCCAGTGAGTCGCCCACGAAGTCGGCCACCTCCTGAATGTCGCCCGTGGTGTAGTAATGAGCCAGAATCACTGCCTTCTTCTCGTCGGCCAGTTGCCGGATAGCCTGCTGCAATGCCTTTTTATCCATTTTCTTTTCCATCATATTCAGTAAAATCTTTAATATTTATGACTTTCACCGCAGGGAAAGTGATTTCATTCAGAACAGCAAAATGCTTATCATTAGAAACCAAAAACTCAGCCTGACCAGTAATTGCACAATCCACAAATTTATTATCGTCAGGATCTTGTGTTATCAGTTTAAAACGCCATGTCGGCGAAACTCTCACAATATTCTTTCTATTAAGTATTGACTTGATAATAGCATCTGCAAAAAAAGAAGATGTCTTTTCTGAAAGAATCTCTTCATACTCCATTATTATTTCATTCGATAAACATATTTCAAGTTTACCCTCAATAAAATCTGTCCAAACCACATGATATGGACTCTTTGATGGAAGAATTGCCAAAAGACAATTAGTATCAATAACTACTCTACGCATCACAATTCCTTATAAGGAGTACGCCAGTGCTCGCTCAGAATTTTTTCAATAGCTTCAGCATTCAGCGTGCCGTCGTCCCATAATCTATCAGCTTCCTCCTGCACCTGCTTGGCATAGAACTCAGCCAACACATCTTTTAAATCAGTCATGGCCTTTTCGCTTCTACAGTAATTAAACATCTCAATAATGTGTAACTGCACTGGGTTGAAAGTAGTTCTTAAAGCATCCATATCAGTAAATGTTTTTCCTAATTCGAAGGCAAAGATACAAAATATTTTTTCGGACTATGCACATCGCATTATATTTCTTCTTCTTTTTTTTCTTTTTTAAAAAATAGAATGATATATATGATGGTGCGTGGATATGTGCAAAACTTTCTGCCCATTTATTTGCCAGATGGGTAATGATGTTGAGGTGCACAGGTTATTCACCGCATGTGTGCAAACTTACTCTTTGTGTTTCAGTCGTTTACTATGTTTATCCACCAATTCCAAAACCGTTGCATAACTGCTATGGTGAATAAAAAAATACTGCATATATTGTTGAAAACTCACCCATTTCATCGGGATAACTCAGTGCATTTGCACACCCTCTTTTTATCCACAAAGTTATTCACAACAAAATCCACAAGTTATCCACAGCGTTATCCACAACTGCAAACTTTCTACCACGAATTTTTCGAATTATACGAATCATATCATTTTATTACGAATTAAAATAATCAAAAATAAAAATTCGTATCATTTGATCAATTCGTGGTCAAAGGAATAACTTTCTACCACGAATTTTTCGAATTATACGAATCATATCATTTTATTACGCATTAAATCAATCAAAAATAGAAATTCGTATCATTTGATCAATTCGTGGTCAAAGGAATCATTCGAGTTATAGTTTATTTCATGATGTAGTTTAGGCTATATCACGTCACTATTTAGGCTGAATCATCATGCGATATAGCCTAAATCGTGTTGTGAAATAGCCTAAAACGCATCGTGATTCAGCCTAAAATGTAACCAATCCCCCCTCCTCAGGGGAGGGATAAGGTGTGTTATGCCTCCATTTCCCTCACCATCATCCTGTTAGGACGCCGTTCCGTATAGCTGACGTGCACCCAGAAGTGACCCGTCTTCTTCGATTGTTCCAGCAGCAGCTGGTCGAACTCCAAGTTTTTACGGATGAAGTCGAAATACTGACGTGCCAGCTTCTTCGTAGGTGTGAGCAGGTCGGCTGCCTCACCCTTGCAGTGCTGTGAGTTGGTGACGCCGCGCACTACAAAGTTCAGGCACTCTGAGCGATAACCGCTGATCACCGTCACGGGTCCGAACTGCTTGCGTAGCGGTTCAAGCACTCGTTGACAGAGCGTGCGCAACCGGCCCACAATGAGTTCCGGCTCTTCTACTCGGTTCACCATTCCCAGTCTGGTGCAGGTGTAGGAATACAACATCTCGCGGAGCGTGAAGTGGTCCGTGAGGAATTCATTCTCATCCATTACAAATTTGTGTTTTTCCATGGTTGAAATTGTTTTAAAAAATTGGTGTGTTAGACATTAGATAAATGAAAACATCTTTGAGAGAATGTTTCATTTCGAGTGCAAAATTAACATTTTAAAATGCAATAACTGTTCATAATAAAAAATTAAGTGTTAAAATTCTCCGAATTTAAGATTATTTAATATTTTTATTTCCAATTCATTTTGCTATATAAATAATGTTTGTGTACTTTTGTAAAATGAGTTACTACAACCATTCATCATTAATGATACCATCATCTTAGAAGATGCCTGCCACGAACAGCGCTCGGCTTTGCCGCTTGCTACCGCAGGGACGCAAGAACATGCACTAATAACGAAAACAAACTCAACAATATGCCAACAACAACAAGTAAAGCAACAGTTGCACTGACTCCCGACTTCTTGCGCGACCTCAGCATAGTGGCCGAGGACGAGGGACTCATGCGTCAGGCCGTCAGATACATCAAGCGGCTCGCCGCAAAGCAGCAAAAGTATGATCCTACACTCATGACTAAGGAGGAATTCTTTCGTCAAGTAGATCAAGCCAAAGAAGAAATAAGACAAGGTAAATGTACTGCTTTCACCGATATGCATGAGATGCATGCATGGCTCAATAGTCTTTGAACATGATATATAAGCTGATATATGCTAACAAGAACAATAACAAAGAAGCACAGACTTATCTACGAAGTATTCGACACCGAAGTCTATGTGGAAGTACTCTCTTCTTACGGACACTACGATGATAAATAGCAACGCTCGGCTTTGCCGCTTGCTACCGCAGGGAAGCAAGAATATGCATGAATAACGAAAACAAATAGACAATATAAAATTTTTTTTACAAACTAAAACTTTTTTTTAAAATGAGAAAACTAAAACTATTGTTAACTATTACCGCCTTGTTATTTTTAGGAGGTATTAGTGTGAATGCACAGCTGACGAACGGTACTGTGTACTGGATTCAGGACATTAGTACCGGACAGTTTCTTAGTCAAGGTGACAATTGGTCAAC
>JAEEGH010030181.1_pt1 | contig 10553 bp, 9 predicted proteins | sample 9134181 | NCBI WGS metagenome assembly JAEEGH01 (sample SAMN16246544, study PRJNA631951) | gut metagenome | biome: gut microbiome; feature: rumen; material: DP-attached | host: Bos | place: Iran: Karaj | collected 2018-10 | reverse complement strand
ATACCAGAAGAAGTTCCTGGAAGGCGTGCGCCGCAAGCTCTCCAACGAAGCCTTCGTATCCCATGCTCCCGAGGCAGTCATTGCAGTCGAGCGTAAGAAGGAGGCGGATGCCCTCCAGCGCATCGAGGCCCTTGAAAACTCCCTCAAAGCCCTCGGCTTATGATACACTTCGAAACCACCTTTCCGGTACGCTACTATGAGGCGGACCCCATGGGGATAGTGCATCACAGCAACTATCTGCGTTATTTCGAATGCGCCCGGGACGAGATGATCGCCTCCTGGGGCTACGGCATAGAGAAATGTCAGGAAGACGGCATCGTTTTCCCCGTTGCAAGCGTGCAGATAAAGTATCATGCATCCGCAAGGATAGGGGATACCCTGCGCGTCACAGCCGACATAGAGAGCATCCCTCTTGCTAAACTGACCGTGCAGCAGGCCGTTTATAATCAGGATGGCCAGCTGTGTGCCGAGGGCACTGTGGTGCTGGGCTTCCTGAATACCAGGACGGGCCGCGTAATGGCTTGCCCGGATTCTTTCCGCGAACTGATGGAGAAGTATGACAAATGATCTCCATCAACAATCTGACCGTTAACTTCGGCAGCTGGTCCCTTTTCGACAGCATCAACTTCCACATCAGCGAAACCGACAAGATCGGCCTGGTGGGGAAGAACGGTGCGGGCAAGAGTACCCTGATGAAGATAATATGCGGTGAGATGAGGCCTACCTCCGGCAGCGTGGACAAGCCCCAGAGGATAAGCGTAGGATATCTGCCCCAGATAATGGAGCATCACAAGGGCCGCAGTGTGCTGGACGAGGCTATGACGGCCTTTGAGCAGAGCAATGCGGCGGAGAAGGAAGTGGAGCGCATCACACGCGAGCTTTCCGAGCGCACGGACTATGAATCCCGGGAGTATTCCCTTCTGATAGAGCGGCTTAACGAATTGAACGACCATCTGGCCGTATTCCATTCTGAGCCTCCCAAGGTTCAGGCTGAGCGCACCCTTCGGGGCCTTGGTTTCCTCCCGGACGAGCTGGACCGGCCTACCGAGACCTTCAGTCAGGGCTGGAACATGCGCATTGAACTAGCAAAGATCCTACTGCAGCATCCCGACCTGCTTCTCCTCGACGAGCCCACGAACCATCTGGACATCGAGTCCATAGAGTGGCTGGAGGGCTATCTGAAGGATTATAAGGGGGCTGTGATGCTCGTTTCCCACGACCGCAAGTTCCTGGATACCGTCACTACGCGAACGGTGGAGCTTATGCTCGGCAGTATCTATGATTATAAGGTTCCATATACGCAATATACCCAGCTGCGCGCGGAGCGCATCGCCCAGCAGACGGCGGCCTACGAGAACCAGCAGCGTATGATAGAGAAGACGGAGGATTTCATCCGCGCCTTCCGCTACAAGCCCACCAAGAGTAATCAGGTGCAAAGCCGCATCAAGGCCCTCGAGAAGCTGGAAAGGATAGAGATTGACGAAACCGACAACGCTACCCTCACCGTAAAGTTCCCTCCGGCGCCCCGCTCCGGCGACGTGGCCTACAAGTGTTCGGATTTGACCGTCGGATACCCCCAGAAGGTCGTTTTCCGTGGTGCAAACATAGAAATCAAGAGGGGAGAGAAGGTCGCCTTTGTGGGTCGCAACGGCGAGGGTAAGACCACTATGATGCGGGTGATAGTTGGGGAGCTGGAACCATTCTCCGGCGAGTCCCGCCTGGGGCACAATGTGGATTTTGGCTATTTCGCCCAGAATCAGGAGGATGTGCTGGATAAGAAAGAGACAGTTTTCAGCACCCTGGACCGCATCGCAGTGGGGGATATACGCGCCAAGCTGCGCGACATCCTGGCCCAGTTCCTCTTCCGCGGGGAAGATATAGACAAGCGCGTTTCTGTGCTCAGCGGTGGAGAACGTGCCCGTCTGGGCATGGCCAAGCTGATGCTCCAAAGCCACAATCTGCTTGCCCTTGACGAACCTACCAACCATATGGACATAAAGTCCAAGGATATCCTGAAACAGGCTCTGAAGGCCTTCGACGGCACATTGGTGATAGTTTCCCACGACCGCGATTTCCTTGACGGCCTGGTGGACAAGGTATATGAATTCCGGGACGGCCATGTCCGCGAGTTCCTCGGCGGCGTTTCCGATTTCCTTGCCAAGAGGCGCCTGGAATCTCTGCAGGAACTAGAGCGTTGGGTCCCTCCCGTTACAGCCACGGGGGGCTATGACTGCGAGATGGGTTCTACTCCCTCCGGCGTGCGCGAGAGTTACGAACAGATGCGGACCAGAAGCAAGGAAGATAAGAAACGCCGCAACCGTATCGAGTTCCTGGAGAAGGAGATAGAAAAACTCGAGGCAAGGATGAAGGAAATCGAGTCGGTACTTGCTGCTCCCAAGGAGGGAGACGACATAATGGAACTGACCAGAGAGTACCTGGAATGCAAGCGGGACCTTGATGCAAAGACCGATGAATGGTGTGAACTGATAGATTAGATAAATCGTGTATATACTTGATGCACACTGCGATGCGCCCACGCAAATGTATCGGGGCAGAGACTTTGGGAAAGACAATCCCGGAGTGCAGGTAGACTTTCCTAAGATGATACGCGGGGGAGTAACCGGCTCCTTCTTCGCCCTGTACATCCCGGCCAAACTGTCTAACACGGAAGCCACAGAATATGCCTTTACCCTTTTGGATGGTCTTAAGAAGCAGGTTGCGGCCAATTCAGACAAGGTTGCATTCGCCAGGAACAGGGCTGAGATGGAAGCAAATGCCTCCAGAGGCCTTGTATCCATATTCATGGGCCTGGAGAACGGTTCGGCGCTCCTCGGGCGCAAGGGCGTGCTGGAAGAACTCTATGCAGAGGGCGTACGCTATGTGACATTGTGCCACAGCGCGGACAACGACATATGCGACTCCTGCACAGGGCAGGGGAGATGGGGCGGCCTCAGCCCGCTGGGCAAAGAGTTGGTCGGACGTATGAATTCTATAGGTATGGTGATAGACGTTGCGCATACCTCGAACGACACGATTCGTGATGTCCTTACACTATCCAGGAAGCCGGTCGCCTATACCCATGGTTGCTGCTCTGCTCTCTGCTCTCACAAGCGCAATCTTCCGGACGATCTGATACGTGGAATAAGCTCTCGGGGAGGGGTGGTTTGCATGAGCGTTTTCCCCTGTTTTCTGACCGACGGTTTTGCCGATTACGATGATGACAATCCGGACGGAAGAGACATGCCGGAAGCCGGATTGGTGGTCGATCATATAGAGCATGCGCTGAGTGTCGCGGGGGTGGATGGAGTAGGTTTCGGAACCGACTATGATGGCATCGGCCACACGGCAAAAGGCTTCGAAAGCATAGAAAAACTGCCTGTTTTGCTAGATATGCTTAAAGCCAGGGGATATAACGAGCAGGATATTGCCAAAATGGCCTCCTACAACCTTCTGCGCGTGATTTCGGCGCAATAATAAGTTGTAATTATAGTGTAGAAATGTAAAAGTAACAACATTGTTATACTAATTAACATTATTGTTACCTTTATTATATATCAATGATTTAGCTTATTTACGTATGTAACGACGTAAATAGTCGAGAGCGGAGGCTGCGAAGCGCTCGATGTTGCGTTTCCGGTCTCCTTTGTACTGGAATCTTTTGCTCATTGTGCCGTCCGGACCGGCCACTCCTACCCACACCGTGCCGGCCGGTTCGCGCTCATCTCCATAGGCATCCGCCCACCCCGTCGTGGCCACCGAATAGGTGCTTCCGGTGATGCGTCTGACACCCTCTGCCATGGCCTCTGCGACGGCGCTGCTGACTATGCCGTATCGTTCGATTACCGAGGCATCCACCCCCAATATCCTAACCTTGATTTCTGGGGAGTAGGAGGTCACGGAACCCAGGAAATAATCGGAGGATCCGGGCACTGTTGTAATAAGGTGGGCGATCTCTCCGCCGGTGCAGGATTCGGCAACGCTCAGGGTGCTGCCTGTGGCCTTCAGAAGGCGTCCTACAGTGGCCTCCAGCGTGTCATCGGAGGTGGAATAGAGATTGTCCCCCAGAAGGGGCTTAAGGGCCTCTATACGCTCGTTTACGCACTTTTCTGCATCAGTCCCCGCATTATATACTGAAATGCGCAGGCGCACGCCTGTAAGCGGATTAGGGAGGTAGGCCAGGTGCATGTCTTCGGGCAGGCTGTCTTCCCATGGGGCTATCAGCTCCGACAGGGCAGACTCTGCTAGCCCATAAGTCATTATAGTTTTATGATATATACTTTCTAACCTAAAGTGCTGCTTTATATCTTCTATTACATCCCCGAGGGCTGCTTCTGTCTCGTAGGGGACGCCTGGCATGGCGTATAGGACTGCAGGATGGCCGAATCTCTCTTCTGGGAAGCGGAATACCATGATGGGCGCGGTACCCCTGCGGTTGACGATGACTTCGCATGTATCCGGCACAAGGGCCTGGCGGAGGTTGATATCCAGCACATCCAGCCCTCTGGCCTTCAAGATGTTGTGCACAATGGCCTCCTGTTCCTCGTTCTTAATATAATTGTGGCTGCCGGAAAGCTCTGCAAGGGCGTCTTTTGTAATATCGTCCTTTGTGGGGCCAAGCCCGCCGGTGGATATTACTATCTCGCTGCAGGTCAATTCGTTAGATAGGATGCTGATAATCTCTGAACGCCTGTCCCCAAGGGACACCATATGCTCTGTACGGACGCCTATTGCGCCCAGGGCATTGGAAATCATGGAGGAATTCGTGTCGATGATCTGCCCGATCAGGATTTCGTCTCCTATTGTGCAGATGGAAGCTTTAACCGTTTTCATACGGTCAAATATACCAATTATTCCTTTCCGTTGGTATATTCTTCGAATGTACCGTCATTGTAAAAGACCAGAATCTTATTTATAACCTTTTCTTTTACAATAGTTTGTACATTTTTACCTGAAGTGATGGTTTCAATGTGCTCGGACGGGCTTTCGAAAAGGAGACTATCACTGTCTTCTGAAGCTTGAACCGGCGCCTGAGTGGCCTCTGTGGCCGATTTGTACATACGTCCCTTGCCTGTGATGAACCATTCTATGTTCAGGGCAGGGTAGTGTTTGGCAAGATTCTCTATGAAATCGAAGCCAGGTTTGTTCCTTCCCGCTAAAATATGGGAGATACTTGCCCTGGCGACATCGATGCTGTCGGCAAATTGAGCCTGTGTCAGGTTCTCTGCGCTCAAAAACTGCTGAAGACGTGAATTCATTTTTCTAAACAAATTTTTACAAATGTAAGAATAATTTTTGTAATTGCAAGCATTTATATTTGTAAATGTTAATAGGGGAGAAGTGGAACAATCAACTTAAATACTTGAATTATTAGTATAGGTATTCATAGTTAAATATCTAATAATCTTGGAATTGTCTTTTGATAATCTTAAATAGAAATACCCAAGATGCTATATTGCCCTTTCAATGGATGACCTTTGTCACAATGATATAAATATATACTATATATAACATATATTATATATCTGATTTCCAACCATTTAACTATAAGCTACAACCTATATAAGAAATTCTTATATCCTTACACGTCAACCTACTGTATTTTTGTAAAAAACATTTGTAAACACTAATAATTTAACGCCCGAGTTAAATTTTGTAAACATTTTATGCAGTATTTCGGGCAGCAAAATGACCGTTTCGCAAAGACGGAAATAAATGATTAACTTTGCAATATGATACCTGATATCAGAATTGAAGATTATAATTATCCTCTCACCGATGAAAGGATAGCAAAATACCCTCTTCCTCAGCGGGATGCATCGAAATTACTTGTCTATAAAGACGGTATTCCGAGCGAACATGTATTCAGATCCCTGCCCGATTTCCTGCCTGCAGGCGCACTCATGATATTCAATGATACGCGTGTTGTACCTGCCAGGATGCACTTCAGGCGTGATACAGGTGCCCATATTGAGATATTCTGCCTGGAACCTGTGCAGCCTGCCGAGTACAATACCAGCTTTGCCTCAACCGAAAAATGCAGTTGGAAATGCGTAATCGGCAATTCAAAGCGCTGGAAGGACGATATCCTTACTTATGACTGTCCTGCAGGCTCTTCCCTCGCAGCCATGCATCTTACCGCGTCGCTTGTCTCCCGTGACGGTCAGACAGGAGTGGTTGAATTCCGTTGGGTTGGGGGAGAACCCTTCTCCAGAGTGCTCGAGGAGTGCGGCCAGGTGCCCATTCCCCCGTATCTCAATAGGGAAACCGAGGCCATAGATCTGGAGCGCTACCAGACTCTCTATGCCCATATCAGGGGCTCTGTAGCAGCCCCGACTGCAGGCCTTCATTTTACTGAAGCAGTACTTGAGAATATCCGCGATAAATCCATTGACACTCAAAATGTTTGTCTGCACGTTGGCGCTGGCACTTTCCTGCCCGTCAAAAGCTCTCGCGTAGCCGAGCATCCCATGCACAGGGAGCCCTTCTCCATCAGCCTGGATCTCCTCAAGAAACTCCGCGCCGGAGGCCGGCCCTGCATAGCCGTGGGCACCACATCCGTCCGCACCCTTGAATCCCTCTACTATGCCGGCGTATCCATAATCGAAAAAGGTGAGCCGGAAGACATCGGCCAGTGGGTCCCTTACGAGAGAGAATACCCCTATAGCACCGGCGAGGCCCTGGATGCCATCATTTCTTATCTGGAAGCGCACGGTCTGTCCGAGCTGAGGCTCGGCACCCGCATCATCATAGTCCCCGGCTTCAGGTTCCGCATCGTCGACATGATGGTAACCAACTTCCATCAGCCGGAAAGCACCCTCATCCTTCTGATTTCCGCCTTCGTGGGCGGAGATTGGAAAACTATTTATAACTTTGCCTTGTCCCATGGGTTCAGGTTCCTGAGCTATGGCGACAGTTCTTTATTGTTTAGACGCGATTAACCATGGAAGACCTCGAAAACATACAGCCATACAACGACGCAGAGGCGGTCGCCGCCTTGCAGAAACTTGCACGCCATCCCGCCGTTCCGGTGATCAGCAAGTACATTTTCCCTGAATTCCCCATCGGCACACTCAAGAAAATGCTGATGGACATCAAGGGTGTGGACGACTTCCAGTACTCCATAGTCTCGAAAGCCGTCAACGTCGTTGTGGGCCGCTCCTCTTCCGGATTTACATACGAGGGGGTAGAGAACCTGCGCAAGATAAACGGGAAGTTCCTGGCCGTCTCCAATCACAGGGACATTGTTTTGGATCCTGCGCTCACGCAGTGGATGTTGATGCTGAACAATGTGCCCCTCACTGAAATATGCGTCGGCAGCAACCTGCTGGCGAACGGGGTGGTGGAGACCCTTCTCCGCTCGAACCGTATGATCACAGTCATCCGTGGCATTTCCGCCAGGGAGGTATACCTGTCTTCGCAGATCCTTTCCAGGTTCATCCGTTCCGAGATCACCTCCGGCAGGAGTTCCGTGTGGGTCGCGCAGCGCGAAGGGCGCACCAAGAACGGCCTGGATGTTACCGAGCAGGGGCTCCTCAAGATGTTCGACATGAGCGGCACCGGAGACTTCAAGTCCAACTTCAAGGAACTCAACATCGTGCCCATGTCCATCTCCTATGAATATGAACCCTGCGACTACCGCAAGGCCCGCGAGATCCTCATCAAACAGACCACAGGGGAGTATCACAAGAAAGAGGATGAGGATATGCACAGCATCCTGACCGGCATCCGGCAGTGGAAGGGAGGCATACACCTTTCGGTCGGAGCGCCGCTTTCCGACAGGGAGATCACACATTCATCCTGGTACGAGAAGAACGACCGCTACCAGGCCATCCGACGTATCCTGGACGAGCGGATAATCTCCGGCTACAAACTCTGGAAAACGAACTACATGGGTTACGATCTGATGACCGGAGGAGACAAGTATTCGGACAGATATACCCCGGAAGATTTGAAGAAATTCCGCGAATACACGGAGCACAAACTTTCCCGTGCGGAGAAAAAACTGGACAAGAATGAACTCCGGGACATTTTCTGGCACATTTACGGTAATCCAGTGGCTGCCAAGGAAAATGAAGCGTAGCCATGCCACGTTTTGTTGCTTTTTTGCATCTTTTTTATAACTTTGTAACTTGTTAAATACGACAAAGTTTTATTGTTTACAATATGAAGAAGCTTTCATTCGCAGTTTTTGCTGCTTCGCTGGCGCTTATCCCGGCGAGTCTTTCTGCTCAGGAATTCGACGTTCCCCAGAATCCTCCTCTCATTCTCGCACCCGAAACCGTGGTCGTAGACCCGGTTGAACCTGCTGCCGAAGAACCCGTTGTCGAGGTCAAAAAGGCCAAGAAAGAAAAGAAGGTCAAAGAGCCCAAGGTAAAAGAGCCCAAGGTAAAAGAAGTAAAGGAGCCTAAGGTAAAGAAAGAAAAGTACTATGGCTTCTGCAATCATCTTGGAATCGGCGCATCTGTCGGCATCATGGATGGTCTCAGCGCAACCGTTGGTATTCCCCTCGGCGGCCATCTCCAGCTTCGCGGTAATTATTCGATAGGTGTGCCTGATCAGGTCTATCCTCTACAATATACCATTCCTGATCTCGGAACGTACAATATCAGCGGCAAGCAAGTGTCCCTTAAAGACATAACTCTCAAGGGAGACCTTACCAAAAACCTCAATGTCATGGCGGATCTCTATCTCTCCAAGAAGGGCGGATTCCACATCACCATCGGCATCGGCGGCATTCTGGATCCGAAGATCCTTTCCGTCAGCGCAGACCTGAGCAAGCAGCTCGAACAGGCCTTCCCCGGTCAGGATCCTTCAAGTCTCTTCATAGAACTTAACGACGATGCGGCAAACAACAAGATCCGCATCAGCACAGATAAAGAGGGTGTACTTCACCTCGACATGAAAGATAAGCAGGAGAAATTCCGCATGTATTATGGTATAGGCTGGGGACGCGTTGCAAGCATCAAGAGTTGGCTGAACCTCAATCTCGACCTGGGCGTGCAGCAAACCAATGGTTTCGAAGTCGTAGGTTACAATTACGATGGTCAGCCCCAGGTGTTCACATCCGGCCTTATCGATCATAAAGATAAGATTGCTTCCTTCGAAGACCTCCTCGACAAGGCTGCTGCCGGAGACTTGCCGTATCTTAAGGGATTCATGCCCGTCATCCGCCTTGGTTTGACAATCAGGCTTTTCTAATTGAATTAATAATCAACACTTTATAAAAAATGAAAACTATTTCCAAGATTTTGCTCGTAGCTGCCGCATTCGGCACTATGGCACTTGTCTCCTGCCGTAAGGAAGACAATGGCCCCAAGGTAGAAGAAGCTACTTTCGAGGCCCCGGCGCTTGCAGAAGCGGCCATCAAGGTTGAATTCAACACCTCTACGGAGGCTGATCAGGTCGTCATTTCCCAGGATGCCAACACCAAGACTGTTGTTAAGGACATCGAATTCACAGAAGGTGGATATGCCATCATCACCAAGAAGATTGTCTCGACCAAAGCATCAGTAGGCGACGAGATTATCGAAATCAAGGCCTATGTATTCAACGAGACTACCGGTGAATATGAGGTAGCAGGCTTTGGTAAGGTAAAGGTTGATGCCAAGACCAAGTCTGTCGAGGTTACCCTGACCAGCGCTTCCGGCGGTTCTTCTGAAACCCAGACTGTTACTGCTCAGACTGTTGACAACAGCCCCGCTCCTCAGGAAGGCAGCACCGAAGGCAATCTTTGCCGTAAATGGGCTGTGAACCGTGTTGTGGTTTCCGTCAAGGGCGGCAAGCTTGGCAAGGACGGTGTAGGTATAAAGATCGACAATCCTAACAATGGCACTTTCGAACTTACCAAGATTGACGAACTCCTCAAGGAGAACGATGTTAATGTTCCCAATGTCAATCTTGCCGATTATGGTGTCAAGGATATCAACTTTACACAGAATGGTACTTTCCTCATCAATTTCTCGAAGGCTGATCCTTTCACCGGCCCTTACACCATAGGCGGCAAGAAGTTCCAGTACGAACTCAAGGGCGAAGGCAACTACATCTTCAATGCCAAGGCCGAGGGTTCCATTGATTTCCAGAAGGTCGACGGTGTGGACTACTGCTTATTCAATGTGAACGGTGTCATTGAGAACGGTGGCGACAAGTACACCAGCACTGTTGAACTTACCCTTGTGCAGAAGGACTAATCCTTCTTGGAAGATTGAAAGGCAGGCGCTCCGGTGTCTGCCTTTTTTTGTATATTTGCACCATGTCATACAAGAGGATAGAACAATACGATCCGGAAACCACCGAGACGCTTGCTGAGCACGTCAAGGCAATTCTTTCCCTGATAGGGGAGGATGATACCCGTGAGGGGCTTCTGAAGACCCCTGAGAGGGTTGCAAAGGCGCTCCAGTTCCTTACCAAGGGATACGGGGAAGATGGCGCTGAAATCATTAAATCGGCCCTTTTCGAGGAGGATTACAAGCACATGGTTGTGGTGAAGGATATCGAACTTTATTCACTCTGTGAGCATCACATGATGCCCTTCATTGGCAAGGCTCACGTGGCAT
>JAEEGH010030179.1_pt1 | contig 10553 bp, 8 predicted proteins | sample 9134181 | NCBI WGS metagenome assembly JAEEGH01 (sample SAMN16246544, study PRJNA631951) | gut metagenome | biome: gut microbiome; feature: rumen; material: DP-attached | host: Bos | place: Iran: Karaj | collected 2018-10 | reverse complement strand
ACCGGGCGGCGCCGAAGGGCTCCGGCAGCTACAAGATCGGCGCGAACTACGCGAACACCTTCAAGCCCTACAAGTTCGCCCACGAGCAGGGCTATGCGGAGCTCCTGTACCTGAATTCCTCCACCCGCGAGTTCGTCGACGAGTTCGGCTCATCCAACTTCTTCGGCATCAAGGGGAACAAGTACATCACCCCGCTGTCCGACAGCGTCCTTCCGTCCATCACGAACAAGACGTTGCAGCAGGTGGCCGTCGACCTGGGCATGGAAGTGGAGAAGCGGCCGGTCCCGCTCGAGGAACTGGAAACCTTCGAGGAAGTGGGCGGCTGCGGCACCGCGGTGGTCATCACCCCGCTCTCGCACATCGACATGAAGCCGGTGCTCGAGGAGGCGGAGGTCTCCCGCGAATTCCGCTACTGCCCCGATGGGGAAGTGGGCCCGAAGTCCACGGCGCTCTACAAGCGCATCCGCGCCATCCAGGACGGCGAATTCCCCGACGAGCACGGCTGGTGCCGGTTCGTGGAGGTGTAAGGCCATCTCCTCGGGCATATCGGGCAAGGTCTGTAACAGTTTTGGGCAGGGTCTGTTTTTATCATACAGGCCCTGCCCGTTCAATATGGCATCCACACTACTGAGAGCCCATTCTGGTGGGCAAGGTCTGCGCCTCGAAATCAAACCTTGCCCAAAAGTGCGGAGCACCTTGCCCAAAAGCATCGCAGACCTTGCCCCAATACACCCATGATAAAATGCAGCCGAGGGAAAGGAACCGGACTAAAAACCGATACGGAAGCCGACGCCGACTGTGAACATGAGGGGGTGTTCCGTACGGTATGTCTGGAGGACCGGTTTAGAGGGTTTGAAATACCACGATACCTCGGGCTGGACATACAGGCCGAGGTGTTCCGTCAGGGCAAACTGCAAAGATGCATCCGCCATCACAGACCAGTTGAGCGTGTTGTCTTGAACGGCCTTATCGTTGACCCGGGCCCGGACGCAGCGGTCCACTTTTCCGCCGGCGCCCAGCCAAGCGGAGAAGCGTCCAGCCTGCCAGGCGACCCAGTCCGCTTTGAGCGGGATTCCCAGATAATGGACACGCTGGCGCTGTTCTCCAAAGAAAGGAACGGTGAATACCGAGTTGTACACAGAGAGTTCCAATCCGGAAGTCAAAGCCAGCCGGGATGTCGGAAAATAACTGATTTCCAGACCAAATGACAGTGGCAGGGAATGACGTATCAAATTATTCTCTTTGGGTGTCGTCGGTAAATCCGGATCTGCTGTAAATAAATACTCTCCGATTGGCACGCGGTTAAAACTGAAAGTCCGGGAGAGATTGCCTGTACTGCCGATATAAGGAGAAACGGCTATTCGGTGTCCAGACTTCGCCCCGGACGGCTGTTCCGGTTCAAAAACATCTTTCCATGCTGACTCTTCGATGCTATTGGTCTCCTGAGGAACTGATGGTTCGGCAACTGGTTCATCAATAACCTCTTCTGTGGCATCCGGTTCTTGCTCTGCGACCGGATTCTGGGGAACCTGTTCTTCAACGGAGACTTGAGTCGGTTCAGTGGGGGGAACCGTCGTCGTCTTTCGGACAACAGGGGAGGAAGAGATGGCCCATGGCCGGACCGGGGACTCAGACGGCATGACCTCGGCTATGGCGACCGAAGCGTCCGACTCGACTCGATCGACGGAAGCAAGCGACTGCTCTGGAACCTGCTCTTTTTTCTGTCTGGGAATAAGAAGCACGGCGGCAACAGCGGCAGCTGCCAGGGCGGAGATCACCCAGTGCAGTACGCGAGGCCGTCTGGTAGGCAGGGCGGAAGCCTCGAATGCTTCCCAGTCGCCCGGGGGAAGGGGGGTCTCCGCTTCCTGCAGCCGCTGTCTGATGATGTCAATCCAATCTTCCATCTTGTTTTTCCCTGTATTCGTGAATCATTTGGGCGAGGGACTTCCTGGCTCTGGCCAGCAGAGAGGAGGATGTCCTTTCCGCGATTCCAAGTTTCTCCGCAATCTCCCGGTGAGAGAATCCATCAACGCAGAACATATTGAAAATCACTCTTTTCGTGTCCGGAAGCGAAGTGATCATCGCCTGCAGGTCTTGTAAAGGAATCGACTTTACATCTTCCGCCGGCGGGTCTTCGATTTCCGGGAGAAGTTCCTCAGAAACAGGGATTCCCAGCCGCCCTTCCTTCCGTAACCGGTCGATACAGAGATTAACCGCCATCCGGCTCAACCAGGCGAACAGCGACCCTGCCCCTTTATAATGAAACCGGCCCATCTCCCGGAAGGCCTTCGCCATCGTGTCATGCATCAGATCCTTCCCTTCCAAAGCCCCGGACGTATAGCGGGAGCAGAGCGCAATGAGCCTGGCTGCATAACGGTTATACAACTCCCTCATGGCGGAACGATCCCCCTTGCTGCACTGCAAGGCCAGGTCCCTCTCGCCTATGTCAAGGCCTTTTTCCAATTTCTCTTCACTCTATAAACGCACGTGTCGGAAGAATACGGCCGATAAGTTACGATTTTTTTGTGTTTTAGGGGCCGTATTTCCGGATTCCGTGCGTTTATTTCGTGTAACTTTGAATGAATCATTCAAGTATTAACAAGTATATGTAGATAGCCTTATGAAAAAGTCAATTGTCTTCCGTTTCTTTATATTTGCTATACTTCTATTTTCTTTTGTATCCTGTCACAAAGAGGATCCAAGGTATGAAAAGAACGAAGAGGAGGTCTTCAAGGCCAGAGTATTTGAAGGGGACTTGTACAATTCCGGCACGTCGCATACGTTTTATGTCCGAAGATATCCCAAGGGCCTTTACTGGACTCCGTTTGACATCGAAAAGGACTGGGGATTGGAAGTCGGATATGAATACGAGGTGTCTGCATGGAAGCATTGGCTGAAAGACCCCATGTACGGAAATGCCGTCGTATTTGAGTTGCGTGAGATTTTGTCGAAGAAAGAAGTGGAACCCCTGACCCGGGATGATGTTGCCGTGATTACTCTGTAGGAATAAATGATGAGTCATCCAAGAATCCATTTGTTACTGTTGCTGGGCCTCTTAAGCGGGTTGCTGACTTCCTGCCTGGAAGATATCGACCTGGGCACTGGGGAGCGGATCCTGAACGTGTATTGTGTTCTCAAGCAGGGGGCAAATCAGGAGTTGGAATTGTCCTATATCGCGCCGACAGGTGGGACAAGCAGTACTGTGAGGGAGGATGTCGTCATTACGCTGTTCGATGGAAATACGCCTGTAGGACAGTTCACCAGGGTATCCGAAACGAAATGGAGTTTGGATTACACGCCTCAAGAAGGACATACATATCGGCTTGAGATAGAGGTTCCCGGTGAAGAAACACTGACGGCTGAGACGAAATATCCAACCGCTTGTACAATACGAGGGGTGTCGATTGTCAGAGTGACAGATTCGAGTACCAGAGGAATTGATGGAATTGAGATGGACTCCACCGAGGATCAGTTTCTTTGGTGTTATTTCGAAAAACGCAAAAATGATCCTGTCTATACCACCTATATTGCGACGGACCATTCTGGAGTCGACGGACGGGGTGAGACGATCTATCCTTTCGATTCCGACTCGCCGGTTTACAAAGGGAAATTCGAGAATGGAGTGGGGTTGCATTACGCTGTAGGACACGTTCTCCCTTCCGAGTTATTTGGAGGTCCCGTTTTTCTTCATGAGAAGGTCTTACGAATCGTGCACCCCGCCGGTTTCAGTCGACCCGTCGATCGAGACAAATGGAGGATCTTTCATTTCGAGTATGATGATGGTCTTGTTGCCGTGGAAGATCAATCCGGAAAAACAGGTATTTTCTGCTTTGGCGGGATGGATGCTACAGGGTCGTTGGTCATTTGCTCTACCAGTGCTGAATATGACAGCTATTTGGCAGATTTCTATTATGTCAATCATGACCCCGATGATTTTTCCGCACTTGTCTACAAACGGAATCACTATTCCAATATTCGGAACGGGACCGGTATTTTCGGTGCTTCCCACGAATATCGGATGGAGACCTTCGGGAGAATCTTCAATTATTGATGAAATACCGTCTGCTTTCCATACTTCTGATGCTTGTTCCCATGGCGCTTTCCGCCCAGAACGCTGTGTGGAACGAGCGGATTGATTCGTCCGTCGTACAGGCCAGACGGATACGTCCGGAATTGACGGTCATCCCCATCAACCCGGCCGACCTGCGTCGGACGGCTTCTCCTTTGGGCGAGGCCGACCCTGTGAAGTTCATCCAGACATTGCCGGGCGTCTCCATCGGCATGGAGGGATCGTCGGCCTACTATGTCCGGGGTGGTAATGAAGGAAACAACATGACCACACTCGATGGTGTCCCCATTTATGGCACCGGTCATCTGCTGGGATTGACCACGTCTTATCCTTCGGAGATCGTGTCCGACCAGGAGTTCTATGCGGGCGGATTCCCTTCGGATAGGGGCGGTTTTACTTCTTCGTTGTTGCAACTTGTGACCAAGGACGGAGATCTTGAGAAAACTCGCAGCAGCTTTTTCATCAATAACTTTCTTGCCGGTGCCCAGGTGAGCAAACCTTTGAACGAGAAGAAGTCCCTGCTCGCTTCTGTCCGGGTTTCGCCATTGGGCTTGGAATACAACCTCCTGCGTCCGCGTCTGGATGCGAGTCTGCCCTTGCCGGACCACCTCAATGTACTGGCTGGCGATGCATTTGCAAAGATTACTTGGAAGACCGGAGACCGAGGACGTGTGTTCCTTTCTCTATTCGGAAGTCATGACCAGTATGGGTATCGTTTGAGCGAGTTATCTTCCCAGTCACTGGGCTGGAGTAACCTGATAGCGAACTTGACCAGGATCAAGGAAACCGCCTCTGGATGGGAATGGGAAACCCGGCTTTCCCATAATGGTTTCCGTGCCTTCCAGAACCAATCGCAAGGAATCAAGCAGAACGTTACCCGGATGTCCCTCCAGTCCGCCCTCATGGAAGAGGGGCTGCAGGCGAAGGTGTCCAGACAACTGAATCCCAGGCTGGATTTCCAATCTGGAGCGGATGTCTTTCTTTCGTTCTTCCGCCCCGGTGTTTCCAAGGTATACAAGAACCGGGAGCGGGCCGCAACGGCGGGTCGGTCTCTCATTACAGCCCGCAGCTCTGTGCATGGTCAAATCAGCTATGGCAACGGTCCTTTCCACACTACGGCAGGGCTTCGTGGCACCTTCTTCTTCTCGCAGGACTATAAGACCGTCAAACCCATTGCCGACCTGTTGGTATCCTATGAATTGACCCCTTCCCTGACCATGAAAGCGACCTATGACCATGCGGTGCAGTTCTTCCACTCGCTGGAAGGAATTCCCACCGGCTGGTCGATGGAAATGCTCATCCCGTCCACCAGCCAGAACCGCCCGGAGACCGCGGATCAGGCCTGGGTCGGAGTGGATTATGCCCATGGTCCCGTCTCCTTCTCCATCGGCGGTTTCTACAAGAAAATGAAGGACCTGGTATTCTATGCCGATGCTTCCTCCTTCTTCAACTCGGGCTGGAGAGAGTGGCAGTATAATCTGGAGAGCGGGACGGGCGAATCTTATGGACTGGAGTTCCTCTCCCGGGTGGAGACCAAGCGTTTTTCCGGGCAGTTGTCCTATACGCTGTCCAAGACGGACCGGGTTTTCCATTCCCTGAACTTCGGCCATCCCATCCCCTTCAAGTTCGACCGCCGGCATATGCTGAACGTGACGGGCGAGTACAAACTGTCCAAGGGAGACAAGGCCTCCCATAGCCTCACGGCAGGCGTTTCCTTCATGAACGGCCACTGGGAGACGGTAAAAAGCGGTTCCTATCCCATCTATTCGCTGGGTTCTGAAGACAAGCGGGAGGAAAAGGAGGCCGATTACACCTCCCATCCCAATAACTTCCAGCTTCCGGCCTATTTCCGGATGGACGTCGGCTATCACCTGACCGTGCAGGGAAAGAAGAATCTTCACGACCTCTCCCTGGGCATTTACAACCTCACCAACCGCCACAATGCCTACAGCCTGTCCTGGGACAGCGAAGCGGGGCGCTGGAAAAAGTTGAGCATCTTCCCGATTATGCCGAACTTCACATATAGGGTTTCGTTCGGAGTGAAGTGATAACCCAATCCATTTACGGGCGGGATAAAAGAAGAGGGCGATCCAATTCGGATCGCCCTCTTTGGCGCAAAGGCGGGGCCGTATACTCCGAAGTGCAACGCTTTGAAGCCTGACGGTATAACTTTACTGTCATAACTAGAAAAGCGACAGAGGATGGGATACAAGCATTTGACAAGGGAGCAGCGATACACGATAGAAGCGTTGCTACCCTACAAGGATAAGATACATACGATAACGGCTGACAACGGAAAAGAATTCGCCCGCCCATACCACTCTTGGGAACGAGGTGCAAACGAGAATACAAACGGGCTGATACGCCAGTACATCCCCAAGGGTACGGACTTCAGCGAGCTGACGGATGAGATGCTTGCTGAGATAGAATGGAAACTAAACCACAGGCCCCGTAAATCACTCGGTTACAGGACGCCTTTGGAATAATGTAAACAATTATTTAATTTTGACTTTTGAAGTGTGTTGCACTTCTAATTAGAATTCACGATATGAAACGATTTGTCTCGAGTATACTCTTCCTTTTGGTCTGTGTGGGCGCTGGGGCGCAGCGGATTGCGGTCAACCCCAAGTTCGGGGCGGTGTCTGACGCGGAGGTCGATATGACTGTGTATGAGCCGGATACATCGGCGGTTGCGCTGATGCTGTATCGCTCGTACGACCTCGATCTTGTCTTCGACAGCAATATCGCCATCGTCCAGGAGATTACGGTCCATGAACGGATCAAGGTGCTCAAGGAGGAAGGAAAGAGATTTGCTGATTACAGCTTCCTGTACCTCAATACGACGGACATCAAGGAGAAGTATTCCGGGGTGAAGGTGGAAACCTACAACCGGGAGAACGGGAAGGTTGTCAAGACAAAGATGTCCCGGAAATACGAGTTCGATGAAAAGTACTCCGACGACGCCCGCCGGCTTTCCTTCACCGCAGAGAATGTCCGGGTGGGTTCCGTCATCGAAGTTACCTACCAGTTCGTGACGCCCCGGTTTTATGACATCGACAACATCTACCTGCAACTGTCCATCCCGGTGAACGAGACGGACGTCACCGTGGGCCATTGCGAATACTTCCGGATCAACAAGTCCCAGCGGGGCTACATCCTTCCGGCCTACCGGTCCGACAACCGCATCAAGCAGACATCCGTCGACGGTGGCCGGCTTTCGTACCAGGTGGAGATGGACTGCTACCACGCGGTGGACCTTCCTGCCATGCAGTCCGAATCTTTCAGCTACTGCCCGACGCAGTACAGGACGCAGCTCCTGTACGACCTTTCCGGCGTGAGCATCCCCGGCTCGGTGTACAAGGACTATAGCGCGACTTGGAACGATGTGGACAAGGCCATTGCGGAATCGAGCATCTTTGACGAGGTCAAGGCGAAGTTCCGCGACGCCAAGGAACTGGAAGCTGCCCTGCAGGGCGTCGAAGGGGACGAAGCCCGGATCGTCGCCGTGAGAAAATACGTTACGGACAAGGTCAAGTGGGATGAAAAGAGCCGCCTGGTCCCGAAGGGGGCGCGGGAAGTCCTCAAGCAGGGCTCCGGCTCGGACGCTGACATCAACGCGCTCACGGCCAGCGCCTTGAACGCCGTGGGCTACCTCGCCGAGCCTGTCATGATCCGCCGTCGCTCCGAGGGTGTGCTGGTGGATTTCCACGCTTCCATCAACGCCTTCGATACATTTATCATCAAGGTCACGACGCCGGACGCCAGCAAGAACTGGTACTTGGACGCCGCCCGCGAGTTCGGGTATCTGAACGTGCTCAATACCGATTTCCTGATTCCGCAGGCGCGGCTCATGCATCTGGACGGTCATGGCGAATGGGTGGACCTGACCGCCCTGACCAAGAGCCGGGTGACCGAGATGGTCAAGGCCTCCGTCACTCCGGACGGAACCTTGACGGGCAACGCCACCATCCAGGCGAATAACGAAGACTCTTACGGGATCAAGGCCCAATACGACGATTTCGATTCGGAAGAGGAGTATATCGAGGACATCGAATCCGACGAGCGCATCGACATCACCAGTTTCGAAATCCAGAAGGAGTACGGTCCGACGACCATGATCGCCTATGATTTCGAGCGGGACCTGGATACGGGGGACCGCCTCTACATCCAGCCTTTCCTGTCCAACTATCACTCCGACACCTCATTCCGGAAAGAGAAGCGGGACATCCCTGTGGACTTCCCTTATCCCACCGCGATCATTTACAGTTTCGTCCTGGACATCCCGGAGGGGTATGATGTGGAGGAACTGCCGGAGAGCGTGACCATGACCTGTCCGCCCGTCAAAGGACGGATCATGTTCCAGTGCAAGCAGATAGGCAACCAGATCTCCGTCTCCTACCGCTTCACGATGGATGAGACCACCGTACTGCCGGAGTATTACGCCGATCTCCGCGCCTTCTGGGAGAAGGTGGTCGGGGTCGAGAAGAGCACCATCGTCCTGAAGAAACAATGAAACGCCTGATCTTCCTCCCCATGCTCTGCTGGGCGGCCTTGCTCGTCGCTCAGGAGAAGTATAACGCCATCATCCTGGAGGATGAGGAATCCTTCGTGATGTCCGCGCCCACGTCCGGTACCTACAACGTCCGGAGAACGGTCCGCGTGTTCAACGACGCGGGCTTGGACGAGGCCGTGTTCCAGGAGTATACGGACCAGTTCCGCAGCCTTTCATCCTTCAAGGGAACGCTGGAACGTGAGAACGGCAAGCCCCTGAAGCTCAAGAAGGACGACCTGGTCATGGTTTCCGTCGCTTCCGGCCTCGCCGAGGACGGCTTTGTCCATGGCTACCAACCTTCATCGACATATCCTTTCACCGTTACCTACGAATACACGATCACCTACCGGAAAGGCGTCGCTTCCTTCCCGACCTTCTTTCCGGTATCCAGCGAGAAAGTCAAGGTGGAGAAGGCCTCCTACACCTTCCAGGTTCCTTCCGGCACGAAAATCAATTGCGTCACGTCCAAGGTGGGCGATGTGCGGAAAGAAACCGGCAAGGCCGATACCTACCGCTGGGAAGTGCCTGTCTTCGAGGGCTATACCGCCGAGATGCTCATGCCATCCTGGCGGGAGATCGTGCCCTATGTCTTCGCCTGCCCGGCGGATTTCACCTATGCCGGCATGAACGGCAGCCAGGCCACCTGGGAACATGTGGGCGCCTGGATCCATGGACTCCGCGAAGGGACGGACGACCTCCCGGAATCCTTCCGGGCCGAACTGAAGGAGATGACAGCCAAGGCCGGTTCCGATTTGGAGAAGATCCGGATTCTGTATGACTACCTCCGCGAGCATACGCGCTACGTGAGCATCCAGCTGGGCATCGGCGGTTACAAGCCTTTCCCGGCCAGTCAGGTCCATAAGACCGGTTTCGGCGACTGCAAGGGCCTGTCCAACTACATGCAATCCATGCTGGACGCCGTTGGCATCCCGTCCTACTACACGCTCGTGAACACGAACCGGGCCGATTTCCTGCCCGGCTATTCCGGCGTCGGCCAGATGAACCACGTAATGCTGTGCGTCCCGCTTCCCGAGAAGAAAGACACCCTCTGGCTGGAATGCACGAACCCGGCCGTGCCGCTGGGCTACCGGCATGAGGACGTGGCCGGCCACGAAGTGGTCGTCACGCAGGCCGGCGGCGGAATCCCGGTCCGGGTACCCGCCTATGCCGACACCCTGAGCCGGGACGTCTGCGAACTGGATCTGGAACTCGCTCCTGACGGGGCCGCGAAGGCGACCGTGAAGCGGAGTCTCTATCTGGACGAGACGGAAAGCTGGCTTTCCATCCGCGACTGGAAGCCCGACACTCGGCGGAGCCGCCTTACGTCCGGGCTCACCGTCCAGCCGCAGGAAGTGACGCTCACGGGCGTGCAGGACAACTTCCGGGACTATGACGGTCCGGATTTCTGCCCATGGATGGAAGTGGATTACACCTTCGACACCCGCCAATACGCGACCACCGGGAAGGACCGCCTGTTCGTGCCGGTCAATCCCCATCCCAAGGGCGCCTCGCTCCAGCGGGGAAAGCGGCAGAACGACCTTGTATGCAAGCAGGGCGGCATCGAACGCGACCGTATCCGGATCCACCTGCCCGCCGGCTACAAGCCGGAAAGCCTTCCCAATCCGGTCTCATTGGATACGGAATGGGGTACCTTCACCTCATCCTGTGAACTGAAGGACGGTACCGTCGTGGTTTTCCAGGAATTCATTACCAAGCGCTTCCGGGAGCCGGCGGAACGCTTTGACGACTTCCGCACTTTCGTGCGGGCCGTCAACAAAGCGTATCAGGCGAATCTGGTGCTGGTCAAAGAATAAAAAAAGGCGGGGCCGTAAGCCGCTTTCTGTTTTTGAATCTGCCATTTATCTTCGCAACCTACCCCCCGGCATCGGACGGGCCGCCCTCATCTGCCGGTATATTTGGTCTTGCAGGCCT
>JAEEGH010030176.1_pt1 | contig 10554 bp, 11 predicted proteins | sample 9134181 | NCBI WGS metagenome assembly JAEEGH01 (sample SAMN16246544, study PRJNA631951) | gut metagenome | biome: gut microbiome; feature: rumen; material: DP-attached | host: Bos | place: Iran: Karaj | collected 2018-10 | reverse complement strand
AAGTAAACGGCGACCACCCGATTCTCGCAAAGAGTAAGGAAAGCGACGACGAAGCTCTGATTGCAGACGTTTCAGAAGTTCTCTTTACCCAGGCCCTCATGATTGCCGGCATGGAAGTAAAAGAACCAGCTGAATTCGTAAAGCATTTGAATAATCTGCTTTCTAAATAAACAGGTATAGTTTTATTACAATAAAAAAAGACTATTCATAGTTTTTTGAACTGTGAATAGTCTTTTTTTATGTGCATAACTATTATTGTGATTATTTTGCACCTGCAGCTTTAAGAATTGAAACTATAATATCAGCTTTATTGAGTTTAGCAACTTCAAGTACACTTAAGCCATCGTTATCTGTAGCATTTACATTGGCTCCTGCATCTATTAGATCGTAAACTACATTCATGTTAGAAGGGTCATCACGGAAGACAACATGATGTAGAGCAGTAGACCCGAATTTATCTTTTGCATCAACATCAACTTTGGCATTGAGCAAAAGCTTATACGCTTTATTATCATGTGTAATGCTGCTTGTATGAAACCGTATTGCTTCCATAAGGAGGGTGTCGCCTCTATTATCTATTACAGCATTTATATTCGCTTTTGATTTAATTAGCAGGTTAACCATTTCTTCATGATTCTTCAGAATTGCAAAATACAATGGGGTATAATTAAATACTCTTCCCATATTTGTTTCTTCTTTTTCTATACCATTTACATCAGCTCCTTCTTTTATACATGATTTGGCCATTTCAACATCTTTTCCTCTTACGGCTTGAAACAGTAAGCTTGTTTGCTTTTTTATTTCTTCGGGTGTAGGCTTACTATATCCAGCCTGGCATAAAATAAGGGCAAGTAAGAAAATCCCAGCTAACTTTTTTATAAATGTTGTTTGTGTCATAAAAAACTCCTTCTGATTTTTTGTTCTAATAATTTGCATATAAGAACTATATAAAACTATAACGTAGAATATATGCTTTTTGTGATAATTATTTGTTATTGTAAATTGTGATTTACTTGAGATTGGGGGGATAAAAAAAGGGGCACTTCAATATATGCCCCTGTATAAAACAAATTATTTAATCTTAAATCCCAAGAACAGTGCAGGGTAGATTACTGTTTCGTCATCATCTGCACCAAAGCGGTGAGTTGTGTATTCGAAGGCTCTGTCGTTGTAGCCTTTGTTCCTGAAGTCGAAGCTTGCACCAACGCTTAAATCAATATGACTCAGGCTGAATGGATTAAAGGTTACGCGGAACGATGGGATGTACAGTTGTCCAAAGTCATAGTTTTCAACTTCTTCCTTTGTCCTAGGAAAGTCGTGTCTGTTATAAACATACTTTGAAAGGAATTCTATATCCAGACTTGAGATTCCAAAACGGAATTCTGTACCAATTCCGGCATAGTAAATGTAAGTCATGTCGGACAGCTCGGTACTTGTTGAGAAAAAGTCGCTGTTGTCCATCTGGGCACCAACTGTTATAAACAGATGCTTTGTACCACTCTGGAAGAAAATATCGAACATACCGTTTGTATCCCAGTTGAAGCCTAAGTGGTGCATACCGTCTTTAATAAAGTTGAATACACCAATTGCAATACCGTCGCTTGAGTCTGCAACGTTGATTACACCAATCTGAGCACCTTTAACTTCCTTTGCATAGTTGAAAAGACCAGCGCTCTGAACACCATTTACCTTCTGACCAACATTAAAGAGGCCCGAAACCTGCAAACCGTTTACGTTCTTTGCGGTATTAAAAAGACCACTTATCTGAGCACCGTCAACATTTCCGGAACAGTTGAAAAGTCCTGAAAGCTGAACACCATGTACCTGGCCTGCAATATTGAATACTCCGGAGAACTGCAAACCGTTCATGCGGTTAGATGTAATACTCATAATGTTAGAGTGCTGAACAGCATAAGTGTTCTTGTCATAGGCTCCTAAAATACCGATTGAGAAGAGAGAAGACTCAGCTCCAAAGCCTACCAGTGTAACACCCGGTACAGCAGAAAGGTGGAATATGTTCATGCTTTTTGGATCAAACGGAACTTCAAAAGAGAGATCTTTATCGTCAATCTCGGAATCCTTGTCATCTTCCATTTCAGGCAATTCTGCTTCTTCTGCAGCATCATAACGGCGGCGGGAACCTCTGCGGCCAGAAGCTTCAAGATCATCTACAGGAAGGATTTCTCCATCATATTCTTCTGTATTCTTTTCTGCTTCACCACCGCGAACTCTGTTGTTCTTGCGCTTGATTGTAGAAAGAGAATTCTGGTCGAGTACATAAATCTGGTCTTTTTCGAGAATGAAATAACCCTGCTTTGTTGAGTACTCATCAATAATAACTGCAGAATACTGAGCTGCCGGCAGAGCCATAAAAATCGGCTGGCCTGCAACCTTGTTGATTTCAGAAATCAGTTTTCCGTTTGCATCGCGGATAATAAACTTACCCTTTGCATCCTTTGAGAGAGAAAGCATTGCCTCTCCGTTAGAAATATCAGAAAGAATAAGGTCTCCGGAACCAACGAGTGTAATATTGTAGTTAGGGTGCTGTGGTCCCGCCTTGCTTGATTCAGTTTTAGAAAGTGTATCGTTGAAGGCATAAGAGTAAAGCTCGTTGAGGGTTACCTTATTATCACCTGATGTATCTGCTGCTCCACGAAGTCCGGTAATCATTGCATTAGTAAAGAATGAAGATTCAATTTCATCTGATTCCTGTGAATATTCGTTAGTAGAACTGGAAGAAAGGTAAGCATGACCTGTTACAACAGAAGAGTCATCAATTAAGAAAGGCTTACGCTTCTGACCACCCTTTGTACGGATAAAGTTTCCTGAATAGCAGGAATCGAGAATTACTACGTGAATGTCGCTTGGAACCTCTGTAATTGCAGCCTTGAGGGCTGAATATTCGTAAGGTACGTCTCCAAGCAGCAGAGAGTTTTCGTCTGAGTGACCTGAATAATAGAATATGAATTCAGAACGCTTAGCGTGACTCTGGCTTGTTTTAATTTTTCGTGAAATTTCGTTTAAGGTGCCGTCTATAATTTCTTTTGACGGATCTATAAGAACAAAGCTGTTTGCCTCAGAAACACCACCAATTTCGGCCATGGCCTTCTTAAAATTTATGGCATCGCTTCCGGCATACAAAAGCTGTTCTCGGCCTTTTCCGCCTTTATTTGATCCGATATATACTGCATATCTGTCTACTCCGCTTGCATTTTCATCTGCAGCAGCGGCAAAAACTGGTGACAATGAAAGCAGTGCTATAGTTATAAAAATCAGTTTTTTCATTTTCTCCATCCTTTTCAAACTACCCTTAAGTCTGCTTTACTTTTCGAGTGTAAAGGTTATACCTTCTGTCTTCTTAGGCAGATACGAAAGCTTAGTAATGTAATCTATATCTGTCTTGTTTTTGATTTTTGATTCTATATCATCAAGGGTGAACTGTTTTTTAGAAGTTACCAGGATAAAGCATTCAAAATCTGGTGCGTTGTCGAGCTCGTAAGAGAAGTCGAGCGGGGTTTCGTCGGTGCGCTGTTCAAGCTGACCAGCTGTCCAGCTGTTTTCCGGGAAATGACGGGTAATATTTCCGTTGCCGTCCACGCTGAAGATTACACCGTACTGATCGCTTCCGGCGTTATATGTGATCTGAATTACATCTCCAGTGCGTGCAAAATCTCCGTCCTTAAGAGCCTGAATTTCGTGTCCCTTCTGGCGGTAAAGCTTAATCTGTGGATCAGCTGATACCATAGCTGTTGCGTTACCCTTAACTCTTTCTGTTGGAGCTTTATTGGCAGAAAGTCTTGAGTTTTTAAGGCCTGCCGGAATAACAACTGCAGCAAGAAGAACTGCCGCTGCAGCATAAGTAACAAATCTTGCAACCGGGAATTTCAGGATTGTTGCTGTTTCCTGAGCTTCGTTTTTATTTGCAAGCTTGCCTGCTACTGCTGCCTTCATAGCCTGTACAGAATAGGTATTTAAAATTTCTTCGTCAGATTTTTTGAGGTCGTTTAAAGCGGCTTCGATGTTTTCCTTTCCATAAATTGAGTAGAAGTTTTCAGCATCAACTTCAGAGTTCTTTATTTCCTCTAAAATTCTAGTTGGAATTGCCATACCTTCCTCCTGCATATTCTTTAAGTTTTTCCAGACGCTTTCTTATTCCGGAAACTGACATTTTCATTTTGGCGGATGTTTCTTCAAGTGTGTAACCGTCTACATAATGTAAAATTGCAATCTGTCTGTCCTTGCTGTCTCTCTCTGAAAATATACAGTCCAGAAGAATAGAAGTTTCAATCTTTTCTGTTCCTTCTGCACTTGCGCTATCTTCAATAATCTCTGCAATTACATCAAATTCCGGTCCGCTTCGCAGCTTATCTGACCTGATTTTATTAAGGCAGATATTTGTTGCCATAGTATAAAGAAGGCTTGAGCACACATTATTGATTCTTTCCTTTCTTTCTATAAGACGAACAAATACATCCTGCATGGCATCAAGCGCTTTTTCTTCATTTTTTAAAATGAAGCGGCAGCGTCTAAGTACCATAGGACCGTACTGGCGGTATAGATTATCAAAATCATCCATCGACAAAGTTTTCATTGTACAAATTATTCCTGTCATTAAGTTTAACACACGAGGAGGCTAAAAGTGTTCTTTTTTTTAATAATTATTCAATGTATGTCCGGTATAAGTTTTTGCATACTCATCGCCGGCTGCACGAATAACCTTTTCCATTTCTTCGGTAAGATGTTTTGCTGCAATAGGTTCAGAAAGCTCTTTAAACTGTGCAATAGGAATTTCAGGCAGTATTTTAATGTCGTAAACATACTGCTCTACATGGTTATAAGACCACAAAGGATCATGCTTACCAAGACCATATTTATCGCTTCCGCCAATAAACATTGGCTGAACATCGCAGCCGCAGTAAAGAGCAATGCGGGCAGCACCTTTTTTATAGTTATTACGTCCAATACGAGGAGAACGGGTTCCTTCCGGGAAAACAATTACATTACAGCCCTTGTCTGTGAGTTTTTTGCATTCAACAAGAACATCATCAAAATCAGTTGTATTTGTAATATAGGCCTGTTTAATTACACCGCGGAGTGGAGTATGTGTAAGTCCACCGCGGACAATACAGGTTGAATTAGGAACAAGCGACATGATGTAAACAAAATCAAGAAGCGAAGGATGGTTAGCAATAATGACTTTACTGCGAATCTCGCGGAATGCCTGCTTGTCTTCTACCTTGAGAAGAGAAACCCTGCATAAATGAAGATTTCCAAGAAAAACTCTGAAGGTATGCGAAACATATGCTCTGGCAATAATTCCAAAATCCTTATGTCCAAGAGTAAAAAGTCTTATAAACGGGAATACAAAAATAGCAAGAAAAACTGCTCCAAGCCCGAACCAAATAATTGCAAGAATTTTAGAAACACAACCGTAGATATAAAAAAATATATTTTTGATTTTAGGCTGTTTGCTTTTGTAACTCACTTCCTGTTTGCTCATGTTTCCTACCTGAAAAATCTATTTCAATAAAAACCGCAGAAATTCAACCGGCGATTTTCCAACGTTCGAAAAATCCTCTATAACTATACTGTTATCCTTCTTTTGAGAGCTTACAACAAAGGAATAGGCCAGCGGAATATTTTCCGCCGGACGTTTGTCTCCATAAACCTCCGGCACAAGCTCATCTGCATAAATAACAATGATTTCTTTTTCAGTACCGGCAAGTACCGGAGCAACAGCAGCTTCAAAAGCCTGCTTAAAATCATTTCCAGAAGGATATAACACAGAATATCCGCCTTTTAAGCCAAATGCAAGAGTAGCCGAAGAAACCGGAGTATTGAAAACAGAAAGCGAAAAGCCTGCCGGCAGAATCATTCCATCCTCAATTATTCCTTTATTTATTGTAAACTCGCGTTCAATTTCACCACGCAGCGAAATAAAAACAAGCTTTGTTTCTTTAGAAATATTAGTTGTTTCAAGAAGTTTATGAATTACATGAACAGTCATCTTTGTAATCTGGCTTAACCGGCGGCGAAAAAGCGGGTCGGTATATTCCAGCTTTGGAGACTCCTTTGTCTGTTCAATCGAAGCATCACCAGAAAGCCAGCTATTCCAGAGATTTTCATCGTCTGCAAGGCCAGGTGCCCACTTACTGATGCCCGAAATGTATATTTCCTTCATATCTTATATCTTCTTAAAACATAAAAGCGAGTAAGCATTGCTACCTAAATTATGATGTGCACAGTCCAGTTTAAAGCCTGCTTCTTCAATTGCGTCTACCAGCTCCTGATAGCGGTACATCTTGCTGTTTCCGTTTGCAATACAGGTAAAGTAAAGCGAGGTTCCCATAAACGAATAAGAGCTTGCCTCAAACTTTTGTTTATCCCAGAGAGGTTCGAGCACCCAAACGTTTGTATTTTCGTTAGCAGCCTCGTGAACCTTCTTTAAAATTCTAGTTATCTGGTGCAGGCTGAAGCAGTCCAAAAACTGGCTCATCCATACAGCATCCGGATTTGCAGGAAGCTTTGTTGACTCTTCAAGAACATTACCCATGCTAAAGTCAACGCGGTCTGCAAAACCAGCCTCTGCGGCGTTCTTTTTTGCCACATTAGCCTGACCCGGTAAATCACAGATTGTCATTTTTACATCCGGATTATAACGACAGCAGGTAAGAGACCATTTACCAGTGTTTCCGCCAATGTCCAGAATATGCTTAGGCTTTTTAGCAAATACAATAGGAAGTGCCTCAGGGAACGCAATATCAGAATAAAAATGGTCAAATTCAAACCACGATTTTTTAGGCTGATCCGGCAGGGTAGAAAGAGCTTCGTAAACAGTAACCCATTTGTCACCGAATACCTTAAGGCCTTCCGGCTTTCCGTTTTTGATGGAAGCTTCAAGGTTCCACGCACCCTCGTAACAAATGTCGTTTGTGAACCAGAAGTTTACGCGGGTAAGATCATCTTCAAGAAGCATCCAGCCGATTTTGCCAAGACAGTATTTTTCAGACTTAGGGTTAGAAACAGAATCTTCTGTAAGCTTTATGACATTCATTCCAAGTGCCATTTCGCAAAGTACGCCAACGCCATATTCAGAAATACCTGTTTTAGCGGCGAGTGCGGCGCGGCTTATTCCTTCGTCTCCGGCATCTTCAATAGCCTGCAGAATACCAAGATTAATCATAGATTTGATTGCCTGAAAAGCCAGTGGGGCAAAGGCAATTTTCTGAGCTTCAAACTTTGCATCTACTGCGCGAAGGTTATCATTCTTATACTTGTTAATGTCGAAAAAAGCTTTATCCATAGGGTAAAATTATACTATATTAGTGCTTTTTTCAAGAAGGTGTCATTTTACTGTAATCTAACGCGTTAAATGTCAAAGTTTTCAAAGGTTTTCGAGGAAATTTTTGCTTTCTATTGCTTTTATTAAAATAATCCAATAGAATAGTGTAAATTTAAATAAGTTAAACTGTTAAAATAGGGAACGATTATGGATCAGTTGAAAAAAGAAATAAAGGAAGTAATTATTTCATCCCTCCAGCTTGAAGATATTAAGCCGGAGAATATCGTGGATTCAGAACCGCTTTTTGGAGATGGTCTCGGTCTTGATTCTATTGATGCATTGGAACTTGGCGTTGCATTAAAGAAGAAATTCGGAGTAAAATTTTCTGCAGAGAGCGGAGAAAATAAGAAGCATTTTGCTTCTGTAAATGCGCTGGCCGAATATATTACGGCTCAGAAAGCTTAATCTTTTTATAAGAGGTTTTATATGTCTAAAGATGAGATTTTTGAAAAACTCAAGGGAATCCTTGTTTCAGAATTTGAACTTGATGAAGGAGATGTAACTCCTGATGCACTTCTTGGAGATGATTTGGATTTGGATTCAATCGACTCTATTGACCTTATCGTAAAGATGAAGGAATTCATGCCTGCTGATAAGGGAAATGTTGACCCTTCAATTTTCAAGACAGTTAAGACTGTACAGGATGTAGTAGACGCTCTTGTTCCATACATGGCATAAGGTAAACTAAAGACTGATGAAAAAATTCCTTAAGGCGCTTTTTTATGTGATTGCGGCCGTTTATCCAATCCTTGTTTTTACACTGCTTGTAGTGTTTAAGGTGGATACAAAGATTCTTTCTTTGTGCATTGTTGCATTGGCGGCTGCATTCTTCTTAAGTGCTACAGGAAGCAAAAAGACCGGAGAAAAAAAAGGTGCTTTGGACTGGAAACCGCTTCTTAGTTCGGTACTTTTTTTAGCTGCTGGTCTTTTTTGTTTTATAACAGGTAAAGAGTTTTTTCTTAAATTATATTCTGTTGTAATTAACATAACGCTGCTTGTAGTTTTTGGAAGTACACTTTTTCTTAAGCCAAATATTATTTTTAGATTTGCGACTCTCGCTGACAAATCAATTGCCGGCTCTTCCTATGAAAATCAAGTTAAGTTATACTGTCAAAAGGTAACGATTGTATGGTGTTGCTTTTTTATTCTGAATGGAAGTGCAGCTGTCGTTACAACCTTTGCTGATAAAATATTCGCTCTTAGTGCTGAACAGGCACGCAGAGTCTGGGCAGTGTATAACGGAGGCATTTCTTATGTGCTGATGGGTACTCTGTTCGTAGTTGAATTTATAATTAGAAAACTGGTAGATGCAAAAATGATCAAAACTTATCCTATTACTAAATTTAATGCAGATTCCCGTAAAGATGATTACGTTCTTTGTTATGAAGATACATGGACAGGCGGCGGATACAAAACCTGGAAAGATTTCTTGATTGATACAGCCAAGCTTCGTCGCTTTATAGAAAAAACTGGAGCAGATGAGTTTATTCTTCATTGTGAAGATTACTGGTACTTTTTGTGTACTTTTGTTGCCCTGCTTCAGTGCAAAAAAGCTGTGTACCTTACACAGAATATTACTTCAAATTTTATGGCTGATGTTCGTAAGCCTGGAATGGTTTTCCTTACAGACCAGACTATTTCTGAACCAGATGCACCGGGACTTGCTGATGCAGTTTCAATTCAGAAAACAGTTGAAGAAAGTGAGATGCCGGAAGTTTCTTTCTATCGTGATACTCCAAAAATTGACGGTGAAGAAACTCGAATTTTCCTTTTCACTTCTGGAAGCACTGGAAAACCAAAGGCTGTTCCTCAGCGCATGAAAGAGTTTGAAGAAGATAACGCCTTTATTATTTCTAAATGGGCGCGCGAATTTGAAAATCGTAAATTACTAACGACTGTTAGTCAGCATCATATTTATGGATTCCTTTTTGGTATTTCTTTGCCGTTTACTTTAGGATGTCCATTCCGCCGAAACAGAGTTGAGTTCCCTGAGGAATTTGAGAAACTAACGGATGTTAGTTATATTCTTATTGCAACACCAGCCTTCCTTAAGCGTACAGTTGAAGTTGAAGATAAACTTGCAATGAAAGATGTCTGGATTTTTACAAGTGGTGGAGCAGTTTCTCCAGAGCTCGCTGTACAAACAGAAAAAGTATTCGGCTTCTGTCCGCTTGAGGTTTATGGTTCTACAGAAACCTCTGGTATTGCATATCGTCAGCAGAATAAAGATCAGCTGGTCTGGACTCCTTTTGCCAATGCTAAAATCTGGCTTGGGGATGACGGCTGTCTCAGAATCATTTCTCCATATATTAAAAATCCGGAAGGTTTTGCTACAGCAGACCTTGCAGAAATCTTTGAAGACGGCCGATTCCTTTTGAAAGGCCGTTCCGACTCTATCGTAAAAATCGAAGAAAAAAGAATTTCGATGACAGAGGTTGAAAACCGCCTTCTCGAAACCGGCCTGGTTGAAGATGTAAAAGTTGTTGCTATGAGTAACGATGTTCGTCAGTATCTTGCTGCGGCATTAGTGCTCAATGAAAAAGGCCGCGAACAATTTAAGAACGAAGAAAAGTTTAAGATAAACCGCTACTTCCATGATTTCCTAATGAAGTATTTTGAGAATGTTGTAATTCCAAAGAAATGGCGTTTTATGGATAAGCTTCCAACAGATGTTCAGGGTAAGAAGCATAAGCTTGAGATTATGGCATTATTCGAGGAGAAAAAATAATGAACTTTAATGATCACGATATAAGAGATGAAAAAGTAATCAACCGCGACGAAACAAATGTTGTTCTGGAATTTGTAATTCCTGCAAGCAGTGATTTTTTCGACGGACATTTTCCACAGTACAAGCTGCTTCCTGCAGTTGCTCAGTTTGAAGTTATAACTCGTTTTTCAAGAAAATATTTTGGTACCCAGCGTTACGTTCCTAATATCAAAAGAATTAAATTTTCTGCACCTATTAAGCCTGGCACAAATATTCATCTTGAACTTATTTATAAAAAGGAGAAAAGCACAGTCACTTTCAATATGGCAGATGCTGATGTTGAAGGTAAAGTTTATTCATCTGGTTCTTTTGCTGTGCTCGTAGAAGAATGAAATACGGTTTTGTAATTCCAGTTTACAGACACGGATCTACTCTTGAGGCTGTTGTAAAAAGTCTTCTTTCTTTTAGTTTCCCGATCATTGTAGTTGATGATGGAAACGATGAA
>JAEEGH010030173.1_pt1 | contig 10554 bp, 7 predicted proteins | sample 9134181 | NCBI WGS metagenome assembly JAEEGH01 (sample SAMN16246544, study PRJNA631951) | gut metagenome | biome: gut microbiome; feature: rumen; material: DP-attached | host: Bos | place: Iran: Karaj | collected 2018-10 | reverse complement strand
TCTGAAATCATTCAGTGATGAGATATACCAGAAAGTCAGCGGAGGACATCTTTCCACAGTTCTAGACACCATCCTTGCTATGCGCGATGCAGGTGTTTGGATAGAATTAACCAACCTTGTCATCCCTACTGTCAACGATGATATGGAGATGATACGTCAGATGTGCCAATGGATGGTGGAAAACGACCTTAAGGAAGTCCCTCTGCATTTCAGCCGTTTCTTTCCTAGATATAAAATGCTGAACATTCCACCTACCCAGGTCTCCACTCTTCGCATGGCAGAACAGATAGCTCGTAAGGAAGGCATACACCACGTGTATTTGGGAAATGTCTGACATTATTAACGAAATTAAATAGAGAATTAAATATGAAAAGATTTCATTTTATAAAGCATTCGGGATGGTTATTGTTCCTTTTCTCCATGCTTATGACTGTTCCTTCATGGGCACAAGGCGAAGAAACCGCTGTGTCTTCTGATATGATTCGCGAAATGAATCCTTCAGATAAAGCAGCGATTCTATTAGTGAGTTTCGGCACCACGCATGATGATACTCGTGCAGTTACTATTGATGCGCTTTATGATAAAGTGAAAAAGGCCTATCCGCAAATTACTGTTGCCCGTTCGTTTACTTCCCGTATCATCTTGCGACGTCTCAAAGCACGTGGCATAGAGTTCGATACACCCATAGAAGCTATGCTGAAACTAAGAGCAGAGGGTATCACCCATTTGGTGGTGCAGAGTACCAATATCATTGAAGGAGAGGAAATGGAATCCTTGCGCAGAGATGTAGAAACCATGAAACCTTTTTTCAAGGAGATTCGTGTAGGTACTCCATTGCTTTATAGTACGGAAGATGCATTATATGTAATGGAGATTTTGACGCGACGCCATCCTGTTAATGAGAAACAGAAGGAACATGTACTCTTTGTGGGACATGGTACCGAAGGTCCTGCAACTGCCATTTATAGTCAGTTGGACTATATGATGAAAGTCGCAGGTAATAAGAACTTCCATGTAGCCACTATTGAGGGTTATCCCACAAAAGATGATGCTTTACGTCTGATACAAGTAGCTAAAGGTAAGATGGTTACACTCATTCCGTTGATGTTTGTGGCAGGAGATCATGCCAAGAATGATATCTCCGTAGATTGGAAAGAAGCCCTCGAAGCAGAAAGCTTAAAAGTACAGCTTTGCATCGAGGGCTTAGGTGAAATTCCTGAAATTCAGGATGTCTTTATGGAGCATCTCCGTTTTGCACTGACACATCGTATTCGTGACATTATGGAGAAGAAGGCCGTTTATGCCGGACAAACCGACTAGACCTTCAGGAACACACGCTTGCGATAGAGGAAATACAGGAACAGCCAGCAAACGGCGATGTAAGCTGCTTGCGTAAAGAAATCCTGCGAGTTCTCGGGCATCAGTGCTATCAGTCCACCAAACAGTTTGCGGGCGGTATAGCTGAAGTTGATGAATGCCTGTGCCAGATAGATGGTGATAGAATTCATGCCTATCACGGTAAAGAAGAGTATCCATCCGCGACAGTTTTTCACATCAATGATCCAGTAGAACAAGGCAAACATCAGTATAGAGTAGGCTGCCACCACCAATACAAAGGTACTGGTCCACATCTTCTTGTTGATGGGGAATACGGTGCTCCATATTAGTCCGATGACCAGCCATACGATGCCTGCAATGACCATACCCAGCACTTTCTTGTTCTCACTGATATTCTTGCGTTTTACCCATTCGCCTGTGAACATACCAAGTAGAGCAGTACCGATGGCAGGGATAAGTCCCAGAATACCCTCAGGATCGATGTTGCCGTAGTAGATTCTTCCTGGAAGCAGGATACGGTCCACATATCCCACCAATGAGCCTTGCGCGCTGTAGATATCAGCTCCTCCGGCATCTGGAGCAGGGATGAATCCCACCAATAGCCAATAGCCGATAAGCAAAGCGGCAGTAATCCATACACGTGCTTTCCAACTGGTATGCATGAAAATCAATGCTCCAAACATCCATGCCAAACCGATGCGCGCCAACACGCTGGCATAGCGAGCCTCTGCAAAATTCAGATGACCAAGGAGTCCGTTATATAGCAGTCCTAAAAGCACCAACGTCACGCCTCTACGGATAATCTTGCGGATGATGGCTGCTTCCGTCTTACCGTTGCCAAGTTGTTTCGATAGTGAGAATGGGAAAGAGATACCTGCAATAAAGAGGAACAAAGGGAAAATGGTATCATGATGCGCCAATCCGTGCCATTCCACATGGTCCATCTGCGCGGCCAATGCCTCCGTGAATCCACAAGGGAACCAAGTGGCAAGAGCGGCCAAAAGTCCGGCACCGCCCATAATGAAAAACATGTCGAAACCTCTTAGGGCATCCAGTGATTGCAATCGTCCCGCAGGAATCTGTGGTTTTGTAGTTTTCGTATTCATAGTATTAGTTTTTATTTGAAGCAAAGATAAATCATAATTATATAATAAACAATAGTTGCATTAGAGAGAAAACTAACTGTATACTGTACACCTGTATACTTTTGGCTTCCCAATCAGAGATTAAAAAATGTTCTATTCTTTAGATTCTCTATTCTAATAGAAGACGTGGTACTTATAAATACATCCCTAGGAAAAATTTATTCTCTAGTGAGGTAAAATATTTTTCCTAACTAGAAAGTTTATTTTTGCTAGTTAGAAAAAGGTGTTGGGGAAATTGTCCTATTCTTTAGATTGCCACTTTAACCATCAAGGTATACAGGTGTACAGTATACAGTTAGTTTTCTCTCTATTGCAAATCCTTTTTCCTCCTCTAAAAACAATATCCCAAAGATTTGGAATATTTTACGGAAACATCACGCCACATTCTAAAAAAAAGCAGTATCTTTGCACCATAAATAAAGAGTAAACTTATAAAATAGTAAAAATGGCTTATAGAAGACTTACTGCTGCCGAAGCTGCAGCAATGATCAACAATGATGAGAACATCGCTCTTAGTGGTTTTACACCTGCAGGTACCGCTAAAGCAGTGACTAAGGAATTGGCAAAGCGCGCTATCGCCGAACATGAGGCTGGTCGTCCATTCAAAGTAGGTATTTTCACTGGTGCTTCTACCGGACAGAGCTGCGATGGTGACATGGCAAACGCTTATGCCATCAAGTATCGTGCTCCTTATACCACTAATCCTGATTTCCGTAAGCATGTGAACTTGGGCGAGATTCCTTACAATGACATTCACCTTAGCCAGATGGCACAGGAACTGCGCTACGGTTTTATGGGTGATGTGGATTGGGCTATCTTGGAAGTTTGCGACATCGAGGAAGGTGAGACTACTTGCAAGGCTTATCTGACTGCTGCTGGTGGTATCTCTCCTACAGCTGCCCGTTTGGCAAAGAAGGGTGTGATTCTGGAGCTCAATGCTTTTCATAATCCTAATGCTAAGTATTTGCACGATGTGTACGAGCCATTGGATCCTCCTCAGCGTCTGGCTATTCCTATCACAAAGGTAAGCGATCGCATTGGTAAGCCATACGTGGAGATTCCTGCCAGCAAGATCGCAGGTGTGGTAGAGTGCAACTTGCCAGATGAGGCTCGTGCCTTCAAGGACAATGATCCTGTTACTGATGCTATTGGTCATAATGTAGCAGAGTTCTTAGTACAGGATATGCATCGTGGTATCATTCCTAATACCTTCCTGCCTTTGCAGAGTGGTGTGGGATCTACAGCAAATGCTATTCTTGGTGCATTGGGAACTGACAAGCATGTGCCTAACTTCAATATCTACACTGAAGTGCTGCAAGACAGCGTGGTGGGCATGATGATGGAAGGTCGTGTAATCGATGCTTCTGCTTGCTCTTTGACTGTATCTAACGAGTGCTTGATGCAGATTTATGACAACATGGATTACTTCAAGAACCACCTGACACTGCGCCAGAGTGAGATCTCCAACTCTCCTGAAATCATCCGTCGCTTAGGTGTGATTGCCATCAATACCGCTTTGGAAGTTGACCTCTTCGGTAATGCCAACTCTACGCACATCAGTGGTGTTAAGATGATGAACGGTATCGGTGGTAGTGGCGACTTTGAGCGCAATGCTTACATCAGTATCTTTACTTGTCCAAGTGTGGCAAAGGGTGGTAAGATCAGTTCTATCGTTCCTTTCGTGAGCCATCTGGATCATACAGAGCATGATGTGAACATCATCGCTACAGAGCAAGGTGTGGCCGATCTGCGTGGTAAGGGTCCGTATGAGCGTGCTCAGGAAATCATCGAGAAGTGCGCACATCCAGACTACAAGCAACTGTTGTGGGATTACCTCAAGATTGCCAAGATGGGTCAGACTCGTCATTGTCTGCCAGCTGCTTTCGCTATGCACGACACGCTGGAGCGTAAGGGCGACATGCACTTGACGGACTATGCTGAGTATGTGAAGTAAGGCTTCTAGAATTATTATTTATAAGGCGTTGCTTTTATGCAACGCCTTTTTTGTTAGTTTTTTTGTGAACCTTATAAATAAGGTGTATATTTGCAACGGTTTTGTTTCCTTGTTCTCACGAAAAAGCTGAGAAAAGGATGAAAAGGGAATCGGGTGTAAGTCCCGAACAGTCCCGCTGCTGTGAGCTCTATTTTTTTTGCTTTGTCAAGTACCTCATTGTCACTGTCTGAAATAGATGGGAAGACAGACAAGGCTGGAGTAAGTCAGAAGACCTGCAAAACCTAACTGAAGAAGCAACGATGCTGCGAGGATGGCTGTTGTTATATTTTATTTTAGCTATTTTTACTGATTATGTGGAGGTTAACCCTTAGGCTTACTTTGTGTATCGCGTGGATGACTGTGGCTTCACTGCAAGTGAGGGCTCAGAATGATACGCTTGTGACCAAAGGGCGAACCTTAAGAGAACTAACGGTAAGAGGGGACAAGAGTAAGCAAGTTACTAGCACTTCCCCTTTCCAGATAGTGACCAATCAAGATCTTTTGCAACAAGGTATCACAGATTTGAGTGATGCATTACGCCGTTTTTCTGGGGTAAACGTGAAGGATTATGGAGGTGCTGGGGGGATAAAAACAGTTTCTGTACGTAGCCTTGGCTCTCAGCATACAGCGGTATCCTATGATGGAGTGGCGGTAAGCGATCTTCAGAGTGGACAAGTGGATTTGTCGCGTTTTACATTGGATAATATCCGATCCCTTTCTTTAGCTATTGGAGATAATGATGAAATATTCCTTCCTGCAAGGACTGTTGCTTCCGCTGCAACCTTGCGTCTGCAAACCTTGTTGCCCGACTTGGTGGACAAGAACAGCCATTTGAAAGCAGAAATCAAGACAGGCTCTTTCGGAATGTTCAATCCTTACATGCGCTATGATCAGAAAATCAGCGAGAAAGTGAGCACTTCTGTCAGTGGAGATTATCTGAGGGCTGACAATCAATACCCTTTCCAACTGGTGAATGTTGAGAATGTGACGAAGGAATATCGAAATAATAATCAGATAGAAACGTGGCGAACAGAAGGCAATGTGTATGTGCGTCCTTCTACGAATGCCACCTTAAATGGTAAGGTATATTATTATCAGTCTTGGCGTGAACTTCCAGGTCCCGTAATCCTTTATAATGCCATCAGTCATGAAAAGGAAATGGATAGGAATTTCTTTGCACAAGCCAATTATAAATCAAAATTAGGAGGAGGTTTTTCCTTGTTGTTGAATGGGAAATTTAACTGGGCTTATTCCCATTATCATGATGAAGGCGGACAATACCCAGGAGGAGAACTGAATAATAAGTATTATCAAAGGGAGTACTATGGCTCTGCAGCTGTAATGTATGAACCAACAGAACACTTGGCTTTTGCATACGCAGGGGATTATGCCTACAATACGCTGAATGCCAATGCCAATTTAAAGTCAAAACCATTGCGACATACGGTATTGCAAACGCTTTCTGCACGCTATCATCTAGATAGATTGGCTTTGACAGCCATATTATTACGTTCAGATTATTGGAATAAGACCAAGTTGGGTAATCCATCGAAAGATGCACATAGGCTTTCGCCGTCATTATCGCTTTCTTGGAAAGCTTTAGAAGAAGCAGAACTATATTTGCGTGCTTCCTATAAAGATGTGTTCCGTGTAGCTACCTTTACGGAGAATTATTTCGACCGTATGGGTAGTCGTGACCTTAATCCTGAAATTGCCCGACAATACAATGTTGGTGTCACTTATCAAGTGGATACAGAGGGATTGCTAAATCATCTCCAACTATCTACCGATGGCTATTTCAACTATGTGAAGGATAAGATTGTAGCTAAGCCATACAATATGTTTTATTGGACCATGCTCAATTTGGGGAAGGTACATATCTGGGGAGCCGATGTGAATTTGGATGCCGATTTCCGTCTGAATGAGCATCATCACTTGTTGTTTGGTGGAGCTTATACTTATCAGTATGCTGTGGATAAAACTATGAAGGAATCTATCTCTTATAAGAATCAGATTCCTTATACCCCTCGTCATACGGGTTCTGCTTCATTGGCATGGGAGAATCCATGGTTAAACGCTTCCATTCATTCCACAGGAGTAAGCGACCGCTATACTACGGAAGTGAATACAGAGAAAAACATGCTGAAAGGTTACATAGAATATGGCGTATCGCTTTATCGTAGTTTTTCATTAGGTGATGTGAAGATGGCTATGCGTGGCGAGGTAATTAATCTGGGGAATAAGCAATATAGCATTGTGAAGAGTTATCCCATGCCTGGAAGGAGTTTTAAGCTGACGCTAAGTATTGAACTTTAAACATAAAACGAAATAATTTAAAATTGAGAACTATGAAACTGAGAAATTTTCTGAAACTGATGGCTATGGCACTGGTGGTGCCTATGGCTTTTACTGCTTGTGAGAATGAAGAACCTCAAGTTCCTGTAGTAAAGGAATCTGTAGTGTTGGATACTGATGACGTGGATTTGTTGGTAGGTGAAAGTAAGCAAATAAATGCTATAGCGGTTGTTGATCCTGCGGCTACATCGAAGGTGATTAATTGGACTTCTTCTGATTCTTCTGTAGCTACTGTGGATGCAAATGGAAAGGTGACAGCCGTAGCTCCTGGAAAGGCTATTATTACAGCGTCTTTGGGTGATGGAAGACCATCTGCATCTTGTGAGGTAGATGTTGATGCAGAAGATGCTCTGTTAGTATTCAATGGTGGTAACATGTATTCCAGCATTGATGGGTCTTTGTCTCAGATTAGGTTCGAAAAATCGCAGTCAGTGACATATGATGTCTTTGCTGATGCAAATGGTCGCAGTTTGGGTGCTACAGTACAGGATGGTATTATTTTCGGCGAGAATCTGTATATCGCTGTGGATGGTTCAAACACCATCGAAGTGGTGAATAAGAATACCTTCAAGAGTGTGGCAACTATTCTTCCTGATGAGACTGCCTATGAGCCTCGCGACATAGTGGCTGATGATAATTATGTGTATGTGTCTATGTATACAGGACATGTATCTCGTATAGATCCAAAGACCAATAAGATTGACAAGACAGTGGCTGTGGGTCCTAATCCAGAGGAGATGGTGATAGAGGATGGTTACCTCTATGTAGTGAACTCAGATGGCTTGAACTATGGTAATAATTATGAAAATGGTAAGAGTGTTTCAAAGATTAATCTGAAGTCTTTCACGGAGGAGAAGAAGATTGAGGTAGGATTGAACCCAACGGCTATTCAGGAGTCTGGTGATAAGATTTTCGTTCTTTGCATGGGTAATTATGCTGATGTACCTGCCTCTATCTTTGTGATTGATGAAAACGACAATGTGACTAATACTAATATTCCTGCAACTTTCTTCACAGAAGATGATGGTATTCTTTATGTTGTGGATTCTCCTTGGGGTGGCACTACTTCTTATACTTCTTATAAAGCATCCGACCTTTCTGTTGTGAGCCAGAATTTCATCAAGACTCCAGTGGACTCTCCTGCAGGTATTGCAGTAGATGAAGATCGTATTTTCGTTTCTTCATATAACTTAGTCGATGGCTATGCTTCTTATAGCACAGATGGCTATGTAAACGAGTATAAACTTGATGGTACATTTGTGAAGAAGTACGATGTGGGTGTAGGTCCTGTACACATGCTGGTGGTGGATTAAAACTGAGATTTGACAATTGAGAATTGAGAATTCTATAAGGTTATTAGTCTGCCTGCTGGCGTTAAGCTTAGCAGCATGCGGAAATAGACAAGGGATGTCTCCGTCTGATGACGGAGATACCCTTGCTTTCTCTTACGCTGAACGTATCAGTATCGTTCAGTATGACGACTATACGGTGGTAAGGCTACAGAATCCATGGGACACACTGAAGACATTGCATACCTATGTGTTGGTGGATAGGGAGAAAGAGCTTCCTCCACATTTGCCTAAAGGAACCATTGTGCGTACACCATTACAGAAGGCAGTGGTATTTACCTCTGTGCATAGCAGTCTAGTGGACGTGCTGGGAAAGGGAAGCAGCATAGGGGGCGTTTGCGATTTGAAGTACATCCAACTGCCTTTCATCCAGGAGGGTGTGGCTAAGGGCACAGTCATGGATTGTGGCGATGCCATGAATCCAGATATAGAGAAAATCATCGACTTGCATCCCGATGCTATTATGCTGTCGCCTTTCAACAACAGCGGTGGCTATGGTAGAGTGGAAGAATTGGATATTCCTATTATTGAGTGTGCTGACTATATGGAGACATCGGCTTTGGGTAGGGCAGAGTGGATGAAGTTTTACGGACTGCTCTTTGGGGCTTCTGAAGCAGCAGAGCAACTTTTTAAGGAGGTAAGTGGCAACTATGAGCGTATGAAGGCATTGGCTGCCAGTGCTGTTACGCATCCAAAGGTGGCAGTGGACTTGAAGATGGGTTCTACATGGTATGTTCCTGGAGGACGCAGCACACAAGGTCGCTTGTTGGTAGATGCCGGAGCCGACTATCCCTTTGCACATACGGACGATAGTGGTAGCATACCGCTCTCTGTGGAGATGGTGATGGATCGCTGTGCAGATGCTGATGTCTGGATGTTTAAAGCCAGTGTAGAAACTGATGTGACATTAGGATGGCTACGTTCGGAATATGAGGGTTACACTCATCTGAAAGCGTATAAAGACGGCAACGTCTATGGCTGCAATACCACACGAGTGGCATACTATGAGGAAGCCCCTTACCGCCCTGACTATCTGCTAGGTGACATGATACAGATTTTCCATCCTGAGATCCAAGGCTTGGGAGGGTTGAGATATTATAGTAAAATTGAAAATTGAGAATTGAAAATTGAGAATTAACCATCCGGATGGGAATGACAAAGTCCTAATTCTCAATTCTCAATCCTCAATCCTCAATTAATATAAGAAGTGAGCACAGGAACAAAATATGGCATAGGGTTGACAGTGCTGATAGTAATGCTGTTTGCACTCAACTTGTTCGTTGGATCGGTACAGATACCAGCGGATGAGATTTGGCGCATCCTTATGGGAGGAGAGCCACAGAAAGCCAGTTGGGGCTTTATAGTGCTGCAGAGTCGTTTGCCACAAGCCATCACGGCATTATTGTGTGGTAGTGCGCTTGCTGTCAGTGGTTTGATGCTACAAACTGCTTTTAAGAATCCATTGGCAGGTCCTTCTATCCTTGGTATCAATTCAGGTGCCAGTCTTGGAGTGGCATTGGTGATGTTGGCTTTCGGAGGCAGTGTTACTGCTGGTACTCTGACTCTATCGGGTTTTATGGCTGTACTAATAGCTGCATTTATTGGTTCTATGGTGGTAATGGGACTGATTCTGTTCTTCTCAACAATAGTTCGCAGTAATGTCATGTTATTGATTATCGGTATCATGATAGGCTATATCACTTCATCTGCGATATCTTTACTGAATTTCTTTGCAACGGAACAAGGCGTACAAAGTTATATGGTATGGGGGTTAGGTAACTTTGGTGGAGTGTCTATGAAACAGATGCCGGGTTTCGCATTGGTAACACTGTTGGGACTTTTAGGATCTGTTTTGCTGATAAAACCATTGAATGCTTTGCTGCTTGGTGAACGCTATGCTGAGAACTTAGGTATCAATATCCAAAGAGTACGCACATGGTTACTTGTTATCACAGGTTTACTTACTGCCATTACCACAGCTTTTTGCGGTCCTATTGCTTTTATTGGTTTAGCCGTTCCTCACATGGTCAGATTGATACTTGGAACGGAAAATCATCGTTCATTGTTGCCTGTAACCATTCTTATGGGTGGGGTAGTGGCCTTACTCTGCAATCTTATCTGTGTACTTCCAGGAGAGAATGGCATCATTCCGCTAAATGCAGTGACTCCTATCGTTGGAGCACCAGTCATTATCTATGTGATCATTAGTCAGCGTAATGGTAAGCAGATGAATTAATCTTTTTTTTGCAATCGATTGCAAAGAAAAATGCAACGATTTATAGTCTGTATGGCAACAACATGTATATAAACTCCATACCTTTGCTCCCGAAAATAAAAAATAGTGTGTTTAAATGAGTATGCCAGAAGATCCGAT